>Ga0208477_100001_pt1 | contig 261483 bp, 219 predicted proteins | sample HotLakmasection1_FD_184724 | JGI IMG/M metagenome (GOLD analysis project Ga0208477, IMG submission 184724) | Hypersaline microbial mat communities from Hot Lake, Washington, USA - Section #1 (SPAdes) | ecosystem: Environmental > Aquatic > Non-marine Saline and Alkaline > Hypersaline > Microbial...
CCACTGGGCTGATACCAGACGCCAACCCAGTTATGCGCGCCAAGCATGGCCTTGGCGACAATCGCCGCATCGACACTGCGGAATTCGCCACTGGTGATGCCGTCTCGGATCGTCTGTCGGAACAACTTCTCAAAGTAGTCGCGCCGTTCGAAGAACGTATCACGGCGCGTGATGAATTCTCGCTGCTTATCGATATCAGCTTCGCCGCTGCCGCGCCCGTTAAAGCTGGCGAGCTGCAGTGCCTTGATCTCGAAGACCATCGCCGCGCCCACCGCCGTGTTCTCTGTCACGTTGACGATGTGCGCACGGATCATGCGGCGCAGCTTCTCAGCGCAGCTCAGCTCGCCGGATTGCGCTATCGGCTCAAGCTCGGAGATGGCATGGTTCAGGCCCAGCTCGAGGACGGCCAGCAGCAAGAAATCCTTGCTCTTGAAATGATGATACAGGCTGGCCGCCGTCAGATTGACGCGGGCGGCAATGTCCTTCATGGTGGTGGCGTCGTAGCCGTTATCGCGCAGCACGTCAGCCGCCGCGACGAGGATATCGTCACGGTTCACAGATTGATCCGCTGGTTTGCGCGCCACGCTACGTCTCCCACGTTACCGACGACCCGGCAGGTCATTAATCTAACAGGAATTCGATTATAAACCATCGCGCCCGCCTGTCAAGCAATCGAGGCGGGCGCGATGGCACGTTCGTTACGGTATCTATCGATCAGTTAGTTGCTGATGGCGGCAGGTCAGAGGCAGCCTAGCGCACGCGGGAGCGTGCCACCAGCGCCTGACGTCGCACTTCTTCGATCTGGGCATAGTGGTTAACCTCGTGATGCAGGCCCATGAGGAAGGCAGCCGGCGCGTTCAGCTTGCCGAAGTAAGCATCAAAACGTTCACTGACGCCAGCGCGGTTCACATCCAGGAAAGGCGTATCCGGCCAGGTATCCAGGTAAGCCAGGCGCATGCGACGGCTCTCCTCCAGCCGCTGAACACACTGGGCTTTTGTCGTGATGTCACGCCAGGGCGTCTCGTAACGGGGACGTTCAGTAGCCGGGATGCCGCGCGCCAGCAGGCTGCTGAACGCTGCGCCCTCTTCGCTGCTGGCGGTCACATGCGCGATGAGGTGCGCGAGGCTCCAGCCGATGGTTTCTTCGCCTTCGACGGCGTGGGGGTCGTGCGCGTCCGGGTCGATCGGATCGAACGTGACGTCCTCATCATCCAGATCGGCAATCAGGCTGAGTAGATAATCAATGCTCTCATTGGTGATGCGGCGCAGGTCATCGACGGTCAGATCATGGGTCAGGTCGATGAGCTTTTTCTCTTTGTTGTCTACCGGGCTGAAGTCAATCGAGATGGTCGTCATCAGGTGTCCTCTACATGGGTTTAAGAGATGCAACAAACAGCTTCCATTACGACAATATGTCGTCAGGTTTGCACAACCTGATGCCACAAAATGGTGATTCCTTACAACCTGTCACCGATTCATCAGCATTTATTCATTTGTCGGTCAGGTCTGGTTGGAGAAACGATTGCCAGATGGTAAACTGCATCGTGAAAGAACGTACAAAGACCATACAAAGAGTTAAGATACCGTTTCTTTGAGAGGATGAATCGATGTTATCGCCCATCGAAAAAATGCTGTTTATCCTCCTGGCGCTGTTCGCCATTGGCGCAACCTATGTTGGCTTCCGCGATATGTATCTGACGATCAATCGCGGGCAGGGCAAACTGCACTTTGAGAACTTATTCCGGCGCGCGTTTACGGCTGTCCGGGTGTACATCACCCAGGAGACAACGCTCAAGACGCGCCGCGTCAGCAGCCTGTTCCACCTGGGGATCGTCCTGGGCTTTACATTCTATTTTCTGATCAACGCCGTCGACCTGCTCATCGGCATGGTTGATGGTTTCGAAGACAGCCTCAAGAATCTGGATGGCTTCGGCCTGGTCGTCTACGACGGCTACCGCCTGTTGGGCGACCTGCTGAGTATCGCCGTGCTGGTCGGTGTGGTTTACTTCATTCTGCGGCGGCTGGTGCTGCCGAACCGCGAAGAACTCACCTATCACGATGGCGTGCTGCTGCATCCAAAGGTCCAGGCTGGCGGCCAGCTTAACGACTCTATGATCGTGGCCGTGTTCATCCTGATTCACGTCGGTGCGCGCTTCGTGGGCGAAGCCGTCATCGTCGCCCAGACAGGTGCTGATCCGTTCATGCCGTTTGCGACGCTCGTCTCGCCGCTGTTCGCGGGGCTGCCCGCCGAAGGCCTGCAGGGTCTGCGTCATATCATGTGGTGGCTGGCGCTGGGCGGCATTCTGATCTTCACGCCTTACTTCCCTTACACGAAGCACGCCCACCTGTTCATGGCCCCGCTGAACTACCTGACGCGCCCGAACCGCACCAGCCTGGGCGAACTCGACCCCATCGACTTTGAAGACGAGGAGAAGGAGCAGTTCGGCGCTGCAAAGCTGGAAGACCTCAGCAAAACGCAGATCTTCGACGCCTTCGCCTGCATCCAGTGCAACCGCTGTCAGGACGTCTGCCCGGCCTATGTGACCGGTAAGGAACTCTCGCCCTCCGCGCTGGAAGTCAACAAGCGCTACTTCATCCGCGAAAACATGACTGATCTCGCCAACGGTGCGGAATCCACCTGGCCGCTGATGGGCAGCGTCATCAGCGAATCAGCGGTATGGGCCTGCACGGCCTGCGGTGCCTGCATCGACATCTGCCCGACCGGTAACGAACCAATGCACGACATCCTCGACATCCGCCGCAACGCCGTACTGATGGAAGCCAGCTTCCCCGACGAACTGGCGACCGCCTTCAATGGCATGGAGCGTCAGGGCAATCCCTGGGGCATCGGTGAGAGCCGCTTCGCCTGGGCCGATGGCCTTGATGTACCCGTCCCGACCGTTGAGGAGAACCCCGACTTCGACATCCTGTACTGGGTGGGCTGCGCCGCCAGCTATGACGACCGTGCCCGCAATACGGCCCGCAGTCTGGTGAAGGTCATGCACGCCGCCGGGGTCAACTTCGCCGTCCTGGGCGAACTGGAGAACTGTACCGGCGACAGCGCCCGGCGTGGCGGCAATGAGTATCTCTACTTTGAGCTGGCCAGCGCCAACGTTGAGACGCTCAACGAGATCGCGCCCAGGCGCATCGTCGCGACCTGCCCGCACTGCCTGCACAATCTGGGCAAGGAATATCACCAGTTCGGCGGCAACTATGACGTCATCCACCACACCGAACTGATTGAAGAACTGATCAAGGCTGAAAAACTGCCAGAGACAGCCCGCCCGACGAGCTGGAGCAATGTCACCTTCCACGATCCCTGTTACCTGGGCCGACACAACGACATCGTCGATGCGCCGCGTAACGCGCTCAGCAGCCTGGGCGCAGAGCTCATCGAAATGCCGCGCAATGGCACGAATTCATTCTGCTGTGGGGCGGGTGGCGCGCAGTTCTGGAAAGAAGAAGAACACGGACATACAGCCGTCAACCTGGAGCGCTACGCCGAAGCAACTCAAACGGGCGCTGAGGTAGTCGCGGTTGGCTGTCCCTTCTGCATGCAGATGTTCGAATCCGCCCGGGCCAACACCGCCGGTGAAGGCCCAATCGTCAAAGACGTGGTCGAACTCATTGCCGAGCAGATGGCACCGCAGCGCGTCCCCGAAACCGCTAACTGATACTCCTGACAGCATCCCCGCAGCCTGTGGGGATGCTGTCTTTACCGCAGAATCCGCCAGTTCCAATTACAATAGATGTAAATAGTCACAACGGGTACGGCAAAACGTGGCTTTATCTGTATAATAAGCCCAAATGCAGCAAGCTTATGATTGTGCACTTTTTACTGTTCGTATAGAGTTTTTGAGGAGCCAGTATGGATTCTCCCCTTACGGAAACGCGCTATTCAGCCCAGCTCACCCCGGAAACACTCCTTGAGATGTTCTGGGTGATGCTGCTCTCGCGTCGGCTGGATGAACGCGCCTGGGCGCTGCACCGGCAGGGCAAGATCGCCTTTCACATCAGCGCGATCGGACACGAAGGGCTGCAGGTTGCCAGCGCTTTCGCCCTCAATCGCGGCGTGGATTACGTCTACCCCTACTACCGCGACCTGGCCTTCTGCCTGGCTATCGGTATGACCCCGAAGGACTTCATGCTGGGCATCTATGGCAAAGAAGACGAACCAAGCAGCGGTGGCCGTCAGATGCCGAGCCACTGGTCGAGCAAGAAGCTGAACATCGTCAGCCAGTCGTCGCCGGTTGCGGTACAGGTGCCGCAGGCCGCCGGGACGGCCTTTGCTATCCAGTATCAGGTCAAACGCGGCCTGATCGACGCCAATGACGCCACCAAGCCACGTCTGGCGTTCTGCAGCCTGGGCGAAGGCAGCACCAGCCAGGGCGAGTGGCATGAAGGCCTCAACTGGGCTGGCGTGCATGGTCTGCCGTTTATCTGCCTGGTCGAGAACAACCGCTACGCGATCAGTGTGCCCTTCGAGCAGCAATCCGCCGTGCCAATTGCGGAGCGCGCCCGCGCCTATGGCATCGAGGGCGTGCAGGTCGATGGTAATGACGTCCTCGCCACCTATGACGTCATGCGCGCCGCCGTCGAGCGCGCCTACAACGGCGCAGGGGCTACCCTGGTTGAGGGGCTGACATACCGCCTCGTGCCGCACTCATCCGATGATGATGATCGCAGCTACCGCACCCGCGAGGAAGTCGAAGAATGGAAGAAGAAAGACCCTATTCTGCGCTTCCAGCAGCACCTGATGGCTGAAGACCTGCTCGATGACGCCACGCTGGCCGACTACGAGGCCCGCGCCCGTGAAATGGTCGATAAAGCTCAGCGCGAGGCGGAAGCCGCGCCCTATCCCCCGGTCGAAACTGGCTTCACGGGCGTCTTCGCCCCGGCTGAGGAGGTGCTCTGATGACCAGCCCGACCCCAACGCGCACGGATGTGCGCACCATGACGCTCATCCAGGCCATTACCGAAGCCATGGATGAAGAAGTCGCCCGCGATGAGCGCGTCTTCATCACGGGTGAGGACGTCGGCCCACGTGGCGGCGTCTTCCGGGCGACACTCGGCCTGTTCGACAAATATGGTCCGGAGCGCATCGTCGATTCACCGCTGGCGGAGCTCTCCATCGTGGCCATTGGCATCGGTGCCGCCGTCGCCGGGCTGCGCCCGATCTGCGAAATCCAGTTCGCAGATTTTATCCACCCGGCCTTTAACCAGATCGTCAACGAAGCCGCCCGGCTCTACTACCGCAGCAATGGTCACTGGCCCGTGCCGATGGTGATCCGCGCACCCTACGGCGGCGGCATCGGCGGCGGCCTGTACCACAGCCAGAGCGTCGAGGCATTCTTCGCGCATGTCCCAGGGCTTAAAGTCGTCATCCCATCCACGCCATATGACGCCAAGGGCCTGCTCAAGAGCGCCGTGCGCGATCCAAACCCGGTCCTCTTCTTTGAACCGAAGAAGGGCTATCGCGCCATCAAGGGCGAGGTCCCCGAAGGCGAATACACCATTCCTATCGGCCCGGCGCGCATCGCCCGCGAAGGCACTGATGTCAGCGTGTACGCCTACGGCATGATGGCCCATTACACCACCATCGCCGCTGAAATGGTCGCCCGTGAAGATGGCATCAGCGCGGAAGTCATCGATATTCGCACGCTGGCCCCACTCGACAAGACGACCGTGCTCGATTCGTTCAAGAAGACGAGCAAGGCGCTCATCGTCTATGAGGACAACCTGACGCTCGGCTTCGGTGCGGAAATAGCCGCCATCCTGGCTGATGAGGGCTTCGAGTACATGGATGCGCCGATCAAGCGCCTCGCCGGGCCAGATGTCCCCGGGGTGCCCTACAGCCATCCGATGCAGGAGCACTTCATGCCCAATCCAGAGAAGATCGCCGCCGCCATCCGTGAACTGGCAGCTTACTAGGAGGTGCCCATGCCGACCGACATTGTTATGCCCCAACTGGGCGAAAGCGTCGTCGATGGGACCGTCGCCGAATGGCTGAAGCAGGTTGGCGAGCCTATCGAAGAATATGAACCGATCGTACGTATCAGCACCGACAAGGTCGACAGCGAGATCCCCGCGCCGGCGGGCGGCGTCCTCCTGGAGATTCGCGTGCCGGAAGGCGAAACCGTCGATGCGGGCGTCGTTCTGGGCATAATCGGACAGCCCGATGAAAAACCCGGCAAAGCCCCATCGGGCAGCAGAACAGACGCCAGCAACGGCCAGCGGACGCCACAGCCGACCACGGTCGAAACAGGCGCGCAGCGGACACCCGCCAGCGTCCCGGATGGCGCGATTGGCGCGCACGTGACGCCCGTCGTCGCCCGCATGGCCGCAGAGCATCAACTCGATCTCTCACAGATCACCGGCAGTGGTCGCAACGGCCGCATCACCAAAAAAGACGTGCTGGCCTACCTTGAGGACAAACCGACCTCAGCGGCTGCCGCGCCGGCTGTCGATGTACCGCCGTGGGAACAGCCCGTCGATGGCGACCTCTTCAAACCGACCGTCGAATACACACTGGAAGAGGCCCCTGCACGTCCCGCTGCCCCCCAGCCGACGCCCCAGCCAACGCCACCTGCCGCCCGCCCGCCGGCGACCCCGCCGCAGGCAGCCGCCCCAGCGCCAAAACCCACCACAGAGGGCAATCTGCCGGGTGAGCTGCTGGCCATCAGTGGGATGCGGCGCAGCATCGCGGAACATATGGTCCACAGCAAGCTGCACACCGCGCCCCACGTAACGACCGTTTTCGAGGCGGATCTTTCAGCGATCGTCGCGCATCGCGACGCGCACAAGGCGGCGCTTGCCAGACAGGGCGTCAAGCTGACGTTTACGCCCTACTTCGTCGCGGCCTGCGTCAGCGCGCTGCAAGCCTATCCGATCCTGCATGCGCGCTATGGTGACGACGGCATCTTCCAGCCGCACGTGATCAACGTCGGCATGGCCGTCGCCCTGGATGATGGTCTGATCGTGCCCGTGCTTAAAAATGCCCAGGACTACAGCCTGGCAGGTCTGGCCCGGCAGGTCAACGACCTGGCCGAACGTGCGCGCAGCAAGCAGCTTAAGCCGGACGAAGTCCGCGACGGCACCTTTACGATTACCAATCACGGTGTCAGCGGCAGCCTGTTCGCCACGCCGATTATCAATCAGCCGCAGTCAGCCATCCTGGGGATCGGCGCAATCGAAAAGCGCGTCAAGGTCATCGACGACGCCATCGCCATCCGCCCGTGCGCCTATCTCTCGCTGACCTTCGATCACCGTCTGATCGACGGCGCAACCGCGGATCACTTCGTCGCTGCCGTCAAGGCCGCGCTGGAAAACTGGCAATAATAACGCGCCACACCGCTGAACGTCAGAGGGCCGGAATCACCCGGCCCCCTGGCAAACCTGCTGTCAAAATCATCCAGCATCACAGATTGAGCATATGGCCTTCCAGCCCGTGTGCAGCCTCCTTGAGCGCTTCGCTCAGGGTCGGGTGGGCGTGGACGTTGCGGGCGATCTCCTCCGGCGTGAGTTCAGTGCTGCGCGCCAGCGTCAGCTCCGGCAGCAGCTCGGTGACGCCCGGGCCGATCATGTGCGCGCCCAGGATTTCGCCGTATTTCTTATCGCTGATGAGCTTGACCCAACCGGCGGTTTCGTTCAGGCCGAGCGCCTTGCCGTTCGCCTGGAAGGGGAACTTGGCCACGTTGATGTCATAGCCTTTCGCCTTGGCCTGCTCTTCGGTATAGCCGAAGGCGGCAACCTGCGGGTTGCAGTATATAGCGCGCGGCATGAAGTCGAAATCAAGCTCGACAGTCGGCACGCCAGCGATGTTTTCGGCGGCGACGACGCCCATCGTCTCAGCGACGTGGGCCAGCATCAGCTTGGCGGTTACGTCACCGATGGCGTAAATGTGCGGGACACTCGTCTGCATTTTGCTGTTGATATCAATTGCGCCGCGTTCCGTCAGCTTGACGCCCGTGTTCTCGAGGCCGTAACCTTCGGTGCGCGGCTTGAAGCCAATCGCCACCATGGCCTTCTCCGCCTCAAGGACTTTCTGTTCGCCTTTCTTGCGATCGGTGACGTGCACCTTAACGCCCTTGCCGCCGTCTTCGACGCTGTCGACGCTGTGGCTTGTCATCAGGTTAACGCCGAGTTTCTTGTACTGCTTGCTCAGCTCCCGGCTGACTTCATTGTCTTCCATCGGCAGGATGCGTTCAAGGTACTCTACGATGGTCACATCGACGCCGTAATTCGCCATGACGTAGGCGAATTCCACACCAATAACGCCACCCCCCGCGATGATGATGCTCTTCGGCAGGTGATCAGTCATGATCTGTGTTTCCCACCCGACGACGTTATCGCTGAATTCCACACCGGGCAGCGTGTTATCAACAGCGCCGGTTGCGATGATCGCGTTCTTGAAGGTGAGCGTCTCGGTGCTGCCGTCATTCAGGGCGACTTCGATGGTGTTGGCATCCTTGAAGGTAGCCCAGCCATCAATCTCATCGATCTTATTCTTCTTCATCAGGAAGTGAACGCCCTTCACCAGCCGTTCACTGACTTCGCGGCTGCGCTTGAAGGCTGCCCCATAGTCGAACGTGACTTCGCCCTTCATGCCGAATGTCTCGGCCTCATGCTTGAAGATATGCGCAATTTCCGCATTGTGCAGCAGCGCCTTCGACGGGATGCAGCCCACGTTCAGGCAGACACCGCCCCAGTATTTTTTCTCGACAACGGCGACCTTCAGACCAAGCTGGCTAGCGCGGATAGCCGCAACATAACCACCCGGGCCGGCACCGACGACAACGATATCGTATTGCTTCGCCATGCGGGTAACTCCTCAGCAAGTGAGCCATAAGAATTGACATCTCTATAGCGGGGATCAGAAATAAAGCCCCTGCGGGTGCCGCCCGACGGGCAGACCACAGTCTAGTTTACAAAACAGGCACAGAAGTGGGTAGCGCTGTTTCCGGCGGTTGGGTGTACAGGCTCAGCGGCCCGGGTCGTTCTGTCGTGCTGCTTCAAACAGGATGACGGCAGCAGCGATCGCTGCATTGAGCGATTCCGTACCCGCAGCCAGGGGAATCTGAATAGGCGTCAGATTTGGTAGCTGCCGGGCGGTATCCCCGGCACCGTGTGCCTCATTGCCGACGATCAGTGCCCATGGCCGCGTGAAATCGACGCTGGTGTAGGCGGTTTCGGCTTCACCAGCAGCGAGATAAACCGCAATATCAGCACAGAAAGCGGCGATCTCCGGCCAGGTCGCATCGACAATCGGCAGCCGAAAATGTGCGCCCATGCCACCACGCAGCACTTTGGGGTTATACGCATCGACGGAATCAGGGGCCAGAACGACCAGTTCCACCCCGGCGGCGGCAGCCGTCCGCAGTAGTGTCCCTAAATTACCCGGTTCGCGGATCGCATCCAGAATGAGCATACGGCGCGGTGAGGCCGGCAGCGGCGGCTTTGGGATCGGAAATACGGCGATGATCCCGGGCGCGTTCTGCGTGTCGCTGATGTCGCGCATGATCTCCGGCGTCGTGGTGAACATCGAAGTCATGCGATTGGACTGTAAGCGGCTGATCAGATCGTAATCGACGCGCTCCGGCAGATAGAGCACAGTTTCGGGCCGGTGGCCCTGGCCGAGCGCGTCGCTGATGAGCCGGACACCTTCCAGCACAAGACGGCGCTCGCCGCGACGAGCGCGCGCTTTCGTCTGCAGCGTCTTGATCTGCTTGACGCGGGCGTTTTGTGGGCTGGTGATGCGTTCCGTCATGAGAAAGTCATCGGCCGTCTGGCAACCGGGCCATTAAGCACAACGGGGCGAGTTGACTCGCCCCAGCGTGATCTTCTTCGCTGATTTACTGGTGCTGCTGGCTGAGTTCCGCCAGCTTGCCGAAGCTCGCCGCATCGCGCACAGCCAGATCAGCCAGCATCTTACGGTCAATCTCGACGCCAGCCTGCTTCAGCCCATGCATGAAACGGCTGTAGCTCAGGCCGTTGAGGCGAGCCGCCGCATTGATGCGGGTAATCCACAGACGCCGGAACTGACGGCGGCGCTGGCGACGGTCACGGTAAGCGTAGAACAGGCTCTTCAGCATGGCCTCGTTGGAACGGCGGAACAGACGACCGCGCGTGCCCCACTGGCCCTTGCTCATCTTGATGATCTTCTTGTGACGCCGGCGGCGCACAAACCCGGTTTTTGCTCTTGGCATGGTAGCGCTCTCCTGACAGAAACAAACCCGAAGCGCCTGTCGGCAGCCCCGGGCAGATGATCGTATGAAAACTCAACCGGACTCAGGCCGGCGGATTGGCTTTGTAACGGCCCATATAAGGGGCCAGGCGACGGACCCGACGCACGTTGGCCTTCGAGACGGTCGTCATCTTATCCAGGGCACGCTTCACACGGCCTGATTTACGACGGCGGAAATGGCTTTTGCCGCCCCGTGTACGCAGGACCAGACCGCTACCCGTCTCGCGGAAGCGTTTAGCGGTCGCTTTATGCGTCTTCAGTTTGTACTTCTTTTGTTTCTTCGCCTTAGCCACTGTGCGATCTCTCCGTCGATTATTTCTTGTCCGTGATTGGTGCCAGAACCATGAGCATATCGCGCCCTTCGAGGTTCGGCATCTGCTCAACCACGCTGACATCACTCAATTGTTCGCGCACGTTCTCCAGACGATCCCGCCCGATATGCGAGTGGGTAATTTCTCGCCCCCGGAAGCGAACGCGCACTTTGACCTTCTTGCCTTCTTCCAGCCACTGCCGCGCGCGCTTCAGGCTGATGCCCAGATGGTAATCGTCCGTCTTGGGCTTCAGTTGGATCTCTTTGATCTCAACGACCTTCTGATTCTTTTTAGCGCGCTTTTCTTTACGTTTCTGCTCGTACTGGAACTTGCCAAAGTCCATGACCTTGCATACAGGGGGGTTGGCTTCTGGGGCCACCTCAACCAGATCAAGACCATACTGAGTTGCAATATCCAGCGCTTCGCGCAGGGTAACAACGCCCATGTTGCGGGATGTTGGGCCTTTTTCGCCCGCTTCTTCCACAATCAGGCGCACTTCTCGTGCGCGGATTTCACCATTGATACGATATTCTGTGCCTGCTATGGCCAGAGCCTTTCAATCTTTACGTTCAGACTTTACGTTCAGAATTAACGGTGTGGCCGGGATGAAAACCTTGATAAGCCGGTAGGCAAGTCTAGCACATCACTGCTTGAGCGTCAATCTTAAAATCGAGGCGGTCCTGAGCTTTTCAGGGGCACCTCTGCCGCCGCAATCTGACCTAATCGCCCGATTGTGATCCGGTCGCGGCATCCTCGATAGCGCCGGTTGTCGCGCTGTTCGCCGGGGGTTTTTCGCTCTGAATGATCGTGAAGCGCTTCGACTTGCGAGCGAAGCGGCGGACATCCTGCAGCGCATCCTCGAACAACTCGACCAGCTCGCTATCCTCCCCTTTGAAGCGGCGCAGCGTCTGCTGCGCGCACAGGTCACAGCCGCGCATCGCCCGATAACTATCTGTCTCGCAGCTCAGGCAGCCGTTCATCCGAATCAGCATCAGCATGAATGCCAGGGTTCGTTCGTGCGTCTCTGGCAGGCTGAGTATTTCGTTGACCAGCGACTGCCAAACAGGGCCGCGCAACTGACGCAGACTCGCGATCGCTTCGTACGGGAACAGAATATGATTATTGGCGTACATGCCCACTTACCCAGACTAACCGTACGGGATGCCCTCGCACATAAGGCGAATGACATTTATGATGCCGAGCATAGGGCTTTTCCGGCAGGGAATCAAGAGGTAGCAGCAGGATGTTTACAGGCTTTAGCGTTATAATCGCCCTGGAATACAGCACAAACAGGGGATTCCGTTGAACTGGATCAGCACCTATCGCCATCGTTTACAGCACCTCATGATCGGACTGGTCCTCGTACTGCTTGCCGCAGGGTGCAGCGGTGGCGCAGTCGTTTTCATGCCGACGCCCCTGCCACCGGAACAGACGCCCACACGCTATGTGCATCCCAGCGGGGCGTTCTCGCTGGTGCTGCCGCCCAACTGGTCGGCCTATACCCAGAACCTGACCAACATGGCCTCGGCGTCCTTCGCGCCGCCGCAGAGCCGAACGCCGCTGATTACTGTGGCCGTCATAAACCTGGGCCAGCCAATCGAGGCCAGCCTGCTCTCGGACCTGCGCGCACAGTATCAGACGCAGATCCGCCCTGACCTGCAGCGCTATACCGAACAGGACGCCGAGGCCCTGCCAGATGGTAGCTGGCGCATGGTCGGCGTGCGCCGATCGCCCACCGGTGAAACACAACCCGTCAACACATTCATCGACCGGCGCGACACACTTCTCAGCGTGACGGAAGTCCTCATGCCGACGGATCCAGCACGACAGACGGACCTGCAGACCATCCTCAATACGATCAGTCTGGGGGATGCGCCTGATCTGGAAATCGCACCGCTGACCGCACTGGCCACGGTCGCTTCCTCCGGCCTGGAGATTATCAACGTCCACACCTGGACGACATCGCAGGGCGTGTTCTTCATCACCGGCGAGGTGACGAATAACAGCCCCTATGCCGCATATGATATTCCGGTACGTGCCGTGCTCACCCGCGCAGATGACAACCCCATCGCAGAAGCGCGCGATGAGGTCATGGGCTACGGACTGCTGCCGGGCGGCTTCGCGCCATTCAGCCTGCGCTTCGGCCAGGGACAGCCGCCGGAAGCGACTGATTTCAGCCTGTCGCTGGGCACAGATTCCCAGTCCCCAGGCGATAGCACCGACGCATTACAGCGCGCCATCATCACTGAACCGGACCTGAGCTGGACGGACGCCATCGAGCCGAGCGGCAACAATGCTTATTTCGTAATCGGACTGGTACGTAACGAAAGCGAGGCCCCTGTGCGGCAGCCTCGCGTCGTCGTTACACTCTTTGATGAGCTGGGCCGGGTTATCGCTGCGGGTTTCACCGACGCAGACGCCGACATCCTGCCGCCAGACGAAAGCGCCGAGTTCCGGCTGCTGGTGCCCGATCTCGGCGGCCAGCCAGCCAACTACATCGTCAATGTGCAGGCGCTGGCCTGTGATGATTCCTGCTGAACGTCAGGCCTGCGGCTGGCCAATCTCAAACAGGCGCGTCAGCAGATCGAGGTAGGGCTGCGGCATAAAGCCGTCCTGTGACTGAACGCTGCGCTCCGCACCAGCGCGGGACACCGTCAATGCATAGCGGAAGCTGACACCATCCGGCGGGCCTGCTGGCAGCATTGAGGCATCCATCGTGAAGAAGCTGATCTCGTCCAGCAGCGCATCAATCGCCGCCACCTCTTCCGGCGAGATCGTGCCGGGGACGCCATCACGCGTGTAGGTGCCGTCCTGGTTCAGTACAATCTGGATCGGTGGGATCTCGTCACCGCGACCCGTGCGCACCAGCTGCAAGCGATCAAACACGAGATCAATATCCGGATCGATGAGTTCCTCGTCAGGCACTTCACCAGGGAGCGGCGTCAGCGTGACGGGCGGGCGCGTGACGACGATTACAGGCCGGGTCGGCTCCAGTGTGGGCGTGGACGGCTGGGCGGCTTCTTCTGTGACGGCAGCAGGATCTGCTGCACAGGCGGTAAGCACCCCAGCGACCAGCACCAGCATCCACAGTGATTTCAAGCGTAAGCGCATTTTCCTGGCTCCATTGATGATGGACAGTTGTTCCGCTTGTGATTCACAAAGTCGGTTGTTAAAGTTTAACCGTGACAGTCTCAGTGTGACTCAGAAAGCGCTTCGCTGACAATATGGATTTTGGCCTATATCCGGCCTTTAGCAGCTTTACCAGCAGTGATTGGTAAGCCCTATGGCTCTTGACCCACAACACCTGACGCCTGATGCGTCGATCAACCGTGCGATTATCACTGACGACCCGGCTGGCAATCTGTCGCCGCATGTTCGCGGACGCCAGGCTTACGATCTGGTATCGACCCACGCGCTCGACCAGTTGCTCGACGCGCACCGGGATGCACTCGGCCTGCTGCCGGGGGATATCACGCACGCCCACCGTCAGCAATTCTGGGAGCGCCTGCGTACACAATCCGCGCCTGCCTTGCAGATCGCAACCCGCCTGGGCGAAAACCTGGGCAGCCTCCTGCTCACTCTCCGGCGTGGCGATGCCACCAGCCGCGCCGCCCGCCCGGAATGGGATGAGAGCTACTGGGCATACTGGGCGCAGATTTCGCATATCGTCCTGGGTGGTGGCCTGGCGTTGCCACCCCTCGGCCCACACATCGCCACCACAGCGACACAGCTCCTGAAGGAGCATGGTTACGCCTTCACGATTCAGATAGCTCGCCTACCGCTGTTCCTGCCGCTGCTCGGGGCTGCGCGACATGCCCACGCGGATACCTGCGTCTTCGACTTCGGCGGCACGCAGGTCAAACGGGCGCTGGCGTGCTATGAAGCGGGGACGCTCATCCAGTTGGCCGACCTCGGCAGCCTGCCCCACGCCGACGCACTGCCCCGGAACCCGGAAATGCGCGTGAGAGCGCTTTTTGAAGAGATGGTTGCCCTGATCACTCAGACGCTGGCGGAACACAACACGCCAGGTGCTGTGATTCCGATCAGCATCGCCAGCTACATCGATCAGGGTCACCCGATGCGGGCGATTGACACCGGCTACTATGTGCTGCATCGCCTGCCTGCGCCGCTCGCGGTCATGCTCTCGGAGCGGCTTGGTAAGCGCGTCGTGCTGCTGCATGATGGCACTGCCGCCGCTGCCGCCCATGCCGGCCTGCCAAACGCGGCGGTTATTCAGATCGGCACCGCGCTTGGCGTCGGCTTCCCGCCCCCATCGACCGTAGGGTTGGCCCCCCTCGGCCCTGACCTGCGCTAAGGGCAGCTTGCTGTATCCATCGCCAGCTCGCACGCAATCCCGTGTAGTGGGTACACTTTCGCATTATAATCGTCCCTGTGCCGACCCACTTCGGAGCTGACCATGCCCCATCCCATCGACGATCCGCGCATCCTCAGCAACCTGTTTTATGTGCGCAAGATCGCGCCTGATAACCTTGAACACGATCATATCTACGACGGCCTGATACCGGTTGCGGAGGGCATCGCACTGGGGTACCGACTCTATCGGCATCGTGCAGACGCGCCTGTGATCCTGTATTTTCATGGCAACGGTGAGATCGCCACCGACTATGAGCTAATCGCCCCACTGTACTACATGGCGGGCGCGTCGCTGCTCGTGGTGGATTATCGTGGATATGGGTGGAGCACCGGCGTGCCGCTGGCCTCGACATTGCTGACGGACGCCGCCGCCGTCCTTAGCAAACTGCCCGATGTGCTCGCGGCGCACGGTGTCGGCGCAGCCCCGCTGATCGTCAAAGGGCGCTCCCTGGGCAGTGCACCGGCCATCTATCTGGCCGCAGAGTTCCCCGACCTCCTGCGCGGCCTAATCGTCGAGAGCGGCTATGCGGAAGCACCATCGCTGTTTCGGCGGCTCGGTATCGCCATCCCGGACGACATCAACGACGACCCGACGCTCCCGGTCAACAACCTGAGTAAGATCGCGCGCGTGCGCCTGCCCGTGCTGTTTTTGCATGGTGAGCAGGACGACCTCATCCCGCTTGATAACGCCCAGCGTCTGCACGCCGCCGCCCCGGGTGACAAATCGCTGGTGACCATCCCTGACGCCGGCCACAATGACCTGCTCTTCAGGAATACGGCCCGCTACTTCGATGCGGTGCGGCGTTTCGTCCAGCGCGTGACCGCCAGTGAATCCACATGAAAAGAGCGGGCACGCTGGCCCGCTCTGTTATCCGCGTTGTGTATCGTCCTACTGCAACTCGAGCAGCAGGGCCTGTCCCTGTGCCAGCCCCGATACCTTGAGCACACCCTCGCTGACGGTATAACTGCCGCCATCGAGCAGGTCTTTAAAGGTTGCGCCGTCCAGGTGACCGCCATCAACCGCCGGGATCGTCAGCGTGCCAGATGGTGCTGTGCCGCGATAGGCGACCACGATCACAGTCTGTTCAGGGGCATGCCGTTGAAAGGCCAGCACATCACCCGTCGCCGCCAGTAACTGGAAGCCGCCATGTTTCAGCGCCGGGCTATCATGCCGCACAGCGATGCAGCGCTGATAATGGGCGCGCATGGTCTTATCCCATTCGGCCTCATCCCAGGGCATACAGCGACGGTTATCAGGGTCTTTGCCACCCGTCATGCCGATTTCATCGCCATAGTAGACACACGGCACCCCCGGGAAACTCATCAGCAGCGTAGCCCCGAGCAGCGCAAGCGCCTTATTTTCGTCAGCAACGTGCAAGATACGAGTCGTATCGTGGCTACCCAGCTGATTGAACTGCTGCAGCGCGATAGCATAAGGCACCGCCGCCATAAAGCGCCGCCACTGATGCGCCACAGCGTCGGAGGGCATCAGGCGCTTATCACCGTACGGGTGACCATCATGGACGCCCAGGTCTTCGCCGCCGAGCCAGCGCCGCACGGGGATATTAAAACCCTGGTAATTCATCGCCGCGTCGAGTTCATCGCCCTGCGTGTGCGGCGTGCCATCCATGAAGTACTCACCGAGCAGGTAGGCATCCGGGTTTTCTTGCTTGAGATATGGCCGCGCCTCTTTCCAGACCTCATGATCAAGCTGTGACATGCGCAGATTGCCGGTCATGTTGGCGACATCCATGCGCCAGCCATCGATGCGATACGGCGGTTGCAGCCAGCGCCGCAGCGCGGAATCAGGGGCACGGTACATGGCATCGCGCAGGCCCTGACTGTCGTAGTTGAGCTTAATCAGCAGAGGCACACCCAGCCAGGTCTCGATACTGCCCGTCTCAGGATCATAGGCGAAGTAATCAGCCGTCTCCGCCTGGGAGTCTTCGAGGGCGGCTTTGTACCAGGGATGCTCGCGCCCGATGTGGTTCGTTGTAATGTCGAGGATCAGGCGCATCCCGCGTGCGTCGAGCGCTTCGCGCAGTTCGACCAGTGCTGCATCACCGCCGAAGTGCGGGTCAACGTGATCGAAATCGATGATGTCATATTTGTGGTTGGTCGTCGCATGGAAGATGGGCGTAAGGTAGATCGCGTTTACGCCAAGCTCCTGCAGATAGTCCAGGCGGCGCGTGATGCCCTGCAGGTCCCCGCCGAAGTAATCCATGCTGCCTGCCTGCCGCCAGGGATAGGGCCGCTCTCCCCATTTGCGCTGAATCGTCGGATAGCCGTAGTAATTGAACTGACCGTCGCGCGTATCATTCGACGGGTCGCCGTTGTTGAAGCGCTCCGGGAAGATCTGGTAGAAGACAGTATCGCGCACCCAGGCAGGGGCATCATAACCACTCAATAGAGAGAAGCTGTAGTAATCAGGGCTATCAGCGCGGGTGATGCCGACGGCGTTGTAGTAGTACGCGCCGTCATCGGCCATCAGCTTGAAGCAGTAATCAATGACGGACTGCGTCGCCGTGAGCGTGCCTTCCCATAGGCGGCTGATAGCCGTCTCCTCAACGACGGTCATCTTCGCCCAGTGGTACTCCCCATCGATCATCGCGCGGATGTAAGCATAGTTCAGCGGCGCGTCCTGCGGCGTGCGCAGGCGCAGTGTAACCGTCTCACCCAGGGCTGGCAGTGGATTCGATACAAACACCGCTGACCCATCATGATGCACACCGGCCGCCCATTGGGGTTCTGCTAGCATGGAAAAACACCTTTTCAGGAAATGCAATTAAGCTCTTGGTCGTATGCGATACTGCACAGGCGCTGGTCGTCACCTGCGTGCAACAGCAGCATATCACAGGAACTTTTCAGCGGAACCTGCGAATTTCTGAGTAAACACTTCAGCATTCTCGAACAATTGACGAACTCTTTTGGAGCACATATCACGTCTGATTTCGTGCACTGGTTCACAAAGGGCAGACAATCGGCGTCGAATTTGCTATAGTTTTTCCCATACAGGCAGCATACTTCAGGAGTTTAATGTAATGGGCAAGATTGGCCTGTTTTATGGCAGCAATACCGGCAATACGGAAGCCGTCGCCTACCAGGTTGCCGAGAAGTTCAATCAGGACGCGGCGGGACTGGTCGATGTACACAACATCGGCGGCTCCTCACCGGAAGACATCCTCAAATACGATTATATTGTTCTGGGCATTCCTACATGGAACACGGGCGAACTCCAGGATGACTGGGCGTTTTTCCTGCCGAAGATGGAAGGCATGAATTTCAGCGGCAAGAAAGTCGCGCTGTTCGGCCTGGGCGATCAGAACGGCTACGGCTTCAACTTCCTCGATGCGATGGGCATCCTGGCGGATGAAGTCATGATCCAGGGCGGGACGGTCTTCGGCTTTACCTCGACCGCCAGCTATCAGTATGAGGAATCGCTCGCGGACGAAGAGAATGGCGACGCCTTCATGGGCCTCGGCATCGATCAGGAAGGTCAGGCTGACCTGACAGACGCCCGCATCGAAAAGTGGGTGAAACAGGTCAAATCCGAGTTCGGCGTTTAGGCACATCAGAGGGGCAGCGCCCCTCTATGTTACACAGAAAAGGGGGTTCCGCTGGAACCCCCGAATACGCTCGCTCAGGATTTGACGGCCACGTCGCCGTAGAACCGCTCCTGTTGATCGGCGCGGCGCTGGTAAAGCCAGGTATAGTGCGCCAGCCGGTTGCGGCCTTCTTGGTCGAAGCCATCTTCAGTGAAGCGCCACGTCCAGTTGCCGCCCTCCTTACCGGGCGTGTTCATACGTCCTTCCGCGCCCAGGTTGAGCACATCCTGCATCGGGAAGATAGCCGTATGCGCCGGCGACGCCATCGCTATCCGCATCAGCGTCCAGTTGATCTCGTGGACCTCGCGCGCCAGGTAATCCTGCATGAAGCCGCGCATGCCCTCATCAACCTCATCCAGCCACCAGCCAATGGTCGTATTGTTGTCGTGCGTACCGCTGTAGACGACTGCATTCATCGGATGGTTGTGGGGTAAAAACGTGTTCGTCGGGTCGCTCCAGGCGAACTGCAGCACCTTCATCCCCGGCAGGTTGAAGTCATCGCGCAGCTTTTCGACGCCCTCTGTGATCACACCCAGGTCTTCCGCGATGATAGGCAGCACACCCAACTCGTCCTTGATCGCCTCGAACAGATCATGCGCCGGGCCGGGCACCCACTGTCCATTGATGGCTGTCGGCTCGCTCGCGGGGATTTCCCAGTAGGCTTCAAAACCACGGAAGTGATCAATGCGGATGTAATCGACCAGGCTCAGAATTGACTTGAAGCGCGCCTTCCACCAGGAGTAGTTGTCGGCCTTCATGACATCCCAGCGATAAAGCGGGTTGCCCCAGCGCTGGCCGGTCGGGCTGAAGTAATCCGGCGGAACGCCCGCAATCACGGTTGGATAACCTTTTTCATCCAGATAGTACTTGCCCTGGTTGCCCCAGACATCACTGCTATCGTGTGCGACAAAAATCGGCAGATCACCAAAAAGCCGGATGCCCTTCTCGTTGGCGTGATCCTTCAGCGCGTGCCACTGCGCGTAGAACACCCACTGGCGCCAGCGCTGCTCTTTAATGGCGTCGGCGTGCTTCTTGCGCGCAGCATCCAGCGCCGCTGGTTTATAAAGTGCTTCGTCCTCTGGCCACTCGACCCAGGGTCGGCCGCCATAATGATTCTTCAGCGCGGCGAACAGCGCGAAGTCATCCAGCCAGATCGCCTCTTCTTTGCACCAGTCCTCAAAAGCGGCGTTTGCGTCGGCGTCCGCCTGCTTCTTGAAACGCTCGTAAGCCAGGTGCAGCTTTTCATTGTGGAATGGGATAATCCAGCCGAAATCCACGTGATCATCCGGGAAATCGGGCGTATCTGCCAGGTCTTCGACGGTCAGGTAGCCGTCGTCAATCAACCCGTCCAGGCTGATCAGATTAGGATTGCCGGCGAAGGCAGACAGCGTCTGATAAGGTGAGTCACCATAACTGGTCGGGCCGAGTGGCAGCATCTGCCAGACGCCCTGGCCCGCATCCGCCAGCCAGTCGACGAAGCGATAGGCCTGCATACCAAGATCACCGATGCCGTAGCGCCCCGGCAGCGAGGTCGGGTGCAGCAGGATGCCGCTGGAGCGTGGGAATAGTGTCATATAGGGTACCCTTCAATAGCTGCGCACGGTTTACCATGCGTCACGTAAAGGTCAGTAGTCAATGACAGTATTGTAGCGGGGGCAGGCCCACCTGAGCAATGCAGGCCGCCCCGGGGTTCACTCAGGCCAGCAGACCGCGTACCGTATCCACCGCATCGGTCTGCGCGGCGGTCACTTCCTGCCCATCGCGCAGGCGCTTGAAGGTCACCTGCTCACGCGTCACCTCATCCGGGCCGAGCGTAGCCACAAGCGGGATGCCTTTCTTATCCGCGTAGTTAAACTGCTTGCCCAGCTTGAACTTGCCATCCGCCATGTATAACTCCGTACGCAGTCCCGCCTGTCGTAGCTGCGCCGCCAGCCGCGTCGAGGCTGCCTGCGTGCTGTCATCGAAGACCGTCACCAGCACGTCGACCACAGTACCGGTCAGGTGATCCGGGTACAGATCAAGCTCATCCATAATATCGATGATGCGCTCAATGCCAAACGACGTACCGACTGTTGGCAGACTGTCACGGCGGAACAGGCCGATCAGTTCATCATAGCGCCCGCCGCCGGTGATGCTGCCCAGGTTCGGCTCAGCGATGGTCGCTTCGAAGATCGGGCCGGTGTAGTAACTCAGGCCGCGCACCATCGTGAAGTCGAACTCATAAGCGTCTTCCGGTACGCCGAGTGCGTCCAGGTGCCCGGCCATCGACCGCAGTTCCTGTACGCCCTCCTGCGCCGCGTCGATCGTGCCGAGCACATCATCGAGCACGTCAAGGTTCCTGATACCAGGCTCGCGCGATTGAATCAGCGCCATCATGCGTGCGACCACTTCCGCAGCAATGCCACGCTCGACCAGCTCTTTCTCCACGCCCTCAGCACCGATCTTGTCGAACTTGTCGATACTGCGGTAGAGGTCTGGCAGTTGCGCGTCGGGGACACCGCTGTACAGGCCCATGCCCGCCAGCAGCTTGCGATTGTTGATCTTGATTGACGGCTTCGGCAGGCCGAGGCGAGTATAGACGGTGTGCATCAGGCTGATAATCTCGGCGTCCGCCTCCATGCCGCTGACGCCGACGAGGTCCGCATCGCACTGGTAGAACTCCCGGTAGCGGCCCTTCTGCGGGCGTTCGCCACGCCACACCGGGCTAATCTGATAGCGCCGGAACGGCAGGTTGATCTCGTTGGCGTACTGCCCCACGACGCGTGAGAGCGGCACCGTCAGGTCATAGCGCATGGCGAGCGGTTCGCCGCTGCTGCGCCCATGCTGCGCATTAAAGATGAGCTGCTCGGCATCTTCGCCATATTTGCCGTACAGCGTCTCCTGCAGCTCCAGAACCGGGGTTTGCAGCGGTTCATAGCCATAAAGTCGAAAGACATCTTCAATGATGCCAATGACGTACTCACGCTTAAGCATATCCGGAGCCAGAAAATCTCGGAAGCCTTTCGGCAGGCGGGGCTTGATGCGGGTCTGTGACATAAGGCGTTACGTCTCCTGGGGGTGATAAGTGATCGAGACCAGTGTGCTCAGACAATAAAAAAGCGCGACCCACGTCGCGCCCAGTATACGGGAACATGACGCCGGGTGGCGCTTTCAATTTATCATCGTATGATGTGTGTTAGCGTACAGCATTCGTGTCCTCATGACGTCAGTATAGGCGATTGGCGCGGCATTTGCAACGCAGTGACAGCGCAGCGTCTGTGCAGATTACCGGGAATTGTTCGGAACATGCGCCCTGGCGACAGGCTTCACAAACACGATCAGCCGACTATAATCGCACTGGCCGCTGATAAATCACGGGGAACCTATGCACACCGGACCCTGGACTAGTTTTGATCTGGTCTTCTTCGACTGCGACAGCACCCTTTCAACCATCGAAGGCATCGACGAACTCGCCCGATTGAAAGGCAAGGAAGGTCGCGTCGGGCTGCTCACCGATAAAGCCATGAACGGCGATCTCGATCTGAGCGAGGTCTACGGCAAGCGCCTGCGCGCCATCCGCCCCACACTGGGGCAATTGAAAGCCGTCGAGGAGCGCTACTGGGAAACACAGGTCGAGGATGCCCAGGCCGTTATTGACGCCCTGCACGCCCTCGATAAGCGCGTCTATATCATCAGCGGCGGCCTGATCGATGCCGTGCGCGGCTTTGGCCGACGACTGGGCGTAGCACCGGAGCGCATCCGCGCTGTGGAGCTGGAATACAATCAGCTCTCCGGCGAGTGGTGGCGCTATCACGAGCCGCAGACGACCCACAAACAAACCTATATGGAATACGTAGAAGGCCCGCTGACCATCAGCAGCGGCAAGCCCGACATCATCAATGAACTGGCCGGGCAGACGCCAGGCCGACGCCTGATGATCGGCGACGGCTCATCCGACCTGGCGACCAAATCCGTCGTGGATCTCTTCGTCGGGTACGGCGGTGTCGTCAGCCGCGAGAAAGTCAGATCACATTCGGAAGTCTTCATCGAGCAGGCTTCGCTGGCACCGCTCCTGCCACTGGCTGCCGGGCCGCTCGGCTACAGCCGCCTGCAGGGCACACCGCATCAGGCCGTGTTCGACAAGGGTTTGGAAATCGCCTTTGAACGTAGCGTCATCTTCCAGGATGACGAAGTCCGCACCCGCTTTATTCGTGCTTTTGAGGATGTCCTACACCCATGACTTTTCCCTTCTCTGGCATCATCTTCGACATGGACGGCACACTCGTCGAGAGCGAATCCGTCTGGCAAATCGCCGAGACAGAGTTATTCGCCGCACGCGGCATCACCTATACCGATGAAGCGCGCCAGCAGGTCATCGGCCTGCGGCTGGATGAGTTCTTCATCAAACTCAAAGAGATTTACGGCCTTGATGAATCGGTCGAATCACTGACGCAAGACCTGATCGAGCGCATGCTGGCCCTTGTGCCGGAACGCGTGAAGCCCAAGCCGGGCGCGCAGGAGCTGATCGACTTTGCCGATTCACTTTCTGTGCCCTACTGTATCGCCAGCAGTTCGCCCCTGGCACTGATCCACGCCATTGTCGAATCGCAGGGCTGGGGCGACCGCATCATCGCCCGCTTCAGCGCCGACGAGGTCGAACGCGGCAAGCCCGCACCGGATGTCTATCTTCACGCCGCGGAACAGCTCGGCATTCCATCAGCGCGCAGCCTGGCTATCGAAGACAGCCCCAACGGTGCGCGCTCCGCCGTCGCTGCCGGTATGACCTGTTATGTCGTGCCGGATTTCCACAGCAGCCCGCAGCAGTTCCGCGAGATTACGCCGTACGTCTTTGATGATTTGCACGCCGTGCGCATCCGGCTGCAGGCAGATACGCAATGAAGCGCGCAGACGCCACCGCGCCAACGGACGCCACCGCGCCAACGGACGCCAATGCGCCAACGGACGCCACCGCGCCAACGGACGAAGCCCAGCCCATGACGAGCAAACCCGTTATCCTGATCGCTACCGACCTGACAGACGAGAGCCTGGCGCGGCTGCGCGCTGCGGAGGATTTCGACACGCAGCTCGTCATTCCTCGCCCTGAACTGGTGCGCGACCACATCAGGGATGCGGTTGCCCTCGTCACCCGTGACGATCTGCGCGTGGATGGGCCGCTGCTTGATCACGCCCCCCATCTGCGCCTGATCGCTCGCGTCTCACCCGGCCTCAACAATGTGGACGTCGAGACAGCAACGGCACGCGGCATCCTGGTGATGAATACACCAGGGGCCAGCGCGGTCGCCGCCGGGGAGCACACCTTCGCGCTGATGCTCGCACTGAGCCGCCGCCTGATGACCGCCCACAACAGCCTGCGCGAAGGTTACTGGCTGCTGGAGCGCAAGCGCCAGGTCGGGACGCAACTCGCCGGCAAGACGCTCGGGCTGATTGGTCTGGGGCGCGTCGGGACGGTCGTCGCGCAGCGTGCGCTGGCATTCGGCATGACCCTGCTCGCCTACGACCCGTACATCAGCGAAGCCCAGGCCCCTGACCGTGTGCAGCTCGTCGGCCTCAAAGAGCTGTTGTCGCGCAGCGACTTTGTGAGCCTGCATGTGCCCTACACCCGCGAGACGGAACGCATCATCGACGCCCAGGCTATCGACCTGATGAAGCGCGGTGCGCGCCTCATCAACACAGCCTATGGCGGCGCTGTCGATGAGGCCGCACTGGCGAAAGCGCTCAAGAGCGGTCATCTGGCCGGGGTCGCTGTAGACGTCTTCGGCGAGGAGCCGCCCTACAACAGCCCATTGATCGGCCTGGATAACGTCATCCACACGCCGCATATTGGCGACAACACCGCCGAAGCCACCCAGGACCTGAGCCTGACCGTCGTCAGTCAGGTGCTGGACGCCCTGCGCGACCGTGATTACCGCAATGTCGTCAACATGCCGCTGCTGCCCGGCACCGATTACGAGCAGGTGCGGCCCTATCTGCTGCTGGCGGAGTGCATCGGCTTGCTCCAGCATACGCTCGCCCGCAACCCGGTAACGCGCGTCGCCGTCGAGGTCCGCGGCGAAGAACTGAACGGCCTCATCAAGCCGCTGACCGTCAACATCCTCAAGGGGCTGCTGCGGCCTATTCTTGGCGAGGGCGTCAGCGTCGTCAATGCGCCCATCATGGCGATGGAACGTGGCTGGCACATCACGCAGGTCAAGGGCCTGCAGCCCGCAGAATACTCCAACGCGCTGACGGCACAGGTCACCCTGGAAGATGGCGAGACGATTACCATCACGGGTACGCTGCTGGATCGCAAACAGCCCCACGTCGTCCAGATCAACCAGTACCGCACTAATTTCGTGCCCTCAGGCCACCTGCTGCTGATGGGCAGTTATGATCGCCCTGGCGTTATCGGCAAAGTCGGGACGCTCATGGCGGGCAGCGGCGTCAACATCGCTAGCTGGCATACCGGTCGTGCGGAACCTGGCGGTCAGACGCTGACCGTACTCACGCTGGATGAAGCCCTGCCACCGGACGTCATGGAAGCCCTCTGTCGCCTGGATTTCGTGCGGCATGCGCATCAGGTCAGGCTTTGAGGCCGATAGTTAGCCGTATATCGCCTGGCGTTTATCTGGTGCTCATGGCCCCGGCGCATAATGAATCGTAAGCCATTATCAAAACGCCATACAAACGGATTCCATCATGGCTGTGAGCCATCTCAAAACAGATAACAAGCCGCCGCTGCCCCCTGGCAGCCTCGGATTGCCCTTCATCGGGGAGCCGCCCCGCCTGCTTGAACTGGAATACCTCATGGAACAGTACGCGCGCTACGGTCCCGTCTTCAAGACGCGCGTGCTGGGCCGCAACATCGCCGTCTTCATGGGGCCTGAAGCGAACCGCTTCGTCCTGCAGACGGGCATGAAGTATTTCTCATGGCGCGGGGGCTGGCCGCCAACCTTCAAAGAGCTGCTGGGCGAATCGCTCTTCGTGCAGGACGGCGAAGAACACCGCCAGAAGCGCAAACTCATCACACCCGCCTTTCATCGTCAGGCGCTGCACAACTACCTGACGACCATGGATGAGACCGCGCAGCGCTACGTCGCCAAATGGGAGCGGCTGGGACGCTTTGCCTGGCTGGATGAGAATAAGCAGTACACCTTTGAGGTCGCCAGCACGCTGCTGACCGGCAGCAGGCCCGGCGACGACATCGAGCGATTGAGCCAACTATTCGTCACACTGACGCGCGGCTTCGTCACCGTGCCCCTGCGCTGGCCCTGGACGCCTTACGGCAAGGCGCTGCGCGCCCGTGAGGAACTCCTGAAGTATATCGACGGTGCCATCGAGAACCGCCGTCAGCACCCGACAAACGATGCACTCAGCCTGCTCGTACAGACACGTGACGAGGACGGCAACGCGCTCACGAACGAGGAGCTGCAGGCGCAGACGCTGCTGCTGCTCTTCGCAGGGCACGAGACCAGCGCCAGCATGCTGACCTCACTCATGATGACGCTGCCCGCCCATCCACACGTACTGACGAAGCTGCGTGCGGAGCAGGACGCCATCCGCCAGGGTGATACGCTCACGATGGACGAACTTCGCCAGATGACCTATCTCGAATGGGTGCTGAAAGAAGTTGAGCGGATGTATCCGCCGGTGCCAGCGGGCTTCCGGCGTGTAGAAGAGACCTTCACGTTCAATGGCTATACTATCCCGGAAGGCTGGACGGCGCTGTATCCGATCAACGTCGCCCACCGTGACCCGGCCATTTACACCGAGCCAGACACCTTCGACCCGGAGCGCTTCAGCCCGGAGCGCAACGAGAGCAGTGTACCTTTCAGCCTTGTAGGATTCGGTGGGGGCGCTCGTGTCTGCGTCGGCTATGCCTTCGCCCAGCTCGAAATGAAGATACTGACCGCGCATCTCCTCCGTCACTATACATGGGAACTCGTGCCCGACCAGAACCTGAACATGATCTATCGCCCGACGCTATTCCCTAAGGACGGTATGCAGGTGACTTTTCGCCGTCGCACGGACTGAATCAGACGCACTGAATCAGAATGAAAAGAGGCGGGTCAAACGCCCGCCCCTCGGATTCACCTGACTACAGAATCTACAGACCGATACGCATGTGCGTCCAGTAGATCTTGTTCAGCGCGACAACCATCGCCGCCGTACGGAAGTCCTTGATTTCCGGGTGACGGTGGAACATCTCGCTGATTTCTTCATAGGCTTCCCGCATCGTATCCGAAAGACCACTACGTACTAGCGTCAGTTCATCCGTGCCCTGTAGGAGACGGTGACGCAACGGCTCCGCGACGCGCTTGCCGGTCAGTTCCTCCAGCGCATCCACCATCGCCTGCGCACGGAACTCGTCCAGACGCCGTTGCAGACGTCCAAAGCGTATATGCGAAAGATTCTTGATCCACTCGAAGTAAGAGACAGTCACGCCGCCCGCATTCGCGTAGAAATCGGGAATGACAACGATGCCACGGTCGCGCAGGACTTCCGCTGCCCTGAATGTAATCGGCCCGTTGGCGGCTTCAACGATCAGCGGGGCCTCGATGCGCTCCGCATTATCGACGGTAATCTGGCCTTCCAGCGCCGATGGGATCAGGATGTCGCAGGGGTATTCCAGATATTCGATGCCGCCTGCGTGATATTCGCCACCAGGGAAGCCTATTACGCCGTCGTTTTCGTCCATCCACGCGCGCAGGGCGTCGACGTCGATACCATGCTCATTGATGATCGTGCCATCGCGCTCAATCACACAGATAATTCTGGCATCGTCTTCGCGCAGGAACTTGGAAGCATAATAGCCGACGTTGCCCAGGCCCTGCACGATGATCCGTTTGCCGGCGACCGTTCCCGTCAGGCTGGTGCGTGCCATATCTGCGGGATGACGGAAGAACTCGCGGATGGCATACATCACGCCGCGTCCCGTCGCTTCCGTGCGACCGCGTATGCCGCCCATCTCCACCGGCTTACCCGTCACGCAGCCCAGATAGTTGATGTCATCGGGTCGCAGCAGGTGATACGTATCGGCGATCCAGGCCATTTCGCGCTCGCCGGTGCCCATGTCGGGCGCGGGGACGTTATCGCTTGGGCTGATGTAGCCTTTCTTCGTCAGTTCGCGGGCATAACGCCGCGTGATGCGCTCCATCTCTGTGGCGGAGTGCAGGCGCGGGTCGACCCGCAGGCCGCCCTTGCTGCCGCCGAAGGGTACGTTCACCAGTGCGCACTTGTACGTCATCAGCGCAGCCAGCGCTTCGACTTCGTCTTCGTTGACGATCGTCGCAAAGCGGATGCCGCCTTTCGCCGGTACGCGGTGCTCGCTGTGTGTACTGCGCCAGCCGATGAACGTTTTGACGGTGCCATCGTCCATCTCAACGGGGAACTGCACTTTAATCGTACTATCTGGCGCTTTAATGTCCTGCGCCCAGCCAGGCGGCAGGTCGATGAAGCTCAGCGCCTTATCAACCATTAAATCCACATTTTCCAGAAACGTACTTTTGGGGGGTATTGCTGTAAGCGTCATGTGTTCCTTCTTTCAAGTCTTAGTTACAACGATATTTTCAACGCTTGCAGACAGCGACGCTTGTCGCTGACGGCGTCAATACTGGGTATAAAGGCGCATATCCGGGCGCTCTAAATAATCCTCGAGGAAGGCCAGCGTCAGATTGATCACCTCTTTGCCCCATTCGCGCTCCTCCGGGACGGGCTGCGGCGAGAAGAACGTGTGCCCGGCCCCCGCAATGACGCGCACCTGATGTTCTGATGCACGCGGAGAACGCGTCAGCGCCGTCCGCAGCGCCTGTAACACATCTGTGGTGATGTAGGGGTCTGCGCTGCCATAAATCGCCATGATAGGCGTTTTGCAGTCCTCAAGCTGCTTCAGATAGCGCTGTGGGAAGCCCGCATACACAACGACCGCATCGAGGTCATCGCGTTTGATCGCCGCTTCAAAAGCGAGCGAACCACCCGCTCCCAGGCCAATCAGGGCGGTGTGATGCGTCGTCCTGTGATGATGTTCCAACACGCGAATTGCCTTGGTCGCGGCCGTGTAGCGCGTCGTTTCCGTCTCGCTCATCAGACGCAGTGCACCCTGCGGATCAGACGCGGTACGCCCATTAAACAGGTCCGGCGCGATGACATAATAGCCCAGGTGAGCGTAAAAATTCGCCAGCAGCCGATGGACGGTCGTCAGACCCCACCAGTCATGCAGAAGCGCAATCCCAGGGAAGCGGTCACCGACGACTGGATGCGACCAGTACGCCGGGATGTACTCACCGGTCGTGGTGCTGATATGTATGTTGCCCGACTCAATAGCGAACTCAATGCGTTTCGAGTCGTGGATCGGCATCCGGTGTACTCCTTCTCACGCGCCTCGACAGATCAGGGGCGTACGCCTCCTGTGAATCAGAGCGTTTGTGCATAGACAAAACGCTGAGCCGCCCCGATATCATCTGTCAGTTGGTGCGCGAGTTTCTCGTCGGTGTAAGTTTGCAGCGTCCGATACCCCTGCCGGTAGGCCCAGTCGCGCATGGCGATGATCATCTGCGCGCTGATGGGCTTTGGCGTCCAGCAGCTGACATGCGCGCTGCGCGGGTCATAAAGATCACGCGCAAAGTAGACGAACGCTTCCTGCCCGGCGGCGCTGAAGCGCAGACGGTGCACGGCACGCTCGGCCAGCTTCGGCAATGCATCCCAGTGGGATGGCCACAGCCGCTCCCATTGTTCGCGCCCGCTGCCGCGCTCACCGAGCGGCATATACCAGCCCGTGATCTGCACAGCAGCCGGGTTCTTGTGGGGCGTCACCTGATAGAAGCCCTGGCCCTGCTGCGCGGCAAACTGCACCCGATACGACTTCACGAGCTGCGCCAGGCCGCTGCGCGCATAAAACGTGACACAATCAGAATCATAAGCCGCGCATGTCGCCGTAAACAGCGAGGCCTGCCCGGCGGCTTCCTCGCGCAGTTTTTGAAACATCGCCCTGCCAGATTCGGCATCGCGGCTGATGAGCTGGCCCAGGTACATATGCTGCCCGTAAGGCGCTGGCTCGTCCCCGGCGAAGACTTCCGCATATGCGACGATCCCGCCGCTGTTCAGCATGACCCGGGGCATACCGCCACCACGCCGCAGGTGACTCAACCAGATGGAAGCCGTCTCCAGGCTCATCCAGGGGGCGGCACTGCCACCATGCAGCCAGCGCTCATAAACAGTGAGATCAGCATAAGAGACATCTTCCGCAATACCCTCAGCATTGAGCCGCTGCCACCGCCCAATCTGCCCCTGAAACAGGTCACAGATGGCGGCGACATCATCAAGTGTTGCCAGACGTATCTCCATGCCGGGTTAACCCCCTGGGCAGCGGTGTGCATTATGTCCTCTGCACCCATTGTATCATCATCAGCCCGACTTAATGTAGAAAGGACGTCCTGAACTGCCATGACACTGTGCAGTTTGTCGCGCAGCAAAACGCATGATGACCAGGACGCACGGGACGCGCATATCAATTGTGTGCTGATTGTCCTAGAATATGTACCGGTACTCGTGATTGCATCGCAAGATAGATTGGAAAAATACGATGTTAATGGCCATCGACATCGGCAATACGAATATCAATCTCGGGCTGTGGGACGGCCAGGCCTGGCTACTGTCATGGCGAGCGCGCACTGTCGCCGACAAGATGCCCGATGAATACGGCGTGCTGGTGCGCAACTTCCTCAGCAGCGCCGACATGAGCTATGACGCCGTTACGGATGTCATCCTCAGCAGCGTCGTTCCCCCACTGACGACCACTTTTCGCGAACTGACTGAGCGATACTTCAAGCTCAAACCATTGATCGTCACGCACAAAACGCCGATCGGCATCGAAATCGCCATCGACCAGCCGGAGCAAGCAGGCGCGGATCGCATCGTCAACGCGGCGGCAGTCGTCGGGCTGCACGGCGGCGGGCCAGCGATCGTCGTAGACTTTGGTACGGCCACAAATTTCGACGTCATCTCTGTACAGAACCAGTATATCGGCGGGGCACTCGCGCCGGGGGTCATGGTCGCCCATGATGCGCTCGTCAACCGTGCTGCCAGACTCCACAAAGTTGATATTCAGCCGCCCCCGGATGCCATCGGCCGCAATACGATCCACGCACTGCAATCAGGCATCTTCTGGGGCTATATCGGGCTGGTAGAAGGCATCATCACGCGCATCAAAACCGCGCTGGATGCACCCCACGCCCGCGTGATCGCAACAGGTGGGCTTGCCCGCCTGTTCAATGAACATACATCCGCCATCGACCAGATCGAGCCAGAACTCACGCTGGATGGTCTGCGCTACATCCACGCGCTGAACAAGAAGCCATCGATGGTGGGCGAAGTCGGTCACAGCGGTTCATGAGGAGGCAACAAAAAACGCCCGGGCAGATGCTCGGGCGTTTTGCTCCACAGCCTGGACTCGAACCAGGAACCCATCGGTTAACAGCCGATTGCTCTGCCGATTGAGCTACTGTGGAATGCGCTAAATACGATAGCAAAAGGGGAACGAGGTGTCAACCCTGAGCAGGCCCAAAAACGTCCCCGGACTACCCCCAAACTGGCCCAGGCATTAACATAGTCACATGCGATCCGCACCCACCATCAGAGGGAGAACACGCGATGCCCGCAGAGTCGCTCAGCATCCGCAAAGTGGAGACCCGCGCCGATTTTCAGGCTTTCTTTGAATTCCCCTGGACGCGCTACAAGGATGATCCCAACTGGGTGCCGCCCCTGCTCAGCCAGCGGCGCGAACTGCTCGATCAGGAGAAGGCCGCCCACTGGGAGTACATGGAGGGCGACTACTACGCCGCCTGGCGCGGCTCACGCATTGTTGGCACGATCGCAGCCTTCGTCAATCACCGTCACAACGACTATTGGAAAGAGCACATTGCCTGGTTCGGCGTGTTTGAAGTCCTCGACGATACCGAAGCCGCACACGGTCTGCTGGACAAGGCCGCTGAGTGGGCACGGTCGCGCGGCTACGACGCTCTGCGCGGGCCCGCCAACTTCACCCTGCATGACGAATGCGGCCTGCTGATCCAGAACTTCTCGCCACCCGTGATCCTGATGCCCTATAACCCGCCGAGCTACCAGGGCTACATCGAATCCGCCGGATTCGAGAAGCTCATGGACGTATACAGCCTTTACTATGATCGCGAACTGGGCGCACGTGTCGGCTTTGAACAGCGCATCCGCAAACTGGCCGAGCGCGCCATGAAGCGCAGTGAGATCACCATCCACAAAATCGACATACGCCGCAAAAAGGAGGAGTTCGCACTCCTGCGCGATCTGTACAATGATGCCTGGCTGCAGAACTGGGGCTTCGTCCCCATGACAGACCGCGAACTGGATGCCCTTGTCGAAAACCTGGGCCAGTTCTTCGACCCGGATCTGGCGTTCTTCGCCCAGGTAAAGGGCGAACCGGCTGGCTTCGCGCTGGCCCTGCCCAATCTGAGCGAAGCGCTGCAACGTGCCTACCCACGACCGGGCACCCCGGAGCTGTTGACGCTGCTCAAGGCGCTGTGGCACTGGCGTCTGCGACCGAGTATCGTTGGCTCCCGCATGCCGCTGCTTGGCGTCAAATCGGAATTCAGAAACCGGGGCGTTGACCTTGCGCTGATGCTCGCCGTCTTTGACGCGCTGCACCCATCGCGGTATCGATACCTGGATTCTGGCTGGGTCCTTGAGACAAACGATCTGATGAAAATCATGAACAACCTGGGCCTTGAGTCTTACAAGACCCACCGCTTCTATCAGAAGCCGCTCAGATGAGCGTGTTCCGGGCTATTCGTTATTCTGCTGCTCGGTGACCACAGCAGCGGCGGCCTGGGCGCTGCGTTCCTTGGTCAATACAGAGGCGAAAGACTCCTGAATGCGGCGGGCCAGGCTGCCCCCCTCGCTATCGACCAGCGGCAGGATGAAGTTATCCAGCAGCGCATTATAGAAGGCAATGTCCTCTGATCGCTCCACAACTTCGGAGATCAGTGTACGCTGCGAGGGCAGCATATGGGCCGCGTGCGCTACTTCCGCCTGAAAATCAGGGCGCATCATGGTCGTCAGATACTCGGTGACCAGCCGCTGCTGTTCGATATCTGTCGTCACCAGTACCCACATCCAGCCATCGAGTACGGTAGCCGGATCGCCCATCGGTGTTGGGATTGGCGCAGCCGCAATTTCAGGCTCATCGTTCAGCAGACGCAGGTACGTCGTGGACTCCATCACAGCCTGATCGATCTCGCCCGCGCGAAACGCCGCCATATAATCATCGACTTCACCGTAGTTCAGATTGAAGCCGTCAATCAGCCCGGCGTCGCTGGCCAGCTCGTAGAATGACAGTAGATTGAACAGGACCGGCTCACTGTAACTGAGCGTACCGTCGCGCTGCGTGTTGTCGCCTGTCAGCGCGTATTGCAGATACGCCACGCGATTCAGCCCGCGTGTACGCCCAGCCGCGAAAGTCAGCGGCTCACCCCGCGCCAGCCAGCCATCATATGACCAGCTTTCATAATCGACGCCGGGCTGCGGTCGATAGGCGATCTGTAGTGCTTCCAGCATGTAGGGCAGGCCATACAACTCACCGTCGATCTGGCCCAGTTGCAGCGCACCCTGCAACCCACTGACGATGCCAGTCGGGACGCGGCCCTCCAGGGTCTGTATCAGGCCGGTGCGCTCTGCCTGCAGCAGTTGCTGGCGCGTCAGCAGCGTGACATCCGGTAGTGCACCGGGGGCAACCGCGCTGGCCGATCGCAGCGTCGACATCAGCCCGCCCACCTCCGCATCGCTCTTGATGCGCGTCTCAACATCCAGGTTATTTTCAGCGGCGAAAGCGGTTGTCTGCGCCGTGAGCGCCTGCAGCACGTCGGGCTGCTCCGGCGAGGCCAGCGCATCTGGCCACCAGATCGTCAGCGTGCGTGGCGGCGCGTCGTCCTCCGGGGTGGGTGACGGTTGTTCCTGAGCGCTGATGCTGCCCATATTCAGTAGATACCCTATCAGCAGCAGCGTCCATCCGCGCCGGACCATGTGTCGCAGCCGTGCTAGCATGGGCATCCCTCCATCGTTTGTATCACAACAGCCTTAGTCGCCACAGCGGATCATCCGCCGCACGCAGGGATTGTACATCAGGGCCAGCAGGTCGCGCAGGGTAACTCAGCGTGCGCAGGACAGTCATTGGGGAAGCACAGCGACAAAAACCCGGCAGGAAATAAAAGGGGCGTGCCGATGCACGCCCCATAGCTACTTCGGATAACACCGAGGGGCGGGGTATATCCGAACGGAATATGCGTTGATTATTCTTCGATCAGCGACGCTAGCGTCGCCCGATCACGGCGCACGTTGATGAAGCGCCAGTACAGGCTGAAAACGTACAGGCCCAGCGTACCCAGGCTGACAGTCAGCCCCAGGATCAGGAAGTTTGTCGTCTCAGGCATGGTGTCCTCTCCTCGTCATCAATACAGCGTCACACTGACACTCAGGCGCTCAGGCTGGCTTCGCGCATCTGGCGGATGGATTCCTGCTGGTTCTCAAGGCGGATGCGCCACCACATCAGGGTGGGCACCAGCACACAGCAGAAGACGATGCTGGCCACGCCGAGCGTTGCGCCCATGTTGGCGGCCATCTCGAACCCGCCCTGCGCGTTTGTCGCGCTGGGGCCAATCACCGTCGGGTGAATCGTATCCGGGCGAATGCGGATGATGACAAAGGTGAAGACCACCGTCGCAAAGGCGAAGATACCATACACGCTGGCAAACGCACGGCGCTTATCCGGGTTTTCGATACCACTGCGCAGCATCAGATAAGCCAGGTATGTCAGCACCATGATCGCCGCTGACGTCAGGCGTGGGTCCCAGGTCCACCAGGTGTTCCAGATCGGACGTGCCCAGATGGAGCCGGTCGCCAGCGTGATGATCGACAGCATCGTGCCGACTTCCACACCGGCCAGCGCCAGACTATCCCACTTGGCACGGCGCGTACGCAGGTAAGCGATCCCGGCAAATACCGTGGTTAAGAAGGCCACTGCCGCACCACTGAATGAGGCGACGTGGAAGTAGAAGATACGCTGAACGTTCCCCTGCTCCGCATCGGTGCCGGCAAAGGCCAGCGCCATGTAGAGCACGAGTCCCAGGCCGAGCACGCTCAGGATGGTCAGGACCTGCAGAATGCGCAGCCCCACGCCCCCACTCCTGGATTGCACACCGCTCGCGCTGATTGCGGCATCGACGCCGCCAATCTCATTGACAATACTCATGTGTTGTCCCCTTTACTTCCCAAATCTCTCTAGCGTCCTCTACCGTGTTGCGGCTTACGCATCATCGGCGCGCTGTTGTATCAGGTCCGTCAGTTCGGCCTTGAGTTCAGCGCGGCGTTCTTCGTAAGCTTCGTTGCTGATTTCCTGGCGATCGCGGCGATTATCCAGATCAGCGATCTGTTTCATCAGCACCTGAATACGCGCCTCGACGTCGAGTTCAGGTTCCACGATCACTTCATCTGTGGGTGCGCCACCTGGCATGGGGACAGTCGGCTGTGTCGGGGTCGATTTGCCGTTGGAGACAGAGCGGAAATACAGCGCCCCTGCCAGCATCAGCGAGCCAACACCTGCCGCCATGACCACATAAGCCAGCGGGTTCACGGTCTGGGCAGGCGCCTCACCGCCATTAGCCGCCGCCGTGGATGTAATACCCGGTTCACCACTGATTGTGAAGCTGAGGTTATCGCCAGCCGGTATGACCAGATTGGCGCTGTAGCCTCTGTAGATACGGTCGCCGACAGTCTCCGTGCCACGGTCCGTCAGGCCGTAGCCTTCAACGGTGATCTGATCACCCAGGATGAATACGTCCAGGTTGCCTTCCAGCGCGTAGTCGAGTGTCTGCACGACCTCGGTCACATCCTCATGAGGCAGCGTATAGATCACATGGAATGCCTGCGTGCCCGGCGGGATCGGCCCGGTGCTGTAGACCGTACGGCCATCTTCGCTAGGGATGAGGCTGTGGGCAGCCGCACTCGATGAGAGTTCTGCGCCTTCCGGCAGATTGATGCTGGCGGAGATCGTCCGGCCCTGTGCATCCTCGCGCACGTACTGGCGATCCGTCGTATTGATGAACTCCATCAACTGCACGATGCGCAGGCCGCCCGGCACCGGGTCCGCCTGGACCAGCACCGATCGCAGCGTGAGCGCCGCCGGATCGTCAGTCGTACCCTGGATTACAATATCCAGCGTCTGCTCGGTCAGTGAGACATCGCCGAGTATCATGTCGCTCATGTAGATGCCGCCTTCGTACTCCGCAGTGACGATGTAGCCACGATCCTGGCGGAAGGTGACCTCATCAAAACGGAAGCGGCCATCGGCATCAACAGTCGTATCGAAGGTCTGTTCATTGAACGCTGAATCCAGCACGCGCAGCGTGACGACCAGGTCTTCCGGCACCGTCAGATCGCTGCTGTCACTGGTGACCTGCCCGACGATGACGCCCTCCACAGACGAGGATTCCGGCATCGTCGATTCAGGCTCAGCGTCGGCGCTGGCTTCGCTTTCGCCGGCGGCGGTATCATCTGCTTCCACGACCTGCGGTGGCATCGCGCCATCCGCTGAGAGCGTGTAGACGTACCAGGTCACCGCCCAGCGTTCTTCTTCCGTCAGCGCATCGCGCCAGGGCGGCATCAGCGCCTGCATATTGCCGTCCGTGATCGCCGTGAAGTAATCGGCCGGTGTTTTGTCTGCGATCGTCGCAGGATCGGTGAAGTCCATAATGCTGGCGATCTGACCACTCTCAACGAGCGCGCCGTCGCCAGCGCCAGTATCGCCGTGGCAGTCCGTGCAGCGCGCCGCGTAGATCTCCGCACCCAGTGCGAGATCAACTTCGTCCAGGCTGCGCTCCGTGACCGCAGCCGTCTGCGCGGAACCAGAAGACTCGCCAACTGTCGGCGGATCGGTGCTCATGCCTGTCTGCGGTGCCGCCTGCTGTGGCACCACCCCGACGATTTCTGGTTCACCTGCGAGACCATCACAGGCGGCCAGGGACAGCGCCAATACGATACTGATTACCAGTAAGACCCTGTTTGCGTTGTGATTCCGCATTCCCTTACGCCTCCGATTGAGCCCGGCGATAGGCCAGGATTGCATCTTCAATCGCATCGTCCAGCACGCGATCAGCCTCGACGGGCTGTTCGGCTCGCTGGCTGCGACGCTGTGACTTACCGGTCGCAACCTCTGCAGCTGCTGCCTTTGGATCAAGCTGTTCCAGCAGCTTAATGCCTTCCGATGCCCAGTATTCGCGATCCTGCTGATAGATATCGGGACGCAGCTTACCGGTGTTGTAGTCTTCGTCCAGGTCGCGGATGGTGGCGAGCACGCGCTCATAAGCCGTCAGCAGTTCGTCGCGTTCGCGCTCCGCCGCGAGGAAGCGCTGCCGCCCCTTGCGGGTCCGCTGTTGCATAAACGGCCAGCCGAGGATCGCCAGGCTCAGGACGCCCAGCACCAGAATGATGAGGGTCGATTCTCCACTCATGGTTTAGCTTGCTCCTAGCAGCGGGTCGAGGATCGCACGCAGTTGGCGGAAGTTGATTCCGGCATAGACGAACTGTGCAACCTGACCATCTTTGTCAATGATAAAGGTCTCCGGCACACCCTGGATGTGATACGTCTCGGAGATGCGCGTGCCCAGGTCGGGCGCGTTGAGGTACGTCACGCCGAATTCTTCAAGATAGTCCATGGAACGCGGGCCGTTGTCGGCATAGGCGATCCCCAGGAAGACGACGTCGCCACGCGGCTCGTAGTGCTCCCAGGCGGCCTGAAGTTCGGGCGCTTCGTCGCGACAGGGCGCGCACCAGCTCGCCCAGAAGTTCAGCACGACGACCTTACCCCGCAGATCAGACAGTTTGTACTCTTCACCATCAAACGTGGTGAAGCTGAAATCCGGTGCGGGGCCGGTACGCGGCTGGACCTGGTTCTGGCTGGCAAGTTGCAGCGCAACAATCACCCCGGCGATGATGATGGAGATCAGCAGGAACCACGAGCCAGCCCCCATCCCGCCACGTTTTGGTTTTTCCACAGTCGGGCTATCGACAGATTCCGTGAATTGTTCGGCCTGGATTGACATAGCTCCCCCCTATCCAGCCAGATCACGTTCGAGAATATCGCGGTACGGGCTGGCATCTGCAGTGGGCTCCGCAGCGACAGAGGTCGGTTCGGGCCGGTTGCGCAGCCAGCGAAAGCCCAGGAGCAGAATGGCCAGCAGGCTTGCACCGATCATCAGTATGGGGACGATCATCGAGATAGCCGCCAGCAGCGGGTCCTGGGGTACGCCCACGACGCGATCGCCAAAGCGCGCTATGAAGTCGTCGACGATCTCCTGCTCGGATAAGCCCGCTTCCAACTGAAGCTGGATCTCATAGCGCCAGTCATCGCAAGCCGCGGTGCCGCAGTATTCCAGCGGAATATTCTCGCAGACCGGGCAATAGAGTTTCTTGGCAACTTCGTTCACCTCATCATCGGTGACGGTGTTGCCATCCTGCGCCAGCGCAGGCACAACCAGCACACTGAGGACGAACAGACTCAGGAATAGCCAGCGAAGTCGCATCGCATTACGCTCCTCTCGCCGCTGCCAAACTCGGATCACCTGTGCGCAGCGCCTCGCGGGTGCGCGCCGGGATGATCTCTTTTGGCCAGGTGGCGAATATCGTACCTAAGATGAGAATGAAGCTGCCCCACCAGATGAGGTTGATCAGCGGATTGATGTAGACCTTGAAGGTCACGCTGGCCGCCGTAATCGGCTCCCAACCGACCAGCAGGACGTAGACATCATTCTCCAGGGTGCTGTGCGCCCCGGCGATGGTCATGGTGCTCATATCACCATTCGGGAAGAAGTCGCGGCGCGGGCGCAGCTGGGCCACTTCATGACCGTTGCGCAGCACCGTCACGTTCGCGATATCCAGAATACGCCCATCCTGCGTGATCTGGCCGCCATCAAAGCTGTCATAACGCAGCTCGTAACCACCAAGCGACAGCGATTCACCAACGCTGAGCGTCTGCTGCGTCTCTTGCTGGAACAACGTGCTGCCGATGATGCCAATACCGATGACCGTCACACCCAGGTGGATCATGTAGCCGCCATAGCGACGCGGATTACGTGCGAACAGCATCCTGAGTGAAGCCAGTGGCGATTCTTTGTGTACGCGCTGGCGCGCCTGGAAACCTCTGAAGGTCTCGTAAATGGCCACCCAGCCACCCAGGCTCACGATGCCGTAGCCGATCAGCGCACCGATGGACGTCATGCCATTTAGCATGAACAGGCCCAGCGTGGCCAGCGTCAGCAGGAAGGGCATCAGCAGCGCCCGCCCCAGCCGTGACACTGAGGTCGCACCCCATGCGGAGAGCGGCGCAATGCCCATCAGGATGAACAGCGCCAGGAACAACGGCGGCGTCACCTGATTGAAGTAATCCACGCCCAGGGTGATGTTCGTGTTCAGGAACAGCTCGCTGGTAATCGGAGCGCCAAAGCTGCCCCAGAAGACCGCCACGAACAGCGCCATGAAGATGATGTTGTTCAGGACGAACAGCGATTCGCGGCTGAAGACGCTGGTGAAGCGGTGTTCATCGCGCAGCAGCCCCTGACTACGCCGCCAGAGGATCATACCCGCACCCAGCAGGGTCAGCGAGAACCAGAAGAAGAACAACGGGAAGCCAATTTCACTACGGGCGAAGCTGTGAACGCTCTCGACGAGGCCGCTGCGCGTGGCAAACGTGCCGAAGATTACCGCGCTGAACGTCCCGATCACCAGAACCATGTTCCACAGCTTGAGCATCCCGCGCTTTTCCTGGATCATCACGCTGTGCAGGAACGCGGTGCCCGTCAGCCACGGCAAGAATGCAGCATTCTCGACCGGGTCCCAGCCCCAGTAGCCACCCCATCCCAGCACGTCGTAGGCCCAGCGACCGCCCAGGATCAGGCCGAGCGATAAGAACAACCATGCCACGAGCGTCCAGCGCCGGCTGGCCTTGATCCAGTCCCGCGTCAGATCACCAGAAGCTAACGCCGCCATCGCATAGGCAAATGGCACGAGGAAGCCCACAAAGCCCAGATACAGCGCCGGTGGGTGGAACGCCATGCCAAAGTGTCGCAGCAGCGGGTTAAGGCCCTTCGCTGTCTCAGCCAGACGTGAGTTCGACGGTTCGACCGTGCCCGGCGGCTGCAGAGCCGCACTGATGACGTCGTATTCCTGCATGCCCATCGCATCGATACCGGTGGGTGTCATCCACCAGCGCTCAAATGGGTTCTCGTAAATGAGCGTCAGCCCGGAGAAGAAAACCACCGAGATCATCATGAAGGCGATCGCGTAGGGCATCAGCCGCCGCTGACTGTGCCAGTTGAGCCACACAGCAACAGCCGCAAACAAGCTCATCAGGAAGGACCAGAACAGCAGCGAGCCCGCCTGCGAACCCCAGATAGCAGACCACCGGAACAGGGCCGGCATATCCGGGCTGCTGACCGACCACACATAAGCAACCGTATAATCCTGGGTCACCAGGGCGTATTGCAGCATTCCCGTTGATAAAGCCATGAACGCAAAGTTCACCCAGACCGCATTGCGGCCGCTCAGGGCCAGGGTCTCATTATGGGTGCGCTCCGCGTAGACGCTGACGACAATCGCATAGATTGCCACCACAATCGAAAGGATCAGACTGAGGAAGCCAATTTCTGCCAGCATCGCGTTATCCCTCTGTGCCAGTCTGGGATGTGCCAGTCTGGGATGTGCCAGTCTGGGACTGATGCGGGTAACTCTCTTCGTAGCGGCTCGGGCACTTCAGGAGCAGTTCGGTCGCGTAGAAGATACCATCCTCATTAATAGCACCCGTAAGAATTGCCTGCGCTTCGTGCTTGAGCAGGTCCGGCTTGACCTGACCTGAAACGTGCACCGGCAGACGCGCCACCTCGGGGTCATTTACCGCCTGATACAATGCGAATGCAGGATCGTCGAATTCTTCAGGGATGTGGGCAATTGTGAAGTCGAGGATCAGATTCATCTCGTCATACTGGATCGTTTCACCGACCACCGCGCCGGAAATGCGCACCGTCTGACCCACATACTGAGGATCATTAACGACTTCACTCACAGTGATGAAGTAGCGGGCGCCAGTCGCCGTACCCGACAGAATCAGATAACCAATGGCGACCAGCATAATCAGGCCACCAGCCAGGAACTGCCAACGATTACTACCAGCGGCAGGGCTGGATGCATCAATCTTGGATTTTTCCCAGGTTGCAGTCATGAATTGCCCCTCTATATTGTATGGATGGCTTGTGGCGCATCTCGCGCCAGCTTACCCGTGCATGTCTTCTATAGACTACCGGTAAGCGGCCCAGACGTTCATGGCTGAACGGCACCCCTGGACAATGACATCTGTCATAATGAGGGGAAGATGAGGAACTTTCAGGAGAAACGGCAGTTAATACCGCATATCAAACGCTGCTTCAGGGGCGAAACGCGTACTTTATCGTATCTCAAGGATGCGCGTCGGTGGAATCAAACGCCAGCCTGACCCAATCGCCCTCAGGTAGTTTTTCGCCAGCAGGGATCGCAACCTCCAGCCGGTTTTCTGGTGGTGTGAGAGGACAGTCGTAGCGCGGGTTGTACGCACAGTAAGGGTTGTACGCCTGGTTGAAATCGACCTGGTACAGCGTGTCGTCCAGCGGGGCTGGCTCCAGATAGCGGCCCGCCGGATACGTCTCCGTTCCGGCGTTGGCATCCACGAAAGGCAAGAACAGGTAATCCGGCGTGCGATACAGCGTCAGCCGCACCTCCTGCTTGCCGACGGTAAAGCGAAACTCCCCTGCCCGCATAAACCAGCGCGGGATGCCCTGCGTCGTATTGATCTGAATATTGTCTTTCTTCTCAAAGGGATGTAGCGTCAGCGTCATATTGAGGTTGGCACGCGGGACGTAATACGTCAGCCCCGTGAAGGCGGCCTTCTGCCCCTCCGTCAGCGGCGACTGTGGGTGATCAGCGAAGAAAGCATCCTTTTGTGCGCGCAGCGCAATCAGGCGTTGAACGTCCACATTTCCCCTCTCAACTCTTGGGTTAGCTTCTGAAGAACTCGCGCAGGTGCCGCATAACATCGTCTGGCGTCTGGGCGAAGCGTACCGGCTCAGCAGACTTAGGCAACACATAGGGGCTGGTCACCAGCGGCATGAGGATCGACCGCCAGAAGCTGCCATAAGCGATCAATGGCCGTGCGCTGGGTGCATCCAGTCGCAGGAGCTGCCAGGCTTCGCCGACTTCCTGCAGTGTGCCGATGCCGCCCGGCATCACGATATAGCCGTCTGCATGATCAACCAGGTGATGCAGGCGCTCGCGTATGGTTTCGTAATGGATGCGCTCCGTCAGGTACGGGTTAGGCATGCGTTCGGCTTCCTGCCTCCCCTGCGTGACCGTCACCCCGATGACGTGGCCGCCCGCCTCCGCCGCGCCCCGGCTGACGGCACCCATGATGCCATCGTAGCCGCCGTTCATGACGCGGTAGCCTGATCTGGCCAGCACCTGCCCGACCTCATAAGCGGCCTTGTATTCTTCGCTATCCGCGACGATAAACGCACTGCCGAACACTGAAATCACTTTTGTCATGGCTATGCTCCAGCGCCTGAACACAAAAACCCCCACAGGGGGGCCGTGTCACATCAGCGGAAAGGGTGGGATTCGAACCCACGGTACCCCAGGGGGGTACACCTGTTTTCGAGACAGGCCCAATCAACCACTCTGGCACCTTTCCGGGTCGCTGTGCGTATTGTACAGCAAAGGGCAGGTCGTTCAAAGCCTGATTTGACACACAACCGGCCTGTCGATCAGCACGCTTTGGTGGGCTTTGATATACTTATAATAGGGGTTAGGCATGCCGGGTCTGAGCAAACGCGTGCTCCTTGAGCATCGTCGTCGCATGCATGGAGGTAGAGCGTTACCAACAGGTATCAGTGAATCTAGGGAGAAGAGGACTATGGAAATCATCGGTGATATGATCGGTTGGATTGTGTCAGCGCCATTTATCATCATTGGCTGGCTGATTGTCGGCGCGATTGCTGGCGATCTGGCTCGCCGTCTACTGGGCCACAAGGATCAGGGCGCGTGCCGTGATTTCGTCCTGGGTATTGCCGGGGCGATTATAGGCGGCTTCCTCGCCAGCCTGATCGGCGTCAATACACCTGATGGCGGCATCATGCTCGTCATCGTCAACCTGGCGATTGCGGTCATCGGCGCGGTTATCCTCATCTGGATTGGCGATCTGATTTCAGGCCGTGGTCGCAGTCGCGCCACTTGAGCGACTGAAGCTGGCGAAATCTAACACACGCAACAAGAATGATAAAGCGGCCTACGGGCCGCTATTTTTTCCCCTGTGCGCGCAGCTCTTTAAAAAACGCGCGGATCTGCTCGCTGGCTTCTTCAGCCAGCAGACCAGACTGCACCGTCACCCGGTGATTCAACTGAGGATGGTCAAGCAGGTTCATGATGCTGCCGCCTGCACCCGCTTTCGGATCGGTCGCGGCATAGACGAGACGCGGCAGCCGCGCGAGTACCATCGCCCCGGCGCACATCGCGCACGGCTCCAGCGTGCAGTAGAGGGTAATGTCATCCAGCCGCCAGTGCTGGACGTGCTGCGCTGCCTGCCGTATGGCGATCATCTCCGCGTGGGCGGTCGGGTCACGGTCCAGCTCGCGCTGATTGTAGCCACGCCCGATGATCTCACCATCCAGCACAGCCACTGCCCCGATAGGCACATCGCCAGCAGCCAGGGCTTTTTCCGCTTCTTGCAGCGCCAACCGCATGAAATAGGCATCCCGTGCGGCTGGCGATAGTTCCTTCAGTGAATCACTCATCGTCCACTTCGATATCGATGTGAATTTTGCCGTTCACCCGATCCATGAACTCTTCGGCGTCCTCTACGGAGCGCTCCGACTTCTGGATATTGTCTTCGGCTTTCCGGCGATGGAGCGCCATCAGCTCGGAGGGCGACAGCGGCTCGGCCTGTTTCCTGGGCAGTTTCGGCGGTGCATCGTCGCCGGGCGGCGCGTCTTCCTCCGGCACATCCCGATAAATCTGCGACATATGGAACGTCTCGCGCAGGCCGCGCCAGATGATAAACGCGATGACCGCCGCTGCCAGCAGCGCGCCAATCAGCGCAATCACCGTGATCGGATCGATATATCCTTCATAGGCGAAGTAATGCACAACCCCACCTCCTGTCTCAGCTACACGTTCAATCAGGGCATTATCAACCCGTGTGCTTACTCGTACAAAAACCCATAGGGGGATATCGAGCACCTCTGCTGCAACAGCAAAATCCCTAATCTGTGAGTATTCGCTAGAATGGGTTGATAACAAATCCTTGGTATTTTTGGCTTCTGCAAGATACGTCTCCGTCACAAAGTCCGGATAACGGTTTTGCTTTTTCTCCAGGGCTTCAACCCACACAAAACAGCAGCCAAAATCTTTTCCACTCAAAATGCAAATACATTCTCGTTGACTGTTAAGGGGAACGCCCAGATCAGTACTTAACGCCTTCTCAGCACTCGAACCCATCGAATTGATATTAACATTTTCAGTCAATTCAACGGGGACCCATTCACTCGAATAACGACGTCCGGTGGGATTGGGAGCGGTGAAGTTCAGCAGCAGCACGATGCAGATGGCCAGCACCGTCGCGGCAACAGTCAGGATCGTCCAGCGGATGCGTGCGTTCATTCAGTGACTTTCTACTCGTCTGCGATGGTGCGATGCGGGTCAGAACATCGACATCTGCTTAGGATCGTCGCCGTCCTGATCTTCGTGACCCTGTTCTTCTTTACGCGCTTCGAGTTCTTCAGGTGTCAGTGGCTGCCCCTCTTTATCGTGACCATACTCAGCATAGCTGGATTCCATGCATGTCGGGCAGGTACACTCCGCCGGATGCGCCCGGAAGGTACGATCATCCTCCGGCACGGCCACAATCTGCGCCGCTTCCGGCAGGTCTGCACCAGCCCGCGCCAGATCAGGCAGGAAGCCATCCGGCATTTCGTCCGCGCGGCTCGTCGCCTCAACATAGAGATCGCGCAGCTCCGCCTCGCTGAAGTTAACTGCCGCGCTCAGCAGCACTTTCGTCAGCGAGTTTTCGGTCGTCTGATCCTGCTCGCGGATGACGTGCTTGTAATGCTCACGCAGACAACGCCGCCACTCGTCACTGAAGATACTCTTTTCCATAACACCATCTTACCCTGATTTTTGCTTGCGATTTCTTAAACCCGGAACGTCTCGCCCTGCTCCGGGATATCACAGCGCAGATTGAACCGGGCGTGCAGGCTGTCGGCGAGGGCGCTGGCGGCTTCCGGCTCACCATGTACGAGGAAGGTACGCTCCGGTTTGCGCGACATCGCCTCTACCCAGGCCAGCAGTTCGTCACGATCCGCATGACCGCTGAAGCCGTTGATCACTTCAACATGGGCGCGCAGGCGGTACTCTTCTCCGAAGATGCGCACGACGTCTTCCTGCTCCACGATCCGCCGGCCCAGCGTGTGTGGTGCCTGCCAGCCGGTAATCAGGATCGTATTGTTCGGGTTTTCGACGCGCTGCTTCAGATGATGCACCACCCGCCCGAACTCCGCCATACCGCTGGCACTGATGATGATACACGGGTCTGTGCGGAAATTTAACTGTTTGCTCTCTTCGACGGAGTGAATGTAGATCAGATCATCAAAACCAAACGGATTGCGATTCCCCTTCGTCGTCATAAATGCGCGGGTTTCTTCATCATAGACTTCAGGATGCAGGCCGAACACCGCCGTCGTATTGGCCGCCAGGGGGCTATCAACGAAGATCGGCAGGCGCGGAATATCGCCGCTATCCGCCAACTTGTGCAGCGAATAGACGAGCTGCTGCGTCCGCCCGACGGCAAACGCCGGCATGACGATCACGCCGCCGCGCTGGTACGCTTCCGTGACGATCCGTTCAAGCTGTTTTTCCGCGTCCGGGTACGGATCATGCAGGCGATTACCGTAGGTACTTTCCATAATGAGCAGGTCGGCCCCCTCAATGTTGACCGGGTCGCGGATGATCGGGATGCCTTCGCGCCCCAGGTCCCCACTGAAGACCAGCCGCACCTCGCGCTCAGTCTGTCGATCGTAAAGATCAAGCTGGACGATCGCGCTCCCCAGCATATGACCGGCATCGTAGAGCGTCAGATAGACATCCGGCGCGATCAGCCGGCGGCGGTTGTACGCCTGACCAACAAAGTAATCCATGGCGGTCAGCGCGTCATCCTGCGTGTAGATCGGATCAACCGGCGGCTCGCCCTTGCGTTTGCGCTTCTTGTTGACGTACTCGACGTCACGCTCCTGAATATAGGCGCTATCCATGAGCATGGTCGCGCACAGGTCGCGCGTCGCCGCCGTGCAGATGATATCGCCACGATACCCCTGCTTGACCAGGTTGGGGATATTGCCGCTGTGATCGATATGTGCGTGTGACAGCACCATCACATCGACACTGGCCGCATCAAACGGCAGGTGGAGATTCCGATCGTAGGTCTCATTGCGACGCCCCTGGAACAGGCCGCAGTCGAGCAGGATGCGCGTATCATTGACGGTGATCAAATGCTTGGAGCCGGTGACCGTACCAGCCGCACCATAAAATCCGAGCTGCATGGGGCTTCCTTTATCTGATGTAATGATCCGTCGATCAAACAACAGAGAAACCAGCACGCGGCTCAGGCATGCCGACCATCCCTGCTGTTCTTATTGTAGGTCAACTGGCTTTCGTATGCTCTGCTGCGTGGGATGAATCCTGGGCCAGCTCTGCGGTAAATCCTAGCGCTTGCCGTTGAGCATGTCGTGGATGAGATGCAGGATTTCGTCGCCGTACTGGTTCAGACGCCACTCGCCCATGCCCTCTATATCGGCCAGGTCAGCGCGCGTCGTGGGCATTTTGTGGGCGAGTTCCCACAGCGTCTGCTTGCTGAGCACGATGTTGGATTCCACATTGCGCTGGATGGCGCGCTCTTTGCGCCACGCATGCAGCGTGCTGTAACGATCCGCGATCACAGGATCAGGCCGGGATGAGCGCGGCGGCTGCGGCAGTGGACCCGTCCGCCCGCGTTCCAGCGCATCGAGGATCTCCTGCCCGTAGCGCCGCACCACATGCGAAGGAACATCCCGCTGGTCGTACAACTGCCCGTGATGATCCGGTTGGCGGCGCGCCAGCCGCACGAGCGTCTTATTGCTCATGACCTTATAGGGCGGCACGTCTTCGGCACGGGCGACTTCTTCACGGATCAGGTACAGCTCGCGCAGGTAAGCCATCTCACGCCGCGAGAGCGAGCTGGGCCTGCCGAGTTTCCAGTAACCCTCCGGGTCGAAACCGTTGGAGCGAACGTCTATCCGCGATAAATCCTCGAAGACTTCCGCCGCTTCGTCCAGTCGCCCCAGCGCTTTCAGTTGCGTGTGCAGTTGATCGCGCAGGAACGGCAGAAAGTGTGTATCCATTTGCGCATAGTGCAGGCTGTCCTCCGGCAGAGGCCGCTTCCCCCAGTCATCGAGCTGGTGGCGCTTATCGACTTCTACGCCGAAGTACTCATGCAGCAGATCCGCCAGACCAATGTTCTGCTGGTTGAGGACGCGGGCCGCCAGCATCGTATCGAAGATGCCACGCACTTCGAAGTCATAATCGCGCCGCAGACAGATCAGATCGTACTCAGCAGCGTGCAGCACCGTCTCGATCTTCGGTTCTGCCAGCACTTCGCCGAGCGGCCTCAGATCGTCAATCGCCAGCGGATCGATGATGTAATCCTGATCGCGTATCGACAACTGGATCAGACACACCCGCGCCGTGTAGGCGTGCATGCTGTTTGATTCCGTATCCAGAGCGATGAGAGATTCCTGCCGGAGCCGCTGCACGAGCTGGCTCAGCGCTTTATCATCGTCGACGTAGATGGCCGGGGGCATCTGAACTGACCTCATAGCCACCGACGCCTCTTGAAATACCACAACATAGCGATGGAGATACCTAACATGAACAATGCGAGCAGCCAGAAGGGGTCCGGCTCACGGTCGAATTCTGTCTGGCCGGGCAGTGGAATATTCATCCCATAGATGCTGGAAATCAAGGTGAGCGGCAGCATAATGACGCTGATGACTGTCAGGATGCGCATCACTTCATTAATCTTGTGGCTGGCAAGCGTATCAGCCGTATCGGCCAGGCTGGTGATGATCTCATAGTCTTCGTCAATGATATCACGCGCCTTGTGCAGGTGGTCCGCGATATCGCCAAAGTATTCTTCGAGGTCCTCATGGATGATGGGATGCTCGACCTGCTCCAACTGCTCCACGATAGGAACCTGCTGACGAATGATCCGCCGCAGCGCGATGACGTCGCGGCGCACCAGCGAAATATCGCGTATGACGTCGCGTGTATCGCGGTTGAAGATATCTTCTTCAATACGCCGGATGTTCGCGTCGACTTTGCGCAGGATTGGCAGTACATAATCCACCAGTTGATCGATGATGGTGTAAAACGCGTGATTCGCGCCTCGCCCAAGCAGGCGTGCTCGCTGCGGCTCGTCATCTTCGCACAACTCGTAGAGCGTCAGCAGCGGCATGAGCGTGCCGTCATGTACAGTCACGACGTACCCCCGGCCTACAATCAGATCAACTTCGCGCGGGCGTGACAGCGACTGCCGCTTGTCGAACCAGGGGAAATGCATCACGACATACAGGTACTCATCGGCCTCATCGATCTTGGGCCGCTCCATCGGGCTGCGGATATCTTCCAGGTTCAGGGGATGGATGTAGGGGAAGAGACCCCGCAGGATTTCGACATCTGCGGGCGTCGGGTGGATGACGTTAATCCAGTTTACGCCGTTATGTGACAGCTTCTGCATCGCCATACTTCTATTATGGACTCGCCTTGACATGCGAGCAATAGGCAATAGCTGACCATCATTTGCGCACTCATTTGCGCGCTCATTTGCGCGCTGCCGAAGCATCGCCCGGGGTCTGCTGCGGACACTATCTTAAAGAGTTTGTATTACAGAATTTATATAGAATAGGTGAGTGTATATTAGTAACAAAACGACAGCCAAAAACGACCCGTCTTCATTTTGACTAGTTTCTCATCCTGTGCTATAGTTCCGATGTGCGCGTTTGTGACATTTTTCGCATATTCGCAGATAGTTATCACTGGACATACCCATCAGGTCGCTGTGCAGTGCTGTCTTCAGGACGATCAAATCGCCATCTGATCAGGCCAGAAGCAGCGGCGCAGTAGCCTGGGTATACCAGAATTTACCGATCAGGCTGCACCTTGAAACTAAATACAGGCCCATGCGGACCAAAAGCCGTTTCAACGTTCAGAGCGGCTCATATGCAGCTTGCTTTTCATTCATGCAGGATTCATAATGGCCTGCGTTCCATGCGCCAACACAGCAGCCAGACTTAGATGTTGCGGTTGTTAGAGGAGTCGAAATTCATGGCAACAACTACCCAATCGATAGAACGCGCCAGCGTTGCTCAACCAACGACGAGCGTCCGCGAAGTACCTGATGTCCAGGTCGCTGCGCCGACACGCCGCGAGTTCCTTTACTATATCTGGGGCGCGTCGATTGCTCTGCTGCTCGGTCAGGCGACGGCGGGGCTGATCTGGTTCATATTCCCGCGATTCCGCGAAGGTGAGTTCGGCGGTGTCTTCCCCGTGAACCCGGCGGAACTGCCAGCACAGGGGACCAAGCCCGTCTCGGTGCCCTCCGGACGCTTTCATATCAGTAACACGCCAGAAGGCATCCTGTCGCTGTATGGCGTCTGCACGCACCTGGGCTGCCTGCCACGTTGGAACGACTCCAACAATCGCTTTGAATGCCCGTGCCACGGCTCGAAGTTCACCGGCAACGGCAGCTATATCGAAGGCCCGGCCCCGCGTGGCCTGGATCGCTTCGTCACGACCATCGTCTTCGCCGACGGCACCACCGCAGAAACAGATGCCAGCGGCGGCCCGATCCCCATCCCTGACGACAAAACCATCGCTGAAATACGGGTCAACACCGGGTCGCGCGTTCTCGGCCCGCCAGCCTAGTCTTATTGTTAGCCGGAGGAGAGAGGCTGAATGTCCATACTTCCGTTCCCATCCTTCCTTGATGATGTGAAGGAAAAAGGCCTGCGTAAGGCCGTAATGGAAGGCATTGACGAATCCGTCGAGCGCCTTACCGCTGGCATGAACATCCAGGACATCCGCGAGGCACTGCGCGGCGACCCGCCCAGCCGACGTCCGAACCCGCGTCTGTCGCCTCATGCAGATGGCTTCTGGCTGCACATGCGCCCCGGTTACTTCCACCGCGATATGACCGGCATCTACCCAACCTTCCGTCTGGGCTGGCTGTCGACCTACTTCGTGTTCTTCGAGACGATCACGGGCGTTCTGCTGATGTTCTGGTACACGCCCGCGCCAGAAATCGCCTATGGCAACATGCTCAACATCCTGGGCAACGTGCCGATGGGCCAGTTTGTGCGCGATATGCACCGCCTCGGCGCTGAGGCAATGGTCCTGATCGTCTCCTTACATATGATGCGAACGTGGATCACAGGCAGTTATAAAAAACCCCGACAATTTACATGGTTTACAGGCGTGCTGCTGCTGGTGATCACCGGCTTGCTCAGTTTCACGGGCTACCTGCTCCCCTGGGATCAGTTGGCACTGTGGGCGGTGACGATCGGCGCATCAATGGCGGAAGCCACACCGGTCATTGGTGAGCAGGTCAACCTGATTGTCCGTGGTGCGCCCGAACTCGGGGCGAACGGTCTTCTGCGCTTCTATCTCGCGCATGTATTGGCCCTGCCCATCTTCCTTTTCATCTTCACGGGCGTGCATTATTACAAGGTGATTATTCACGGTCACAGCCTGCCGCCGCAGATGGAGAACATCGGTGAAGATACCGCCAAGCGCGTCCCGCTGGATAAGCGCGTGTACTTCATCCCCGATATCCTGACCAACGAGATCATGTGGATCGCGGTCACGACCTTCATCCTGACGGTGCTGTGTATCTGGTTCTACCATGCGCCATTGGAGAGCCACGCCGACCCGCAGAACACGCCGCTCGGTACGACAGCGCCCTGGTACTTCCTGTGGATTCAGGGCGCGCTCAAACTGGGGGATAAGTTCTTCTGGGGCATCTTCTTCCCGACGGTGGCAATCGGTCTGCTGGCTGTCATGCCCTACCTGGATGTGACCCCAAGCCGCCGCTACGCCCATCGCCGCTGGTCGCTGACCATCGCCATGCTGCTCGTTTCCTTCTCGACAATACTCAGCTACATGGGTCTGCCAGAATTCGCGGTAGCGACTTCCGCCGAAGTGGAAATCCTGCACGAACTCACCATGGAACCTGCACACAATCATGTTGGTGTGATGCGAACCGTACCGTTTAATCAGGCGGTGCCCGGCATGTACACCACTGAACAACTGCACACACGAGAAGGCGAAACAGCCCGAGAAGCGGTGACGAGGTTCCAGCAGGAAATAGAAGAAAACGGACAGTTCGCGTTGATGGTCGATGACCTGCGCTCGCACTACATCGGCAACAACATCCCATCCAGCTTCCGCCCGGTGCCGAGCGATGCCCCGGACCTGCTACACGTGCTGGAAGAACTCGAACACGAGATCGAAGCACGCCGTGACGAACTGCCGAATGCCTGGGGTGCCATCGTCGTCACGCAATCGCAGGAAGACCTGGTCCGCGTCGATATGCTCATCAGTTGGGATGCGGTCCTTATCGAGGCCGGCACTGTCCAGTACACGTCCGATGGTGAGCCGATGTACATCTATCTGACGGACGGCGAGGGCAATATCCTGCTGGACGAAAACGGCGAACCAGTAGTCGATCGCAGCGTCTACAGCAATCATATCTTCCTGCACGCTGATTCGGCTTACTTCGATTAAACCTTACGAACGTTAGGACGGGAGATTCATGAACCGTTTGCTAATTCCGAGCATCGAAGGCCGCGTCCTCACCGGCATCGTGATGTTCGTCGCCATCATGATCCTGCTCGGCTGGGTCGCCATCAACGAACCAGCCCGCATGGCCGCCTTCGAACGCCAGCATCTGGGCCGCTCCATCGAGCGCGGTGCGGAGCTGTTCGCAGCGAACTGCTCCACCTGCCATGGTACCGACGGTCGGGGGATCGCCGAGCGCGCCCCCGGCCTCAACAACCCGCATATGTTCGGCTATGACTACCTGCGCGAAGTCAACGGTGAGATCAACTCGCTACAGCGCCAGATGAACGAACTCGCGATCCTGCAGGAAGAACTACTGGCCGAGCGCGACGCACTCTTCGCCGAAGTGGCGGAGATCGACCGCAGCACCGCCGAGGGTGAAGCCCGCGCCACCGCCATCGCTGAGCGCATTCAGGAAATCAACGCGCTGACGACGACCGATAATGAACAACTCGCCGCCGAATACGCAGAGCTGGCCGCTCGCGCAGAAGCGGGTGAGCTGGACGAAGCGGGCGAGCAGCGCATGGAAGAAATTCTCGATAGCAATATCCCGCTGCACGTCAGCATCTTCGAAGAACAGCTTGAGCCGCTCTACGCGGTGCGTCAGGAACAACTCGATACGCTACAGCCCGCCATTGACGCCGGTTATCTTGGCCCGACTTACGAGACCGTGCGCGCCAGCGGCGACGAGTTCGCCATGACGTCCGTCCTGCTGAGCAACACCAGCCGTCTTTCGCAGTATGGCTGGGCTGGCGATCTGCGCAGCTACCTGAGCACCACCCTGATTCACGGGCGTCCCGGTAGCCAGTTCGTCTGGGGCGAGCTGAACCAGATGGTCTCGTGGTCGCAGCGCACAGGTGGTGCCCTGCGCGATGACCAGATCGATGACATCGTCAACTATATGCTCAACTGGGATAAGGGCGACGACTGGACGCTCGATGACCTTTACGCCGTCAATCAGTTTGGCAAGCTGCCCGCTGACCGCGCTCTGGTCGCGGCTGGCGGCGGTGATCAGCCGACCCTGGACAGCGAGTACGACTCCGATACGGAAGCCATCACGGTAGCGCTGCAGGACGTCACCGGCGACCCGGCACGCGGCGAAGCACTCTACAACGGTGCCGAGCGCACTGAGGTCAATACGCGCCTGGGCTGCTCCGGCTGCCATCTGGGCGGTGCCGCAGCCCCCGCCACTGAGATTCAGTGGGCGTCAGTTGATGAACGTCTGGCGCATCCGCAGCTACAGGGCTACACGCCAGAGCAGTACATGGTAGAGAGCATCGTCGAGCCAAACGAGTACATTGTCGACGGCTGGGCGGGTGGTCAGATGCCGCAGAACTACGGCGAGCAAATGACCCTGCAAGACATCGCTGACATCATCGCTTACATCGCCAGCTACGGCGAATAAGCCACCAGCATACTGTCAGAAAAAGGGCCGGAACTATCCGGCCCTTTCGCGTCCTTCTCAACAGCGCATATGGGCGGATTACCCTTCCCCCGCGCCGCCGCCTGACGTATCATGTCGATGTTGCCGCAACCCGGCAACAGGCGATCCACCGCACACAGCCATGAAGGATGAATCATGCTGAGATCGCTGCGTATCAGCCCACTGATCATCGCGCCCGCCATCGTACTCATTATCGCGAGTCTCGCTCTTACGGGTTTCGCACTTGCCCAGGCCGACCCGCAGATCGACTGCACACCAGAAGGTCTTGCTCAACAGATCAATACCCTGCAGGCCGTCCTGCCGACCGATTTCGACGCCAACCCGGATATCGCCCTGGCGAACCTGTTCCGGCTCGCCAATCTGTATCAGGAAATCGCCATCGACTGCGGCTATGTCCCCAGTGAGATCGAGGTCAACGCGCTGATCATCAACGCGCTGGCCGTCGCCGACCTGCCGACCATCATCGCAGCCAACGCCGTTGGTGACGATGTCGACGAAATCCTGCTGCAACTGGCAGATGTCCGTGGCGATGCGTTCAACGGCCAACTGCTTTACAACGGCATCGAGCCAGCGCTCGATGGCACGGCCCTGGGCTGCTCTGGCTGCCACATGGGCGAAGCAGCACCACCCACCGAGGGCATCTGGACGCGCACCGATGAAATCCGCCTGAACGACCCGGCCCTGGCCGGTTATGGTGACCTGCGCTATCTCGTCGAGAGTGTTGTACAGCCCAACGAGTACATCGTGCCGGATTATGTCGCCAACCTGATGCCCAGCAATTACGGTCAGCGTCTGGATATTCAGCAGCTCGCCGATCTCATCGCCTTCATGATGAGCCAGGATCAACTACTTGACGAATAACGTTGCGCCATCGTCCCGCCGATTGCGGTAAAATAGGCGCAGGTTTGCTGAAACCGAACAACGAGGAAAACTTATGAAGCATGGCATCGTCAGGATTCAATCCTTACTGTTGAGCACACTGCTGCTGTTGAGCGCTGGCGTCGCCTTCGCCCAGGAAGAAGCGGAAGCCGTCGAAGCAGCCGAGACCGTGGCCCCCGGCGTGACGGTCCTGCTGGTGCTGGGCGGCCTGGGCATGATCGCCCTGGTAGGCTATGTCATGTATCGTCGCGAAGCCAGCGAATCCGGCAGCACAGCCACCAATTAAACTTGTGATTTAAGTCACAATCACATAAAATAGACGTACATCTGAAAATTGCATCGTCGTTGGCAACCGTCACTTGTCCTTATGGCCGGTGACGATACGACACCATCAATTTGCTGTTAGTGGTTATGAGGAGCGTTTTAATGACAGAAATGGCATGGGAAAAGCCGGCTGTCGGCGTGCAGCACAAGCCCAAGCGCGGCCAGCAGTCAGGGCGTTTGAAGTTCCTGATTGGCGGCCTGCTAATCCTGGGCGCGATCGTCTATCTGATCTTCTCCGGCACATCGTTGGGTGCGCGCTACTTCCTCACCGTGGATGATGTCGTCGGCAATCCGGCCTACCTCGGCGAAAGTGTCCGCCTGACCGGGGCAGTCATCGGCGAGACCATCATCTACGACAGCATGAACGGCGAGCTGAACTTCACCATCGCCCACATTCCATCGGAGTTCGACGATCTGGCGACGGCACTGCACGAAGCCGCTAACGATCCCGAAGCAACACGACTGCCTGTCTACCTGAGCGACACCATGAAGCCGGAATTGCTCCAGCATGAGGCGCAGGCCATCCTGACGGGCACACTCGGCGAGGATGGCATCTTTTACGCGACTGAGCTGCTGCTCAAATGCCCCAGCCGCTTCGAAGAGGATACCCCCGGCAGCATGATCCATTTGCAGCAGCAGGGATAGTCCATGCTGGCTGAAATCGGTCTTGTTGCCCTGACGTTATCATTTGTGGCGTCGGTATATGCTGCTGTACTCTCCGTAATTGGTGAACGCCGCCACAACGAAAACTGGGTCATCAGCGGGCGTAATGCCTCGCTGGCGACCTTCCCACTCCTGGGTGTGGCAGTCGTCGCGCTGCTCATCGCCCTGTTGACCGAGCAGTATCAGATCGGCTACGTGTGGTCGGTCACCGACCCACAAACGCCTGTCTTCTACCGCGTGACTGCCCTATGGGGATCACAGAAAGGCTCGCTGCTCTTCTGGTGCCTGACGATGAGCGCTTTCACAGCGGGTGCTATCTGGCTGAACTGGCGCAGTGATCGCCGCCTCATGCCCTATACTATCGCCTTCATGATGGCTTCGCTGGCCTTCTTCATTGGCCTGACGCTGTTTTTGGAGAACCCATTCGAGCGCTGGTGGTTCCACCCGGAAACAGGCGAGGAAATGCTGGCCGCATTCGCCCCGGCGGGCTATCTGCTGCCGACGAACGAGGTACTGGCGGCATCTGCCAACGGCCTTAACCCGCTGCTGCGCCACTTCGGCATGATTATCCACCCACCGATGCTTTATCTGGGCTTCGTCGGATTTGTGGTGCCCTTTGGCTTTGCGATGGCGGCGCTGGCCTCCGGCGACCTCACCACCAACTGGATTCGTGCGACCCGCCGCTGGGCACTCGTCGCCTGGTTGTTCTTATCGCTCGGCCTGATCCTGGGTGGGCGCTGGGCCTATGACGTGCTCGGTTGGGGCGGTTACTGGGGCTGGGACCCGGTCGAAAACGCTGCCTTCCTGCCCTGGCTCGTCGGAACAGCCTTCATCCACAGCGTCATGATCCAGCAGAAGCGCGGCATGCTCAAAGTGTGGAATATGTTCCTGGTGCTGGCGACCTTCAGCGCGGTACTCTTCGGCACCTTCGCCACGCGCAGTGGCGTCATCGAGAGCGTGCACAGCTTCGCCCGCAGCGAAGTCGGCTTCCCGATGCTCGCCTTCTGGGGGATTATGACCCTCATCGGCGTTGTGCTCCTCATCTGGCGCTGGAACCGGGGCGAACTGCGCGACGAACACCAGTTCGCCGGGTTGCTCAGCCGCGAGACGCTGTTCGTCCTCAACAACGTGATCTTCATGGCACTGGCCGTCGCTATCTTCTGGGGCAGCTTCGGCGCGCCCATCATCAGTGAACTGTTCATGGGCACTGAAATCAGCCTGGGTGTGGAATACTTCATGCAGGTGACGCCGCCGCTGTTCGCCGCCATGTACATCCTGATGGGCATTGCCCCACTCTCAGCCTGGAGCGCGACCGCCGCCCACCGTCTCGGTCGGGCGCTGGTGCTGCCGAGCCTGCTGACACTGGCCACGCTGACTATACTGACGCTGCTGACCCCGATGACACTCGTCGCCTGGATCGGCTATGGCGTCGTCTTCCTGGCGGGCTATGTCGCCCTGGTGGAGATGGTACGCGGGGCACAGGCACGCGTCCGCGCACGTGGTGAGAGCTGGCCACAGGCGCTGATCCGTCTGTTCGGACGCAACCAGCGCCGCTACGGTGGCTACATGGTGCACCTGGGCGTCGTCGTGATTGGCCTGGGCGTGATCGGCAGCACCATCTTCCAGTACGAGACGCGCCGCGTCATCAGCCTGGGCGAAACGGAACGCATCGATGAGCAGTACGCCCTGCGCTACGATGATCTCAGCGTTGGGCTGGCCGCTGATGGCCGTGAACTGCACATCACCACGCTGAGCATCCTGCAAAACGGCGAACACATCGCGACAATCAGACCACGCCTGGACGACTTCGGCGAGATGACTATGCACATCGCGGGGGCGCACAGCACGCTCGCCAACGATTTCTACGTCCTGCTGGATACCTACGACGAAGAAGCCGGGCTGGCCGCTTTCATCGTTTATATCAACCCGCTGGTGAATCTCGTCTGGTGGGGCGGTCTGATCCTCATCCTGGGGACTTTCATCGCCGCCTGGCCGCGCGAAGTTGTACCGGCACATCTGCACGCACCTCAAAAGCCCGCGAAAACGAGGCTGCAAACCGCATGAGATGGTTCTACGTATTGCTGGCGCTGCTGCTGCTGACGATTCCGGCAGCGGCACAGCGCCCGGTCACTGAAGACGAAGTCCACGCCATCGCAGAAGACATGTACTGCCCTGTCTGCGAGAACGAACCCCTGGATGACTGCCGCAACGTCACCTGTATGCAGTGGAAAGCGGAAATCCGCAACATGCTCAGCCAGGGCATGACAGAAGATCAGATCGTCGCTGATTTCATCGAGCGCTACGGCCAGCAGGTCGTCAGCATCCCCCGCGACCCAACCCTGCTCTTCCTGTCGTTTGCGATCCCGGCTGCGGGGACTGTCATCATGATCGTCATGGGCGTGTTTACCTTCCTGCGCTGGCGACGCCGTCAGCCGATGACGGCCCAGGCCAGCAGCGGCCCCGTCTTCACGCCGGATGATCCCTACCGCCGTCAGGTTGAACAGGATATTCACTGAGATGACGGATAACTCCCTTGATTTTCTGCAAGAACCTGACGCAGCACCCCAACGTCGCGGCCTGAGCCTGTCCTCAATAGTGCTGCTGATCGGCGTCATCCTGAGCGGGCTGGTGCTGGCGTGGCAGCTCGCCAATCAGAATCGGCTGCAGCCCATGCCCGGCGAACCTGCGCGTGATTTCCTGCTGACCACCTTCGACGGTCAGACACTCAGTACCGCCGATCTGCGCGGCCAGATCATCGTGATTAACTTCTGGGCGAGCTGGTGCGCACCCTGCCGCGAAGAAGCGCCCGACCTGCAGCAGCTCCACCTCGACTACGCCGATCAGGGCGTGACGCTAATCGGCGTTAACTGGCTCGATATTGAAGGCGAGGCGCTGGCATTCATGGACGAGTTCGGCCTGACTTACGTCAATGGCCCCGACATGGGCGAACGCATCGCGGAACAATACGCCATCCAGGGCGCGCCGGAGACGTTTATCATCGGCCCCGACGGCACCGTGACGCACAGCTTCCTCGGCCTCGTCGATTACGATAAGCTGGCCGCCGCCATCGACGAAGTGCTCGCCGGGGAGGACGCCACATGAGCCTGGAAGGCCTCATCGCCGGGCTGATTCTGGTCGCCCTGACGCTGGCCGCCATACTGCCGCCGCTGTTCCGCCGCCGTGGGACGACCATCGGCCTCGACCGCCAGCGCGAGCGCGCTCTGGCCTATTACGAGCGCGTCCTGACGAACATCCGTGACCTGGACGAAGATCACAACACAGGTAAGATCGGGATGGAGGAGTATCAGCACGAGCGCGAGCTTTGGGCGAGCCGGGGAGCAGCACTGCTGCGCCTGCTGGATGAACTCGATCATCGTCAGCCCATCGCCTCGCGTGATGCCGACGACGCCGCTATCGACGCGGCCATTGAAGATGCGATACAATCAGCCCGGCAGACCACCCCACGCGATCAGGTCGGCGCCGTGACCGCCCCCTGACGCCGCGCGTCGGGTCACACCAACTCAACAATGCAGGCAGGCACCTGGAGGGAATGGGCTAGCACTGTGAGAGACCATCAACCCGTGTTGATATTGGCCGCATTATTGGCGCTGCTGCTGGTCGGCTGCACGGATCTCGCCGGACAGCCAGAGATCGTCGCAACCACGCCGCCCCGTTCCGCCGACACAATCCAGGTCGACGGCCAGACGCTGCCGGTCACTGCCCCCAACGCCGCCAACGGGGCCCGCATCTACGCGGAGAACTGCACGACCTGCCACAACACCAACGGTGACGGTATGGGACCGCTCGTGCGCGATGGCAGCGTGCCCGCGATGCCTTCATTCCTGGATGCAACCCATGTCGGCCGCCTGACGCCCACGGATTACTATGAGATCATCACCAACGGCAACCTCGAAAACCTGATGCCCCCCTGGCGCGAAGCGCTCACCCCGCAGGAACGCTGGGATGTCGCCATGTACGTCTACACGCTGCATTACACTGCGGCACAGCTCGCGCAGGGCGAAGCCATCTTCGCTGCAGAGTGCGCCCGCTGTCATGGCGAACAGGGGCGCGGCAATGGCCCGGATATCGTCACCACGGGCCGCGAAGCCTACGACATGAGCGATCCGGTCAACACGGTGAACAGTGGTGACGCGCCCTGGTATATCAGCGTCGAAGAAGGCCTTGGCGAGATCATGCCAGCCTACGGCGACACGCTCACAGAAGATGAGATGTGGTCGGTGGTGGCCTACACGCGCAGCCTCTCGCTTATCGGGCTGGCAGCGGCACAGCAGGCTGATATCAGCACGCTGGCCCAATCTGCCGCGACACCCGCCCCCGATGAGAGCGTTGTCATCAGTGGGCAAATCATCAACGGCACCATCGACGGCACTGTGCCAGAATCACTCGAGGTGACGCTGGTCTACGGCACGCCGGAAGACGTCTCACAGCAGACGACCACCGCGACCAACGGCCAGTACCGTTTCGAGGATATACCGGTGCGGCAAGGGGCCAGCTATTTCGTCCAGACGACCTATCGTGACGTCATCTATACCAGCCCCATCCTGATCAGCACCGATCTCCGCCGCGAGAATACCCTGCCGCTGACGCTCTTTGATCAGACTGAAGACGTCGCCGTGATTCGCGTCGCCGGGGTGGAGACCGTCATCGATACGCTGACGGTCGAGAATGTGGGGACGGGCCTTTTCTTCTCGCAACGCATCACCTTTGAGAATACTTCCGACCGTGCCTACATCCTGCGACCGCCCAACAATCCGGAGCGGCGCGTCTCGCTGCTCGTACAGGTACCCGATGACGCCCTGATCCTCAATGAGCCAGGGCGACGTTACATCATCGCTCAGGAACAATTCTCAATTATCGACACCGCGCCTGTTCTGCCTGGCCTGCACACCATCGATCTGCAGTTTTTCATGAATTATGAAGACAGCCTGCTCGTGCAGCAGCCCTTCAACAACCCGGTTGACGGCCTGTTCAGTGTGCGCGTCGTGCCGCCCGGTATCAGCCTCAGCGCCGAAGAACTCCCACGCGCCGAAGACGTCGAGATGGCGGGTTTTACGCTCAAGGTCTACCAGGGCGAAATTGACCGCGCCGCCCGCAGCACCATCAGCTACGCCCTGACCGGTAATCTTGTTGATCAGCCGCAGCTCGTCGGGCCAGAAGTGCTCATCATCGGCGCAATCATCATCATTCTTGTGATCGTCGTCCTGCTGTTGATCGCCCGCCGTCGTGGCGATGACGCGCCCATAGATGGCCCCGCCGGCAACCGCGAGATCGACCAGCTCGTGCAGGAGATCGCCCAGCTCGATTACGCCCACGATCAGGGACAGATCAACCACGACGTCTATCAGCGTCAGCGGGCCGAACTCAAAGCCCGTCTCGCCCAGTTGATGCAGCAGTCCTCGGAGGACGCCACATGACCCGTAAGCCGCCGACCCTCGCACTTATCGCCAGCGTCCTGCTCTGGCTGGGCCTGACCGCCATACCTGCCACCGCGATCCGCCTGGTAACGCCGGAACCCGCTATTGACGCTCCCATTCCGGAGGAAGCTTTCGCACGCTATGCCGGCCTCAATACCAGTCTGACTGAAGAGGGTTACCCGATGCTCGGCGACCCGGACGCGCCCTTCATCATCGAGGACTTCTCCAGCTTCGCCTGCCCATTCTGTCGTGATTTTCACGAAGAAACGTTCCCTGGCGTGCTGGAACTTATCGAGGAGGGACAGGTCGCGTTCGTCTACGTGCCGATCTACATCACCGGCAGCCTGCCCAACAACCAGAACGCCAACCTGGCCGCAATATGTGCCGCTGAGCAGGACACCTTCTGGCCCTACCTCGATATGCTGTATGACTGGCATACACGCTTCGGCCAGACGGCCTTCATCGACGAACGTCTGGAGCAGGGCGCGGTCAATCTCGGCCTGGATATGCAACAATGGCAAACCTGCCTTGCCGATGATGCCGGTACACAATTGCTGGAAGATGCTGTAGAAATGATGCGTCGGCGCGGTTACGGGGGTACGCCGACGCTGGTCATCAATGGCGAGCGTGTCGCCGCCACACTGGATGCCATCCTGGATTTTATCGACGGCCAGGACGGCGAAAGCACGCATATCAATCCGTCCGCTAGCCAAATCTGACAACCCATCACCAAGAGTTAGGACACCTCATGAAACGCATTTTCTCTATCATCGCCCTGTTGACGCTGCTGATCGCGGCGACCGCTGCGCTCACCAGCGCCCAGGATGACACGACCGATGAACTCGCCTTCAGCGCATCGACTGACATCGGCGAACTCAGCATCTGCCACCCGGAAGACTGGAGCGCTCTGCGTGATCCTGAAGGCAATATCCTGGTCGTGGATTTTGACATCGAGCTGCCGCAGGAAGACTGGCCGGAGGCCCCCCGTATCATCCGCCTGTTCATCGGCAGCCTGCCCCTGGAAAATGAAGATCTGACAGCGAGTGAGCTGCTGGTTGAAGTCTTCGAACTGGACAGCACGCAGATCGAAGAAATCGAACAGCCTGATGAGAGTACGCTGGCTCGCTTCGATACCAGCCAGGAAGACACCAGCGCTTACCTGTACGGCACCTATCTGACGGATAACGTCTTTGCGATCGGCAACATCCTCGGCCCGCTGGCCCTGATCAGTGAACAGATCAGCCAATTGGAAGAAGTCTTCACCTGCTCCGAAATCTCCTTCACAGATTTCATCCCGGAAGATGCCCTGACGGAGATCGCCGCCTATGACGGCATCACACAGAGCTTCACCGAACAAGGCTTCCCACAGATCGGCAGCGCCGATGCCCCCGTCGAAATCACCGAGATCAGCAGCTTCGCCTGCCCGGCCTGCGGACAGTTCCACAGCGTCGTCTGGCCGGGTCTGCTGGATCGCATCGCCGCTGGCGAAGTGCGCTTGACCTACGTCCCCATGTACAGCACCGGCAGTGTGCCCAACGGTCGCTACGCCGCCGAAGCTGCCCTGTGCGCAGCGGATCAGGGGGCGTTCTGGCCCTTCCATGATGCGCTGTATAACGCCCAGGTTTTCCAGTCACTGGCCTTCCTGCCGGAGCGCATCAGCCAGGGCGCGGAAATTCTCGAACTCGATATGGAAGCGTACCAGGACTGCCTGGATTCTGACGAGAAGCTCAGCATCATTGACGACGCCGAAGTCTTCGGACGCGAGATGCCCGGTTTCACCGGCACGCCGACCATCGTTATCAATGGCGAAAAGCTCGAAGACTGGTCGCCTGATCGTCTGAACGCCGCTATCGATGCCGCCATCGCAGACGGCGGTGACTAACCCAAGCACCCACATGCCAACTGAGGGCGGGCGTGTCCCGCCCTACATACGCAGGCCGGATTGCACACCATGACCACATCACCGGAAGAACGCCCTATCGTCACCATCGAGGGCCTGACCAAAGCCTATGGGTACCTGCCCGTACTGCGCTCCCTTGATCTGGAAGTGCAGCGCGGCGAGTGTGTCGCCCTGCTGGGGGCTAACGGCAGCGGTAAATCGACGCTGCTGCGCCTCATCAGCGGCCTCATCAAGCCGTCCGGCGGCCGTATCCTCGTCGGCGGCTGGGAGATGCCCCACCAAGCCGCCGCCGTCCGCGGGCATATTGGCATGGTCAGCCACAAGGCGCTGCTCTACAGCAACCTGACCGCTCGCGAGAACCTGGCCTTTTTCGCGCGGCTGTACAACGTACCCGCCAGCGAACGTGACGCTCACATCGAAGCCCTGCTGGCGCGCGTTGGTCTCAGCAAACGCGCTGACAGCCTCGTGCGGACCTTCTCTCGCGGGATGCAGCAGCGCCTGAGCATCGCCCGCGCCCTGCTGCCCAAACCCGATGTGCTGCTCTTCGACGAGCCATATACCGGCCTTGATCAGGATGCCTCGCTGGTGCTCGATGAAATCCTGCGCCAGACGCACGCCGAAGGGCATACCATGCTCATGGCGACGCACCTGCTGGAACGCGCCGCACGCATCGCCAGCCGCGTGATCATCCTTAATCGTGGCCAGATCGCTCTCGATGTCCCAACCAGTCAGCTCGGCGAAGAAGATATCGCCCTGCGCTACGCCGCCGCCACCGGAGGAGCTGTCCCTTCATGAAGACCGGATTCTTCGCTGTCGCCTTCGCTATCCTGCGCAAAGACCTGATTGCGGAAGTTCGCAGCCGCGAGATCATCGGCGTGATGGGCCTGTATGCGCTGCTGGCCGTCATCATCTTCAGCTTCGCCCTGGAACTTGATCGCATCGCCCGACAGGAAGCCATCGCTGGCGTCCTGTGGGTGACCGTGACCTTCGCCAGCATCCTCGGCCTCAATCGCAGCATGAACAGCGAGCGCGAACAGGGCAACATAGACGCAATGCTGCTCGCCCCGATTGATCGCGCCGCTATCTTTCTTGGCAAATTCCTCGGCAACTTCCTGCTGGTGCTGGTCGTCGGGCTGGTGCTGCTGCCACTGATGACCATTCTCTACAATATCAACATGATCAGCCTGTGGATGGTCGGCATCCTGGTGCTGGGGACCTTCGGCATCTGCTCGACGGGGACGCTGCTCTCCGCGATGACGGTGCAGACGCGCGCACGTGATGCGCTGCTGCCGATTGCGCTGCTGCCGGTCGTGCTGCCGGTACTGATGGCCGCAGTCAAGGCGAGCACCGCCATTCTCGCCGATGCTCCACTCGAAGACTGGCAGTCGTGGCCGCAGATTTTGCTCGTGATTAACGTGATCTACTTCGTGTTGTGCTACTTCGTCTTTGAGTACGCCATCGAGGAATAGCTCAGGGACATCGCACAACGGGATTTATAGCAGGAATTTGGCCAAGATATACTACCCTTCAGTTTGTAGATTTTGCTATAATTCGGTGTGGTATTAGTAGTTTTTTGTAGATTTGAGGCAGAGATGAGCGTAACAGCGATCAAATCGAAAGAGAGCGCGGCACCCCCACCGCCGCTACCCAGCCTGCTGCGTATACTTGTCCTGACGACCATTGCCGGTTTCATCCTGACGGCGGTGCTCGGATTGGTCGTAGCTGGTACCGATATTGAACAGGGTCAGGTTCAGCGCCTTTTCTACGTGCACATGCCATCGTTCTTTGGTGCCTTCACCGCTTTTGCGGCGACGGTCTTCGGCGGCATTGCCTACCTGCGCACCCGCAATCCGAAGTGGGATCGTCTGGCGCTGGCTGGCGTCGAAGTCGGCTTCGCGCTGGCGATAGTGAATCTGCTGACTGGCTCCGTCTGGGCACGTCCTATCTGGAACACCTGGTGGACCTGGGACCCGCGTCTGACCTCAGCCGCCATCATGGTACTGACCTACGCAGCCTACCTGATGCTGCGCAGCGGCATCGACAACCCGGAGACGCGCCGCCGGTTCGCCAGCGTCTACGGTATTCTGGCGTTTAGTACCGTCCTGCTGACGTTGTTCATCATTCGTCTGCGCGACGATACCATTCATCCGGTCGTAGTCGGTGCCAGCCCGCAGAACGCGCAGGGCACTTTCGAAGCGACCAGTGGCGTTGTCATCGCCCTGATTCCGTCGCTCATCTTCTGGACGACACTCGTACCCATTACGCTTATGTGGCTGCGGATGCGTCTGGAGCAAATGCGCGACTATGCGGCACAACGCCGCCTGGAGGCCCTCGAATCATGAGAAGGCTGCTGCTCACCCTGCTGATCGGCCTGCTGATTGCTCCGCTGAGCCTGCCCATCGTCGCTCAGGATGCGTCAGACGACACTATCGCTCCGGAGATCGCTTTCTTCCGGGGCAGCAGCGGCTTCAATATGCCGATCCTGGTCGGCTGGGACAATGAGAGCGAAGGCGACACGGCGCTTTTCGTTCATGAAGAAGCACAGGCGCGCATCCTCGCCACCTCCAGCGACGCAGACGCAGACGCGGCCACTATCGCCGCTGACCGGCTCGGTCTGGAGCTGTCCACGCCGTTCTACAACAACACCGTCAACCTGAGCGACGGCACATGGCAGATCACCCTGTTCGAAGACGGCGATCGCGCCATCTCGCTCATGTCGAAAGTCGCACAGAATCGCGGCTACGTTCTGGCCTTTGTCGAAGAAGACCCCGCCGCCCAGACCTTTATGCTGGTCACACGCCCCACCACCGAAGGCGACGAACGTATCACTGACGGTCTGCAACAGGCCCTGAGCGCCGTTAGCGATACGCCCATCACGGCCGAAGATATCCGTACCGAGGCGCTGCCCTCCGGCGAGTGGAACGTGTACAATGGGGATGACGCGGCCAGCCCGACGGTTTATGGTCTGGAATTTGGTGGTGCCGTGTATACGACGGTCACATTGGGCGCTGACGAACATGTGCCGCTGCTGGTCGATGCCTGGAATACGGCCCTGCTCGGAGGCTTCTTCCTGACGCCCAACAACATCGAGTATCTTATCCTGGGCATCATCGTGACGCATATCATCATGCTGGCGCTCGTGGCGTGGATTATCGTTGGCTGGCGCAATGCCCGCCGTGATCTCGCCCTCGCCGAGCTGCTGCGCAGCAGCACAGCATAGGCCAAGACATGCGGGGAAAACTCCGCGGTCACTTACAGAGGGACGAATCGGATGAAAGCGCACGGGTGGATTGTAGTGTGTCTCCTGCTGATCGCGGCGGCTTGCCAGCCGGAACCGCTGACCGGCAGCCGAGCGACACCCGTGCCCTTCCCAACCATGACGCCGGGGCAGGTACTGATCGGCCAGTTGAACCCGGCGGCGCAGGCGGCAGGGTCCAGCCCGGCAGAGGCAGTCGCTATCGCCAGCCGCGCAACCCCAACGCCGCGCTATGATGCCTGCCCGGTACAGACGGGCGCGCCTGATTTCCCGGAGCTGCAATCCCTCGATGTGCCATTGGCTGAAGCGCTGATACGCTTCTTGGAAGCAGGCGGCACCCTCGCGCAACTGCGCAGCGGCTTATCAGAGTGGGGCGTCCTGCAGGAAGGCGGCGAAGTCCGCGATATCGACCTGACCGGCGAAGGTGGCGTCGAAATCGTCATTGCGTACACCGCGCCCGGCGACGTGGGCAGCCTGCTCATCCTCGGCTGCGAAAATGGCCGCTACGTCGCACGTTATGAGATGCTGGCCGACGGCAGCACGCCGCCGACGATCGTCTGGGTCGGCGATGTCAACCGCGACAGCCGAACCGAACTAGTGCTCAGCCGCCGCCAGTGCGAAAGCCCTGATCTGTGCGAATTCGATACGCAGATTCTACGCTGGAACGAGCGACAGGGCCGCTTTTTCAATCTGCTCAGTGGGCCACTGCGCAGCCTGGCGCTGCCGACCGTCGATGACATCGACGACGACAGCGTTACAGAGCTGGTCGTCAACCTCGATTCTCGCGGCAATCTGACGACTGGGCCGCTGCGGACTGGCATCAACATCTACGACTGGAACGGCGCGCAGTACGTGCTGAGCATCATCCAGTTGCAGCCGCCTGTCTTCCGCATTCAGATCATCCACGAAGCCGACCGGGAATTCGCCCGGCGCAACATCGCCGATGCCGCCCGGCTTTATGGTCTCGCCCTGGCCGACGATGACCTGCGCTACTGGTTCAATGATGGGCCGGTCAACGTGCTGAGCTACGCGCTCTATCGGCTGGTGCTGGCCTATACCTACCTGGAAGATGAACGCCTGCCGGAAGTCGTGCAGCGCCTGAACGAAGAATACCCGCTGGACGAAGGCGACACACTTGAAGACCAGAACGTGTATGCGGCGCTGGCCTACACTTTCCTGAATGCCGTCCAGGCGCGCGAAGACCTGCACACTGCCTGCCAGGCTGTCCAGCGCATCGTCGAAATACGACCGGAAGCGCTCGAGCTGTTGAATCGTTACGGGCGCTACAGCCCGTCTTACACCGCACTCGATTTATGCCCATTTTGATCAGGCCCGGCCCAGGGCACAGGTTTAACTAATTCACGCAGGGAAACTGATGACGGATTTAAGAGGCTTTTTCGCGCAGCGGCAGCAGGCCATGATTGAACTGCTGAATGACTACATCACTTATGAGACGTTTACGACCGATAAAGCGCGCGTTGACGATTTCATCCAGGATGTGCAGACCGGCTGGGAGAAGAACGGCGCTCAGGTCGAGCGTATACCCCGCCAGGACGTCGGCGACGTCCTGCTCGGCAAATGGAACACCGACGCCCCCGGCAAGCCACTGCTGCTGCTCGGACATGCCGATACCGTCTGGGCGGCGGGCACACTGGCACAGCGTCCCGCCCATCAGGACGGCGAAGGCCGCCTGTATGGTCCGGGTGCGCTCGACATGAAAGGGGGGCTGGTGGTCGGTCTGCATGCCATACTCGGCCTGCGCGACATCGACCAGTTGCCCGACCGCCCCATCTGGTACCTGCTGACCACCGACGAGGAAATCGGCAGCAAACAGAGCCGCCAGCTCATTGAAGAAACCGCTAAGCAGTGCGATCTCGTGCTAGTGCTGGAGCCACCTACCGCCGATGGCGCGCTCAAGACATGGCGTAAAGGCGTCGCCACTTACAAACTGACCGTCGAGGGGCGCGCAGCCCATGCCGGCAACGAACCGGAACAGGGCATCAACGCCATCATCGAGTTTGCGCAGCAGGCGGTAGAGATCAACAAACTCAATGACTACAAGATGGGCACATCCGTCAGCCTGACCGTCGTCGACGGTGGCAGCGCAACCAACGTCATCCCTGCCAGCCTGACCGCCTACATCGACACCCGCACGATGACGCTCCGCGACAAAGCCCGCGTCGAAGACGCACTGATGAACCTGCACCCGTTCATCCCAGGGGCAAAAGTCACAATGGAACTACGCAGCGACCGCCCGCCGATGGAGCGCAACCCGGCGGTATTCGACCGCATACGCGGCATCGCAAATGGGGTCGGCATTGAAGTGCGCGAGGACGGTGCCGGCGGCGGCAGTGATGGCAATTTCACGGCTGCGCTGGGAATCCCAACAATTGACGGTCTCGGCGCAGAAGGCCAGGGCCTGCACGCGGTCCACGAGCACGTGCTGGTCAACAGCCTGCCGAAGAAAGCCGCACTGATCGCGGCCATCCTGCGCGATTGGTAAACACACCAGCGGGGCCGGGGCATGCCCCCGGCTTATGTTTCTGGTTCGAGGGGCAGCATCGTCCGGCCTTCGAGCAGCCATTCCAGCACGGCTGTTTCCGGCACAGCGTTGAAGAAACGCCGCTGATTGCTCAAACCGAGCAGCCCGAAGAAGCGCTTCATAATCGCCAGAAACATGCTTTTCTCATACAGATACCCAGCCCGGAACACTGGCGGATTCTCGAAGCGTGCGAACACCCCTCGAATCGTCTTTAACGTGTAGTTGAATGGCGGGATACCATCCGGGCGCAGGTCGACTAACATCAGGATTGGCTCCGCCGATTCGTGCTCGCGCATCATCCGCTCGAACATAACGGCAAACTCATCGACACCGCGCTCGTCGGCCTTGAGGAAGACGAACTTGTGGATATTGCTGTTCAGATAATGTTGGTAAACACAGTGGCGCTCGTTCATCGTAACCGACCGTCTGCTATCACAATGACGAGATATTACCGAAAACCCTCATGGTAAGCAACCTGATTGGTCCGCTATTCATTCACCGGCGACGGCCAGCAGGGCATCACGGCTGGTGATACCGCGCATCTGTATGATGAAATCGTGTAAATTGCTGCTCTGGTCGCGCAGGCGGCGCACGGCGGGTCCGATCGGGTCCTGCCCGCCGACGCCCGGTATCCCCCCGGATTGGTAGCCCCCATAAAACGCAAAATACGCCTGATTCAGCTTGCGGATGCGGTAGCCGTTCTCGTAAAACAACTGGCGGCGTTCTTCCATATAGGCTTCAGCCGCTTCGACCTGTCCCTCTGTCAGCAGCGCATCGACCGTTACCCGCGTCTCATGCATAGCCACGCCAAAATCGAAAGCGTCCGGGTCGGTGGGCGGCGGCTCTGTGACGGGCGGCGGCGTGACCGGCTCCGGTGGCAGCAGATCAGGATAATAGCGCGCCAGCACCTTATGCCCGATCTCATTGCCGAACAGTTCCGCAGTCGTCTCGTTGATGATGCGCGCCTCACCGCTGAAGCCATCGACCGTGGTAAAGTAGTGCAGCCCCAGCGGGAACGCCAGCAGATAGTGATGCAGCCACTCATGAGCGAAAGTATCGACCGCAAAGGGGATGCTGGTCGTCTCAGCGATCATCGCCGGATACAGGGCGATACCCCCCAGCGGTACGATCAGCGAGGCGACGTCATAGCGCTCATCGATCCGCGCCTCTAGTGCAACGATCTTATCAATCGGGAGCGCGTACAGGTTGATGCTGCGCGCCAGCCGGATCGTATCACGCGGCGAGGCAACCAGCAGCATTGGCACCTGCGTGAAGCGCATCGCCATCGGCGGCAGTAACTGACCCAACACGCCGAATCCTTCATCGACCAGCACCGCTGCGACCTGCCCCTCCAGTATCGCCTCCGCCGTAGACTGGCGCGCCGCCAGATCAGCCCGGAGCTGGTCGCGTTCTGCTCGCCAGTCGCTGCTGGCTGCGATCGGGTCAGCGATGGCCGGGTCCGTGTAGACCTGGGTAATCTGCCCCTCAAGTTGACGCGCACGCCCCAGATCAGCCATATAATCGCGCACGAACTGCGAGCGCTCTGCTTCGGTCATAAACGCATGCCGGCCAAACAGCGTCTGTTCCGCTTTGGCGGCGATCGCCTGAATTTCCCAACCGATATAATCAAACTGATACGGGCTGACTTCGTAGGCAATGGCCTGCCATCGGTCTGAAATCAGCACCGTCGAGCGCGGCACCAGCGCGACGAACAACACCGCCAGCAGGCTCAGAATCAGGCCGTAACGCCACAGCCATCGCAGCCAATGCTTGAAGAAGACGAGGAATTGACGAAACACGCGGCGGTGTCCCCGTACAGCGACAGTTGGCCGCGATTATAACAGGCGCGGGCCGCTGCCTGCACCGTCGATTGAGGTTATCTGGCACTGGCAGGCATAATCGCTGCATATATTTTATGAAAGAATTACATTAAATCGGATTATGAACTTATCACAATTCTCTAAAAATCTACTAAAACTTACTAAGTACTATCTGCGATGGAATATGGAGATGTTCCGTGCGTGCACATACAAGTTGGAAAAGGGAATACGTCATGAAACGGTCAGTTGTTGCAATTGTGCTTCTGGTAATTTTTGCTGTCCTCTCAACCTCCCTGGTATCTGCTCAGCGTTTCCGTCCCGGCCCCGATACCATCGCCACCATCGCCGTGAACAACGGCAACTTTGATACACTGGTCGCCGCGCTCTCATGCACGGGTTTGGTCGGTGCTGTTGCGGATCCCAATACCCGTCTCACAGTCTTCGCGCCCACCGATGCTGCTTTTGCGTCACTGAATCTCAATGAAGGCAACATCTGTGCTGCGTTCGACACCGAGACCCTGACGACCATTCTGCTGTATCACGTCACCGATGGCCGCCGCCCCTCGCCGAGCGTCATCAATGGCAGTAACAAGCAGATCAAGATGCTGGCTGGTGGGTCAATCTTCCCGGCGGGCCGTGGCAGCACCGCCCTCTTTGATAACCTTGGACGCCAGATCAACATCACCGCCGCCGACGTCATGGCCCGCAACGGGATCATCCACATCGTTGACAATGTGCTGCTGCCAGTTGCCCCATAACTAACGCGACTATCGCAGTCAGCTTCAAAAAAGGAGCAGGCACATGCCTGCTCCTTTGCGTATCTAATGGTTTGTAATCTGCCTGGCGATTACTCGTACCTGAAGTTTGCAATCCCCAGGGCAAACAGCGCAGCCGCAATCGCCAGCAGAATACCGACCGGCGCGAGGACATCCACCAGCCCACCGCCATAGAACAACACCTGATTGAAGCCGTTCATGGCATAAGTCACGGGCGAGAGGTAAGCAATCGTCCGCATGAAGTCGGGGATGAACGGCAGCTCCAGCGGCCACCATGCCCCACCCAGCGCCGCCAGCGCCAGCGAGAGCAGCGTGCTCAGCGCGGCGGCCTGCGGCTCGGATTCAATGACGGTAGCCAGCGCCAGGGCGAGCGCAGTCGCCGCCAGGGCGAACGCCGCCATCACCACGAACAACGCCACCGGATCATTGCCAAAATCCAGGCCAACCACCACACCCACCGCGAACACGATCAGGAACTGCACCATACACAGGATAAAGCGTGACAGGATTTTACCGCCGATGATCTGCAACCGGCTGACCGGCATCGCCACCAGTCGCGCCAGCGTCATCAGCTTGCGCTCCGCCAACAGCAGATAAATACCCCCCAACGCGGTGAACAAGACGAACATCGTGGCCATCCCCGGCACTGACTGCTGAAAGCCGCCCGGCACAGCGCCATTCTGCACGCCCTCGCCGCTGACGATGTAGACGACATCCACTGACGGCGCACGCCAGGAATCCGCAGCGGCGCTGTACACGTCGCCGGTGAAGGTCGCCGCGTCTTCGTCGCCCGGCAGCACCGGCCCGCCCAGGCTCTCCGCCAGTGTATCGACATATGCCTCACCAACCCGCGCCGCGATAATCGCACCGTTCACACGCTGCACCACCGTCTCAACCGATTGGCGCACGATGTCGCCGGTCAGCGCGTCGGCACGGCTGTAATAGCCGATTTCGACCGGGGCGAAATCCTCCAGCGCGGCGGAGTAACCCACCGGAATGATGATCACGGCATTGGTCATTTCATCTCCAAGGCGCTGCAGCGACTGCGTGACGCTCAGCGTCGTCTGTGCCTCGTCCAGCAGACAGATATTATCTTCCGTCTGATCTGCCGGGCACAGCACCAGCGTCCCGTTGATTGCCCGCAGATCCGCGATGAACTGTGCCGACTGCGGCGTGTTGTCCTGGTCGATCAGGTCCACACGAATCGCGCTGGGGCCACTATCGCCGCCCGTCGCGCCACCGAGCAGAACCGCCAGCGCGATCGGCAGTACGGTAATCGAGATGATATTGCTCCACGAGCCCAGGAAGATCCGCAGGTCGAGGATGGCAATGTGGATCAGATTTCGCATGTGCGGCCCCCTTACGCTTCCACGCGGCGGTTAAACAAGAAGATGCCCACGATGAAGAACAGCGCAGCCTGCCCCAACAGCGCGGCGATGTTCAGCGCAATATCCACATTGCCCTGACCGAGCTTATTCAGGCCATCGACGCCCCAGTAGATCAGCGAGAAGTAAGCGACCGGGATCGGCGGCGCAAAGCCGAACGCCCCACCCGCAACGCCCAGCGCCATATTGATGATCGTGCCCAGCGTGCCGACCTGCTCTGGCGTGCGCGCGATGCCAGCGATGAGAATACCCATGCCGCACACGGCGAGGCTGGTCGCCAGCACAATGCCCACCAGCGCCAGCGGATTCGTGCCCCACAGCCAGACGATTTCCCCGGCATTCACGCTGGCGATCACCAGCAGCGCTAACAGCAGGATCGACATTTGCAGAATCACCATGACCAGGGTCGCCGTAAACTTGCCGCCGATCAGCACGGTGCGGGGTGTCGGCGTCGTCAGCAGGCGCGGCAGCGTCCCGGCGCGGCGCTCTTCCACCACGCTGATGATGCCCCCCTGCGCCGCGAACAGCGCGAACAGCACCGCCTGTGCAGCCCCGGTGGTCACCAGGATCAGCGCGAACAGGTTCGGCTCGTCTTCCTCGGCCTGCGGATTGGCAATCGATTGCCCGCCCAGGCTGACTGTTCCCAGCCCGCCAATGAAGCCACAGCCCAGCACCGCGTTCGCCTCAGCGTTGTTGCCGGCCAGCATGGCGACCGCCGGGTTGGCGTCAATCAGGCTGCTGATGGTCGCGCCAATGGTGATATTGCCGGTCAGCAGTGTGTTGACATAACCCGCCACAACGCTCCGTACAATGCTGCCGCTGATCGTGCGGCCCGCATTGGCGTAGACTTCGATCTGCGTCGCTGCCGCATCAGCTTCTGACTGCGCGATGCCCGGCACGTCGATGTCCGGGGACATCTGCGCGCTGAAATCCGCCGGGATGATGATCGCTGCCGTGTACGTGCCATCATCAACCCCTGTACGCGCCGCCTCGCTGTCTTCCAATAGCGTCACCTGGAACAGGTCCGTCAGCGAGCCACTGAACTGCGCACTGCCATCGCCGACCGTATCATCGAGCAGCGGGCAGGGCGTGGTCGCAGCCGGAACGGGTTCCGCCCCGGCATTTGACCCGGCTTCGCCACCCGTCACCACGGCGACAAAATCCGCGCCGAAGTTAGACGGCTGACCGAACAAATCCGTCCCTTCATCCTGATTGACGACCGCTACCGGGATAGCCTCAATGCTGAAGCCACCTGTGCTCTGTCCGCCGAAGACGGAGCCGACGATCACCGAGATCGCCAGCGGCGCAGCGAACATCATCAGCAGCAGATTGCGGTCACGAAACGTGGTATACAGGTCCTTCCAGACGATCGCGCCCAGTTTGCTCCACATTGTGTCAGCTCCCTAGTCGCGCAGTGCGCGGCCCGTCAGATGCAGGAAGACCGCTTCCAGGTCGGGCTCGCGCACTTCCACCGAGTACACTTCCGTTTCGTACTGTTCAATCAGGTTGAGGATGCGCGGCAGTGCCCGCCGCCCACGACGCGCCAGCACCGTAATGAGTCCCATGCCCTGCCGCAGCGCAATCACTGAACTGCTGGAACCAGCGTCTGCGGCTTCGTCATCCGTCTGCCCCGCACCCGCCGGCTGAACTGTATCAAAGTCAACATGGGTCACGTCCGGCACCTGCTGACGGATCGTTTCCAGCAGATCAGGATTGACCAGCGGCTTCGTTACGCCGATCATCAACCGATCTTCCTCGCCAACCTGCTGCGTCAGCTCGCCCTGTGTGCCGAGCGCGATGATCTCCCCATGATCGATGATGCCGACGCGATCGCTCAGTTCCTGGGCTTCTTCCATGAGGTGTGTGGTATAGAGCACCGTCATGCCGTACTCATCGCGCAGCCGGAAGACAGTATCCAGGATGCGGCGGCGATTCTGTGGGTCGATGCCGACGGTTGGCTCGTCCATATAAACCAGTTGCGGGCGATGCAGCAGCCCTACGCCAATGTTGACGCGCCGCTTCATCCCGCCGGAGAACGTCTCCACGCGATCATTCTGACGATCCTTGAGATCGATGAAATCCAGCACCTCATCGACGCGGCGGCTCAGCTCGCGCCCGCCCAGCCCGTACATCCTGCCGAAGAACTCCAGATTCTGCCGGGCCGTCAACTGCGTATACAGCGCGATCTCCTGCGGCACCACCCCCAGCAGCGCCTTCGCTTCCATCGGTTCCCTCGTGATCGAATGGCCGCCGATGCGTGCGTCGCCTTCGGTTGGCTCCAGCAGACCGCTGATCATGCTGATGCAGGTCGTCTTGCCTGCGCCGTTCGGCCCCAGCAGGCTGAAGATCTCGCCTTTGCGGATGGTCAGGTCAACCCCTTTGACCGCCTCAACGCGCTTACCGTCGCGCGTCGTGAAGACTTTCTTGAGCCCTGTGGCTTCCACCATAGGCACATGATTCGAGTTCATATGTCGGCTTCCCCATAATCTGGCTATATCAGAACATCATCTTGTGTGGCGTCTGCCGCTTTAGCTCCCGGGATATTGCGACACCATCAGGCCGCTTTGCATGCTAATCTCCATTACGTATAGCGCCGCCCTCCGTTGCTGCGGAATCGTCACTTTCGCCCGGATCATCCTTCAGACTGGCGACGACCCCGCGCGCGTAGGCCAGCCATTCCAGCTCAGAGGCGGTCATGCGCAGGCCATACTCGAGCGAGAGCAGCGTCATCCGCTGCTGACGCGACGTCCCCGGATGATTCAAAAACGGTCGGACGCGCTGCATGATCGCATCCATGCCATCGTAGTAAGCCTGGGTCGTGGCGATGTAGCGCTCGATAAATCTGATCAGTTCCGCGTTGGTTAGCGCCGCACCGAAGTAAATCCGCCCGATGAAGCTGCTGTGTATGCTGTCGTCATCCTGCGGGGCGGCCAGCCAACGCCGGAACTCATGCCGGCCTGCCGGTGTGATGTGATACACCTTTTTATCCGGGCTGCCTTCCTGCGTGACGATTTCCATCGTGACCCACCCCTCATCCGTCATGCGCCGCAGTGCGCGGTAGATCTGCGTATGCTCTGTCGTCCAGAAGTAACTGATCCGCTCATCGAACAGCTTGCGCAGGTCGTATCCCGATGCCGGCGACTCGCGCAGTAGCCCCAAAATCAAGTGTGGCAGCGACATCACCACCTCCTATGTGCAATTGCACTTATGTGCAAATACACATATACATCACAGAGACATATCTTGTCAAGTGATTACAGAAATTTGCTACAGAAAACCATGCGGGGAAACTCAGAGAAGCGACACGCTGCGGTGTCATGCGAGACACTGAACAGGGCAGGCGGCGGAAGAGCCTGCCATTGAGGGTAATGTATCCAGAGGGGCGCCAGAAGCGCACCTGACGGGTGCCGATTAAGTTACGAGGCCGGGCGATAAGTTAACGCACGACCTCGTCAGACTTCAATATAGCGCTTCCAGGCATCCGGGCCGGTCCCGAGCGCAATCACCAGATAGCTGGTTCTTGGCATCTTCGGCTCCCAGCGCAGCTTCAGCCCAACCTCATGCGGCAGTCGATCGCCCTTGCGATGATTGCACCGGGCGCACGAGCAAGCCGTATTCGACCAGGTATCCTTACCCCCGCGCGAACGCGGCACGATATGGTCGATAGTGAAGTCATTCTTGCTCAGGACTTTGCCGCTCTGGAGACTACCCGGCTCTGCGCCGCAGTAGATGCAGGTGTATTCATCGCGGATGAGCACACCCTTTCGGCTCCACGTCGCCCGACGACGTGGCACGTTGATGTACGTGCGGAGCGCGATCACAGATGGAACGGAAAACTTCTCGCGTACAGTGCGCAGGAACTTACCGCTTTCCTCCACGACCAGCGCCTTACCGGCCAGCAGCAGGTTGATCGCCCGCTGCACGGTGATAACGGAGAGTGGCTCCCAGGTACTTCCGTTTAACAACAGCACGCGCTGCTGCGCGACAGAAGAGCTGCTTGACACGACGGTGTTACCCTCTCTGACTCGGTTTGCCTATTCGATTTATCCAACCCTATTATACGCTATCTTGTGATTCACTTCACGCAGAACAACATGCGTTTAACCAGCCGGAATGACGAACAAACATTCTGAGATTAAGTATACCTCGATTGTGTTAACGAAGGGTTATCCGTTGGGGGCTTTTTTTGACGTCTGACCAACGGTTGGCTGCCTCCTCGTCCAGGGCGACCGGCACAGATTTCCCTGGTCAGGCGGCAGCGTGGGCCAACACGTCAGACCCGCCACACGGCGCGACGCCGGGGATGGCGTGAGTGCGCTGCCGCCTGACTCTTAAGGGGCGCTGCAGGCGTCCAGTTGGCCGGACCGGTCGCCCGCAACGCGCATGAATGGCACCTGGCCATGAGATTCGCTTTCACCAGGACGTCGTCCTTTTCAGGACGGACGCCACACTTCGTTTGAAGCTGCTGACGCTACCAATAAAACTGATTACCGTACTGCGTCGTCCACATTTGCGCATGAGATCATTTGGGTTCATCCGTTGATGTCCCCCGCTGTGCTCACACCGGCGATACGCATCAGGCCATAGACCTCGCGTTCCGGCCAGCGCACGGGGAACCCGTCGTTGTCACCGCTCAAGCCATCGCTGGCTTTGGCGCTGCGGCTCGTCGGGCGCGTGCGTCGGGCAATTCTGCCCCGTGCACGGCGACGTAGCGCACCGCTGCGGCTCCGGGAACGTGATCTGGTGCGTTGCTTGCGCGACACGTATCACCTCCGTTGGTTGATTAACCGATCTTCTCGTGTTTGTTCTCCTGCATGTCTTCCTGCAGGACCTCGGGCCGTTCTATCACGCGCAGGATCGGTGTCTGCACCTGGCTTTGCCCGTTCTCGATTTCGTAGATTGTCTCTTCTGCGGTGAAGATCAGCTCTCGCAGCAGGCAGATGATCTCGCGTTTACTCAGACCTGTGAAACTGGCTTCCTGACCTTCGCTGGCCTGTGTGTGTAGTTCATCAATGGCATCCAGCACGTCTTCCAGATTCATTGACGGCGCCAGCGATTTGCTGTGTGATGCGACCGTCATCAGTTTCAGGTGTTTCTCTTCGTGCCGTTCGTTACTCATCATGTATCGCCTTTTTGGGTCAGATGAAGAAACTAAAAAGGGTATGAGATCGTTTGTTGATCTCATACCCTTTGCACTCGTACCTGAGTCTGGGTGCTGGTTCTCCCTGGACTTACGTCCTTCGGGGCCTCCAGCGATGAGACCAACACTTTCTGAAGCCACTGCCGCCCGGGATCAGTCCATCAACGGCCAGTCCGTCAACGGCGAATGCACGCAGATCTTCCACGTAATCATTCGTAACGTTTGCGACGGTTCTCGCGGTACGGCCCAGCAGGCCATGCCCGATGAGCATGCTTGCCCCGGCTTTGCGGAGCGCGGTGTCACCCAGGGCTGCTCCTGCGCTAAGGATTCTTTCTGCGCCAGCGGCCAACGCACGACGCCACCCATGCAGCATCCCGGCTGGGCTGTAACAGCCAGCAGCCACCAGCAGCATTTGCTGGTTGGGGCTGTATGCAGTTATTGACTGCATAAAGGTGGAATTACTCATGGTTACGCGCTTTGGCGCTTACTCCTTATTCGCTTCAGATGGTCGATTCTAGTTTTTCTCTGCACTGCTGCGCACTGCTGCGATTGTTCGCTTTGTGTGGCGATGGCGCGTTTTAAGTTAATGCGCACTTGACACACGATGACAGCATACCACACTTTTTGCTGTTGTCTACAATTTCGTGTAAATTGCTCAGGAGTGCGCCCAGAGTTGGGCCACTTCTGCTGATTGGCGCTTACGCGCCTTTTTCAATGGTGGTGGAATCCAGCATCGCCAGAATACTCTCACCGGTGATGAACACCCGACGCATGCCGGTCGGCTTGCTCACCTGAAGATGTCCCTTTTTGATCAGGCGCTTCAGTGTGCTCAGGCTGATGCCCAGCGCTTCCGCGGCTTCCTGCCGAGAATACACGGCACCTGGTTCAATACGTAGTTTGGATTCAGTAGCCATCTTTACCTCCTTTGGCATACTAGATTGGTTATGAAAGGCCGTCAAGAGCTTATATTTATTGTAAAGAGATTTTAACGTGGCGCAAGGGTTCAAGAGGGTTAATTGTGTATGAAATCTGCCTTGACAGCCCTTCAACCCCTCGCCATAATACCGCTTACAAGCATATATCAACCAAAAGCGATGACGCAGACAGTCCACAGGTGCGCGATTCGCGCCGGGATTGACAGGGAGCGCCGGCCATAGACTGAGAGCCGCCGCCAATGCCGCTGTGGAATTCACTGCTGAGCTGACAGGTGAACGCGGACGCCTGACGTCCGTCAGTAGTCTGCTCCGCCGACCCGGCGTGACGGGGTTAACGAGGTGCGGCAGCCCGTTTGATGGCTGCTGAACCAGGGTGGTACCGCGAGAGATGAGCACGTCACTAAGCGCTCTCGTCCCTGGATAGGGATGAGGGCGTTTTTCATTTCCGGTGGCGGCTTCGGGCACGTCACCGTGGTTCGTCACCACAACTTATCATCGAGCAGCAATTATCAAGCAGCAATTATCAGGAGCAGTGATGTCAGATCAGATCAAGCAACTCGAACAGGAAGCACTCTCCGCTTTGGAGAGCGCCAGAGACGCAGATAGCCTCCAACAGTGGAAGACGCGCTATCTCGGCAGCAAGGGCGCGCTGCGCGGTCTGCTCGGCCAGATCGGCAGCCTGCCGAAAGAAGAGCGCGGCAGCTTCGGCCAGGCGGTGAATACGCTCAAGGAATCGCTGACCGCCGCCTACGATGACCGCGAAGAGACCTTGCGCGCCCAGGCTATCGCCCGCGATCTGGAAGAAGGCCAGATCGACGTCACCCTGCCCGGCCGTTCGCGCGCAGTCGGCGGACTGCATCCCGTGACGCAGCTCCACCGGCAGTTCATGGATATCTGGGCCGATATGGGCTTCCAGGTCTTCCGCAGCCGCGATGTCGAAGAAGATGACATCAACTTCAGCATGCTGAACATTCCGCCGCATCATCCGGCACGCGACATGCAGGACACATTTTATACGGACGAAGACGGCGTCATCCTGCGCACGCACACCTCCCCCGGCCAGATACACGCCATGCGCGAGCTTGGCGAGGACGGCAACAAGGCGATTCGCGTGATCCTGCCCGGCATGGTCTACCGCAGCGAGCAAATCACTGCCCGCAGCGAGGCCCAGTTCACGCAGATCGAGGGCCTGGCGATTGGCCGCAACATCCGCATGAGTGATCTGAAGGGCACCATCACGGCCTTCGCCCGCCGCCTGTACGGAGAAAACGTCAAGGTGCGCTATCGCGCGTCCTACTTCCCCTTCACGGAGCCAAGCATGGAAGTCGATGTTGAATGCTTCCTGTGTGGGGGTAAGGGCTGCCGCGTCTGCAAGTATGCTGGCTGGCTGGAGATCGCCGGCAGCGGCATGGTCCATCCGAACGTGCTGCGCAACGGCGGCTACGACCCTTCCCAGTGGAGCGGCTTCGCCTTCGGCATGGGGCCGGAGCGCATGGTCATGCTCAAGCACAATATCCAGGACATCCGCAACTTCTGGTCGAACGACCTGCGCTTCCTGGAACAGTTCTAAAGGCGAGAGACGGTGCCAGTTATCCCGATTCTCTTCGCGCTATGGCTGATCTCGCGCCGCCTGCATCGGGCGACGATCGCCGCACTGCGCCAGCCGGAGACGCGCGGCCTGATCTACGCGACGCTGGCGATTATCGCCATTGGCACCGTCTTCTATCGCGCTGTTGAGGGCTGGGCCTGGATCGACGCGCTGTACTTCACCGTCGTCACGCTGACGACTGTCGGCTACGGCGATCTGACGCCCCAAACCAGCGCCGGTAAGTTGTTCACCATTGCCTATATCCTGGTCGGGCTGGGCATCCTTGGCGGCTTCATCGCTCTCATTGCGGATTACGGTCGCAGTGAGATGCTGAAGCGCAGCGATAACCCCAGCGACGACCTGCACCAGAAAAGCAAGTAGGAGCCACCTGATATGCTCATCCCTGTAAGCTGGATCAAGGAATTTGTCGAGATTGACATCCCGGTAGAACTGCTGGCCGAGCGCCTCACGCTCGCCGGGCTGGAAGTCGGCCACATTCGTTATGTGGGCGTGCCACAGCAGCACGTGGAAGGCGTCCGCTGGCCGCCTTCGGATCACCTCGTCTGGGACCGGGAAAAAATCCTTCTGGGTGCCATCCGCGAAGTCAAAGCGCACCCCGACGCCGACCGGCTCGTCCTGGCCATGGTCGATTACGGCGGCGAAGAACTCGAACAGTGCGTGACAGGCGCGCCCAATCTTTTCCCCTACAAGGGACAGGGCCCGCTTGAATCGCCGCTGTGGACGGCCTTCGCCATGGAGGGCGCAACCGTCTGGGATGGCCACAGCGAAGAACCCGCACTGATGAAGCTCAAAGGCAAGAAGCTGCGCGGCATCTACAACAAGAGCATGGTCTGCAGCGAAAAAGAACTGGGCATCAGTGAGGAGCACGAAGGCGTCATCATCATCGAGGAAGACCCCGGTTATGCCCCCGGCACACCGCTGCAGAATGTCCTGGGCGATGTCGTCCTCGATATCGAACTGACGCCGAACCTCGGCCACTGCTTCAGCGTGCTGGGCGTCGCCCGCGAGGTGGCCGCCATTCTGGATAAAGAACTGCGCGAGCCAACCTACGAGATCAGTGCTGACGGCGACTCCATCGAGGGACAGGCCGCCATCGACATTCGCGAGCCGGAACTCAATCCGCGCTTTACACTCACGCTGCTGCGCAACACTGAGGTCAAACCAGCGCCCTTCTGGATGCAGTATCGCCTGCGACTCAGTGGACAGCGCCCAATCAACAACATCGTCGATGTGACCAACTACGTCACTTTTGAGATTGGTCAGCCACTGCACGCCTTCGACTATGACAAACTGGTCGCTCGTGCTGGCGGTACCGCCCCGGTCATCATCACACGCCTGCCGGAACCCGGCGAGACGCTGGAGACACTCGACGAGGTCAAGCGTAAACTCGGCGAAAACGAAATCCTCGTGTGCGATACGGCAGGTGTACTCAGCCTCGGCGGGGTCATCGGTGGCGCTGAAACAGAAATCGATGAGGCGACTACAAACGTCCTGCTCGAAGCGGCGAACTGGAACTTCATCAACATCCGCCGCACGCAGCAGGCGCAGAAGGTCTTCACCGAGGCCGGGACGCGCTTCAGCCGCAATATTCACCCGTCGCGTGCGATCCTGGGCAACTTGCGCGGCATCGCCCTGATGCATCAGACCGGCGGCGGCAGCATCTGTCAGGGCGTCATCGACGCTTATCCCAACCCGCCGCAGCCGATCACCGTCAGCCTGCCGATCAGTGAAGTGCAGCGACTGCTCGGCATGGCAATCAGCATTCAGCAGGCCGCCGACATCCTCAGCCGCCTGGAGTTCGAAGTCACACTCGAAGACGATACAATCCACGCCATCGTGCCCGATTACCGCACCGACATCGGCACCGGTGACGTTGGTCAGGCCGACCTGGTCGAGGAAATTGCGCGCATCCTCGGCTATGATCACATCCCCGACACGATCATGGCCGACGAGATGCCGCCCCAGCACGGCAATCCCCGCCTCGATGCCGAGGAACACATCCGCGACCTGCTCGTCCGGCTCGGCCTGTACGAGAACATCAGCTATCGCTTCACCACGCCGGAATCTGAAGCCGCCCTCACACCGAATGGGGTCGCCTCGTCGCTGCCACGTGCCGCCCATGTGCGCATCATCAATCCCATCGCCAACGACAAGACACATCTGCGCCACACGCTGCTGGCGAACATGCTGCACAACGCCGCCGCCAACAGCCGCTACCATCGCCGCCAGCAGGTATTCGAAATCGGCCATGTCTATCTGAAGCAGCCCGACCAGCGCCTGCCGCAAGAACCGCTGCGTCTCGCTATGCTCATGACCGGGCCGCGCCACACCACCGGCTGGATGAATGGCGATGAATCGACGCTGATTGATTTCTACGACATGAAGGGCGTGATTGAAGGGCTGCTCAACGGCCTGCACCTGCCTGATGTGCGCTTCGCCCGCAGCGAACACGCTTCACTGCACCCGGGCCGCGCCGCCGACCTGCTCATCAATGAGCGCGCTGTTGGCAGCTTCGGTGAGCTGCACCCGCTCGTCGCGGAGAAACTGCGCTGGTCCGCAGACCCGGTCTACGTGGCCGAGTTCGACCTGGACGCCATCATCGACGCCATCCCACCGCGTCATGAGGTCAGGCCGCTGCCGATCACGCCGGCTGTCAAGGAAGATATTGCCCTGGTCGTCAGTGAAGATACGCCGGCCGCCGCTGTGGAAGCCGTTATTCGACAGGCAGGCGGCGACGTGCTGCGCGCTGTCGAGCTGTTCGACGTCTACCGTGGCGAGAGCATCGAGGCCGGTCACAAAAGCCTGGCCTACGCGCTGACCTATCAGACCAACGAGAAGACGCTCACCGATAAAGACGTCGCCCGCGTCCGCAAGAAGATCATCGCGCAGGCGGAACGCGAGCTGAACGCCCGTCTGCGCGCCTGAGGCGTCACGACTGCCAGACGCCAAGCAGCCAATTCGTGAGTTCGGTGGCCAGGACCGCATCAGCCAGCACGCTGGCCCCCTGGCCGCCTTCCACCTCGCGGAAGGTGACGTTCTGCCCTATCGCCTGCAACGATAGCGCCGTCGGGTACGCCAGCGCGTCATCCGGCGAAGCGACAACCCACAGCGGCCGCGGGTTGTAACTCGCCATGTGCTGTGCCACGAGTTCACGCTGCGTCGCACTGAGCAGCACCAGCGCATCACACAGATCAGTCAGCGCACAGCCTGCCAGTGCCCTATCAGCGCCAGCCCCCGCGCCGATCACCGCCAATCGACCGGGGTCCACACTGGCGATTTCACTCAGTGATTCCAGCAGCGCGGGCATATCACTATCGAGCGGTGGCGGCTCCGTGACGAGTACCGTCAGACCTGCCACGCTCAGTTCCGCCGGGAAAATCCCCCAGCTCAACCGATCAGGCGACAGCAGCAGCACACCTGGATAACGCTGTACTGCGGCATCTGCCACGCCAGAACGCGGCTCGTACAGGTCCGCAGGCTGGACGGTGCCATCAGCCAGCGTCAGCATGACGCGGGCGCTGCCGTCCGGCTCAGTCGTGCCGGCAGGCATGGGCGGCAGGACGCCGCGCGCCGGGACGGCCGCCGCCGTCAGGTCATTATGGCCGGCCTCGATCGTGCCGCCGAACAATTCATCCGACGTCTGCATAGAGATTTCCGGGCTGGGGGCCAATGTCGGCCCACTGATTACGCGAGTCGCATACGGCGTCGCGGCAGTGCGCTCCGGCAGACAGGCCGCCGTGAGTCCCATCACACCAATGAGCAAGCTGAGTTTGGCAAAGCGCAAAAGTGCCATAATTATTCCCTGGAACTGGCCAGAAAGGCGGCACAGGTATACGCCGCTTATGTTAAGATGTCAATTGCTTATCAGCGAGCGGTGGTGAGGCGGTGGTCAGGCCCTGATTCAGCTTCCGCGCATCGCCTGTGAACGCACTTATAACGAATGAGGTCACAATTGGACGAGCAAACACGAGTCCACGCGATTGTACACGGACGCGTCCAGGGCGTGAGTTTTCGCTTTTTTACCCAGCGTACTGCCGAAGAACTCCGCCTGACCGGATGGGTGCGCAACCGCCGCGATGGCACCGTCGAAGCCGTCGCAGAGGGTCCACTTGCGCAGATCGGGCGCTTCGTCAGCTTTCTGCATCGCGGCAGCCCATCAGCCCAGGTCGCCCATGTGGACGTCCGCTACAGCCAGCCCACCGGCGAGTTCAGTGGATTCTTCATCCGCTACGATCTGGATTAGTCCTCGCCCAGATCAGGCCGCGCATAGACCAGCATCCGCTCGCAGCCATCCTCAAAGGGTGATTCGTCCGTGTCACCATAAACCGCCTGCACCGCGAAGCCGCAGCGCTCCAGCAGCAGTTTGATCTCCGGGAAGAAGAAGTAGCGCAGCACATGCGGCACGAATAACCGCCGCACCGTGCCGTCGGCTGTGGTCTCATCATAGACCCACTCAACATGCAGGAGCTGCGTCGTACGATCCAGCCGCGACAGGCTCTGCAACAAAATCATATGCCCCGTCTCAGGATCGAGAAACGTGCGATCCACGATGAGATGTTCGCTGTCCTGCGTGGCGAAGATCTCGCCCGCGTTGGGCAGGTCCAGCACGAGCAGGCCGTCATCCGTCAGCAGTGAGCGCAACTTATTTAACAGGGCGATCTGCAAATCCTGCGTGTGAAAGTGCATCAGGGCGTTATAGCTCATCAGGGCGAGCTTGTAGCGTGTCGAGGTGCTGTAGGCCAGTACGTCAACTTCGCTGTAGCTGACGTACTGCAACAGATGCGGGAAGGCGTGCAACTTCTGGTCCAGGCGATCCAGCATGGCCCGGCTGGTATCGACGCCATGCACCTTGATCTCTTCCTGTGCCAGATGCAGCAGGACGCGCCCGGTACCGCAGCCGACTTCCAACACTGGCCCACCGTACTCCTCGACGAGTGCGCTGTATAGCGCCAGGTCATCGGTGCGGCTGCTGGTCTCGGCATCATAGTAGCGGGCGATCGTATCATAGTAAGCAGACATATCAGCGCCTTCCGTACAGGGACAGTTCGCCAGCCGCGTGGCAGCCAGCGCAATCGGTTCTTTTATTTTCAATTATATCGCAGCTTACATCGCATCCCTCCACCACCCTGGCCCATTTAACGGTGGGCAGCCGTCAGGCGGTGCCGATTGATAAACCCCCGGCCCTTTGTTACAATGCCGCCCGCATGCGCCACCCGCATGCGCCAGATGAGCGTAAGATCAGCGACAAGCAGGCGACCGTCTTAAGTTTGCTGACGCCCATCCGGCCATATCTTTCTTTGATGAATACATTGAAAAATGAGTTGTGGAGTACGATCGGTGATGCACAACGGTTCCAGGACGATGCAATATTCGGACTATCGCTCAGCCTACCGCCTGGCTTACAGCCTGATCGCCGCCCTGGTGATGTTCGCACTGACCGCCGGACACGGCTACGCCCAGGGAGAAGGCCTGGTTACCGCCGTCCAGTCTGATGTCAACCTGCGCGTTTGCGCCGGGACGGAGTGGCGACGATTGACGACGCTGCCCACCGGCATGAACATCGCCCTGGATGGCCGCATCTCTGACAATAGCTGGGTGCGCGGCATCACACAGGATGGGGATCTCGGCTGGGTCTTCGCTAATGCGCTGAACATCGACGCGGGCCAGATCAGCAGCCTGCCCGTCATCAACTGCGGCGATCCAATCACGGTCAACACGCCGCCACCCGGTCAGATCGTCAGCGCGCCCGCCGCCACCGATCCGGTAGAAGAAGCACCACAGGCGGCCCCGCCCGTTGCCGCCCAGGGGGGCAGCGGCCTGAGCATCGTCGTACCCCGCAATACCAACGTCCGCAGCGGCCCCGGCACGACCTTCCGGCGTGTGGGCGGCATGGTTGGCGGCGAGACGTTCCTCGTCGATGGCCATGACGGCGACCTCAACTGGGTGCGTGGCGTCACACCACGCGGCGAAGTCGGTTGGGTGGCCGCTAACCTGACGAACATCACACTCGATCAGATACTCTCGCTGCCAGTTGTCGGCGTCAATACGCCCTTCACGCTGGCCGTGCCTGATGCGCCCCAACAGACCGCGCCCGAAGCCGCACCAGAAATTGCCGCACCGCCGCCGGTCGCCAGCACTGCGCCCGTACGTGGCTTCTCCTATGGCGGCCACGTGCGCAGCTTCAGCAATACGACCGTACAGGCCATGTATCAGTCCGGGATGACCTGGGTCAAAAAGCAGATTCGCTTCGCCCCCGGTGAGAACCCGGCGGGTTGGTCGGGCTTCATCAACGAAGCACACGCCCTCGGCTTCCGCGTGCTGCTGGGCGTCGTCAGCGATCCGAACACCGTCCGCGACCCGAACTTCTACGACGTCTACGCGAATTACGTCGCCGGGCTTGCGGCAATCGGCGCGGACGCGATCGAAATCTGGAACGAACCCAACATCGACCGCGAGTGGGCCAGCGGCTTCATCAGCGGCAGTGCCTATACGCAGTTGCTCGCCCGATCCTACAACGCGATTAAGTCTGTCAACCCGAACACGATGGTCATCAGCGGCGCGCCCGCCCCGACCGGCTTCTTCGGTGGCTGTTCGCCCGCGGGCTGCGATGACATCCCCTTCCTGCAACAGATGGCCGCTGCTGGTGCCGCCAACTATATGGATTGCGTCGGCGTCCACTACAACGAGGGCATCCTGCCGCCTTCGGCGACCAGTGGCGACCCGCGCCAGCCCAGTAACTTCCATACACGCTACTATGCGCGCATGGTCGATGTATACTGGGGAGCCTTCGGCGGGCGCCATCCGCTATGCTTCACGGAACTCGGCTATCTGACGCCGGAGGGCTACGGCCCATTGCCGGGCGGCTTCGCCTGGGCGGGCGGCACCAGCGTCGCGCAGCAGGCGGCCTGGTTGGATCAGGCGATGAGCCTCGCCAGCCGCAGTGGGCGCGTGCGCGTCATCATCGTGTGGAATGTGGATTTCACCGGCGTATATGGCGACGACCCGATGGGCGGTTACGCCATCATCCGACCAGATGGCAGTTGCCCGGCCTGTGCCGCACTGGGCAATTAAACGGTGTGAGCTGGCATCAAAGATCAATGACCGATGCGTAGGAAGTAAGCAAACGAGGACAGTGCATGGATGTAACACCAATCCCTAAAGCCGATCAGAGCGGGGCCTATGGCCCGCCATCGAAACGCCGCCAGAGTGGCAGCGGTGCGGGTTGCTGGGTCGTCGGCGCGCTGACGTCCCTCGTAGTGATGATTCTCGTGCTGATCGGGCTGTTTTTGCCGCCCATCAGCCTGTATGACCGGTTGTTCGGGCTGGCTTACGCCCCGCTGACCGCCGCCGGCGACAGCATCGTCAGCCAGGATAGCGGCCTGCGACTGGTCGCCGCCGGCGATAGCGATTCCTTCGGCGCGCGCCTCTCCACGGTGGGCCTGCGCGACTTCGTGGCCGCCGATGGCAGCGAAGCCGAGTGGATCCCGGCTGTGCGTGCGGAGATTCCGTTCTATCTGGCGCTGCAAAGCCCGGTTTACACGCTCGATACTAATGGCGCTCAGCCGGAAGAGATGGTCATCAGCCTTAACTTCCCGCCTAACGCGCCCGACCGCGACCTGCTCGACCTGTACGGCTGGTATGACGACCGTCAGGCGTGGGGATTCATACCGGCGCGGCAGGTCGATAACCGGCTGGAAGCGCAGCTCAGCGATCTGCCGCAGCACGTCGCGCTGTTCCAGGCCGCGCCGGATAGCCCGCGCGTGCTCATCTCGTACAACGTGCGCCAGGTCCTCAACGAAGATGTCGCTCAGGTGGCGACCATCGTCACCCCCGCCGGGCTGACACCGCGCGAAGATGGCACCATCCTGGGCAGCCTCGCCCCTGGCTTTACGACCAATGCCGGCTATCTGGTGATGCCGCTCATACGCAACTTTGACGATCCTAACGCGCTCGACACCGCGACGCTCAGCACGATTCTGGAAAACCGCGCCCTGCGCGAACGCCACGCCAGCGAACTGGCCCGGCTCGCTAGCGGCGGCGGCTTCGATGGCGTCTTCGTGGATTATCGCGGCCTGACGGATGATCAGCGCGAGCGCTTCAGCAGCTTCATACGCGAAGTAGGCGCGCAGCTCGATAACGTCGGCCTGATGCTCGGCGTGGTCATCCCCGCCGCCGATAACGTCGACGGTACCTGGCAGACAGGCGCGTACGACTGGCGCGCCATCGGTCAGGCGGCGGATTTCGTACAGATCAACCTCGGCATCAATCCGCAGACCTTCATCCCCGGCGAGAACGAACTCGTCGAGGCGATGCTGCGCTGGGGCGTCCGCGAGATCGACCGCTACAAGCTGCTGCTCGGGCTTTCCGCACGCAGTGTCCGCGAGATCGCCGGAACTTATACCCCCATCGGCTATGATGAAGGCATCGCTGGCCTGGGCAACGTCAGCGTGGAACCCGCAAACGTCAGCGAAACCGGCTCTGTGGAACCCGGCACCGAACTGCGCGTCTCGCTGGATGGCCTCGACGCCCGCGCCGGGGTCGACATGACCATCAATGCGCCTTATATCGATTATCTCAACAGCGACGGCACCGCCCGCGCTCGCATCTGGCTGACGACCGGCGAGGCGCTGCGCTTCCGGATGGATCGCGTGATCCCCTTCGCGCTGGGCGGGGTCGCCTTCGATGACCTGCTGAGTAACGATCTGGCTGATAGCGTACTGGCCGCCATCGCTGAATACCGCACGCAGATACCCAGCGCGCCCTCACCGACTGATCTTGCGCTGCGCTGGCGCATCAACGGCGGCGGCGGGCTGGTCGATGAGATCACGACCGGCATCAATGAAGACCTGGTCATCACGCTGGCGGCCCCTGATGGCAACTACGCCATCAACGCCGCTGTCGTCGGCATTGGCGAAGAAGTCGAAAGTATCCGCAGCGGTGCGGCGGTCGCGCTCTTCCAGCCGACGCCCACGCCGACCCCACTGCCAACTGCCACACCAACGCCCACGCCGACCGTCACGCCGACCCCCGCGCCCATCATCCCGACAGCGGCCCCAGCAGCAGCCAGCGGCGGTGGCGCTGCGATCCCGCCGCCATCCGGCAGCATCGGCAATTTTGAGATTGGCGGCCACGTCGCCAATGCAGCCAACCCCGCCGCCGCTGACGCAATGCGCCGCTCCGGCATGGTCTGGATGAAGAAGCAGATCCGCTTCTACCCGGGCTATGGTCCGCAGCCCGCAATCGACGCCATTAACGCCGGTAGGGCGAACGGCTTCCGCGTGCTGATCGGCACTGTCGGCAATCCGAACGACGTCGCCGCTGGTGGCGAAGCCTACCTGCGCGAGTTCGCCAACTGGCTCGGCCAGATCGCCGCCGCTGGTGCGGATGCCATCGAAGTCTGGAACGAACCCAACCTCGACCGCGAGTGGCCGCGCGGCCAGATCAGCGGTGCCGGTTATGTCAACATGCTGCGGCTGGCACATCAGGCCATCAAGAGCGCCAACCCCAGTACGATCGTCATCATGGCCGCACCCAGCCCGACCGGCGCTGAGAACGCTTTCCCCGGCCAGGTGATGAACGACGATCGCTGGCTGCGTCAGGTGGTGGAGGCAGGCGGCCTTAACTATGCAGATTGTGTCGGCGTGCATTACAATGAGGGCCTCGTACCACCAACCGTCACCAGTGGCGATATCCGGGATAACTACTACACACGCTATCTGCCGACTTTCTTGAACGTACACTCGCAGATTATCGGTGGCAGCCGACCCTTCTGTATCACGGAACTGGGCTACCTGACACCGGAAGGCTACCCGCCTCTGCCGGGCTTCTGGGGATGGGCACAGAACCAGACCGTCGCCCAGCAGACGGCTTATCTGGCACAGGCCGCCGCTTATCTGGCCAGCCGGGGCGACGTGCGCATGATGATCGTCTGGAACGTCGATTTCACTGTCTATGCCTCCGACCCACAGGCCGGATACGCCATGATACGCCCGGACGGCAGCTGCCCGGCCTGCGACGCGCTGGCCGCCGCCCGATGATTGCTGAAGCAGGAGAAACACTATGACACGCTCACCACAGGCGCGAACGCGCCGACGCATGCGCGGCTTCGTCCTGGTCTGGACGTTCGTCACGCTGGTGATGGGCTTCGCCACCTTCATCGCCATCTATTTCACCTATCCGACCAACACCGTGATCGGCGCTGTCGAGAGCGTCGCGCTGGCCCCCGCCGATGAGGTGGTTTTCACCGTGCCGAGCGTGACGCCCGTGCTGCCCACGGCTACGCCCACGATGCCGCCCTCCGCCACACCGCCGCCGGCGCCAGCCGTCGTCGCCCAGGCTGAGGACCCGACTCCAGCGGAGCCGCCAACCGCCACGCCGACGATCCCGCCCGCGCAGGATGATCGCTTTGAAGTCGGCATCCAGGTACAGTACAGCCTGGACTTCAACCCGGATAATCAGGACGGCTTCTACCGTTCCGTCAGCCAGGACCTGGGCCTGCCCTGGGTCAAGCAGCAGGTGCGCTGGGAAGATTTCGAGCGCGAGCCAGGCCGCGTCGATTATGCCGTGACCGATTTCGTCATGCCCTCAGCAGAGCGGCTCGGCCTGAAAATGGCCCTGAGCATCGTCACCGCGCCGGAGTGGGCCCGCGAACCAGGGGTAGAGCTATCCCGCACCGGGCCGCCCGCCAACTATCAGGAGTACGTCGATTTCGTCGTGTCCCTGATCGAGCGCTACCCCGACCAGATCCACGCCATTGAAGTCTGGAACGAGCAGAACCTCGACCGTGAGTGGACATCAACCGGCGGCCTGAGCGCCGAAAACTACGTCGAGCTGCTGCGCCAGTCCTACGCGGCCATCAAAGCCGCCGACCCGAACATCATCGTCATCAGCGGCGCGCTATCGCCGACCGGCATCGACGATGGCATCAGCGCCGTTAACGACTTCCGCTACATGGACGCCATGATCGACGCGGGCATGCTCGATCACGCCGACTGCGTGGGCGTGCATCACAACGGCTTCAACATGCCGCCTACGATCCGCTGGGACGAAGGGTACAACGACCCAACAGCCGAGTTCCGAGGTCCGTTCGATAACCCGCACCATAGCTGGAGCTTCCGCAGCACGATGGAAGGCTACCGCAACCGCATCGTCGCCGCTGGCTACGACACACCGCTGTGTGTGACGGAGTTCGGCTGGCCCGTCGCGGAAGACCTGGAAGGCGCGCCACCTGGCTTCGGCTTCGCCCGTGACAACACGCTTGACGAACAGGCGGAGTGGTTCCCGGCGGCGCTCAGCATGATGGATGACTGGGGCTGGGTGCGCCTGGCGATCGTCTGGAACTTCAACTACGCGCCACAGGCTGGCTGGAACCCGGAGAACGACAACGTGCCCTATTCACTGATCGGGCCGAACTTCCGCTTCCGTCCCGCCTACGACGCGATCCGCAGCTGGCAATCAGCCTACCGGCAGCGCGTCGGTGGCTGATGCCATCCAGCAGCCCGCCACCATACCATCCGCATCGTACACGGACCGGGGCGTGCCAAGCGCCCCGGTTCCCATGATTGCCTGATGACGACCAAAACCACACAACGCCGTACAACCCACCGGGTCGCCCTGGCCCTGACGCCGCTGGCACTGGTCGCGGCTGTCGCCGTCGCCCTGCTGGCACGCCCTGACGACCCGTTTGATGGCCACGCCATCACCGACCCGCCCTTCCCGCCGCTGACTTATGCCCTGCACACCAGCCTGTGGTGGGACGAAAACGAGGCCGGCAAACATCTCGATTGGGTGCGCATGCTCGGCTACAACACCGTCAAGCAGAAGTTCCCCTGGACTGATATGGAGCCAGAGCCAGGCACCTGGGATTTCAGCGCGGCGGATCGCATCGTGCAGCAGGTCGCTGATCGCGATCTGCATCTGGTGGTACGCCTCGGTCAGACGCCGGACTGGGCCGCCGTCGAGCCAGGGACGGCCACCGCCGTCATCGATACGCCGCCTGCTGACCTCGACGCCTGGGCCAACTACTGCGGCACCGTCGCGGCGCGCTATCGCGGCCAGATCAGAGCCTACCAGATCTGGAACGAACCCAACCTCGCCCGCGAGTGGGGCGCTCTGCCGCCCGACCCCGTCAGCTACGTCGAACTGCTGGCCGCCTGCAGCCAGGCTATCCGCACCGCCGACCCCGCAGCCGTCCTGATCTCGTCCGGCCTATCGCCGACCGGCAACACGGACGCGCTCGCCCTGCGCGATGATCTCTATCTGCAGGCCATGTATGATGCCGATTTTCAGCAGTACATCGATGTAGTTGGCGCGCATGCCCCCGGCTTCGGTCCGCCGTCCTACGGCCCGGATGACGCCGAACACGACGGCAGCGGGCGCTGGTTCAGCTTCCGCCGGATCGAAGACCTGCGCAAGATTATGCTCGCCAACGATGATGCGGCCCGCCAGATGGCCATCCTGGAATTCGGCTGGACGACGGATACCCGCAACCCCGACTATGCCTGGTTCGCCGTCAGTGAGGCGCAGCAGGCGGAGTACATCGTCGCGGCCTATGAATATGCACTGCGTCACTGGACGCCCTGGGTAGGTCTGACGACGCTCATTTATCTGCCTGATCCCAACTGGACCGAAGCCGACGAACAATCCTGGTGGGCACTCGTCGACCCGGACGGTAAACTGCGTCCAGCCTTCTTCGCAATCGCTGGTATGTCAAAAACCTGCGGTGATACAATACTGCCCGAACGTCCACCTGATCACCCGGAGTTTAGCGGAGATGAGCCGCCCCGAACTTGCCCTTAGCCTGTTCTTCCACCTGGGTGCCACGGCCATCTGGATCGGCGGCATACTGATTACGGTCATCCTGGTATGGCCGGAGATGCGCCGCGTCCTGGAGACAAGCCCGGCACTTTACACGCTGCTCTCAAGGCTGCGCAAGCGCTTTTACCCGATCAGCAATATCAGTCTGGCCGTCTTGATCGTCACCGGCCTGTTTCAGATGACCGCTGACCCTAATTACGACGGAATGCTCACCTTCGATAATGAGTGGACGCGCGTCATGCTTGCCAAGCACGTCGCCATCGTGTTCATGGCGCTCACAGGCTGGACACTACAGTTCGCCATCGTGCCCGCCCTGGAGCGTGTGACCCTGCTGCGCGAGCGCGCCAAAGGCGACGAAGCCGAGTGGCAGCGGCTGCGCCGCCACGAGGTCCGGCTGACGTGGGTTAATGCGGCGCTGGGGGTCGCTATTCTGGGCTTCAGCGCGTGGGCGAGCGTCATCTGACACAACCAGGAATCTATGGGGGATTGTGCGCCTCGCAGCGATCAAATCGCTAGAGGCCAGGCCGCATCAGTGGTAAGATAGCCGGCGGTGTTGCGACCCCACTTGTGAGAGGCTGAGATCATCTTGACCGACCGATTGAGCCTGTGGTTGGCGGTGGCCGTGCTGCTGCTGGCCGCCGGTCTGCGCCTGTGGGAACTCCCGACGCTGCCGCCCGGCCTTCATGATGCCGAAATCCTGCATCTGCGCGTGAGCGACACCGTGCGGACAGGTGATGTGCGCGTATTTTATCCGCTTGGGCCGGGCCAGGCCGTCGACGGCCTCTACCCGACCGTGCTGGCCATCACCCGCACACTGACGGGCAGCGGCCTCGTCGCTTACCGCCTGACGAGCGTGCTGTTCGGCATGGTGACGCTGGCGCTGGTTTACACGCTGGGCGTGCGCCTTTTCGGGCGCGTCGCGGGGCTGGCGGCGATGGGCCTGATGGCCGTCACGCTCACGGCGACACTGCTCTCCCGTCTGGTCCTGCCAGAGACGCTCATGCCGCTGCTGGTGGTCGTCGTGATGCTGGCGCTGGCGCGTGCGCTGCCGGTCTATCGCCGCTTCAGTACGGAATCAACCAACGTGCTCGCCTTTGCGACGCTGGGCATCGCGCTCGGGCTTAGCCTGTACGTGCAGCCCGCCAGCCTGATGCTCGTGCTGGCGAGCATGGCTTTTATCACCTACAACCTGCTGACGCAGCGGCCGCTCTCGACGCGCCGCCTGAGCTACATCGGCTTCAGCCTGTTGCTGCTGCTTATCGTGGCGCTGCCTTACCTGCTCAGCAGTTTTAATCAGCCGCAGATCGCTGGCGGTGGCCGACTGTTCAACCTGGAAGGTGGGCTGCTCGGTTCGCTGGCGAACGGCTTCGCCAGCGTCGCCTTCCGTGGTGATCCGAACCCGGCGTTCAACCTGCCGGAGCGACCGCTGTTTGATCTCGTCAGTGCCACCCTGGCCCTGGTCGGTTTCGCGACGTGCGTCCGTTACTGGTTGCAGCCGCGTTTCGCACTGGTGCTGCTGATGACGGGTTTTCTGGCGCTGGCCGCCTGGTTCAGCGGTGCTTCGCCGAACTTTGTGGAATACGGCGTCCTGCTGCCCCCCCTGGCGCTGTGCTTCGGCCTGGGCGTCTCCCTGATCCTGGGGAGCCTGCGCCCACGGCTGCGTCAGGTGGCCTATGTGGGCCTGCTGGTGCTGTTCGGCTACAATCTGGTATGGAAGACCAGCGACCTGTTCCAGCGCTGGCCACAGCTACAAGCTCAGCAGGACGCCTATCACGCCGACCTGGGCGCGCTGGCGCAGCGCATCGACACCCTGGCCGCCGATCTGCCGACCGTCATCTGTCACGAACGCTTCAACCTGCGCGAGCGCGCCGCCGAACTCAACGCGACACAGCGCATGCTGATGATGGTCAACCGCCCGCGTCAGGACGTGCGCTACGTGGATTGCAAGCAGGCTTTCGTCTTCCCGGATGCCGGTGCCAATCAACAGGTGATCATCGCTGAGCCTGAAGAAATCAATGGGGCGCATCCGCGCATCCGCGCCTGGCTCGACCTGGGAGAAGTCCTGGAAGACGCCGACGTGCCGCCAGGTTCAGTCATCCAGTTGTCGATCGAGCGTGTACTCGCTGACGAGATGGGTAAATTCACCACCATTGCCCCGGCAGCCTACAGCATCGAAACGGGCGAACTGGCCGGTGACGTCGTCGCGCCGCCTGTACGCTTCGGCGGCAACGTGACCTGGCTCGGTTATGAAGCGATGGAACTGCCCATCTACCGGTCCGGGGACATCGTCACCGTGCTGAACTACTGGCGCATCGAGGGGCCGCCGCCGCCTGATCTGGTCTTCTTCACGCATGTCCTCAGCGACCCGGTGACCATCGTCGCACAGCGCGACCTGCTCAGCGTCGATGCGACCCGCCTGCAGGATCGGGATATTCTGCTGCAGGTGACCTATATCGAGCTGCCACAGGCACTATCCCAGGGAACGTACGGGCTGGCGACCGGGGCCTATCAGTGGACATCCCGCGAGCGACTCGACGTGCTGGCTGACGACGAAACGCGCGGCGATCGCCTGCTGCTCTATGGGCTGGAAGTCGTCCCGAGACGCTGACGACACGCGCCTGCTTGTACGCCATGTGAGAGGTTTTTTATGTTCGACATCGTATTCCTGGGTACCTCGGCCTCTGCGCCTTCGATCCATCGCGGCCTGTCTTCGGCGGCAGTGCTGGCCGGGGAAGAGCGCTTCCTGATCGACTGTGGCGAGGGCACCCAGCGCCAGATCCTGCGCAGTGGTATCGGCTTCAAACGCTTGAACCGCATCCTGCTGACGCACCCCCACCTTGATCACATCCTGGGCCTGGGCGGGCTTGTCTCGACCTTCACCCGATGGGAGAGCATGGACGAGCTGCACATCTGGGGCGGCAGCGCCACGCTCGAGCGCGTCCACAGCCTGTTGTTCGATGTCGTCCTGCGCAACCAGCGTCCACCCATTCCCATTCACCTGAACACGGTAACACCCGGCGTGCTCGCGCGCCAGAAGAAGTACACCGTCAGCGCATTCCCGGTTGTGCATCGTGGGCCGGGCTGCTTCGGTTACATCTTTCAGGAGGATACGCACCGCCCCTTCCTGGCGGAAAAAGCCAACGCGCTTGGCGTGCCCTTCGGCCCGGAGCGCAGCCAGCTTGTACGCGGCGAAACCGTCACGCTGGCGGATGGGCGCGTCATCTCACCAGAGATGGTGCTGGACGAAGCCATCCCCGGTGTGAAGATCGTCTTCACAGGCGATGTCGGGCGCATCGAAACCGTCCGCGAAGCCGCCCAGGATGCCGACGCCCTCGTCATCGAGGGGACGTTCATGCACGCCGAGCGCGACATGGCGCGGCAGTTCGGCCACATCACGATCCGTCAGGCGGCGGAACTGGCCGCAGAAGCGAACTGCCGCTATCTGCTCATCACGCATGTCTCACGCCGCTACCGCGAGCAGGATATGGTCGCGGAAGCAAAGTCCATCTTCCCCAATGCGTTTGTCGTGCGCGACTTTGATCAGTTCACGCTGCGGCGCGGCAAACCCATCATCAAGCAGCACGCATCGTATCGCAACAACCCCGACGCCAAAGCCGAAATTATCGACCAACTCCCAGAGTATGACGACGACGCAACCTGATCAGATGCGACCCGAGGCCATAAAGTCCGGCGTAGCTGGCAACTTACTGCATTCTTTACGAGATTCTACAGCGGTCTGATTGCGCAAACGCCCGAATCGTTCTATAGTCAAAGTAAGCGACTGAAACCTTTTGGCGTTAAGTTGTGTCTATTCGATTAACACCTTATCGAGCCATGCTTCAGGGAGGACACTCGATGAAGAAATCTGTTGTTCTGTTGATCGTGCTGCTACTGAGCCTGGGCGTTGTTGCCGGGCTGGTGCAGGCACAAACCGTCGACCCGACCTGTACAGGGTCGCTGGTCTCACGTCTGGCCGTCGGTGATCAGGGTCAGGTCGCCCGCGAATTCAGCACGCTGCGTGATGCACCCGCCGGCAACCCGATCCAGATTATGCCCACTGGTGCACAGTTCACAGTCATCGGTGGCCCGAGCTGCGACAGCAACCTGATCTATCTGCAACTGGATTACGGCGGTGGCGTCACGGGCTGGGCCAATGAGAGCCAGGTCGCCAGCGTCTGGGGAACCAACCTCTACTGGCTGGAGCCGATCCCGGTCGTAACGCCGACCCCAACCGCGACCCCAACCGCAACGCCGACCCCGCCCCCGACACCCACCCTGCCGCCCTGCTCCGGCTCACTGGCGAACCAGTTGAACACAGTCGGCCAGACGGGTGAAATTAACCGCGTCTTCAGCACGTTGCGCAGCGAACCCGCCGGCCCAGCAATCGAAGTCGTCTACTCACCGGCGACCTTCACCGTTGCGGCGCCTCCAGGTGGCGGCCCGTCTGCGGTCTGCGGTGCCGACGGCCTGACCTATGTCTACATCGATTATGGTGGCGGCATGGAAGGCTGGGCTTCGGAGAGCCAGGTTATCAGCATCTACGGACGCGACCTCTACTGGCTGGTCCCGTCATCCTGATCTGGTAGCAACAATATCTGAGCAACGCAAAAGGGCGAACAGTCGTGTTCGCCCTTTTTTCGTCGTATCGTGTGCTGCGGGATTTAACGCACGCTGTCGAGGTCAATCATCCCCTCACGGATGACCTGCCCCGGCTGTATGATCTGCGGCCCGGCGAGTTCAACCGTGCCCATCAGATCGTAGGTCGTCGCCCCGGTGATGCGTACCGGCACGATCTCGCCGGCGGGCAGCTCCCCTTCGACCAGCACATAGCCGTCGATCTCCGGCGCGTCGCGATAGCTGCGTCCCAGGCTGACCGTGACGCCAGTGGGGTTGCCGTCTTCGTCTTCAGCGACGCCGTGACCCTCGACCAGCACATCCAGCGTACGCCCGACCAGCGCCTGATTCTTCTTCAGACTGATGCCCTGCTGCAGCGCCATGAGTTGTTCATAGCGTGCCTGCTTGACCGCATCATCGACGTGATCCGACAGCGTGGCGCTGCGCGTGCCCAGTTCATAGCTGTAGGTGAAGGCCCCCACCCGGTCGAACTCCAGGTCGCGCACGAATTGCAGCAGCCCCGCGAATTCCTCGTCCGTCTCGCCTGGGTAGCCGACGATGAAGGTCGTGCGCACAGCCAGATCAGGGATCATCTCGCGCAGCTTGCCGACCGTCTCATACACCCACTCGACCTTTGCCGGGCGGCGCATCCGCTTGAGCACTTCGCGATGGCCGTGCTGCAGCGGCATATCCAGATAAGGCAGCACCTGCGGGTGACGTGCCATCGTCTCCATGAGGCGCGGCGTCACATAACCGGGGTACGCATACATGATGCGGATCCAGGGAATAGCCGGCGCAGCATCGACGATGGCATCCAGCAGATGCGCCAGGCCATCTTTCAGCCCCAGATCATAGCCGTAGTCGGTGCTGTCCTGCGCAATCAGGATCAGCTCCTTAACGCCCTCGTCCTGCAAACGGCGCGCTTCCGCGACGATGCTGGCGATGGGTCGGCTAACGGCCGTGCCCTTGATCTTCGGGATCGCACAGAAGGCGCACGGGCGGCGGCAGCCGTCGGCGATCTTCAGGTAGGCGCTGGCCCCCTGGACGCTGGCACGCAGCACGCCGCGCTCGTCCAACCCGACCACCTCAGCCTCCGTCGGCAGATGATAGAGCGGCTGCGGGTGCGGGCGATCGCGCAGGCGGGTCACCAGATCAAAGATGTCCATCCAGCGCCGCGTGCCGATGACCCCATCCAGTCCGGGGACCTCCTGCACCAGCGTTTCGCCATAGCGCTGTGAAAGACAGCCCGCCGCGATCACCATCTGATTGCCGCGCTTGCCAGCGACCAACCCGCGCAGAGCGTCGATGCTCTCCTGCTTGGCGCTGTTGATGAAGCCGCAGGTGTTGACGATCAGCACTTCAGCGGCGTCCGGCACACTCACGCCGATCATGCCGTTCTGATGCAGCACCTGCGCAATGCTCTCACTATCGACTGTATTCTTGGAACAACCGAGACTCAGCAGGAAAAACTTGTCCCGGCGGGTTTTTGTACTGGGCATAACGATACGTTGGGCTTTCCACTTCGCCAGCACCTGAGCGCGCTGGCCATCGGTCATAGACTATCAGTCACGAAGCGTGGCGCATTATAGCATAAACGCCGACGGCGTTAAGCACAGGTCACACATCGCGTCCGATAGATTCAATTGTTCCTAAGGTTTGGCCGTTGGCAGGCCGACAGCCGTCTCACGAGGCGGCAGTATCGCCGTCGGTGAGGGGATGCCGGTAGGCGTCAGCGTGAGTGTGGGCGTCGGGCTTGGCGTCGGGCTGGGTGTTGAGCTTGGCGTCGGGCTTGGCAGATCAGTCGCAGCCGGTGCCACCGGTGACGCAGGCGCAGATTGCCCGGCGGCCTGGGTCGGCTGTGCACCCGGCGTGCTGGCGCTTTCAGGCGTCAGCGACGCGACAACGGGCGTGCCCTGACCGCCACCACCGATCGGCGCGGAGACAAGCGGCGTCCCCCGGAACACGAGCGGCGTCGGCGTCGGCCCACTCACCACCGGCGAGATGACTGCGGGCGGCGTGAGCGTCTCGGTGGAGGTCGGTGGCAGCAGGGTATCGGTCGCCTGCGTCGTCGGCTGCAGACCGCCTTCAGCCGCCTGAACGTCCACACCCTCCGGTGAGAAGACCACATCCACCTGCTGACCGCGCACACCCAGCGGGGCGAGTTCCTGCCCGTTGAACGTCACACGCACGGCGGCCGCATTGGCGACTGTCAGCGCAATCTGACGGCTGGCCTCGCTGCGGATCATCTCGCCCGCCGCGGCGATCCCTGCGAACTGCTGCACGCCGTCCGTCTCGATACGCATCCATGAACGCTGCAACAGCTCCACGTCGATCAACAGGCCGGAACTAAAAAAGCCGAAGTCGGGCGTATCTGTTGGGGGCACCGGTTGCGGCGTCCAGGTGGCGGTATAGGTCGCCGTCGGCGAGCCATCGCCCGCGCCGGAGAGCGCCCCGGCGATCTGGGTCGGCTGCGGTGTCGGCGCGACTTCCGGCGTGCGCACCAGTTCGACCGTCACGTAGACGATCACCAGCAGCGCCGCCAGCCCGATAATCCCCTGCAGCAGCATCGACAACACGCCACGGCGACGTTCTGCGCGCACATCACGGATTTCGACAGCGGGCAGGCTCGGCGGCGTATCCGTGATGCGTTTGGGTGCGACCGGCACCGGCACCTCGTCGTCGGCGTCGCGCCCACGACGAAACAGGCCGCGTCGCCTGGGGTTGCCGTGCAGCGCCGCCTCGTAGTAATTGAGGATCATGCCTTCATCTAGATCGAGATAACGCGCATAGTTCCGCAGCAGGCCGCGCACCTGCACTTCGGATTCAGCGACGTTGAAATCCCCTCGCTCGAAGGACTCCAGAATGCCGCGACGTATCCTCAGGGCCGATACAGCCTGCTCAAGTGTGAGTTCTTTTGCTTCCCGGCTTTCAGCCAGGTAGCGCCCCAGCGCCATTGGATCCATGCGTTCTTCTCGTTGGGATACAGGTCGATTCACGGACGGCGCACGGTACGATCAGTGCGTGTTTACCTGGAATAAACAAGCCCCACAGGGCAGCGTGACCGGCGGGGCGAGTATACCGTATGGAGGTCAGACGCGCAGCGAATTTGCTGCACGCGGGATCAGGCGTTGGTTTCCGCCTCGTCTTCAGTCTCAGGCTCGCCGACGGCCTCAGTAACGGCTTCCGGCTGTTCTTCGACGTTGGCTTCGGCGGTCGCCTCAACTTCACCCTCGACGGCTTCAGCGCCTTCTGCGGTTTCTTCCAGTTCACCGGCTTCCCGCGCCCGCAGGAAATCCTGCAGTTCGCCTTCGCGCACGATGATCACCGACAGCACCGGCGTAATTTCCGTGCCGAAACGCACAGTCACTTCGTGCGTACCCAGCTCACGGATGTTCTGCTGGCTGATACGGCGGCGGTTGATGTCGATGCTGGTTGCTTTCAGCAGGGCGTCGGCGATTTCCTGGTTGGTCACACTGCCGAACAACTTACCCGTCGAAGCAGCGCGGCGCTCGAAGATCAGTTCGGTGCCGTCGATCTGACGTGCGACTTCGTTCAGCTTGTTTTCGTACTGGGCGCGGCGCGCTTCCACACGTTCCGTCAGGGCTTTGTGGCCTTTCAGCGCGCTCTTGGTCGCCTGAACGGCCATCTTGCGCGGGATGAGGTAATTGCGTGCAAAGCCATCGGCCACATCCACCACTTCGCCCGCGACGCCATGCTTGTAAATGTCCTGTAGCAGGATAACTTTCATCGGGCACATTCCTTACAAAAACTCAGCGCCCAGTATTGGGCGGCCTGTGCGATTAATCCGGTTTGCTCAGCGGAGCGATGTGCCCCATCTCTGGCGAAACTCCGGTATTATAAACAGGCCGTCCAGAGTGTGCCAAGTGTCAATCAGGCGCAACGCACTGCCGGTCAGCGTGCAACGCCTGAACTCATCCCAATGATATAAGCTATTGCTGCGGTTGCAAGCGGACGGTGGTCACTCGTCAGGCAACAATCAGGCTGGCGCGGTACGCTGCCCTGCGTACAATCAGCGCATGACCACAACGCCTGACGAGACTCCATCAACCTCATTAGCGGCCCTCAGCGGCGCGCAGATCGTACGTGCCGCCCTGCTCATGTTGCTCGGGTTTCTGGCGAGCGGTGTGCTCGGGTTCGTGCGGACGGCTGTGCTATCGGCGCAGTTCGGCACCCATCCGGCGCATGATGCGTTCCTGGCGGCCCAGCGCCTGCCGGAGCTGATCTTTGTGCTGGTGGCAGGTGGCGCGCTCGGGTCGTCCTTCATCCCGATTTTCGCCCGCGTCCGCGAGCAGAACCCTTCGCAGGCGTGGCGCTTTGCCAGCGCCGTCATGACGCTTTCCGCATTGGCTGCGGGGCTGCTCGGCCTCCTCGTCGGGCTGTTCGCACAGCCGCTGGTGGAATTCGCCCTCTATCCCGGTCGCAGCCCGGCGGAGCAGCAGCTCGCGGCTGATCTCATGCGGCTGATGATGGTGACGCCGTTTATCTTCAGCATCAGCGGCCTGGTGATGGGCATCCTGCAATCGCATGGGCTGTTTCTGCTGCCGAGCCTGGCAATCAGCATGAACAGCCTGGGCATCATCGCCGGGGCGCTGCTGATAGCGCCTGCCCTGGCCCCGGTGCCATTTACCGCGCCCGCCCAGTGGCTGACGACTTTCCCGGTCACCGCCTCCTACGCCGGACTGCCGCTGTATCAGGTTGGCAATGCCAGTGTCTACGGGCTGGCGTACGGTGCGATCCTGAGTGCGCTGCTGCACCTGCTCGTCCAGGTGCCCGGGCTGCTGCGCATCCACGCCCGGCTGCGCCCGCTGGCCGATTGGCGCATCCCCGGCGTGCGCGACGTCCTGCGCCTGATGGCCCCGCGCGTGCTGGGTCAGGGCGTAGTACAGATCAACTTCCTGGTGAACGTGTTCTTCGCCAGCGGCATGATCGCCGGCAGCTATGTCGCGCTGCAAACGGCCTTCAATCTGATGTTCTTCGCGCTGGGTATCATCGGTCAGAGCGTCGGCAGCGCCGTCTTCCCGACGCTCAGCGCACTGCATGCACGCGGCGATTGGGACGGCTATAAAAATCGTCTTGGAGGCGCGCTGCGCAGCGTACTGTTCCTCGCACTGCCCGCGACGGCGGCGTTTCTGCTGTTGGGCGAGCCAATCGTCAGCCTCTTCGAACGCGGCGCATGGACGCCGGAGGATACCCGCGCAACGGCCTGGGCGCTCGGCTTTTATGCGATTGGTATTGCGGGCTTCGCCCTGCTGGAAATCCTCTCACGGGCCTTCTACGCTCTCGAAGACACCTGGACGCCGGTAGTGATCGGCATCGGTGCCATGCTGAGCAATATTGCCCTGAGCATCGTGCTGATTCGCGTCATCGGTGAGCCGGGTAATCTGGCGCGAGGGCCGTTCGCCGGGCTGGCACTAGCAAACGCCAGCACGACCCTGGTCGAAGCGCTGGTGCTTTACGCGCTGCTGCGACGTCGTATCGGCCAGCGCGGCAGCATCAGCGGCCTGGATGACGCCCGCAACGCGCTCAGCCTGGGGCGTGGGCTGTTGGCGACCATCGTAATGGGCATCGTCCTGTGGCTGCTCGACCAGACGCTGCCGGTCGAAGGCTTCTCGCTGGCGATCATCGGCGGGTTGATCGGCGCGCCGGTTTACTTCGGCATGGCGCTGCTGCTGCGCATGGAAGAAGCCGCCGCGCTGTTCGCACCCATCCTGCGCCGCCTGCCACGCCGACGCCTTGCAGACCGTTGAGTACTGACCACCCCATGCTAAAGAACGCAAAAGGCAGGCACTGTGGCCTGCCTTTAATCATTATGCTGATCGCGCTTTAGACGTGGTAGACGTCGTTCTTGCGCTTGGCCTGCGACGGGCGGCTGCGCAGCAGCATACGCGCTCCCATGAACATGAGCAGCAGCGGCAGCCAGATCATGATCGCACCGAAGAACAGGCCGATCACCGCGCCAAACGTTCCCATAATCAGGCCGATCACCGCACCGATCCCACCGACGACGATGCCAATCGCGCCACCAATCACGCCGAAGACCAGCCCTATCGCCCCGAAGACCAGCTCAAACAGCAGACCGATCAGGTTCGGCACCAGCAGGACCAGCAGGCCGATGCCAATCAGCAGATACGCCGCGTTCCTGTTGTCTTTGTTATCGTTCTTGCGCTTTTCCATGATGTATTTCCCTCAACGTCCCGGTTCCGCCGGAGCAATTTTGTCAAATCTACTGACATTTACGGGCGATCGTACGCAGAGTTTCAGAATAAGTGGGGCTTTTATAGGATTTTTACACAGGACTTGCGGGGTTGGCATGGGACGCACCCGAAGGCGCGCCCCATAAAAGTGCAGTGGATCAGGCTTGCAGATGCGCCTCGATGAACCACAGTTGCTTGTCGATCTCGCGGGTGATCTCCGTGAACATATCGGCGGTGGCCATATCGCCAACTTCGTCGGTGCTGTCGATCGCCGCGCGGCTTGATTTGCCATACGCCGCCAGACGTTCCGCCAGCGCCCTCAAGAACTCTTCCCCAGTCTTGAGATCCGCGTCCAGCTCCGGCAGGTGCGTATTGGCCGCGGCCATGCGTGCGGTCCCCATGGCGGTGCCGCCCAGGGCCGTCGCCCGTTCAGCGAGCATATCCACGTAATTGAGGATGATTTCGGCCAGCTCGTCGAAGTATTCGTGCAGCTCCATGAACTGCATGCCCTTCACGTTCCAGTGGGCCTGCTTGACCTGGCTGTAAAGGTCGAAGGTGTCGGCCAACTGCTGATTCAGCAGCGTAATGAGTTCTACGCGAGTCTCTTCCGGAATATCAATACTCGTAGTGTGGGTTCTTTTGGCTGCAACCATGTCTTTTGCTCCTTGAAAAGCGTTTGTACTGCGTTGATTGTGACGCATGTCTACAGCTATAGCCTACGCCAGAAACCTTGTAATTCCGTGAGCAACAGATAGTCACTGGCTAATTGTCAGATACGCCGCCATGACGATAAGGTAAAATGCAGCCGATCCGCCTACTTCAACAGGATACTTAATGACCCGTACTGTCTGCATCACTGGAGCGACTTCCGGCATTGGCCGCGCTACGACCCTGCGCCTGCTCGACGAGGGCTGGCAGGTGATCGCCGCCGGTCTGCCTGCTGATCCACCACTGCCCGCAGCGCCACAACTCGACCACCTGCAACTTGATCTGAGCGATGCTGCCAGCATCACCGCCGCTGCTGAACGCATCACTGCCCTGACGCAAGCACAGGGACTGCACGGGCTGATCAACAACGCGGGGATCAACCAGCCCGCTGCCCTGGAGCTGTTGAGCACGAAGGCACTGCGCCAACACTTCGAAGTCAACGTCATTGGCCACCATGCGCTGATACAGGCGCTGTTGCCCGATCTCCGGCAGGCGCACGGGCGCATCGTCAACGTCTCCTCGCTGATGGGCAGGGTGCCTATGCCGCTCCTCGGTGCCTACAGCATGAGTAAACACGCCCTGGAAGCGCTCACAGATATACTCCGCCTGGAACTTGAGCCGCAGGGAATCACGGTCGCCAGCGTGGCGATGGGTGCCGTCAGCACGCCCATGACTGATGGGATCGCCGCCACCATCGAAGAAGGTCACGCCCAGCTCACAGATGAGATGCGGCGGCGCTACGATTGGCTGTACGCAGGGATGCAGCGCGCCCTGACGCAGCAGGCGAGGCAGGCAGTGCCAGTCGAGCGCGTCGTCGGCGTCATCCTCAAGGCGCTGACGGCTGCCAAGCCAGAACCGCGCTACACCGTGGATGCCCCCGCACGCGGCTTGATGCTCATGCGGCGGCTAGCCCCCGACCGGGTCGTGGATGCGATTCTGCGGCGCGCACTCGGCCTCAAACCGCCGCGCTGAAACGGGCACATATCCCAGATTTTTCCCAAATTTGGGATATGTGGGATACTGTGGGATAAATCATACACGTCCGAGCTTCGCCGGATGCAGCGCTGCACGGCCGTATGTTAAGCCTCATGGGGCGTGATACTGCCGTCATCGTGCAGCCGACTGATGCGCAATTCTGCCTGATCAAGCAAGGCCTGACAGTGCGCCGCTAACCGTCGTCCACGCTCGTACAGGATGACGGCATCCTCCAGCGGAACGTCACCGCTCTCAAGCTGCACGAGGACGCTGTCGAGTTCGCTGTACGCCTGCTCAAATGACCAGTTTTCGAAGTTTTCGTTATCCTCAGATGCCATCTATTCGTCCTCACCTTCTACACGGGCGTGCAGATAACCGCCCTGAACGCTGATGTCGAGCCGGGTGCCGGGGGGCGCGTCTTCGGGATGGCGCAGCGGCGTCGGGTCGCCCGCACGCCGGACGATCGCATAGCCCCGCGCCAGGATCGCCTGCGGATTAGCCGCTTCCAGCGCAGCACGACGGCTCATCAACCGCTCGCCCAGACGGGTGCGATAGCGTGTCAGTGCCACGTTCAATCGGGCCACCCGTTCATCGACGCGCTGCTGCGAATCCCGCACAGCACGCTGTGGCGAACTCACCCGCAGGCGGCTGCTGGCACGTGCCAGCGCCTCACGCCGCGCATTGATCGTCACCTGCGCCGCCGACCTCAGCGCCATATCTGCTGATTGCAGCGACAGTCGCAGGCTCTCCTGATCGGGCACAGCGATTTCTGCCGCTGCTGAAGGGGTCGGTGCGCGCACATCCGCCACAAAATCGACGATGGTCGTGTCCGTCTCATGGCCAATGCCGCTGACGGTGGGGATGCTGCTGCTGGCCAGCGCCCGCCCGACGAGTTCATCGTTAAAGGCCCACAAATCCTCGATGCTGCCACCACCCCGACAGATCAGCAGGACATCAACGCCGCTGGTCTGCAGCCGCGTGATCGCCCGGATGATCTGTGCGGGGGCTTCAGGCCCTTGCACCAGCGTCGGGCTGATGACCAGCTCTGCCAGCGGATAGCGCCGACGCAGCACATTCTGCACATCGCGGAAAGCCGCCGCATCCGGCGAGGTGACAATGCCGATCCGCCGCGGGAACGCCGGCAGCGGTCGTTTGCGCTCTGCATCGAACAAACCCTCCGCCAGCAGGCGCGCTTTGATTTGCTCGAACTGTTGATACAGGCTGCCAGTTTCGCCACTGGACTGGATCATATCCGCGTAGAGCTGCACGTCGCCACGGGCATCATACAGGCTGATGCGCCCATGCACATCTACGGCATCGCCGTCTTTGGGCACCAGCATCTGACGCTGCGCCGCACTCCGAAACATGACGCACTTTAATTCTGCGTTGGCATCCTTGATCGTAAAATACCAGTGACCGGAGCTATACGGGCGGAAGTTGGAGATTTCACCTGTCACCCACAGGTCCGCCAGCAGTGGGTCTGCTTCCAGCACGTTGCGCATATAGGCGTTCAACCCGGTGACGGTGTAGCGTTGTGGCTCATTAAACATGGACCATCGCCCTTGCAATAATGACTTCTCTGTATCCCTGTTTTGTTGACGCACAGCGCCGACACCACAGGGTCAGGGGACGTCAGTCTTCGTGGGGTTCAATGATGAAGCCCCCTGAAGCATCACATTGAATGTTGTTAAAGTGACCGGTTGTATGGTCAGGAGCGCACTAAGACTATACAATATTTACGCAGACAGCAAAATACAGCAGCCCACCGGATCATCCGGGCGGCTGGTCGTCCTGCACCAACGGATTATCATCATCGCCATCGGAGATGACACATGGCTTTCTTGAATCAACAGGAACGTGAGAAACTGCTGGATGAACTCAAGAATAAGTCGTTTAACCGGATCAAAGGCAGGCTGCGCAAGATTGACCCCAAAGGAGAGCTGGCCTACTATCGCAACATTCAGGAAACAGGCCGCTGGATGACGCGCTACGTGCTGCATGGGCTGGGCACGCAGGTGACGCTCGTCGAAAAGCAGTCTTTTGGCGATAAGGATCGCAATCAGTACGAACTCGTTGAGATCATCGTGGAACCCTTACCAGGTAACCGTCTCTGAACGCTATTGAATTGTGAGGTAATTTCTATGCTGCGTACACTCCACCCAACTCGTGACCATGCCCTCGGCCTGCGGCTGGCGGGCATCGCCTTTTTCTTCCTGCTCATTGGTCTTTCCGCCCGCGTTGAAATCTGGTTCGGCAGTCCGGTGCCCTTCACGCTGCAGGTACTGGCCGTACTGCTGGCCGGGATGGTCCTGGGCGCACGCGATGGCCTGGCTGCTGTCCTGGGTGTTCTCGGGCTGATCGCGCTCGGCATGCCGTTGGATGCCGCTGGCCTGGGTCCGGCAGCCTTCGCTGGGCCAACCGCAGGCTATCTGATCGGCTTCGCACCGGCGGCGTTCGTCGCGGGCTGGCTGGTCGAACGCGCAGAAGGGCGTCTGTGGCAGCGCTGGCTGGCGGGCGTCGTCGGCATCGCCGTGATCTACAGCTTCGGCCTGCTGATGCTGAAGGCCTTCACTGACGGGACGTGGTCGCAGGTCTGGGAATGGGGCGCGATGCCTTTCCTGGGGCTTGATCTGGTCAAAGCGCTGATCGCGGCGCTGCTTGTTGAGGGGCTGCGGGCATTCCTGCGCCGTACGGAAGCCCAACAGTGAGCCATGCAGAGGGGCGGGTGATACCCGCCCCATAACCGACCTCAGTCGGTGTTATTGTTGTTATTGTCATTTGCCTCGTCAGCGGCAGCGGCGAGTATTTCTTTCGGCGTTGTCAGCCCAAGCACATGGTAGCCGCTGTCAACGTGTACTACTTCGCCGGTGATCCGGCTCGACAGGTCGGAGCCGAGGAACAACGCCACCTGCCCCACCTCCTCAATCGTGACCTTCTCGCGCATTGGGGCAACCTGATCAAAGCCCTTGTGCAGATCACGAAAGCCCGGGATCCCCGCTGCGGCCAGCGTCTTGATGGGCCCGGCGCTGATGGCGTTCACGCGGATCGCCTTAGGCCCCATATCGACAGCCAGATAGCGTGTAATCGTCTCGAGCGCGGCTTTAGCCACGGCCATTGCGTTGTAATCCGGCATGACCTTTTCTGCGGCGTAGTAGGTCATACTCATGATGCTGCCGCCCTCCGTCATGAGCGGTTCGGCGCGTTTGGCCATCGCAATCAGGCTGTACGCGCTGATGTCGAGCGCCGTGTGAAAGCCCTCACGCGATACATCGATGAAGCGTCCGCCGAGGTCATCTTTAGGGGCGAAGGCGACACTGTGCACCAGGATATCCAGCCGACCGTAGCGTTCGCGCACGACGTCAAACACCGCGTCAAGCTGGCTGTAGCCCGGTTCACTCAGGTCACACTGAATGACGATTTCCGCATTGACCTGTTCCGCCAGCGGTTTAACGCGACGTTCCAGCGCTTCGCCAGCGTAGCTCAGGGCGATCTGCGCCCCGGCAGCGTGCAGCGCCTGTGTAATCCCCCACGCAATGGAGCGATTGTTGGCAATGCCAAAGATCAACGCTACCTTACCGTCGAGTAAGTTCATCGATGATTCCCCTCAATGATGTTCCCTGCCCAGCAAGCAGCCCATTTCCGTCCAGGTTCATTGAAACCACCGGCTGAAAGGCTTAAAATCTCAGGCGGGTTAAGCGAATACAGTGCTTGGTTGTGCTGATAAGAGCGCACATACTGTAACACGCGCACCAATGTCGCGCTACGGTCGACAATCGGCAGACCGTACCCATATCCACCTGCCCGGTAGGAGACAAACGCGAATGACCGATAACAACAAGATCAAAGTCGTCGTGGCGATGGATTTCTCCGACGAGATTATGACTCAGTTACGGGCCGTCTCGCCCAACTTGGAGATCGTCCGTCACTTCCCGGAGGTACCGCCCGCCGCCTGGGCGGATACGGAAGTGCTCTACACGCTGCGCCAGTATCCCCAACCAGAAGAAGCCCCGCGCCTGCGCTGGATACAGCTACACTTCGCCGGGATGGACAGGGCACTGCGACAGCCCATCGTCCAGGCGGAAGACGTGACTGTCACGTCAGCCAGCGGCATCCACGCGCAGCAGATGGCCAACTACAGCCTCATGGTGATGCTGGCCTTCAACTTCCAGCTACCCCGTTGGCTTAAGGACCAGCAGCGCAGCCACTGGCCAGAGAATCCTTACCAGCTTTACGCGCCGATCGACATGGCTGCTCAGACGGTCGGCATAGTCGGCTATGGCAGCATCGGCCGCGAAGTCGCCCGGCTGGCGAACGCGCTCGGCATGCGCGTACTGGCCACCAAACGCAATATCAAGCACCCGGCGGAGAGCGAGAGCGACTACAGCCCGCCCGGCACCGGCGACCCCACCGGCGAAATCCCTGAGCGGCTGTATCCGGCGGAAGCGCTGAGCAACATGGCCGCCCACTGTGATTATCTCGTCGTGACGACCCCGCTCACCGAGGCGACCTATCACCTGATCAATGAGCGCGTACTCTCCGCGATGAAGCCCAACGCCATCCTGATCAACGTGGCACGCGGCGGCGTCGTCGATGAAAAAGCGCTGGTGACAGCCCTCTCGTCGGAGCAGATCCGTGGTGCCGCGCTGGACGTCTTTGAGGAGGAACCCCTGCCCACGACCAGCCCACTATGGCAGATGGATAACGTCATCATCAGCCCGCATGTCTCCGGCAATAGCAGCACCTACCACGAAAAAGCCGCCGCCCTGTTCATCGAAAATCTGCGGCGCTACGTCGAGAATCGCCCACTGCTGAACCAGCTTCAGCGTGAAGTGGGCTACTAAGCCAAAGCTGCCGTAGGAAACACGTCGGAAATCAGCAATTTCGCAACCGTGCCCCAGGCCGCGCGTATAGTATAATTAGCATCGGTAACCGTCAGTTAGGGAAGTCAGCATGAGCAACAGACTGAGCGATAACATGAGCGAAAACGATGAGAAGTTGAACCAGCCAGAGGCGAACGAAGACGGCACCCAGGTGCCCCTCGAGGAAAAAGACGTTGAAGACATGACGCCGATGGAACGTTTCTTCTTCCATCAGCGGCGGGCTCTGGAAGAAACGGGCAAAGCGCTGGAAGCGCTGCTGCCACCTGGCTTCCGTGAACATGGTGCAGAAGCCAGCCGCGAATTCGCCAAAGGGTTCCGCGTGCTGGTCGATGCCGCCATCGATGAGCTGAAGCGCGTCAGCGAAAAAGACGAAGAAGCACCGGCCAAACCCAAGAACGACGACGAGGACGACGACGAAAATCGTCCGAGTTCAACCGGCAAGGGCAAAGTCAAGATCGACGTCGACTAGGGACGTGCCCACGGCCTGATCAGGCCAGTCGACCTAACCAGGTCGCATAAACCAGCCGGAAACGTAGAGTGTAGCGGCCAGACCATACGCCCCCAGGGCGAGGTTCTGGTCGTTATTGGTGTAAAACAGCGTCCCGGCGATGATCAAACTGCCGACCAGCATGGTGCGCGAGGTGCGCTTGCCCTGCAACTCAATCCGCTCCATCAGACGCCGCTGCTGATTACTCAGCTTCGTCTCAACGGCGACTTCACCCTTCATGATGTTATCCAGCATCTTCTCGATACGCTCCGGTGCCTGCAGCCGGTAGACAATCTGCTGGAAGAACTGCTGCAGCGCCGCTGCGAACGCCTCCGGCCCACCTTCGAGCACTTCCTCCAGCGGCCCCAGGAACTGCTGCCGAAGCTGACCCGCCAGATCAACCTCACGATCCGTCAGGATGAAACGCTGCATATTCGTCTGGATCGTTGACCAGGGATTAAAGGCCGGGTCGAGTTGGGTAGCAATCCCCGTCAGAATGGAGACGGTACGCGCCAGATAGATGAAATCCTGCGGCAGCCGGAAGGGCATATCAAACAGCAGGTCATTGAACTCGATCCCAATATCGGCCATGACGGCAAAATCCATCGTGGCCATTTCCGACATGCTCAGGCCCCATACCTGGTCGAAGACAGCTTTTGTCGCCTCTTCCAGGCGCTTCAGATCAGCCCCTGGCAGCAGGAAATCCAGCTCCTGATACGAGCGCACCAGCCTGCGCGCATCGCGCGAGAGGACAGCCGTCAGCGTGTTGATGAGGCCCTGTACGATCTGCGGCGTCAGCGAGCCAATCATGCCAAAATCGATGAAGATCAGCTCAAACGGACGACCACCCCCCTGGTCAACGTAGCGCTGCGCATCCGTGACGGGCAGCGGCCGCACGAAGACGTTCCCGGGGTGCGGGTCCGCATGGAAGAAGCGATCCTCGAAGATCTGCTGCATGTACGTATCCATCAGCCGCTGAGCCACCGCACGCCGGTCGATACCAGCAGCCGCCAGCGCCTCATGATCGGTGATCTTGAGTGAGGTCACGTCTTCGAGCGTCAGCACCACATCCGTCGAATGATCGGTGTAGACAATCGGCACATGTACGCCCGGATCATCCACGAACATCCGCCGGAAGCGCCGCGCGTGGCGCGCCTCCTGCACATAGCTGACCTCTTCCAGCAGCACGCGCCCGAACTCCTCAACCAGCCCGACAGCGTCTGCACGCCGCCGCACAAAGCTAAAGCGCATCGCCACTTTGGCCACGATGAACAGCGCCGCCATATCCGTATAGACGATCTCGCGGATGCCGGGCCGCTGCACCTTGACGACCACCTTCTCACCCGTGATCAGCTGAGCGCTGTGCACCTGGCCCAGCGAAGCCGCCGCAATCGGCTCTTTATCGATGTAGCGAAAGCGCGCCGCCGTCTCGCCCAGTTCCTGCCGTAGCACCGCCGCAATCTGCCGGAAAGGTACCGTCGGGACTTCATCCTGCAGGCTGGCAAGCTCCGCGATCACCTCCTCCGGGAGTACGTCGGCGCGTGTACTGCCAAACTGACCGGCTTTGATCATCACGCCGCCCATGTCGATAGCGAACGCCCGAAACTCGCGGGCGTACTTGCGCCAGCGCTGCGTGTTGCGACTGTTCACCCAGCGGGGGAACCAGCGCGCGACGTAAATCTGCCAGAAGATGAGGCGACCAAACATCCAGAACGCAAAAGCCAGCGTGCGCAGGAACCGAAACTGCCGCCGGATGGAACGCGGTCGCACACGCTGGACATACGCCTCCACCGGTTCGCCAGGCTCCGGGCCGGCGGGGGCTAAGCCCGCTTCGTAGGCGGCTTCCCAGGCGGCTTCGCGCTCCACCTCAGCAGGTCCTGCCGGGGTGGTCGCTGATGTCGAATCACCAGCCCTGCCAACCTGTATCGGGATGCGCCGCCCGGCATCCGGCGGCACAGCGCTGTCGTCCCACGCTGCCGATTTCGTGCGTACCGCTTCAGCAGCGCCGTTGATGCGCTCGCCGGAGGTCGCATCAGCGCGGCCCTCAGGACGCCCATCAGCGCGGCCATTGATCCGCGTTTCAGCGTTATCTGCTGTCGACGTGGTACGCGACGCCGCCTTAGTCTGTGGCACCTCTGGCTTGCCGTTTTGGTTCGCTTCCCGGCTTGTCTTCTGGCTTGTAGAAGCGGATGTTGAGGTTTGATTCTGAGAGCTTTGCATCAGCAATCTCTAAGTCATGCAAGACGGGCGGTAAGACGATATTCCGGCGATACGGGCCGACACGCAGCGTAATCTCGTCGCTGGAGCGATACAGATCGACATCTCGCTTTTCCGCGAAGCCGATCGGCACCTTGAGGACGTACTGAGCGCCGTCTTCCGCGTTTTCCAGCTTCTTGATCTCGTGTACGACGCCGAAGAACATACGCTCTGCCGGGTTCTCATCGCCATAGAGCGCATCGGCCAGCTTGCGCAGCCCTTCCAGGCCGCCCATTTCCTCGCCGAACAGCGGGGCCTGCAACATCGGTAGCTGACCAAAAGCCTCGCGGACGAACTGAATGTTCTTCTGCTGGCGCTGCTTCCACACGTCGAAGAACGGGTCCCTGACTTCATCCGGGATGACGCGGTTTACGAGGATCGCATCAGTTGCATAGCCGTACAGATTCAGATAGGTGTAGGTGCGCTGCGTCTCCTTGATGACCATCTTCTCCGGGTTGACGACCAGCCGCATGCTGGCGACTTCCGGATTGGTCAGCAGTTCGCGCACATTTTCCAGCATGTCGAACAGAGCCACCACCTGATCCCAGGCATCGCCCTCGCTCGCTTCACTGATTTCTTCGATTTTCTCCCCGCGTCGGAAGACGTTGCGCACGCCCTTGACGGCATCGACGACGCTTTTAAAGCCGCGCGTCAGCCGCATGATGCGCTCCAGCCACCACCGGGTGACATCCGGCAGGCTCAGCAGGCGGATCGTCTCAGCGGTCGGGGCCGCATCCACGATCAGCACATCAAATTCCTTCGTCTTGAAGTACTCATTGATCCAGAGGAGGCTGGCCCCTTCTTCCAGACCGGGGATGATCGTTACCTCTTCAGCAACGATGTCCTGCGCCCCGGCGCGGCTGAATATCGCCCCGAGGTAGGTCTGGATTTTGCCCCAGTATTTATCCATGGAGTAGCGGGTATCAATCTCCTGCGCCCAGAGGTTCGGCGCAATTTCTGTCGGTTCCGGCCCGACCTGCTTATCCAGTGAATCGCCCAGGCTGTGCGCCGTGTCGGTGCTGATGACCAGCGTCTTCAGCCCTAACTCGGAACAACGCAGCGCGGTTGCCGCACTGATACTGGTCTTGCCGACCCCGCCTTTACCCGTATGAACGATGACGCGCATGGCTTGCCCTCGACAATCGTGCCCATTAAGTCCGCGTATCCCCTATTTGATACGCTACAGGACTATACGTAATCATAACCGAAAAGGGCGCACGTGTATGCGCTTGAAAAGGTCACACTCAGGCAGTTCTGATGCGGAATTAATACATGGCAACTTTCAGCCTGCCTGAGCGCGTTATCTGTGATTATGCTGTGCCACCAGGCTCAGCATGACGGAAGCAATCCGTCGTATGATCGTTCACCATACCGACAGCCTGCATGAAAGCGTAGCAGATCGTCGGCCCGACAAACCGAAAGCCGCGCTGCTTCAATGCCTTGCTCATCGCCTGTGACGTGGGCGTCTGTGCCGGGACTTCAGAAAGTGAGCGCCAGGAGTTGATGACCGGCTGCCCATCGACGAAGGACCAGATAAACGTGTCGAAGCTGCCGTACTCCGCCTGCACCTCAAGGAAACCACGCGCATTATCGACGGAGGCTTCCAGCTTGGCCCGGTTACGAATGATGCCCGGGTTTTCCATCATTGCGGCGATACGCTCCGGCCCGTAGCCAGCGACCTTCTCCACGTCGAAGTTATCAAACGCCTGCCGGAACGCCTCGCGCTTGCGCAGCACCGTAATCCACGCCAGACCAGCCTGCATCCCCTCCAGAATGAGCATTTCGAACAGGTGGCGATCATCATGATTCGGCACGCCCCACTCATGATCATGATAAGCGATATAAAGTGGATCATCGCCCGCCCAGCCACACCGGGATACAGTCATCGCAGCGCTCCCTTCCCCAGAAATACCCTATTCGGGCGCACTTCAGAATCCGACCTCCAGAGCGGCTCGTTAGAGCGGCTCGTTAGAGCGGCTCGTTAAAGCGGCTCGTTCATCGGGCGCATGCCGATCAGGAAGACACGTGATTTTTCCGGCTGTTTGGCCGCGAAGACGACCGCATCCGCCACATCTTCCGCATCGAGCATACCATCCAGGGCAGGCATACCCGGCTCGCGCCCGGTACCGAAAGCAAAGGTCGTCGCCACGCCGCCCGGCGCGATCACGCTCACCTTGACGCCCTGCTCGCGCGTTTCGTAATCCAGCGCCTGACAGAACCCAATCTGCGCGAACTTGGTCGCGCAATAGATCGTCTCGTTGGGCAGGCCCTTGAGACCGGCGACGCTCGCTACGGTGATAATACTGCCGCTGCGCCGTTCCAGCATACCGGGCAAGAAGGCATGCGTACACAGGAACGTGCTGCGCATGTTGGTATCCATCATCCAGTCGTAATCCTCGGCGCTGAGGCTGGTCAGCGGCCCATACTTGCCGACACCCGCATTGTTCACCAGGATGTCTACCTGCCCGAAGTTATTGAGCGCCGCTTCTTTCAGACGGGCGACATCGTCGTCCTGCGTGACATCCGCAGGCACCGCCAGCGCACGCACGCCCAGCGCCTCACACTCCGCCACCAGCGACGTCAGTTGCTCCACGTTGCGTGCCGTCACCACGACGTGCACGCCTTCTTTCGCCAGCGCGACGGCCGCCGCTCGACCGATCCCCCGGCTGGCCCCGGTGATCACCGCCACCTGATCTTTTAGTTCACCTGCCATGATGTCTCCTCATGTGATTTACGCATCAATCGTTCGGCGGGTCGTTGATCCACTGCGCCGACACAACCGGCTCAAGTGGCAACCGTCCCTGTGGAGGTTCTTTCTTTAATCCTACCCTACATAGAGCGAACCAGCACGGTCCGCACTCAGGGGGACGTGCCGGGGAACCAAGCATGATTTTCACGTGCGATCATGAGGATCACCTCACGATCCGGGAAGCGCGCCAGAATCGCCTCGCGGACGTCATCGCCGCCATAGTCCCACGCGACCACAATCGGCGTATCGAGGCGTGGACCGGTCACCGCCATTAGGGAGCCATAGGCCCGCCACCGCACCCGATCCGCACCGCTGGCCGGGCCTTCAACGATCACAAGCAGAGGTGCATCGGTGGTGCGGCGTGATTCCACGGCGTCGATATGCGCCTGCCTGATATTGTTGAAGCCGTGCAGCGCCATCACACGCGGCCAGCTATAGCTCACCAGACTCAACATGCAGACGCCGACGAGCGCGCCATAGACGGGCAGCGCCAGCCGTCGCCCCCACTGACGCGCCAGCCATGACAGCGGCAGTGCGGTCAGCAGCGACAGCAGCGCGACCGCCTCGAAATAATAGCGCGTGCTGTAGCGCTGGCTGCCGACCCAGTAAGCCATCTGAAGCAGGATCAGGCTGACGGCCACGCTGAGCAGCCACCACGTCGCCCGAGCGCGCCCGCGCAGCCACAGCAGCGGCAGCCAGCTCCAGATCAGCGCACCGATGAGCCAGCCCCAGCTCAGCAGCGGCGTATCAAAGGTATCCGGCTGCACCAGCAGCGGCAGCAGCCACAACAGGCCGATCAACAGCCACAGGCCACCAGCCCACCAGCGCCGCCCCAGTCCGACCAGCAGGCCAAACGGAATCAGCAGGAAGCTAAGCCCCGGATTCGGATACCACGTATTGCCATCCAGCCAGTAGTCGCGCACGGCGTCATCGAGCGGGCCAATCTGCCAGCCGAATAGGTCCGCCGCCGTCAGTGACAGATCATAGCGGGCGTGCAGCAGTGCCTTATCCAGCGTGTGACCATTGCGCCCGCAGCAATCGCCAAAGCCCACCCGGTCATATGTCCACACCAGCGTGTATAGATTCTGACGCGGGTCGCCAGTCGCAGCCGCGTTGAACAGCGGTAGCAGCAACCCGACCAGGATCGTCAGCGCCGCCAACAGCAGCAGCGGACGCAGCACCCTCCCGAAATGCTTGCGCCGGTACGCCCGCGCCAGCCAGATCAGGCTCAGCACGATTGCCGGCATCGCCAGGGCCAGCGCCGGCAGGGGCCGCGTGATCGCCAGCGATCCCAGCGCCAGCCCGGCCACAATCGCCCACGCCCATTGCTGGCGGCGCGCCAGCCTATGAAACGTCCACATGAAGACCAGCCCGAAAGTCAGCGCCGACGTATGCGCCATCAGACTGGCGTTGAGCAGCAGCGCCATGGGCGAAAAGGTCAGCAGCAGCGCAGCCATCAGCCCGGTATCCCGGTCGAGCAGGTCGCTGCCCAGTCGATAGACCAGGGCCACGTTCAGTGCGGAGAGCAAAGCATTGATCAGCCACGGCTGACCCAGCAGCACACCGAGCGCCAGCAGCAGCGGCCAACCCGGGCTGTACTTGGCGAAACGCTGGCCGGTGGGCGCGTAATCGACCACAAAGGGCTGCCAGTAGGCCTGGCGCGGTTCCGGTATATTGACGGTGGCCTGCCCGCTGGCGAAGATCCGCGCCTGAAACAGATAAGCCAGCTCGTCTTCCAGATGGGGCAGCCGGTCGAAGGCGGCCCGGCTGAGCAGCGCGCTCAGGCTGAAGGCCAGCAGCACCAGTCCAAGTGACGCCAGGTGATGCCAGGGCCTCTTTGACGCGGGGAACAATGCAGGATTCGTCATAGCGCCAATCATAGCCGCAGACCCAGGACGACTCAAGCGAAAGGATGGCCGCGCCTGTTGGCCTCTCGTGGCAGGAAATATGCAGATTCCATTGAGCACAGCTTGACGTTTTGCAGTTTCACCAGGCGAGCCTATCGGCTGGCACCATCAAATCTTCACAAAATGCGCCTACAGTGGCATTATCAGAGAATAAAAGAAGCGAGGGGTGTCATGAACCAGATCCTCATCGTTGAAGATGACCGCAAAACGGCCAATCTGATCCGTCTGTACCTGCAGCAGGACGGTTATCTCGTGCAGATCGCCGCTGATGGCAATGAAGCCCTCGATATGGCCCACAGCGGTCAGCCCGACCTGATTCTGCTCGATCTGATGCTGCCGGGCCTGGATGGTCTGGAAGTATGCCGGGTGCTGCGCGCCTCCGGCGGTAAGCTGAGCAGTGTTCCCATCATCATCCTGACGGCGCGCTCCACCGAAGACGAAGTCCTGCGCGGCCTTGATCTCGGCGCAGATGACTACATCACCAAGCCGTTCAGCCCGCGAGAGGTCGCCGCCCGCGTGCGAACTGTGCTGCGGCGTGTCCGCAAGCAGGAAACGACCGGCCAGCCAGAAATCAACTTCGGCCCGCTGACCGTCAACCTGCTGCGGCACGAAGTCCGCATCAATGACGACATCGTCCACCTGACGCCTAAAGAGTTCAAGCTGCTGGAAACACTCGCCCGAGAGCCGGGCCGCGCCTTCTCACGTCTGGAGCTCGTTGAGCGCGCCTTCGGCTATGATTACGAAGGCCTCGAGCGCACCGTCGACGCCCACATCATGAACCTGCGTAAAAAACTCGCCCGCAATGACGATGACCACAACTACGTAGAGACCGTCTACGGCATCGGTTATCGCTTCTCGGAGCCTGTCGAAAATGCTGTCTAGCCTGAGAACCACCATTCTGTTATCGATGCTGGGTGTGGTGACAGTCGCCATCGCCACCATGACCCTCTTCGCCGTGCTGACAACGCGCTTTGAGTTCTCGCGCTATGTGAATATTGGCCGCGAACTCCGTGCCGACCGCATGGAACAGGTCGTCCTGAACTACTTCACCACTGCCGATGTGACGACCACGGACAGTGCAGACAACTGGACCATCCCGCCGCCTTCCGCCGGGGAAAATGCCCTCACCGATAACACGCAGGTACCGCGCAAAATGGTATACCTGGACCCGGATAACTTCCGTTTTTTCGCCCTGGATGCTGGTGAAATTACGCTCTCGCCGGAGATGGAAGTCGCGCCGGGCAACATCGAACTCATCACCGCGCCGGATGGCCGCGTTCAGATCATGTCTGATGGTATGCCGGTCGGCGTCTTTTACGTGGAGCCGGAAGACGTCAACGAGATGGCGCTACAGGCTGCACAGTGGGATTTTATGTCCGCTGTTAACTGGGGCATGCTGCTGGCAGCCGGTGCCGCCGGGCTGGCCGCCGTCGTACTGACGCTGGTGTTGTCGCGCCGCATCCTGCACCCGCTGGCCCAGTTGACCGGTGCCGCCCAGCACCTCAAAGCTGGCGATCTCTCCAAACGCGTGAACATCACGCCCAAGGGCGAGATTGGCGAGCTGGCACGTGCTTTTAACGCCATGGCGGAGACGCTCAGCCGCAATGAGACACTCCGTCAGACAATGGTGAGCGACATCGCCCACGAGCTGCGCACACCCCTGACCAACATCCGCGGCTATATCGAAGGCATTCAGGACGGCGTGCTGGAAGCCGACCCGAGCACGATCGAACTCATCCATGAGGAAGTCATCTGGCTGAATCGTATCATCAGTGATCTGCAGGAACTCGCCCTCGCAGAAGCAGGTCAACTGCGCTTCAGCAAGCAGGAGACAGCCATCGATGACCTGCTCGAGAGCGCCGTCATGAAGTATCAACCGCGTGCCCGCAGCGCCGGCATCACGCTCAAAGCCGATATTCCGTATCGGATGCCGTCCGTCTTCGCGGATTCCAAGCGCACCAGCCAGATCATCCGCAATCTCATCAGCAACGCGATCAAGTACACGCCTGCTGGCGGCAGTGTGACGGTGACCGCCGCCGCACATCTCAAGCACATTGAGGTACGCGTCACAGATACCGGTACCGGCATCGCCCCCGAGCATCTGCCCTATATCTTTGAGCGCTTTTATCGGGTCGATCCCTCTCGCAGCCGTGATACCGGCGGGGCGGGCCTGGGGCTGGCGATTGTCAAGCATCTGGTGGAGGCGCAGGCGGGCGTCATCCGCGTCCACAGCGAAGTAGGCAAAGGGTCGACCTTTACCTTCACACTGCCGATCTACCTGCGACAGCACGCGCCCATCCACGATGAGAGCATGCTCGACCCGGTGCCGCTGCCAACTCCCTGAGCCGTACACGGAGAAGTAGCTGCCCCATTAAAGCGAAAAGAGGTGGCCTATTCACCTCTAATCACTGAAAGGGGATTATCGAAAGGTGCGCCAACACCTTGGAGTTTGTAAATCAGCAGTGGGGCTTAGTCCATCGCCCCGGCCAGAATCGTGGCCACTTCTTCGTTCTGCGAGCGTTCCTGCTCCAGATTCGCCTTGAAAGCGTTCACGTTCACCCGGCTCAGCGCCCACAGGCTCAGGCCGAGTCCCAGCACGCCAATGGCGAAAACCATCCCATACGAGATGTGCAATTGGCCGGTCACCTGCTGCCAGACATCGCGTGACAGGCCACCACTGGCGACCCCGCCACCGCGTGCCAGCGTCACACACAGCGTCCAGAAGCCCAGGAACGTCCCGGCGCTGCCCAGCGGGCTGAAATCCATCATCAGGCCGAGTGTGCCGATATTCCACAGCCCCAGGCCCAGCCCAAGCAGGATCAGACCAGGGATCACCAGCGCACGGATTTCCAGCCAGGCGCAGGCCGTCAGCAGGGCGAAGGTCAGCAGGATTATCGCCGTACCCGCCTGCGACATGCGCGTGTTAGTCAGCCACACGATGCGCCGTGACAACCACAGGAACAGCAGCGACCCAAAGATGGCCGTACCGCCCCAATAAGCCGCGAAACGGTTCGTCACCTGTGCGGACATGCCGAAGACATCCGCCGCGAACGGCTCAAGGATGACGTCCTGCGAGAAGGCGAAGAACATCGAGCCGACCAGATAAAACAGGAAGAATCGCATCGAACGATCACGCCATACGAGGCTCAGATCATTCCAGAAAGAGCGATCATCAATTTCATTAGTACCTGCCGCCTGTGCATCCTGTGCATCCGTCGCGCGGGCCATATAGCGGCGTTCCTCGCCCACCAGGGAGAAAAACCACAGCCCGGTGAAGATCAGCGCCGCCATGATGAACAGATTCTGCAGATCACCCGCCGTAAACGTGAGGCCGTCTACGCCTTCCGTCGATGGCAGTGCCAGACCAAAGAACACACCACCGAGCGTAAAGCCCAGCAGCAGGAACGTCCAGACGATGCCGACAGCCCGGCCGCGCTGTGATTCCGGTGCGCGATCATACACAAGAGCGAGGAATGTTGACCCTGAGAGGGCATTGCCCAGGCTGAACGTCACCAGCGAGCCGCCGATAATCAGCCACAACGTCGACGAAACATCGCCACCGCCGACGAGCTGCGCCGTCGACACGCCCAGCATGACTGTACTGATGACCATCAGCAGACGGCCCAGCCAGATCCAGAACAAGCGGCGGAAGCCCAGGACGCGGTGCTTATCCGACATGCGCCCGGCCCAGATACCCAGCGGCGCGAGAAAGTACCGCAGGCTCAGCAACAAACTGACCGGTCCCGCAGCAAACCCGAGGTCGGAAATCATGATGCGATTCCAGACGCCAGTCGCCAGCACATCGGCCATGCCTGAACCCAGGTGGAAGAAGCCTATCTTTACATTCCGGCTAACAGGCAGATTCTCAGCAGTATCTGTCATAGTTTCTGATTTTTTAGTAGGTTTACTCAGATTTTACGCGTAGATTATAGAGTTTCCAGTCAGGCGCGTCAACTGCTTTCCTGACGAATTTCATGCCAATTACGGTAATTCGTCACAAGCGGCCTGCGCGCCTATTCTCCCGCTTGAGAATTAAGAACAATCAGTAGTACGATAAGCACATCAGATACAGCCACGCAGCAGCATGGCGAATGCCACATCCGAAAAAGGCTGTCAACTGTTCTTAAGCAAGTTATACTGATGTTAATGTGAATTGGACATGAAAAATGATCGTGGAACAGAACGCTTCTTTATCATCCATGTCTTTAGAGGAAGCTATGACCCAAGCAAGTCGTTACAAGAAGATCGTGGTGCCAATCGATGGCTCCGGCTGGAGTGAGCGCGCCATCCCCCACGCTGCCGATATTGCCCGCACCAACAACGCCGAGATCATCCTGCTGCACGTCTTCCGTGCGCCCGCCTCTGAGTACACCGATCAGATTGCGCTGGCCGGGCAGGACGATCAGATTCAGCAGATCCGCGAGCAACTCAAGCAGAAGCTGGCGTCACTGCGCAATGAACTGCGCGCCCAGGGCCTGCAGACCCGCATCCAGATGATCGAAGGCGCAGGCGTAGCCTCACTGATCTGCGATTACATCAACGAAGAAGACGTTGATCTGGTCGTGATGACCTCGCACGGGCGCACCGGCCTGGGGCGCTTCATCTTTGGCAGTGTCGCGCATAAAGTCATGCAGGAAGTGAGCGTACCCGTGCTGATCGTCCGCCCGGATAAGGGCGACTAGCCAGCAGCACAGGCGGCATCCCGCCGGAGGTAGTTTGTAGGCGCAGCCCGGTCAGGCTCAGCCCGGTCAGGCCCGCCCCAACGTATGAATCATAAGCAGCAGGCCGCTGGCGAAGGTGATCTGTGCCCGTTCAGCGGCCATCACATTGCTGATGCCCCGCGCCGGGCCGAAATAAAGTGTCTCGTGATCCAGGGCATAACCAAGTCCCTGCGTCGTAATGTCCCTGACGTCACCGCCCACCGGCATCAGTGAGATAGTGTCATCAGGCTGGCCCCGCACCTCGTGAGTACCACCACGCAGCAGCCGCAGGCGCTGCCGTCCGGCGACCAGCGCCACATTCAGTACAGAGAGCTGTGGCAGGGCCATCAGGTAGACATTGGCTAGCGTCTGGTCGAAGCGGTCGCCAATCCCGCCGATGATCCGCAGCCAGTCCATACCCCGCTCTGCCGCCCAGATGAGCGCCAACTCCAGGTCGGTTTCGTTCTTGGCCGGCGGATACCGGTAGACTGAAGCGCCGCCCGCTTCGAGTTGTGCCAGTTCGTCTTCTGTCAGCGAGTCCATATCACCGATGACCGTCTGCACGATGCGGCCATAATACCATGCGACGCGTGCGCCACCATCCGCCGCGATGATATGCGCGTCGGGCGCTGCGGTCAGCGTCCTGCGCACCATCGCGCCATCGTTTGGTTCGCCATTGGCGAAGATCAGAGCCTGTCGTTGTGGCATAGCGATCGCGTTAACGATGAGGACGACGCCAGATTTTGCGGATTTCCAGCGTGCTCAGGTCGACCGTCTCTAGGAAGTCCGTCAGCAGCCGTGGGAAGGATTCATGCTCCAGCATAGGGAAGTGCCGCACATCCGGCAGCGGGACCGGCACACACACGTCTTCCTTGTCCTTGGTCAGGTAATTCCAGATCGGCGTTTCAGGTACCGGTAAAATCGGATCATTTTCGCCGTGGGCGATGACTGTCGGTGACGTGACACGCCGCAGCACGTCGAGGAACTCGCCAGCCTCATAGCCATCGAAGCTGGCCGGCAGCACGCGCTCATCGGCCTTATCGACGTCCACCTTAAGCTTATCGTATTCCGGCTCGCTCTTCTTAAAGCACCGCCCCAGCAGATCAATCAGGCTCTTGCCGTCGAAGGCTTCACGAAGCTGATTGCGCTGATTCGCACTCTGGATCGCCATATTGCGCGCCTGTTCCATAATGCGCTGGCGGTTATCGGCATCGACCCGACCTACGGTCGGCAGCTCATGGAATGCGGGACGACGTGGCAGGGTGACATCCGCCTGCATGACGCCGTTACCGGGCTGGTTCGCAATCGTGCGATCGTCGTCCGCCTCGTCCGCCTCCTGTGGCATATTCGGCGCGAGGCTGTAGCGATCGCGGCGCGTCAGCAGCATACGCTGGCCAGGCGGCGTGCGCGATTCCAGGTCGCCCGGGTCGAAGAGCGGCACACTGGTCAGGAACATGCGCGCCACCTGTTCAGGATAGCGCAGCGCATAATACGCGCAGATCAGCGCACCCAGGCCATGCCCGATCAGCGCCACTTTAGGGATGCCCAGCGTATCGGTGAAGGCACGCAGCGTCGCCACCCGCGATTCGATACTGTAGCCCATCGGGTTCTTGGCGCTATCCCCGAAGCCAACCATATCAATCGTGTAGACGGTGTATTTCAGGTGCAGGTGCTGCATCACCGGGATCCAGTAACGCCAGGAGCCAATCCAGCCATGCACCAGGATCAGCGGACGCCCACGCCCCAGTTTTTCATAATGAATCAGGTCTTCGCCAATAGTGATGGCGCTCATAAGGTTTTATCTCTCTCGTAACAGGCAATCAGGCCGCGCACGGGTAAGCGGCGGATGCAAACCGCCGGAAACCCTAGCCACCGTCAAATTTACTCAGGATCTCCGCGACCCGGCGCTGTAGTTCATCCGGTGCGAAGGGCTTCAGCAGGTAGTCATCCGCGCCGGATTCCCGTCCCATCTCGATCTCTTCATCCTGGCCCTTGGCGGATAGAATGACCACGGGGATATGGCGGGCACGCTCGTCCTGTTTGATCTGACGGCAGGCTTCATAGCCGGTCATGCGCGGCATACGCACATCGGTGATAACCAGATCAGGCAGCTTCTCAATGGCCAGTTTGACCGCATCTTCACCATTGGAGGCCTGCGTGACCTCGTGCCCGGCGAAGGTCAAGGTAAAGGCGATTAATTCCCGGATGTCGCGTTCGTCTTCTGCAACGAGAATGTGTGCCATGCTTTGTCTTATCCCCTGGCCTCAGCGCCTGTGAATCTATCACCTGTTTCCCACGGTCAGATCAAAAAGTATCGGCGCGCCTAATCGCCCGCCATCGATTCGGCATCCAGCGCCTGCGAGGTCTGTGCGATGCCCGACCGGATCGCTTCAGCGGCATCCTTGGCCGATTGCAGCAGGTAGTCGGGCTGTTCAATAGGCAGACGGATGAAGAAGGTTGTACCCCGGTTCAGCTCTGATTCGAACCAGACTTCGCCGCGATGCAGCGCCACCAGGTCCTTGACCAGCGGCAGGCCCAGGCCTGTTCCGGCCACATCGAGTTCGAGCGCGTGCTGATCATAACGCTCGAAGCGCCGCCATGCGCGCTCTTTGAATTCATCCGGGATACCAACGCCGGAATCCGTCACCGTCACCATGACGTGTTCGCCATCCGGTTCGCGGTACGCCTCGATGCGGATGCGCCCACCCGGCAGCGTGTAGTTGTAAGCGTTATCGATCACGTTAACCATGATCTGTGCCAGCTTCTCGCGGTCGGCCCGGATGATCGGCAGATCATCAGCGATATTCACACTGATGTCGAGCTGCTTGGCGATGTTATCCGGTGTGCCGCTGATATCTTCAACGGCCTGCACGATGATACTGCCCAGATTCGCCTGCTGCATCAGCGCCAGCATCCCGGAGCGATCAAGCTGGGCGATATTCAGCACGTCATCGACCAGGGCTGTCAGGCGTTCAACATTATCCTTGATCGTCTGGATCATCCCGCGCTGACCATCCGAGAGCAGCCCGCCCGCGCTCATCAGCAGCAGATCAGTATAGCCCTTGATTGGCGTCAGCGGCGTACGGAATTCATGCGAGACGTTCTCGATAAACTCGCTCTTCACGCGGTCCGCTTCGACGTCGCGGGTGATATCGCGCAGCACGGAGACTGTCCCCAGGAAGTTGTCGCCCGTGTACACCGGGGCCAGCGAGGCGCTCACGACACGGTCACCCAGCTGAATGCGATCTTCTGTCACGGCTTCTTCGCCCGTGAGCCAATCCGCGTCTGTGTGACGCATCCACTTAGCGATCATCTCCGACCAGCGCACCGCTGAGCCGTACAGCCCGGCCAGCTTGCTAACCGGCTGACCCAGCGCTTCTTCGCGTGGCAGTTGCAGGATGCGCTCCGCCGCTGCATTAAACAGGATGATCACGCCGTCGGCATCGGCCAGCAGCACGCCATCCGTGATACTTTCGAGGATAGCGCTGTTCTTCTGACTGCTCTCCTGCTCAGAGCGCAGCAGGCGCGCCATGCGGGCCGCCTGATCGCGGATGAGCTGATACAGGTCAGCACTGTTGATGGCTGCCGCTACCTGATTCGCCGCCGGAACAAGCAGCTTGAGGTGATTCTCCGTGAAGGCCCCCGGTTGTCGGCCCAGGAGCACCATCACGCCTACCGGTTCATCATTGTTATCGAGGATAACGGCCAGCGCGCTGCGGGCCTGCTCCGCGTGGGGGGCATCTTTATCCCAGTAAGGCTCTTCATGCAGGTCATCGACGACGACCACAGGATCAGATTCCTCAGCCATGATGATCCAGTTCGCCAGGCTGCTGGCCGCATGGCCCGGATGCTCATGATCATCAATCATGTAGATCGTATTCGGGTTGAGCCACGCCCGGGTGAACAGTTCGTCTGTGGCCGGGTCAACCAGCATGATGACGCCGTCATCCGCGCCCACCGCTTTGCTGACCATACCCAGCGCACGATCAAGCAACTGCTCCATATCCAGTGTACGCGTCAGCTCTGAAGTAATCTGATACAGCGTATCCAGGCGGTCGCGCTCCGCTTCGAGTTCGTCCGTGCGCTCCTGAACCAGCAGTTCGAGATTATCGCGGGCTTCCTGAATCTGCTCGAAGAGGCGAGCATTCTGGATTGCCGCGGCGAGCTGCGAAGCTACCGTCCCCAGGATGCGATCTGCGTTGATGTCAAAGGCACGGGTGCGCTCCGTATCGCGGATCGCCAGCACACCGAGCACCGTATCGCCGCTGATGAGCGGAACGCCCATATAGCTCTTGGCGTCGCCCTCCGCGTTGGTGATGCCCATACTGCGCCGCAGTTCATCCACGCTGAAGTAATCCGCGCCCAGGCTCAGTGAGTGCCGGTTGCGGATGATATACGAGACTTCGTCCTTGCCGAGCTGCCGTGATGGAATGTAGCTTTCCTCGCCCTTGCTGACAGCCAGCGGGAAAGAGATCATCTGTGTACTCGGGTTGTACAGCGCGAGATACATCTCCGTCGCACCGGTCACAGCCGGTAGCTGATCGCGGATGATCGGCAGCATGTCATCCAGGTTGAGCGTTGACGAGATCGCCTGACTGAGCGAGTTGATTGTCAGCAGCTCTTCAAACCGGATCGTCGTCTCTGTCGAGAGGCGTGCGTTCTCAATGGCGATAGCCACCTGCGAACCCAGCGCACGCGCCAGACGCACACGCTGCGGCGTGATCGACCCGGCATCCGGCGAAACCTGCTCTAGCTGCACCAGGCCGATCGGCCGATCACTGAAGATCAGCGGAATCAGCATGCGCGCACCGTAGCCAGCCTGACGCAGTTCCTCAAGTTCATGCGGATACTGCGGCTCAGTATCGGGCACATCGAGCATGACGACCACTTCACGCGCATTAATCGCCCGCCGCCGCGCCGGATGCTCGCGCATGTCGAGGCGCATACCCGGCTTTAGCTCGGTCGGCTGGCCACTGCGGTTCACGCTGAACTGGATGTCCAGCGATTCATCGACCTCGTCCCACAACTGGATGCTGCACTGCTCCATGTCGAGCGCGCTGAACATCAGCTCGGCCACTGTGCGGAAGACTTCCGGCAGGCTGCGCGTCATCGACGTGGCCTGGGCCGCCTCCAGCATGATGCCCATCTCGTTCGTACGTTCGAAGGTCTGCTCAAACAGATCGGCATTTGCCAGGGCAATCGCCACCTGACTGGCAAACGCGCTGGCCACATGCTGTTCAGAGCGCGATTCATACAGCAGCGGCTGACTGCTGGCCATCGCCAGCATCCCGGAAACATGCCCCTGACTGATGAGCGGTACGCCCATCCAGCTGCGCACTTCGCCGTCATCGCCCGGCAGCCCGGAGAGCGCCAGCGGCACATCGTCGGAGATCGACACGATATGCTGTCCCTCAACGACTTCTTCGACGCGCGGCACCTCACGAATCAGGATGCGCTGCTGCGCTTCAGGGATTTCCTGCGGGAAGCCCGTGCTGCCTTCGAGCTGCATCGCAGCCCCAACGCGCCGCCACACCGTGAGCGTGTCATAGGGGACGATCCAGCCGATTTCCTCCATGGCGATCTGCACGACCTCGCTGCGTTCCAGCGAGGATGTAATGCGCGTGGAGACTTCCGTCAGGGCGGCGAGCTGGTTCGCACGCGATTCAATGGCTTTTTCTAACTGAGTACGCTCAGTGACGTCTTCCACCAGCAGCACCGCGCCCTTGATCTGTTCACCGGCGCGCAGCGGATACAGGTAGAAGTTACGCACGACGAAGTCGCTGCGCTGGCCGGGCGTCATCTGGTTGATGAGACTGCGCGGCGTGCCATCTTCCAGCACCGCCACCAGCGCATCCTTCATGAACTCGGCCCAATCCGCGCTGAAATCAAACAGGTGACGCTTCAGCGCCGCCCGATCCCAGTTATACTCGGCGCGCATGAAATCGTTGAAGTTGATGATCCGCCCGACTTCATCCAGCACGACAATACCCTGCTGGATCGATTCGACCACGGAGCGGTTCAGAATCTGAAGGTTAATCGCCTGATTGAACAGTCGTGCATTCTGGACGCTGCTGGCAACGAGCTGCGCCAGACGATGCAGCAGCCGCTGATTCTCTTCATCCTGCAGATCAGCGGCATTCTGCGTACCGATGTGCAGCACACCGGCCACTTCACCACCGGCTACCAGCGGCAGCAGCAAACTGGCCGCCTCGCCCTGGCGCTGCCACTCACTGAGATCCGTCAGCGATGCAGCTTCCAGGCTGTCCTTTGTGTACAGGTAATCGCGTGCTTCGACGAAGGTACGGCCGACCGCTGTACCCCCGAGCGTCTCGCGCTCGCTGGTCTTGATCTTCAGCGCGCCGTCGCTGTCTGGCTCCACATGCACGACTTCATAACGGCTGCCGTCGCTCTCCGGCACGACCACTGTCAGCCGCGCTGATGGCACGATCCCCGTAAGCCCTTCTGAGATCGCTTTGGCGATCTCCGGCAGTTCGAGCGTGCTGGCGATCGCGTTCATGACTTCGTTCAGGCGCGCTTCCTGCTGCGCGCTGCGCTGGCTATCACGGAACAGGCGCGTATTCTCGATCATCGCGCTGGCCTGATGTGCGAAGATCTCCAGCACTTCCGCGCTGGCCCGGTCAGGCCGCAGATTATTATGCGGACGATCCAGCACCATCAGCCCGAGCAGACCGCCGCCCTGGCCTGTGATGCGCACCACCAGGGTATCGCCATCGCGCCAGTGCTGCGCGTCGACGCTATCCAGGCTGCGATTGCCCTCGTAGGCTGTGCTCAATGCGGAGAAATCAGGCACGTACCATTCATCGACCTTCTCAATCGGGAAGAAGAACGTCTCCAGCGTGCCCTGAATCTGGTAATCGGGCCGCAGCAGCGCGTCCACTTCAGCGATGGACAGCACGCGATCGCGCGTCTGCTCGAAGGCATCCAGCGGCATACCGGCATGCGCCTCACGCCGCAGTATCCCATGACGATCATCATTCAGCAGCATCAGCACTGTGTCGAACCCGGCACTCTGCTGGACGCTGTAAGCGATAGCTTCCAGCATCATCACGGTATCCGTGCCCGCGCTGGATTGAATCATCTGACCCAGTTCGAAGATGCGGTTGAGCTGCCCCACGCGCTGCCGCAGACGTTCACCGCGCTCGACCTGCTCGCGGTAGCTCTCAGCGTTCTGGATGCCCTGAGCGGCCTTCGCCGCCATCGTCATCAAAAAGCCCGCCGCCCGCTCATCGAAGAAGCGCGCCTGCCGGCGATACACATGCAGCACCCCGCTGACCTGCTCACCGAACAGAATCGGCGCAGCCACAGCGGACATCGCATCTGCTGGCTGCGGCGACAGCCGGCTGTCGGCATAATCAGTGACGATCAGCGGCTCGGTGCCCCGTGTCGCCGCCCACCACTCGATCTCGGCAATATCGTTCAGCGCCAGATCACCAACGCGCTGCTGCAGCAGCGAGGGCATGCTCGCGTCCTCGCCGGGGATATCTTCGCTCGTTGCTTCTTCAGCGCTGCGCGTCCGCAGCAGGATGACCGTTGCGCCGTCGGCGTCTGTCGCCTGCCGCACCTCATTGCAGATCGTCTCAAGAATGCGATCCAGCGCGACCGTTGACGTCAGCTCATTACTGACGCGGGCGATCGCGTCCAGCTCCTGAACGCGCCTGCGCAGATTGTCGCCGGTCGCTTCATAAAGCAGCAGTCGCTCGACCGCCGCGGAAATCTGCGAGGCGACAGCCCGTAGTGACTGCACATCTTCATCGAAATAATCACCGTCCTCACGGTTGGCCACCGCCAGTTCGCCCAGATTGCGGTCGCCGACGAGCAGCGGCACCATGACCACGTTATGCAGGCCGTAGCGCTCCGCCACGCGCTGATACGCGGGCAGCACCCGACGATCGCTGCGGACATCATTGCTGAGGAACGTCCGCCCCGATAGCGCGACGCTGTGCTCAAAGCCGGGCTGGGTGATATCGTAGATAATCGGCTCCATCTGCCGGATGCCGTACACCCAGCGCGGATAGTTGATCAGGCTGTTCGTCGTCTGATCAAGCACGCTGATCGCGACGTAAGTGCTCTTCATGAACCGGGCGATCTCACCCAGTACCGGTTGGAAGGTCTGGTCAGTCGTCAACACAGACGAGGCCATCTCCGCAACGCGGCGCAGCGTCTCCGCCTGTTCTGCACGCCGCTGAATTTCCTGATACAGCCGGGCATTCTCGATAATGGCGCTGGCCTGTGTCGCAAAAATGCGCGCCAGTCGCGCATCGTCTTCGTCGAAGTCGGTGCTGTCGCGCTTGTTGCTGGCCTGCATAATGCCAATCCGTCGCCCACTGGAGACCATCAGGGCGAGCATGGTCTGCCGCACCCCGACGAGTTCCGCCAGACCATCCAGCCCGGCTTCATAGACGAGCGGGTCGCTGCTGACGCGGTTGCTGTACCACACGTCGGATTCCGTCCAGACTTCTTCCATAACGGAGCCTGGCGGCAGCGGGATGCGGTAATGCCGTATGATCTCATCCGGCACACCGTAAAACGGCGGCTGCGATACGAGCGCCTCGGCTTCCTCGTCGTAGGTGAGGATGCCGCACATCTCCACGCCGAGCAACCGGGCGTAGCGTTCGTTAATCTCTGCGAAGAAGCGCTCCCCCTGGCTGAGCGCCTGCAGCGCGAAGGTCATCTCCTGCAGACCATCCAGCTCGCGGTCGATGCGGCGCTCTTCAGCACGCAGACGCAGGTTCTCGACCACGATGGCCGCCTGCGTCGCCAGCACGACCAGGCTCTGCACATCGCTCGGCGTGAACTGGCCGGATTGCAGGTTACTGATCGCCAGCATGCCGATGCGGTCGCCGCCGATCTGCAGCGGGAAGAAGCCCGTATTGTGGATACCTGCCACCTCGACCAGCGGCTTGAGGTTCATCTCCTCGATGAGCGGTTCATCGATGGCGTCGTTGGTCAGCCAGTAGGGCTGATTCTCCCAGATATCCATCTGCTGCGAGCCAGGCGTCAGCGTGATGATGATCATCTGCGCGACGTGGTTCGGCAGCCCATGGAACGGCAGTTGCGGCACCAGCAGGCCCTTGCGTGCATCATGCAGGAAAATACCGCACATGTCGGCATTCATCAGCTCTGCGATGCGCTGGTTCAGCTCTGCAAAGACGACAGATGCGTCGTCGGTATTCTTGCTCTTTTCGGCGATCGCCTGCAGGCTGGCGATATCTTTGATGCGGTCTCCCTGTCGTGCGTAGATCTGCGCGTTATAAATCGCCAGGCTGATCGCCCGCGTGACCGCATCCAACAGCGCGATGTGGCCGTCGTTGTAACGTCCCGGCGTATAACTGAACAGGCTGAGCGTCCCCAGGAACTGCTCATTGAGCGTCAGCGGCACCGCCACGACGCTCGTATAGGGGTTATCATCCAACATGGTCTGCACGCTGATCGGATCATGTCGCCCGTGGATGAGCACCGGTCGCCGATGCTGGGCAATCCAGCCAGCCACACCCTGACCCGGTTCATAACCGCCGCCCATCTCGGCCAGTGTCAGCAGATACCGCGTATCACCCAGCCAGCCCCGCTGATCAAGGAAGTTGCGCGGGGCATCCCACAGGCAGATCTCGCCAGCATCGCAGCCAACAGTCTGCTTGAGCACTTCGAGCAGCACCTGCGCCACCTGATTCAGCGACATATCCGCCGTGATGGTCTCGCCGATCCTGTCAATAATCTGGATGGCCTGCGTCATGCTCACCGGCTGCGCCACCGGCCCGCCGGATTCCAGCTCGCGCATGACGACCACCGTCCGCAGTCCGTCCACGCCCGGCACGCGATGCGAGGTCGCATCCAGCCAGCGATCACCAATGCGGAACGCCGCGCGGCGCTCCTTCGTCAGCAGACCGAGGAAGTTATCCGACGGCTGCGCCAGCCGCATGATGTACTCCACATCAGGCAGGCCGGCCTCGACGTTCAGCCACAGGCGGGCAATTTCATTCACATGGATGACGCGCCCGTGCGCCGTCGTCACCAGCACCGCCGAAGTCCCGTCTTCTGGCGCAACCGGGATCGCCGTCATCAATTCGTCGGCGACCATTTCCGGTGCCAGTCGGGCGCGCTGCCACGACCACAGATAGACCCCGATAATCGTCACGAGGCCGATAAGAATGGCAAAGATCGCGAAACTGAGCATAGCGGCTTTGTCCTGCTAGACTAGCACAGAGCGTTGGCGGCTTGCCTCACCTGTCCGACCGAGCGCGCCGCCACTGCGCACCCCAACGGTCACCAGGCGGTCAGGATGTTATCATCGGTGTCGCTGGTCAGGTCATCGCCGGAGATCCCCCGTCGGCGGCTTTCCGCCGCGAGTTCGGTAATCTCACGGATATCGCTGAACTGATGCGTGCGCGTCGATACCGAGCCAACCGCAACGTTCATCAGGGGCACTTTCTGCTCGCCGCCAGCATCCGGCACGAGCATATAACCCCGTTCGCGGTCGATGAACGAATAATGCTGCTGGATGTCTTCCGCAAAGCGCTTGACCAGCGCCGCCGTCATCTTCTCCAGATCATCCGTATGCGTGATGATGATGAAGTTATCGCGGCCCGGATGCCCGGCATAATCGTCCGGCGTCCCGTGTTGATCAATCACCTCGCCGATCAGCAGCGCCGCGAAGCGCAGCACCTCATCACCGGCGGCCCAGCCATACACCTCGGAGAAGGTGTCGAAGTGCTGCAGCTTGATATCCACATACGCCCAGGAGCGTGACTGCCGCATCAGGCCGCGCAGGTGCTCTTCGATCAGACTGCCGGTAGGCAGGTTCGTCACCGGATGCACATTCTTCTGACGTGCGCTGGCTGCGATGGCGTTCTGCACGCGCAGCTTCAGCTCCTCAATGTCGAAAGGCTTGGTGACATAGTCGTCTGCGCCCAGTTCCAGCCCGGCGATTTTGTCGCTGCGTTCATCCTTCTGTGTGAGGAAGATAATCGGGATGTGACTGGTACGCGTGGTCGTGCGCAGATCGCGGCAGACGTCATAGCCGCTCATATCTGGCAGGTTAATATCCAGGATAATCAAATTTGGGAGCTGCTTGCGCGTACTGGCCAGGGCGTCGGCGCCTTTGTGCGCCAGCTCCATTGTGTAGCCCTGCCCGTTGAAGTAGATGCGCAGCATGTTCGCAATATCGACCTCGTCTTCAACAACGAGAATACGTCCTTTGCTCATAACGCGCCCTCATTCCGCTGGGGAACATTCATGTAACGAATCGGTTTCAAAAAACGTGCCCGCCAAACAGATTGGCGGTCTCCGGCTTATGATTTGTTTCAACAAGGTTATCATACACCAAGAATCAGGGCGGCGCATATAAAGTATGTCGTTGTTAGGAGAAGCAAACAAACACACTACAGGCCCAGGCGGCACCCTTCATCTGTCATCATGCGCCGCTCAGACCTGACCCATCCAGCGACTTTTCAATCGGCACAGCGCGCGCCGCACGTGTGCTAAAATCGCACTAATGATCGCCGCCCACATCCACATCTGCCGGCGACACCACATCGATCAGGACCAGGGACGAGGACACAAAATGAGCGAACAAAAACAAGCCGGATCACCTCAAAGCGACGCGGAGGCGATCGCCAAAGCACAGGCGATTTACCAGGACTTGCTGACCAGACAGCAGAGCATCATGTTAGCGACAATCAACGCCGACGGATCACCACTGGCCAGTTACGCGCCCTTTGCCGTCGATAGCGACAAGAACTTCTACATCTTCATCAGCACACTGTCACAGCATACCGATAATCTGCTGCGCACAGGGCAGGCCAGCCTCATGCTGATCGCCGATGAAGCGGAAACGCCGCAGATTTTCGCCCGCCACCGCTTGACCTTTTCATGCCGCGTTGAACTGCTACAGCGTGAAAGCGACGATTGGCCGGACGCCGCCGCACGCTACGAAGAGCGTTTTGGCGATTTCTTCAAGCTTGTACGGGGCTTCAGCGATTTCAAAATGTTCAGGCTGGCACCCACAGAGGGTTCGCTTGTCGTCGGCTTTGGGCAAGCCTACACGGTTCAGGGCGATGCGCTCGACCAGCTTACGCTGCGTCGCGGCTGAAAGGGGGCGGCACAGCCGAAAGTGCGATCTACTGTCTGTGCGCAGATTCAGGGGCGGCGGCGCAGATTGGTGACGAGCAGCCACAGGCCAATCGCCGCCAGCGCGATCGCCACCCAGTTGATCTGCAACCAGGCTACCAGGAATACACGCACACCAATCCCACCCAGCAGAAAGATGATGCCGAGCAGCCACGTCAGCAGGCTGACATGCCAGCCGCGCGTCGTCTGATAGACGCCGCTGCCCAGCAGCACCACACCCGCCAGCGTCATGACGAGGGAGTCCCCCACATTACTCAGCAGGAAAACGGCAAACAGGAGCATCAACAGTGCTGCGGTGATCGCCTCGACCTTGGCTTCGCGGGTTTCTTCGGGGGTCATCGTAGCGTTTTACCTCATTTCCAGCTTGATCAATGGTTGCCTGTGTGCGCCGCTTCAGTACGAGGCTTCAGTACGCCGCTTCAGTACGCGGGCGACCAGCGTTTGCGTGCGTGGATCGCACGTTCGCGCACAGCACTGATCGTCTCCGGCGTGACGGCATGCTCAAAACTGCGTAATCCACTCAGCCGGAAGCCGTGTTTACGCGCGATCTGGCTGATCTGCTCAATGCGCCACAGTTCCAGTTCACGCCCGACCGTATAATCCTCAAAGATGCCCTCCATAGCGAGCGCCATCGTCTCCGCCATGCAGGCGAACGCTTTGCGCGGCGGAAAGCCGAAGTTGAAGTGAAAATCAGCCTGCTCGCCGGGCACTTCCACCATGCCGCCCTCGATAACCAGCACATCGTCACGTTCCTGCGCCACCCGACGCGAGACATCACGCGGGCGCGCCACGTCGAGTACGACTGCGCCCGGCTTCAGGTGTTGTGGTTCGATGACGGCATCAACCGCGCTGGTGACGGTCAGCACCAGATCAGCCGCGTAAATATCGCTGATCCGGGTGCTGTCGCTGACCTGCGCCTGATGACCTTCGCACACTTCGCGTACCTGGGCTGTTGCATCTGCCCGCCGTCCGACGACGATCAGCCGACCGACGCGCCGAGCCAGCAGTTGCGCGCAGGCCTTGCCGATGGCCCCCGTCGCCCCGACGACGGCCACCGTCGCCTGTGCAGGATCGATTTTCATGTGCTCAGCGGCCTCCATGAGCGCCTCAATGGCAATGGCGACCGTGTAGCTGTCGCCTGTGGTGACGGCGATATCCAGGCGCTGCGCGATGCTGACGCCAGCATCACCGACGACGCTGTTATACGCGCCCAGGCCCAGCGTCCGCGCCCCCAGCGCCTCCGCCTTGCGCCCGGTCGCGACGATCTTGCGATAGACCGTCTCGACAGGCAGCGCCAGCATGGTCGGCGGGGTGTAGGGCACCGCCAGGAACCAGCCGCGTATCTTTTGCCCGGTGTGCTGCGACTGAATATCAGTAATCTCGCTGATGTACAGCGGCGGGAAGAAGCGCGACGCATAATTGATGACAGGCTCCGGCAGCACTTTCCCCAACAACGGGAACTTGCGAGCCACATCTTTTTTGATCTGTATCGGATGAATGATGAAAGCGAACGTCGCTTCGGTGGCGTTCATATCAGGCATGGATAGCTCGTTTCGCTGACATTGGGTGCTGTTTTGATTGTACGATCAATCAGCCCATTTGAGGTGAGCAGTTTATCGTTGGATCCAGATTGCGCGTCAGAGGGCTACTCCCAGATTTCGACTTCGTCCGGTTCCTCATTGGGCCGTGGATAAAATCGCTTGTGGACATCGCCACCGGGTCGGCTCAGATGATCGCTCTCTTCGTAGGTGACGCTGTACTCGATCACCCGGCGATCAGCACCGGCGATCAGCACCACGTCACTTTCGATCATGCGCCCCGGGAAGATCACCATGCCGGAGCCGATGCGACAGTTATGCCCGACCGCACCGCCCAGCACGATCTGCCCCACGTCGCGCAGTCGCCCATCGCGGTCAACCGCGCGAATAGGCTTCTGCGCCAGCAGATTAAAATCCGTGAAGGTATTCCCCGCCCCGATAAAGCTGCGTCGTCCAATGACGCACATCTGCAGGCAGGTATTCTGCGCCACGATGACGTTTTCCATCAACGCCGTCAGATACAACGAAGCCCTGAACGGCAGGAAGCAGCCGTCACCCACCGTGCTCTGAAACAGCACACAGCCCGCGTCAATCGTGACATTATCGCCAATTGTGCAGTTATCGATGACCGCGCCCGCCCCGATGCTGACGTTATCGCCGATCGTCGTCGGCCCGGTGATGATCGCCGACGGGTTGATCGAACAGCCTTTGCCGACTTCGACCGCCCCGCCCGCCTGCAAAAGCTGTTTCTGCTCTTTGATGGCGTGCCACAACAGCTTCAGAATGGCGAATGCGCTGCGGTCAATCTGCCGGTCGAGGCGTCCTGCGCGCGCAAAATTGCTGAAGATGATGCTGGCAAAATAAACGTGGACCCACGTCTCAATCGACATCACGGCGCGCATCGGCGCGTAGTGCGTCAGATCGCCTTGATTCATCGTCATGAAATCCGGCACACTGTAAAAGCCGATCTCATGCGCCTCACTGCTGATCACCACCGGCTGTATATCCGGCGTGTAATCGCTAGGGAAGTACCATAATTGCAGCAGATACACCGGCTGACCATCGGCTGCCTTCCCGGGCACCACATCCTGCGCCAGTGGCAGCACATACGTCCTGAAGGCTTTATCATCAGCGGAAAAAGCCGCCTGACACGCCCGCCCCGACGCCCGCGCCTGCTTGATGAACGTCTCGAAGAACTCCCGATCGAACCACAGGTTATCCCTGTAGACGATGGCCTCGCCGCGCACGACCGGCAGTTCTGCTTCCGATGAGAGGATGCCACGCAGTTCAACATCATTGCCGAATATCGCCGCGAATAATTCTTCCTGATGCAGCTTGAGCGGTCGCGTGCCTATCGTCAACAGCGAGGCGCGCTCATTAAACGGCGGCACGGGATGATGATCTTCAATAATATAGCGGTACATAAAGGTCCCTCTCACCTGCAGGCACGCACGACCAGCATGTAATCTTTACGTCATGGTATCCGGCATGGGGGTTTTGCGCAATTGAGAAGCTGCTATCGGGTATCGGCCGCGTCAGGGACGCGCAGATGCAGCGCCGTTCTGCGTGCCACGCTGCAAAAACGCGTTGAGCGTCTCGACGAAGCGATCCGGCCGATCGATCATGATGAAGTGTCCGGCATCGTCGAACCACGCCTCCTGGACATCCGGCGCGTGTGCGCGCAGCACCTGCGACTGATTGGGGTGTACGATCAGATCGCGCTTGCCATACATCCCCAGGATCGGCACTTTGAGCGTCTCTAATTGCCCTGTCAGGTCCGTATCGCGCAGTGTGCCGATGCTCTGGAAGAATGGCTCCAGCGCCACGCGCGACGCATCGGACTTGACCATCCGGTGCACCCTGGCCCCATCTCGCGAGCCGAAGCGCGTCAGCGCCAGCAGAAACATATCCAGCACGAAGGGCAGGTTATACGCCATATGCGCGATGCCCCGATACCCGGACATGCGCAGGATGAAATTGAGCGATTTCCCCTGTATGGGCGACCCGATCACAGCGACCTTGACGACTTTCTCAGGATAGCGAGCAGCCATACTCAGGGCGACAGTACCGCCCATGCTGTGACCAACCAGCGGTGCCTTGACGATGCCCAGCTTATCCATGAACTGACTGACCAGCTCGACATAAGTCGAAACTTTAAAATCAGCGCTGCGTTCCATAGATTCGCCAAAGCCGAAAAAATCGAGGGCATAAGTGCGGTAATGCTTGCCAAGTTCTTCGATGGTTTCGCGCCATAACGCCCAGGAACCGAGCCAGCCATGTAGCAAAATAACCGGGCGTCCCCGCCCGTATGCTTCATAGTGGACAATCCCTTGTTCAGTTACCAGCGTGGGCACTGCACCCGTCCTGAGCGTGCAAGTATGTGATAAGCCGTTTCCGCGTGCGACCGGCCAGGAATCAGCCTGGCCCGGGCTTAGTTTTCCATCTCTTCCAGGATGGTATACAGCAGTTCCAGCAGCACATTGCGGACGCTGTCTTTATCTTTAGCGACACACGGCAGCAGTTTGACTTCCGGTTCGATCCGCAGTGCAATGCGCAGATCATCCGGCGTCCAGGCATCCGGGTGATCCTGCTTATTGGCGGCGACCACATACGGCGTCGACGCATAAGCGCGGAAGGTGCCGAGGATGCTCTTCGCCTCGCGGAATGTCTCCGGCTTGGAGCTGTCGACCATCACGATAAAGCCCAACATGCCTTCTGCCAGGATCTCCCACATGAAGTCGAAGCGCCGTTGGCCCGGCGTACCGAACAGGTACAGTGTCAGGTCGTCATCGACGGTGATACGTCCGAAGTCCATCGCGACCGTCGTCTGATCCTTCTCCGCGCGTTCCGCACTGTCGGCACGTATTTCGCGATCGGTGCTGACGACGTCAATCTCACTGATGGAACGGATGAACTCTGTTTTACCCGAGCTAAACGGCCCGGTGATGACCATCTTAACTGTTTGCATGATCCCTGGCTTCTCTCGACATGATAAATCCGGCAATCAGATTCACCCTCATCAACAAGGGGTATGGCTGGCCAGGCTGGACCGCCGCCCCTACGGGTAGGAATACGCCCGGCTGGTCCGCAGACCAACCCCCGCAGGATGCCAACAGCACATCATGAACCGGCCCGTTCACAGGCTTTTCAGCTTGTCGATCAAACTCAGTACCACCTTCTTATCGGGCTGTTTGGCCTTGCGCGCCCGCGCACGACCCGTCGGCGCAGGTGCAACCGGCTCCGGCTGGACGATCTCAACCAGCCCGGCCTGATGCAGTACATACACGATCTTCTTGATCTGCATCTCAGACATATTGAGCTTCTTCATGATCTGGCGCAGTGGGTTACGCGGGTTCACGTAAGACACCACTTTCCAGTCATCGACGCCCAGATGCACACCTTTGAACTTCTCGCGTGCATTCTTCGGGAAGCGCAGCGAGACGTCCATATTCGGGATGACTTCGTGAATCTTGGCCTCATCGCGGATGCGCTTGGCCCCCTCAATGATGACCGGTTCCAGATCAATCGGGACGAGGATGCTGTCTCTGGCGGGCAGTGTATTGTCATCAAACCGGAACGGCCCGTCCGTCCACACCATCAGATTGTAGACGACATCCAGGATGTGCTGCTTGATGCAGTTGACAATATCCGCCTGGGTGACGTACCGCGCACCGATCAGCCGCATGGCCAGCGCTTTATCTGACGTCCCTTTTGCCCGCTCGCGCAGGACGCGGGCCTGCTCATTGGTCAGCTTACCGGCGCGGTTCAGCACCGCAACCAGCCCGCTATCCTGGCCCGATAGCTCTGCATAGACCAGCTTCCCCTTGTTGAACGCAACCCTCGCACGCTCCGCACCCGGTGCCATCTTGGGTTTGTTCATGGCGTCGCGTTCGTTCGTGGGAACGCCCTCAAAGATCGTCAATAACCCTGTCCGTCGGGACAGGTTCATCAGATTGAGGAGCTGAGTTGTACTGAAATCCGCAATATTACCCTGAAGTGGCATTGATGCCCCCTGGTTTCACCAGATCGTGATGAACGGGCGTTTTGTCAATCGCCAGCGTATAGATGCAGCCATCATCTGGAGGGTGGCCGCTCGGCTTTAGCGTTCTTCGTCTGCCTTTGATACAGGCGCTTCAGACATAAAGCCGATTATAGCCGCGTGAGGGTAGCGCGTCAACAAGCGCCAAACCTCACGATTTTTCGCTGTTTTCGCCCGGTTTGGCCGTCTGAACAGCGTTCAACCTACGGACGATCTGCGTGTCGCTTGACGATTGAGCCACTTACCGCACATCATAGGCACGTCGGCGCACTGCGTTTTAAACAGCGGCTGACGACCCTATTCTAAGGCATGTTTCCGAGGGGAACAATTGATGTTGAAGCCACCCGCCGCCGCACCTCGCCGCGCCCTGTTGCGTCCCACGCCGCGTGTACTGCTGACGATCCGGGGCCGGATGGTCGCCGTACTGGTACTGGCGAGTCTGCTGATTATGGGCGCGCTGTGGCCGATCCATGCCCAGGACGCTGCCGACCAGGACATCACCGCCCAGGCCACTACCACCCCCGACGCCCCGCCCAACCACATCGCGCCGGGGATCTACCCGCAAGACATCAACCCGCTGACCGGCCTGCCCGTCAGCGACCCGGCCACCCTGGACCGCCGCCCAATTGTCGTCAAAGTCAGCAATTCGCCCGCGCTCGTGCGACCGCAGGCCGGCATCGGCCAGGCCGATCTGGTCTATGAGCACTACACAGAGGCCGGCATCACCCGCTTCAGCGCGATATTCTACGGTGAGGCCCCACGCCGCGTCGGCAGCATCCGCAGTGCCCGCCTGATCGATTACGAGCTGGTGCCCATGTATCAGGGTCTGCTGGCGTTCGCCGGGGCCAGCATCGGCGTGGATAAGCGCATCTACGGCAGCGAGCAGGTCACCGAGTGGCTGTGCGCCACCCGCGACGACCCGGACCCGTGCCGCGCCGAAGTTGATGTTGTGGGGCCGCCTGGTTTCATCCCACCATCCGATTTTGTCGAGCGCGCCTACAAAGGCGTCCTGATCGGCCCGCCCATCTACGCCCGTGATCCAACGCTGCCGGTGCCGCACAACCTCTTTGTTGATATCCAGGCGCTGTGGGAGCGCGCCGCTGCGGAGGGCCACAATCAGCGGCCTGATCTGACCGGCATGACCTTCAGCGAGACGCCGCCACCGGCTGTCGGCAGCGGCACCTATGCTCAGGTGCGTTACCGCACCACCACCGCCGAGTGGGTCTATGACTCTGATCTCGGCCTCTACCAGCGCCTGACCGACGGCCAGCCCCACTTTGACGCTAATCTGGAGGCACCCGTACGCGCCGCCAACGTGGTCATCGTGTATGTCGGCCACTACCTGACCGACATCGTCGAGAGCCAGTGGCAGGATACAATCCACTGGAGCGCGCAGATCACCCTCTGGCCGGAGGGCGAAGCCGTCCTGCTGCGCGATGGCCTGCGCTATGAAGCGCGCTGGCAGCGCCCCACGCGACCAGAATTGCTCTCGCTGGTGACGCCGGACGGCGCACCGCTGCCGTTCAAACCGGGCAATACCTGGTTCCAGGTCGTGCCCCTGCCAGAGCAAATGGACAGCGATCTCGAAAGCGTCCGCATTGAATGAGCAGCACGCCCGGCCCAATCTGAGCACGCGCCGCTGAAATCCCCTATAATGCGAATAGATACACGCAGCACAGGCGAAGGCATGTCACGGCAAACGATTGAACAAGGCATCCAGGCCATCCAGAACGGCCAGCATGGCGAAGGCGCTCGCCTGCTGCGGATCGGCCTGAACGACGATACCATCAGCGGCCCCCTGCGCGCCGTTGCGCTCATGTGGCTGGCGGAAACCCGCGAAGATGTCGCTTTCAGGGTAGATTGCTATCGTCAGGCTCTGGCCGCTGATCCCGGTAACGCCGACGTTCAGCAGCGCCTGAACTACTGGCAGAACCAGCCGCCAGCGCCGCTCGGCTCCATGCCACCCCTCAGCGGCCAATCCGCCTCTGATATGCGCGACGACTACCAGGGCAGCGGCCCTACGGAGCGTATGCCACCCATGCAGGATACCCTGGCAAACACCGGCGGCTACACGATCGGCCCGCAGACGCCGCCCCCCAACCCACAGCTGACCAATCGCATTAGCGGCGACACGCGCTTTGTCGGCGTCTGGGGTGGGCCTAATGGCGATGGCAGCGGCTTCTTTCTGACGCAGAATGGGCTGGTCGCCACCGCACGCAACGTCGTTCGCGAGCAGACAAAGGTCACCGTCGCGCTGCCTTCCGGCCAGCAGTTCAACGGCCACGTCGTGCGCGCCTTCCCCGTCTACGATCTCGCGCTGGTAAAGGTGCCCGTCCAGGTGCCGACGCTGCCGATCTTCAGCCAGACGGATGCCATCCCGCCGGAGGCGCTCATTGTCGCGCTGCTGCATGGTGGGCGTACGATCCGCAGCAAGCGACGGCGCACGCAGCACCAGATGGCCGATCACTGGTTCCCGACGCTCATCACACCCGAAACGATAGATGCGGGGGGCGCGCCCATCTACGACGCGCAGGGCGTCCTCGTCGGCATGCTGACGCGCAACGTCAGCCGCACTAACAACACGGTCTACGGCCTGCACACCTTTATGATTCAGCGCTGTCTGGCCTTCTATCAGCGCGAGCAGGCGACCACCAGCAATGCAGTCCTGTGCCAGTCCTGCGGCGCACTGAGCCAGGCATCGAATTACGGTGCCTACTACTGCGAAACCTGCGGCACAGTGCTGCCACAGTTTGAAAACAGGCCGCGCACACGTCAGGAGCAGACCGCCAGCCTCTATGGTGACGAACAGGCCGCGCCTTGCCCACACTGCGGCGCGCGCATCGGCACCTATGAGGATTACTGCCTGCGCTGCGGCTACGATGTGACCCGCCCCATCAACGAGCAGGTCTGACCCTTTGATTTGATCCACCTGGAGCACTGGAGAGATGCGCATGGTCTTCGGACGTCGCCAGAACCCACGCAGCATCACAATCGAGCAGAACGCGCAGACTGTCGAGAGCATTCTGCAATCCATCGGCCTCGACCCGGCGCAGGCGCGCATGCCCGCCCGCCACGGCTACGCCTGGAAGTTCCAGCGCGGCTCCGCCATGATCGAAGTCTATGTCTCCCAGACAGAAGACCGCGAATACTTTCAGGTCGTAGCGCCGATTCTGCATCTGCCGCCGACCCACCTGCTGCCGCTTTATCGCCGCCTGCTGGAACTCAACCTCTCGCTGACGAACGCATCGCTGGGGGTCTACCTGGATGTGATCTACATCTTCACAGAACGGCCACTGGCGGGCCTCGACGCTAACGAGGCGAACTTCATCATTTCACAGATCAGCGCCTACGCGGATGAACTCGATAACCAGCTCGTCAGCGAGTTCGGCGGGCGTCTGTACTCTCAGGTGTGATAGCGTCAGAGAGTTTTCAGGCGTCCTCGTCTGATTCTTCGCGCGATTCCTCGTCATTCGATGTCGCGTCCGGCGGCGGTTGGCCCTCATCCTTACGGCGACCATGCTGCGGGTCGATCTCGGTACGCCCTGGTTTGTTCGGGTCGAAGACGTCATTCTCCAGCCGGATGACAGGCGCGTCCGTTTCATCGAAGAAGCGCATCGGCGGGCGCGTGTTCATGCCCTCCTCGGGCGACAGGCTGCCCAGATCAAGCTTGATGACCGGCGCGGCGGTTTCATCGCCCTGGCCCGGGTAACGCTGCGGATCGACTTCTGTAGGGCGGTTCTGCTCCGGGCGACCGTCCGGCTCCGGGTCGGTATCCAGATTGCCAACCAGATCAAACTTGATGACCGGCGCGCTCGATTCTTCATCTGGTGGCATCATCGCAGGTTTCGCGCCGGGTCTCTGCTCGGTTTCGTCCATGTCCTCAGGCGATGGTATCGGGACCGTCGCTGGCACACCTTCTGATACCTCCGGCACCTGATCATCTACCGGCGACGCCACCGGTACGGTGACCGGCGGGCCTGCCTCCGCAGCCGGTACGCCCGCCAGCGGGACCATCAGCGGCAGATCGGAACGCTGTGGTATTCCGGTCGGCACGATGGGGGCATCCGGCGCAGCCACCGGCACCGTAACCGGCGCAGCCACCGGCACCGTAACCGGCGCAGCCACCGGCACCGTAACCGGCCCAGCCACCGACGCCATAACCGGAATCCGCGAGCGTCTTTCCTGCGCGAACCGGAAGCGCTCCGCCTCAAACTGATCCCATACCGGCTGCAGCGTATACGCCAGCAGCGCCACATGACACACGGCCAGCGCCGCGTAACTCTCCTGCACCGGGCCGAAGAGCGCCACCACCCACCAGACGGCCATCAATGCCACGAGGCCGATGCCACCCCACAGCTTACGCCGCCAGATTGCCCAGGTTAGTGCCGCCAACCACAGGCCGAAGGTCAGCCAGATCAGCGTAGACTGCGGCAGGAACAGCTCTGGCGCGATGCCCTCCTGTAAGCTCGACCAGATAATGCGCGCATCCAGGATGAATCCGCCCACCAGCGCCAGGGTCGCCAGTGCCAGCAGAGCACGCACGCCCCACAGCGCCCAGCGCCACGTCGCCAGCGCCGCGATGAACGTCAGGAAGCCCCACACGCTCGCGCTGATCGCCCAGATCGGATCGGCATGTAAGGAGAAGATAGCGAACACGCTGATTACCGCCGTCGTGAACAGCATATAGCCCAAAGCCACGCTCAGCCATGCGCCGCGCTCATGCGCCTGACGCGGCGCGCCGATCGTCTGCCACCAGCCGCGCACGAGCTGCGGCAAATACGCCCCCAGCGCAACCAGAAACGCCAGCGGCAGCGACACCGTGAAGATCATGCCGGTCTGGTCGTTGTATATGCCGCTGAGGTCGAAGTACAGGATGGCGGTCACGTCGTCTGGCATCGGTGCCAGCGGTATCCCGTCGTAGTAGCGCAGCGACACCGGCATGAGATCCGCCGTTGGCACAGTGAAGCTATGATTCAGGAACTGCCAGCCCGCCATCGCATACAAGCCAGCGCTGACGGCCACGAGCGCCGCCACATAGCCGAAAGAACGCCGGTCCGGCATGCCGTACCCCATGATCGCCCCGGCCAGCATCGGCAGCAGGAACAGCGCGGCCACCCCTTCCCAGGTAATCGGCTGGCCGTTGAACTGCGCCTGATACAGTATGCCGTAGAACATCCACAGCGCCGCCCCGCCCAGGCCACCCAGCACCGTCATCAGGATGACACCACGCCAGCCCGGTCGCTGGCGGGATGCCGGATCGTAGCGGTGCGACTCCGCATAGGCGGCATAGCCAATCCCCAGGCCGACGAGCAGCCCCAACGGCGCGGCCCAGGCCACATTGAACGATTCCGCTTCGTAGAAACTGGCGTAGATGGCGTACAACGGCAGCCACGTCAGCAGGGCGGCCAGCGGCACAGCGACCCACGCCCGCAGGTTCAGCAGCGCCGCCAGGACGTAGCCCAGCGCCAGCCCGATCCCGGCAATCAGTGCCAGATTGGCCGGTGGCGTGTAATACAGGAACAACAACTGATACATGAACCACGCGACGAAGCCCAGCACCACGCCCAGCGTGCCAAACAGCGCCATCCGCGCCCACCACGGCCAGAAGCCGCGCAGCCGCCGCGACAGCTCATCGCCGACGAAAACGACCAGCGCCGTCACTACGGCGAACATCAGGCCGAAGCCCAGCGTATCCGACCAGCGCTGCAATGAGAAGATATTCAGCGTCAGATACGTGTTGTAGACCTGCTGCCCCATACCGATCCACGCGCCGAGCAGTGCGAGCAGATAGCGCAGCACCGCTTCTAATGGGTTGTCCGTCAGGCGGCGGACGGTGTTCGTCAACCAGGCGTAGAGCCGCGCCTGCGGTGCGACCACATCCGGCAGCGAAGGCGCTTCATCGCGAACAAGCGCCAGCGCCCGCAGTGCCCCGGGTCGGCCTTCACGCTGCGCGTTCGCCAGGTGCCGCAGCCCGGTCAGTGAGCGCATCCGACCGACAGTACGCGCGGCAAACTCGGATACATCCTCATCTTCATCGTCCAGCGCCTGCTCCGCGACCAGCAGGTCAATCTCGACGTCGTAAACCGCCTCGATCCAGTGCGTCGGCGACGTCAGCAGCAGGCCGAAGCGCGTCATGGTCGTCAGCATCCGGCCCCGGAACTGCGTCTGAATCTCGAACGACTGATTGCGCTTGACCAACCACGAGCGCGTCCCCAGCACGCGCAGCGCCGCAATGCGGGCTGTCGGGTCGCGCTCGACTTCCAGCGCTTGCCCCACCAGCCGGGGAATGACCGGTCGCTGCTCGTCGTCGGGCAGCGTCTCCAGGCGATACAGCGCCCGGATGCGCGCCGGTGCCGTGCCGCTGCGGATCGTGTGCAGGCAGACCAGCCGGCGGCTGTCGTCATCCAGGCGCTGCCACCACACCTCAACATCGACATCGTATTCCAGGGCACCGCGCAGCAGCATCTGTGTGCCGGCCTCATCCAGCGTGAGGCCATACGCTTCCGCATCGTAGTAGTACTGCGCCATCAGCAGATAGTGCGACAGGCTCAGTACGAAGCGTCCCAGGCCACCTGCCCAGGCGTGCCGCGCTCGGCTGTAAATATCGACGGCTTCCAGCAGTTCGCTATCACCGGCGGCGATAGCCTTATCCGTATCGACGAGATAATCGCTGTCGATCAGACCAACATCGCCTTCGACGCTCCCCGCTGCGACGACCGCCGGGGTGGCGAACAGGGCCTCGCGCAGCCGCCCCATGATGTCGACCAGGGTGGGTGGGCGACGCGACGGCTCGATGGAGGTCCCCAGGCGCAGGATGTCCGTCAGCGTGGGCGGCAGATCAGGGTCGAAATGCTCGACGGGCGGCAGCTCGTCCTTGTGCTGCAACTGCCGGATCGCCAGCGGCGACGTCCCCTCGAATGGTAGCTGCCCTGTAAACATATGGAACAGCATGATGCAGAAGCTGTAGATATCAGCGCGCCGATCGATCACATCCGCTGTGAGCTGTTCCGGGGCCATGTACAGCAGCGTCCCTGAGCCAGGATTGCGCGCCCGGCCCTCCGGGTCAAGCGCCGTCGCCAGCCCGAAATCGGCCAGATAAGGCATCTGCTGGCTGTCAAGCAGGATGTTGGGCGGCTTCAGATCAAGGTGAACGACCTTGTTGCTATGGGCGTAATCCATCGCCTGCGCCACAGATTGCCCCATGCGGAGCGCATCCGCCGGGGCCATGGCACCGCGCTGCAGCACGTCTTCGAGGCTGCCGCCGGTCATATAGCGCATGGCGATATACAGGCTGCCTTCGTATTCGCCAAAGTCATAGATGGGCAGGATGTGGGGGTGCTCCATCTGGGCGATGGTGCGTGCCTCGCGTTCGAACAGGGCGACAGGGTCAATCTCGCTGGATAACCCCCGCGCAATGGTCTTGATGGCCACCAGACGCCGCAGTCGCATGTCCCGCGCCGACCAGACATCCGCCATGCCGCCGCGTCCAATATGCTCGATCACCGTGTACTGCCCGTTGACGACTGCGCCGATTTCCATACTCTGCCATAACCCCATCCCGCGAGCACCACAGTGCCATTATAGTTCAGCCTATCGGCTGCGGAAAAAGTCCCGCGTAAGATTTGCATTTTCTAACGCAAAAGGGTGCCCCGTCCGGAGCACCCCGCAAAATCTGCCATGTTTGGCACTAGCCGCCGCGTGGGAGCTGCGATGTATACGTCAGCAGATCATCGGTGATGCTGATGCCGATCACCGTGCCCCGGTTCACCTGCGCCCGCCAGAAGGCCCGCCAGGAACTCGCCAGTGCGTTGTTGATCTGTTCCAGCAGAGCCGGGTCAGCTTCCGTCGCGCCGACGCTGACGCTGGCGATGGCGAAGGTCAGCATGCCGTCGCTCAGGATCGGGATGATGGTCGTCTCAACCTGGACGCTGTCATCGGTGCGCAGCGTTTCCCAGGTGCTCAGCACGACGATCTGGCCGGGCTGCAGGTCGATCGTCATCTCAGTGATGCGCACACGGCGGATGTTCTGCACGCGGTAGCTGCTGTTGATCTGGTCCTCAGTCAGCGTGACCTGCACAACGCCGTCCTCAATCTCGACGATACCGGGGCGCTGAGGATCGCGCTGTGGCTCACCCAAGGAGATCGTAAGCGTCAGCTCATCAATCGCCAGCGACTGGACGCGCCCCGCGCTGTAGGTCTCTTTGATGTAGCGCCGCCAACTGTTCACCAGCGCGCTGTTGATCTGGGCGATCTGTGCTTCCGTAGCATCCTGACCATCGACCATCACTTGCGTGACCGTCCAGGTGATGATGCCGGTATCAACCGTGGGCACCAGCGTGACAGTCGCCGCATAGCTGTTTTCGGTCCGCAGCGGCGTGATCGTCCCGTTGATGACGACCTGCCCCGGTTGCAGATCAACGTTCACATTCTCGACGCGCAGCCGTGGCGCCGTCACTCGAAAGCTGCTGTTGATCTGATCTTCAGTCAGCGTGACACTGCGGCTTTCCTGTGCGGCCACTGTCGGTACGACCAGTACCAGCGCCAGCGCCAACAGGCTCAACAGAGCGAGCTTGCCATTGAACTTATGAAAACGCATCATCATGGTGTTGACCTCGTCATTTGTTCTCTTTTGTGATCGAACGTTGCACCATGAAGATAAATTCATTTTGTATGGCCGTGATTGTCGATTCGTAAACAGTCTGCAAAGTTAATTGAGATGTTGCGCGTATGGGCAATCGCGGGTAGTATTTCTTGCCGGGTCATATCCAGTAATACATAAAGCAATATACATTACAGGATTGGCAGAAAGAACCTTATGATTTCCTGGCAAAAGAATAACGTATTATTAAAGTAGGCATGCCTCTTGAAGAATGTCAAACCGATGGGTGAATACAATATTCAGGCGCTTTCGGATCGGCTCTTCTTGATTATCTGGCACCGTTCGCCGGAGAGTCTGAAGATCGAATTCGATTTCCTAAAAGACCTCAGAAACCGGTTGGATAATGCCGAAGCGCCGATCTACTTCATTTCAGATCTGCGTAACGGCAGCATCACCAACGTGCAGACGCTGCACCAGCTCGGGCAGATGACCACTCATCCGAACTGGGGTGGCGGTATCGCCTTCAGTCAAAGCCCGCTGACGAAAGTCTTCGTGCGGACCTTCACCCGGCTGATACGCAATCCGCAGGTCAGCGACGGTATCTGCGCCACACCGGAAGAAGCCCTGGCCTTCCTTGAGAACCTGCAACCTGGCATCACGCAGGGTATCGACTGGAACGCCGTCCTGCAGACTGATGCAGCACCGCGCGATGCTTCTTAGTAAGGGCATATCAGCCTGTTGGCGGCAGCAGGCGCGCCCGGACCAGATAGCCGCTGGCCTCCGCCGTACGGCGATCATCCGGCACGCCCAGCATGCGCCAGCGCTCTGGCGCTTCCAGCAGCAGATAGCGTATTTCATCGACGACCAGCCCCAGATCATCGAGTTCCGTCTCGGATACGGACCAGGCTACCGGCGCCTGATCGCCCAAAGCGGCGTTGAGTTGCGCCAGTGTTCTGGGCCGCACCACATCGAGCGAGAAGGTCGCCCCCGGCAGGCGATGCCGCAGCCGCTGCATCAGGTTGTGGAGCGCAACCGGTGGTAAGAACATCAGCACGCCGTCAGCCAGCAGTAGCACCGATTCCGGCGCAACGTCTGGCAGATCATCCAGCCATTCCCCATCCAGCAGCGACCCGGCGACGAAGCGATGCACCGCCGTCTCCTGCTCGAAATGCCGCCGGTAGGCGATGGCATCCGGCAGATCAACCTCCAGCCAGTGTGCCGCCCCCTGCCCAACCCGGTTATAGCGCGTGGAGAGACCTGCCCCAAGTTCAACGACGCAGGCCGCCGGCTGCTGCGCGATAAATGCCCGCGTCCACTCATCAAGGATGCGTGCCCGCAGCGCCGCTGCCAGTTGGAAAGGCGGGTTGTACCACGCGTCCTGGGCACTGTCGCGGATAGCGCGCTGCCACCAGTCCACCGCCTGTGGATCGTTCAGCAGCGCGTCGGTACGCTGGCTCTCATCGGCGCGTGCCCGCAGCGTCAGCAGCAGGCTGCGCGTCGGGCCGCTCAGATCGTGCGGTTCTGTCATCTCAGGCATGATCCTGCCCCCGTTTGCGATTCGGTTGCCACGCGACCCAGGCCACCAGCAGCCAGCCGATCACGAACGCCGTGCCGCCGATCGGTGCGATTGCACCCATAATGCCCAGGTCGAATATGGCCAGCACGTACAGGCTGCCACAGAAGAAGATCAGACCGATGAGCAGCGCAATACCCGCCCACGTCAGACGGCGATCAGCCCGCCGATCAATCAGCCAGGCAACCAGCAGCAGACCAAGCCCATGCAGCAGATGATAACGGCTGGCCGTCTCGAATGTATCAACGCGCCCGTTGGCCTCCAGTATGGGGCTGAGGCCATGCGCCCCGAACGCACCCACACCGACTCCCAGCGCCAGCACCAGCGCTCCCAGGCCGATCCATATTCGCGCAGCATCCGTAGTCATAATTTCACCTCAGGTCATGTGCAAACGCACGCCGATTTTAGTCAGCCGTTTGGGAAAAGCAAAGGCGGCAGAGCATTATAGCTCCGCCGCCTCCTTCACTGTTGACCGGGCCGCCCCGGTCTGGCGCGGTCTCCCTGACCTCGCCGGGTGGCGATTGTCACCCGCGCCGACACAGCGATACTCACATCGTTGCTGACGTCGTTAGTGACGTCGTTACTTCCGTTTGATCTCGATCTGTCGCGGCTGTACGGCTTCGGACTTGGGGACACTCAGCGTCAGCACGCCGTTTTCATATTCGGCCTCAACGTCATCGCTTTTGACGGGCACCGGGAAGCGTACGCTGCGGGCATACTTGCCATAGCGCCGCTCGCGGATGATGCGCTTGCCGTTTTCTTCTTCGTGTTCGTCCTGGATTTCGGCGCTGATGGTCAGCACGTTATCGTTCAGCCGCACCTGAATATCTTCAGGCTTCACGCCGGGGATGGAGGTCTTGACGTGATAGGCGTTGTCGTTCTCATCCACGTCCAGCGCCAGACTGAAGTCACCATCCAGTTCCGTCTCGCCGAAGGGCGTCATCATGCCGCGCAGTTCGTCCCGCATGTCCTCAACCCAACGATCGAGCCAACGATTACCAGGTGTACGTCGCATTAGCATGATCAATCCTCCTCTTATTCAACATCACTCCCTGATGTTTACGTTTTCAGCATAGGACGCACATATATGAACTGCGTATATGGAATGTAGGAAAAATCTCAACAGGTCACATTAACGTTTATTGTCACAAACAAATTCACCCTGATTGAAAGGTTAAGCTTTACTCGGCCTGTCCCGGCGTATAATACAGACATGAATAGACACTACCTCGACATGGACAAAGTTATGGTGAACGGAACAGGCGAGAGCCTGTGCAAACATCAAGAACTCGACAACGGCATCCATCAGTTCACCTTCTTCGCTGACGACCGCAGCGCGGTCGACGAGTGGGCGGCGCACATCGAACAACTGCAAATCAACGGCAAGTGGTACGGCAAAGGCGTGATGCGCCTGCTCCTCGATAGCCGGGCATCCGGCCAGCTCCCCATGCGTTACCTGTTCGAGTGTCTGAGCGACTACAATCGTGAGTACGAGCACCTCAAACTGAAAGCGCCAGAGATTCGTATGGCCTATGTCCATGACGACTCATTAGCGATTCTTGAAATCTTCAACCTCTTCGCCGGGCTGATGCCTGTCCCGACACAGGCCCGTTTCTTCTCTGATCACGAGATCGAGGCCGCGAAAACCTGGCTACTCGCTGACGAATAATCTCTCCGCTACCCCATGACTGACTGAACGCATCGGCTATAATAGCCTGATTGGGCGCACGATGGCGCGCCCTGCGTTCGGATCGTCTGCAAAGGGGTAGCCCATGCGTGTTGGGGTAGATATCGGCGGCACGTTTACCGATCTGGTGCTGGAAGACGACGGCCAGCTCCGCATTCACAAACGGCTGAGCACGCCCCAGGACCCCGCCCAATCCATGCTGGCCGGGCTGAACGACCTCACCGGCGGGGACCTGAACGCACTGTCACACGTCATTCACGGCTCGACAGTCGCCACCAACGCCATTCTGGAGCGAAAAGGCGCACGTATCGCCCTGATTACGACTCAGGGCTTTCGTGATGTGCTGTTCATCGGGCGTCAGAACCGCCCCGATCTCTACGCCCTGCATCCGACGCTGCCGCCGCCGCTCATCCCACGCGAGCGCTGCTATGAAATCCCGGAGCGACTCGACCCACACGGCGAGGTGCTGCTGCCGCTCGACGAAGCCGCACTCGACGCCGTGCTGGATGACCTCGCCGCACAGCAAATCGATGCGGTCGCCGTGTGCCTGCTATACAGCTTCGTCAACCCGGATCACGAACAGCGCATTCGCCAGCGCATTGTCGAGCGCGGCCTGCTGGACGCATGGCAGGTAGCCCTCTCGTCGGAAGTGCTGCCGGAGTTCCGCGAGTACGAGCGCGCCGCGACTGTCGCCCTGGAAGCTTACGTACGCCCGATCATGGCCCGCTACATCGACCGCCTGCGCGCCCAACTGCCGGCACATACCGGCCTGGCCATCATGAAGAGCGACGGCGGCATTATGTCGGCTGGCCGCATCCGGGATCAGGCCGTACAGACGGCGCTGTCTGGCCCTGCTGCCGGTGTGATCGGCGCGCTGCATCTGGCGACGGTGGCCGGCTACCCGCAGATTATCACGCTCGATATGGGCGGTACCTCGACCGACGTCGCCCTGTGCCCCGGCCAGGCCCCTTATTCCGCCCAGCGCAGCCTGGACGATCTGCCGCTGCGGCTGCGGCTGATTGATATTGAGACGATCGGGGCCGGGGGCGGCAGCATCGCCCGCGTCGACGCCGGGGGCGCACTGCGCGTCGGCCCGGAGAGCGCCGGTGCGGAGCCAGGGCCGCTCGTCTATGGGCGCGGCGGTACGGAAGTCACCGTCAGCGATGCGAACGCGCTGCTCGGTCGCCTCGATGCCGAGCACTTCCTGGGCGGCCAGATGCGGCTGGACATCGACAGCGCGCTGCCTGCCGTGGGTCGGCTGGCCCAGGCCCTCAACCGTGATATTCAGGGCGCGGCCCAGGGCATCATTGATGTCGCCAACGCCAATATCGACCGGGCGCTGCGGCGCGTCTCGGTCGCACGCGGCCATGATCCACGTGCTTTTACGCTGGTCGCCTTTGGGGGGGCCGGGCCGCTGCACGCCTGCGAGATCGCCGAACGTCTGGGGATGCCGCGCGTCCTGGTGCCGCGTCACCCGGGTGTATTGTGTGCGCTGGGCCTCCTGGTCGCCGATGCCATCATCGATAGCAGCCGCGCCGTACTGGCGAAGGCCAGCCGTGGGCTGCTCGCCAGACTCCGTGCAACTCAGGCGGAACTGCTTGCAGAGGGCCGCGACGCGCTGCGTCAGGAGGGCTACCGCGATGAGCAGATGCAGTTCAATGTCGTGCTGGACATGCGCTATGTGGGTCAGGCGCACGAACTGACGGTGCCCTTCACGCGCTCCGTGGTGGATACGTTCCATCAGGCACACGAAGCCACCTATGGCCACGCCCTGCGCGACCGCCCCATCGAGGTGATCAATATGCGCCTGCAGGCCATCAGCCTCAGCGACAAGCCCGCGCTCCGCCCGAAACGCGCCTCGAAGTCGCGCGCGGCGGATGCCTCACTCGGCAGCCGTCCCACAGCCGATGGCGAAATCCACCTCTACGACCGCGACCGCCTGACCGTCGGCGCGCAGTTTGCCGGCGAGGCGCTGATCTTCCAGCTGGATAGCACCATCTACATTCCCCCCGGCTGGCACGCCACGATCGACGCCTACGAAAATCTCATCATCGAGCGTCTTGCTCAACAGTAACCGGAGGCCCCAAATGACCGTTGATGCCATCAGCCTGGAAGTCTTCAAGCACCGTTTCATCAGCGTGGCCGAGGAGATGGGCGCGACCCTGCAGCGCGCCAGCTTCAGCCCGAATATCCGTGAGCGCCTCGATTTTAGCTGTGCCGTCTTCGATAGCGAGGCGCGCATGGTCGCCCAGGCTGCCCATATCCCGGTACACCTCGGCAGCATGCCCGCCAGCGTCGCTTATGCCGTCCAGCACGTGGAGAGCTTCAACGAAGGCGATGTCATCGTGTTGAACGACCCCTATCGCGGCGGCACGCACCTGCCCGATATCACAATGGTGTCGCCTGTGTTCGATGGCGATGGCCTGGCCTTCTTCGTCGCCAGCCGCGCCCATCACGCCGATGTGGGCGGCATGGCCCCCGGCTCGCTGCCCCTCAGCACGGAACTGTATCAGGAGGGGTTGATCATCCCACCCGTCAAGCTGAAGATGAGCGGCTGGCTGAGCGACGGCGTCTTTGATCTGATCATCGCCAACAGCCGCGACCCCGAAGAGCGCGTCGGCGATATCGAGGCGCAGTTGGCGGCCCACCGCGTCGGTGAGCAGCGCGTCCGTACACTCCTCGCGGAGCATGGCTCGCGGACTGTGCAGGCGCACGCCGCCGCCCTCATCGATTACAGCCAGCGCATGACGGAAGCGATCATCGCCAGCATCCCGGATGGCACCTATCGCTACTGTGATGCCCTGGAAGGCGACGGTCAGGCGGAGTTCGACATCCCCATCTGCGCGGCAATCACCGTCAGCGGCGATCAGATGCGCGTCGATTTCGAGGGAAGCGCGCCCCAGGTGACGGGCAACGTCAACGCGGTGACGGCCATCGTCCGCAGTGCGACATGGTACTGCATCCGCCTGCTCGCCACGGACGAAGTGCCCGTCAATCATGGCTGTTTCATCCCCGTCACTGTGGATGTGCCACAGGGCAGCGTGGTGAACCCCTACTTCCCGGCGGCGGTGGCTGTCGGCAACACGGAGACAGGTCAGCGTGTGGTGGATACGGTACTCGGCGCACTCGCCCAGGCCCTGCCGGATCGCATCCCGGCGGCTAGCCAGGGCAGCATGAATAACGTCACGATTGGTGGCATGGTACGCGGGCGGCAGTGGGTCTATTACGAGACGATCGGCGGCGGGCATGGGGCCAGCCCCGCCGCTGACGGCATCAGCGGACGCCACAGCCACATGACCAATACGCTTAACACACCCGTCGAAGCGCTGGAAATGGCCTATCCGCTGCGGGTGTGGCGCTATGCTCTGCGACCGGAGAGCGGCGGCGCAGGTCAGCAGCGCGGCGGCGACGGCCTGATCCGCGAGTACGAATTCCTGACCCCGGCGACCGTCACCCTCAACACGGAGCGGCGGCGCATCGCGCCCTACGGGTTAGCGGGCGGGCAGCCCGCGCACGTCGGACGGAATACGCATATTCATGATGGCAAATCTCAGGAAGTGGGCGCTAAACATCAGATCCGCGTGCAGCCCGGCGACCGCCTGCGCATCGAAACGCCCGGCGGTGGCGGCTGGGGCACGCCAGGATCAATCTGAGGCTAGACCTTCTCGAATTCTTCTTCGGAGCAAACGCGCACGACTTCGGCCAGTTCATGACCGATGAAGCAAGCCCGCCCATTCGCTTCGATCTGCAGCGGCCCATTGAACGGCGCTCGTTCCACCAGCCGCAGATGCACGCCCGGTTTCACGCCTAGCGTATCCAGATAACGCAGTTTCTCTTCGTCGTGGGTATTCGCCCGGCTGACTACGTAGATTTCGCCGGGCTGGGCTTCATGCAGGGGCCGGTCGATAACGCGGGGCATGGTCCCGTCAGCATGCGGGATCGGCTCGCCATGCGCACACCGGCGCGGGTATCCGACTATCTCGTTCATGCGCTCCGCCACGCGATCACTGACGCCAGCGCCGAACTCATCCGCCAGTTCATGCACCTGATGCCAGCCAAAGCCCATCACATCGACCAGGAAACGCTCGACAATGCGGTGCTTACGGATGTGCGCCAGCGCTTCGCGCTCGCCGCGTTCCGTCAGTCGGACGCCACGATACGGTTCGTGATCCAGATAGCCTGCTTCTTTTAATCGCTGAACCATGCGCGTAACTGCGGGGGCAGAAACGTGCAGGACGTTGGCCAGGGCCGATGTCGACACGTAGGGATCGTCGGGCTGGTAATACTGGATGCGGTAGGCTTCCGCAAGATACTCTTGCATTGCCGGGCTGACGGTCATTTACTTGCCCTATTCTGCCACAATATTGATGACTTTCATCATAAATATAGCCAATTCTCGCAGGCTTTCGCAAGGGTTAATCCTTAACCTTGCATGGGGTTTAACCTGACGTGCGCCTCACCTCAGGCTGTGCAGGTAGGCGATTAGGGCTTGCAGCTCGCTTTGTGAGGCCGTTTCCGGCAGGCGGTGGACATCCGTCCCCAACGTGAACAGTGTACGCAGGCTGGCGACGGAGCCGTCATGCAGATAGGGCGCGCTGGCCCACAGACCCCGTAGATCGGACGTCAGGAAGGCCCCACCCGTGCCGACATCGTGCAGTTGGCCATCTCCAGCGCCGCCGCCCAGATGACATCCCGCACAGCCCCACCGGGCGAACAACACGCCGCCGAGGACCGCGTCACCATCCGTGCGTGGCGGGGCCGGTGCGCTCAGCGACTCCAGATAGCGCACCAGTGCCGCCGCATCCAGGCTATCATGGGCGAGGCCGCTGCCGCCGTTCGCCTGGAAGTGCGCGTTCAGGTCGAACAGGCTGGCCCATTGTCCACGCCGACCATAGGCGCTGCGCCCTTCAACGTGCCACAGCAGCGGCGCATCCACGCCGCCCCATGCGACACCCATGCTCAACCCACCCTGATGGCAGGCGGCACAGCTCAGGGCGTGCGGCGCGTTCAGGCGCGGGTCCGCCGCCGTGTGGAACAGGCGCGCCCCCAGTTGCAGATCAGGCGACACGCTGATATCACTGGTGGGCAGGCTGTCCGTCGGCATCAGGAAGCTGACGTCAATCACCGTCACCGTCTGATCGATGACATCATGGCTGTAGATCGACAACGCATCCCGGCTGAGCAGCAGTGTGCGCGGTGCGGTGCCGGTCGGGACGTTGGCCTGGGCCAGTCCTGCCCGCAGGTCGATCACCGAGACGCTGCCGCTGCCCACATGCGCAACGTACAGCCGATTACGCGCCCGGTCCAGCGCGGCGGCACCCGGCAGATTGACCAGCCGGTCCACCGTCGGCAGGAAGAGCTGCGCTTCCGGCAGGGGCTGCATGGTCGCCAGATCAACCACGCTGACGACCGGGATCAGCCGCGCATCCGGCGGCACATCGACGCCCGGGTTCGCCAGACTGTGCGGCACGTAGGCGCGCCCGCTGCGGTTATCAATGAGCGGCGTGCCGATCCGCGTCGCATTCGACGCGAGCTGAATCGTCTGTACAACCTGTCGCTGTGGCAGATGAACGAGGCTCAGCAGGCCGCCCGGGTCATGCGCGACCAGCAGCAGATCGCCCCACAGGGCGAGTGTGGTCGGGTTGGGCGGTGTGGGGATGCGCGCCAGTCGCCCACCGGTCGCCCCGTCGAGCAGCAGCAGCGCCGCCTCGCCTTGCAGGCTCACCAGCACCTGCCCATCCCGGGCGATGACGCCATACGGCAGCGCCCCCAGCGATACCAACCCGCTGACATCCAGCGGCGCGTCGCCATCCAGGGCGAGGCGCGTCAGCGTGCCGTCCTGCCGGTTGATCGCGTAGGCGCGGTCGCCATCAGCGGCGATGCCGTGCGGCTGCCGTCCGGTTTCCAGCTCCGCCTGCAGGATGCCACCGCGCAGCGCCACCCGCGAGACACTGTTGCTCAGGGCGTTAGTGACGAGCAGATCATTACCCACGAGCGTCATCGTCCCGCTGCTGATGACCGGCTCGTTCGGGCCAGGCAGCACATACAGCGGCTCCTGCGCGATCACGCTGCCCAGGCTCGCCAGTAAAAGCAGGCCAACGAGTAATCTGAACACTGCACGGCTGCCAGTTGCCCCACCAGATCGTATCCTGTTCATGGCTGCGGCTCCGTATAGAGCTGATCGAAGAGCAGCGTCGCCTGCTGTGTGGCGATGGTCGGGCGGCCTTCCGCATCCAGGCCGGTGAGGGCGAAGCGCAGCCGCACGATATCGCCCGCCGCCGGGCCGCTGCCCCGGCCCCCCGTCTCCAGATGCGGGAAACTGCGCACCAGATCGCCCGGGCTGAACGTGTAGACGAAGCGCCCGCTGCTGATGCGCGGCTCCAGGTCTGCCAGTACTACGCCGGGCGTGCTGATCGTGGCGTAAGCGCTCAGGTCGGACCAGCCCGCCGGTACATCCAGCGTCAGGCTGACCGGCTGCCCCGCGAAGATTTGCGAGGATCGCAGGTTGAGCGCGGGGCTATCCGGTGCCCGCACGAAGAAGCGATAGCGCCCGCCTTCCGTGCCCGGCACGCCCCCGCTGACCGAATTCGCCAGCGGCCCGGCGGATGTCTCCCCGGCGTAGGTGACACGTACATCCAGCGTCCATGCGCCGATCTCATCGAGCGCAACAGTCTGCTGGGGGTCGAATACGTAGCCGAAGCGGCTCGCCTGCTGGCTGAGGTCGTAAACCGCCCCAGAGGGTGCCGTCAGCTCCGCCGTCACGTCGGCTGGCAGCGGCGGCGCAACGTTGCCCAGGAGCGCCAGACGATCACCCTGGGTATAGACCTGCCCCGGCTCCGGCGTGTGCGGCACGAAAACCAGCCGATCCGGGCCAGTCGGCAGCAGGGGTTCGCGCAGCGGCGGCACCACCCGCGCCGCGTCACGGCCCGCCGTGGTGATGGCCAGCGCCGCATAACCATGGCTGGCGGTTTCCGTAACAACGCCGCCGAACAGAAAGACCATATCACCAGGGCGATTGCCCGCCGCCCCCGCGCCGATCTGACCGCCGAGCAGGTCGTCATTGTGCCAGCGCAGGCGCGCCAGCGGCCCGCCGACCTGTGCGGCCTGCCGCAGCCAGACTGCTGGCCGCACCGCACTGATCAGCGCGAAATCCGGCCACATCACCGGCTGATCGTCGGGCAGCATCAGCACCGGCTGCAGGCCGCTGTTATCACTATCGGGCAGCAAGGCAACATCGCCGCTGAACGTCGGCATGTTGGCGATAGGCGGCAGGTCCGGCGCATCCGACGGATAGACGCGCGTGTCATACCAGGGTTGCGGCGCTCGCGTATAATCTGCGATGCCGCGCAGGCCACGCGCCGCAGGTGCGTCAGCCGTCGTGATGACCCCTGCCGTCCGCAGGCGACCATGCCACAACTGGCCGTCTGCATCGCGGGCCTGCACCTCATAATCGACCACGTAATGCCCCGGCTGATCAACACGATGTGCGTGCAGTACAGGCCCGGTCACGTCCTGCCAGCGCATCACCTGCGGCGCGCCATCCAGCGGATAGACGGTCAGCGTGGTCTCGGCGCGAATTTCCGTCAGTATGACGGGCGGCAGCAGCGCAACATTCGGCGCGAAAGCGTCGCCAACGACCAGCGGCGTGCCCGGCAGCACGACCGGCACAAGCCGCAGTTCATTCGCGGCCAGCGGCGCTGACGCCGTCGGATAGTGTGTGAGCGCCTCCTCCGGCGCGGACCAGCCCGTCAGCAGCGACCGGTCGGGCTGCGGCGGGGCATCGCCCACCCGCAGGATGACCGGTATCACCGTGCGTGAACTGCCCGCCGACCCGCTGCCCTCCGTGCCAAAAATGCGATTGTCGTACCAGTCGAAAGGCGCGCTGCCCGCAACCTGCGCTGTCCCCGTCAGCGCCAGGATGTACAGGCCCGTCGGCAGGTCATCCGGCACGGCAGCGTCAAAGCTCAGGCTGAATTCATAGGTACGGGCTTCGGCATCGCTGCGAATGAAGGCCGTTGTCACGGCGTCCAGGGGGCGCGGCTGCGCCATCAGCCCGGCCACTGGCAGCCCGGATGCCGTCAGCGCCTGCACTTCCAGGCTGTTGAGCGGATCGCGCAGCGGCCAGGGGTCGGACAGGGGGACAATTTCAAGGGCGGCACCCGCAGAGAGAGGCAGGTCAGCGGCGGCACCGGGCGCACTGAACGTGACGTCCAGGCGCAGCGACAGCCGTTCCCCGGGCGCGTAGTCGGCAGCGTTGAGGCGTCCCGCCGCCCACCAGACGCCGCTGCCGCGCGCCAGACGGCCACCAACGCCGATCTCAGTCGGCAGGGCCTGATGCAGCACGAGCCCGGGAGCATCCGCAGGGACGCCGCCCGCACGCCGCAGGGCATCCGGCAGACGCTCCGGCCACAGCAGGCGGTAGGGCATCGACGGCAGGCCGCGCAGGTCTTCGATCACGAAGCTGCCATCGGGGCGGGCGGTGCTGTAAGCGACCTCGCCCGTGTAGATGTTCTGCAGCGCCAGCGGACGCGCGCCGGGGATGGCCCCCGCCTCGCCCACCACGCGGACGGTCGCCGGCGACTCCCCGGCCTCAACACGGATCAGTGCCGGGTCGGCGTCTTCCTGGGCGATGGCGACGACGCCAGCCACCAGCACCACCCACAGCAGCAGCAGCAGCAGACGCACAACGCGAATTTGCATCGGGCGTCAGGGCCGCAGATGAAGCTGTGCCACCAGCGCATCGAGGCGAGCCAGCAGCGCTTCCGGCGCGTCATTGTTGAGCAGGGTGTAATCCGCGATGGCGATGGGGCCACCCTTCTCGATCATCTCGATCTCGCGGATGTCGCGCTCCTCGGCTTCCTGCGGGGTGAGTGGTCGCTCAGGGCGCTGGGCGAGCCGCTGATAGCGCAGGCGGCGATCCGCGACGATGGCAACCACCACCATCTCCCCGCCGAACTCCGCATGCAGCATTTTGTACTCGCTGAAGCTGTACAGCCCATCGATCACGACGCATGCGCGACTCTTGAGCGCTGTATGGAGCGCAGGCAGGGCACGACGGGCTATCGCCTCTTTGCCCTCATTGGCGCGGAACTCTTCGCGAACGTGACGTTCGTTATCCGGCGTGACCGGCCAGCCGCGCCGCTGGACTTCATCGACGACGATGCCGCCAAACCGAAATTGATAAAAACCGCGCTGCTCCAGATGCTGCGCACACAGCGTCTTGCCGGAGCCGGGCATGCCGACCAGCGCCAGCGCTCGGACAGTCGAATGGCTGCTCATGTGGCGTTGTGTCCCTATCTTCGCGTAAGTCAAGTTGGATCAGGCACGGCGGGCATTATAGGCAATGTCACCCGATGCGAACAGCGCCATTTACGACCGGCACCCTCCCTGCGTTCAGCACAAAATGTCGCCCTGAGGTAAACTTCCTGCAAGGAGACATGATGGAAACGAGCGATCCACAACACGAGCCTGATGGTCTGCACCTGCCCCTGGTCGGGCGTGATGAGCTGCTGGCGCGCATTCATCAGCACGCCCTGGATATGGCGTCGCCGCACGCGCTGGCGGTGATCGGGCCACCCGGCAGCGGCAAGACGTCGCTGCTGCGCGCACTGGCCGCAGAAGATGAAGACATCATCGGCGTGTATATCTCCCTGCGCGATGCCGCTACCAATACGGAGACGAACTGGCTGCGCACGCTGATCGAAGCGACCAACACCGCCCTGCTAAACCGCGACTACAGCCAGAACCGCCTCGATGCTATGGAGAGCACACTGGAGAACCCATTAGCACCAGCACTGCGCCCGTGGATCAACAGCGACTATCTAAGCGGCGTGACGCGCCTCATCCGGTCGCACCGGCGCATCCTGTGGCTGCTGGATGATCTGGAAGCGCTGCTCGCGTCGATGGAAGTGGATCATCTGCCGGATGATACACTGCTATATCTGCATGGCCTGATGCTCAACCATATGCAGCTCGGCATCGTGGTAACCGCTGATCTCGATGCAGAAGGCCGCCTGCTGAGCCTGGCACCGTTCGTCCCGGTTGAGGCGATCCATCGGCTGCACCTGCTCGACCCGGAGGCGACACGCAGCCTGCTGCGCAGCGCCCGGCCCAGTCTCAGCGACGAAGACGCCGCCCATATCCACGCGGCGACCGGCGGGCATCCGCAGTGGCTGACGCTGTGCGCGCAAACGCTGAACGGCCAGCCACAGGCCACTATTGAAACGATCAAACAGGCCGTGTATCCGCAGGTCACCGCCGATTGTGAGGCACTGTGGCAGCGTCTGAGCACGCATGAACAGATCATCCTGCAGGCGATTGTCAACCTGCACTACAGTGACCCTCTGAAAGCGATCACGCCGACGATGCTGGAGCAGTGGCTGATCGACAGCGATACGCCGCTGGATGCGACTGACATCGCCGCCGCCCTGCGCGGCCTGGATTATCGCGAGATCATCGGGCCGGACCGGCAGAATCTGCGACTGCGGTCGGGGTTCTTCGAGCGCTGGTGCCTGACGCAGCTCAGACGGGGTCAGCGCGTTGAGCAGCGCCGGACGACAGCAGCAACGACGCCGACGCCGGCAGCAGCAGACAGCACCCCACCCATGCGCCGCCTGAGCATCCTGCTGATTGTGCTGATCGTGATCATCGTGCTGGGGATCATCTTCGCCACAGCAGGCGGCGGGTTGAATCAGGCTGCGCCCACAGCACAGCCGACCGTCACGCTCAACGCAGACAGCTCATAAATGCACTTGTGACCTGATCAGGGCAGATCGACGGCACAGCGCACTTCGCTGAAGGTATCTGGCTGGACGACCGGGCAGGTCGCCACCACGTCCACACGCCCCAGACGCACCTCAAAATAAGCGCCACTATCGCTGGCGGAGCTGATCCAGAATGGCCGGGCCGTCTGGCGGTAGTACATCCGTGAATTGCACATGTCGGCTGGCGGCTCATCACCGGGCAGGGTGACATAGCGCAGCGTCCAGACCTGCAAGCAGGATTCCGGCTGCAGGCCGCGCCACAGTTCGCCCCATTCCGAGGCGCGATAGCTCTTTGTCTGGACGATCTCGATCTCTTCGGCGCTGGTGCCGCTGGAAGCGCTGGGCTGTATCTGCGGCTCGAACAGCAGAAAGCGCAGATTACGGACCTCAACTATGTCTGATTCCGCACGATTGTAGAGTACCAGCGTGCGGCCATCATAGCGCAGCAGGACCTCGGCATCGTCTGCATCCGTCATGGCGAAGCCAGGGGTCGCGCTGGCCCGTGATGAAGGCCGGCGTTCAGTGGCGGTGGTGGGCGGTCGCGGCGTTGCCGTGCGGGTCACGGTCGATTGCGGCGTGGCTGCCTCGTCTTCGGCCTCTTCGGCCTCTGTTTCGGCCTCTTCGGTGAGGGTGGCCGCCAACCGGGTCGTCGCAATCTGCGTCTGGGCGGTATAGACTGCCGCCAAAAAGCCCTGTGCAGAATTCGGCGTGCTCTCGACTGGCGCAGGCGTATCTGGCGCAGGCGTATCTGGCGCAGGCGTATCTGGCGCAGGCGTATCTGGCAGCGAGGTTGGCTCGGACGTGGGCGCGGGTTCGGTCGGGGTTGGCGTCGGGCTGCTGACAGCAGAGATCGCTGACGACCTCGTATTGTTGCTGGCAACCACGGCGAGGATCACCGCGCCCAGCCCGAGGGCGACGATCAGAGCCATGAGCAGGCTGACATAGAGCGGCACCGGGCGACGCAGCCCGGTCGGGCGCGAGTCTTCTACGGCCATCTTCGGCAGGCTGACGGGCGTGCGCATAAACGGTTCAGAGGCGCGGCGGGATGCGCTGGCATCACGAGATGGCTCGGAAGCCCTTTGTGATGTCCCCGGCGCGGGCCGTGCTTTGAGTTTTGAGGGCACTGGCGCGAGCTGCGGTACATCATGCAGGGTATGGACGCCATCCGCCTTCGTGTCTATCCCGGGCTGGGGTGCCGTATCGGGCCAGGCATCATCCTGTTCGAGACTGGCGGCCTCGAGACTGGCGGCGGAGAACTTGCGCAGATTGGCCGGCGGTCGCTGGCGTGATGGCAGCACCCAGTCGGATTCGGTATCAAAAGCGAACTGAAGTTCCTGGACGAAATCCAGGCAGGTGATGAAACGTCGCTGCACGGATTTATCCAGGGCGCGCATGACGACGCGCTCCACCCGCGATGAAATCTTGGGGTTGACGACCGAAAGTGAAGGCGGCACTTCGCTGATGTGCTTAAGCGCGACGCTCATTGCGGAGGCGTCATCGAAGGGGACGCGCCCACTGAGCATCTCATAGGCGATGACGCTCAGTGAGTACTGATCGGACTGGGGCACGGCCTGCGCCGACGAGATCGCCTGTTCCGGCGCGATGTAATGCACGCTGCCGAAGGTATTGCCGATGGTCCCCTCAGTGGCGTTGAGGGCGAGGCCAAAGTCGGTCAGGATGGCCTGGCCTTCTTTATTGACGATGATGTTAGACGGCTTGACGTCGCGGTGGATGATGCCCTGCTGATGCGCATAATCGAGCGCGTCGGCGATATCACGGAGGATGCGCACCATATGCGTCGGGGTGAGGGCATCGGCTTCAGCGTTCGTCTGCATGATCTCGCGCAGGTTGCGGCCCTCGACATAGGCCATCGCGATGTAGTACAGATTCTGATACTGTCCAAATTGGTAGACGCCAACAATGCGCTGATGATTCAGCCGCGCAATCGCACGGGCTTCGCGGAGGAAGCGCTGGCGATATTCTTCCTGTTCAGCGCTGGCGATCAGGCGTGGCTCAATAACTTTGACAGCGGCATACCGCGCCAGTTTGCGATCGTAGCCACGATAAACGCGCGCCATACCCCCGGTGCCGAGTACGCCATCGATGGTGTAATCGCCCAGAGTCTTACCTATCATCGGGTCTGCTGACGACATCGCCTCTCCCCGCAGTGGGCCGGTGTGTTCGGTCATGTAGGTCTCTTATTGGGTATCGTCATAATTCATTATATCGACGTTCGATGCAGGGAAATGTCCATCTTGTAGGAAAACCTTAAGGTTTGGAATAGGTTAACAAGCTGAGGGACTCCATCGACGGGAAATTACGTTATACTAGGAACCATATCGTAGACGGGTGCATAGTTTCTGCGACAGCATCCGTCATATACGGACACATAAATTACAGCGGGTAAGCCCCTTGACGCCTCAACCAGACATACCAGAAAAAGAAATCCGCGAGCGCTGCGGAAAGTTCCTCAGCGCGGCTTCTGACGAGGCCCGCAGGATGGGCCACAATTTCGTCGGGACGGAACACCTGTTCATCGCGCTGACACGCAACGAAACCGGCCAGACGAGCCAGCTACTGCATCAGGCGAACCTGAACCCGCGTCAGGTGCGGGCGGAGATTCGCCGCGAGATCGGCACATCAGATGATCCTATCGGCGAAGTGCTGCCGCTGACGCCGCGCACAGAAATCGTGCTGTCGCTGGCGATCTTCCTGGCGGAGCAGGACGACATCCGCGATGTGGGCGAGATGCACATCCTGATGGCGATGCTGCAGGAAGGCGAAGGCGTGCCCATGCGCAAGCTGGTCGACCTGGGATTTGATATTAACTTCTGGCTGCAGAAGCTCATCACGCGGCAGCAGAACCAGCCCGGCCCGATTGAAGAAGACCTTAACTGGGATGACAGCGACTTCAACCTGGATATTTCCGACGGCGACCTGTTCCACCCGCTGAAGGCCGTCGCTGACGGCGAGACAACGCCGACGCCGCTGCTGAATCGCTACGGGCGCGACCTGACGGCCCAGGCCGCAGCGGGCAAGATCGCGCCGGCAATCGCCCGTGAACGTGAGATTCGGTCGCTGGCGCGAACGCTGGCACGCAGCAAGAAGAATAATCCGCTGCTGCTGGGCGATGCGGGCGTCGGTAAGACGGCAATCGTCGAAGGGCTGGCCTACGCCATCCATGACAAGACCGCCCCGCCCCCGGTGCAGGATTACCGCATCGTGCAGATCGAAATTGGCACGCTGGTCGCCGGGACGAGCCTGCGCGGGCAGTTCGAAGAGCGGCTCATCGGCATCGTGGACGAGGTCAAGCGCGCAGAGAACATCATTCTGTTCATCGATGAGATCCATACCATCGTTGGCGCGGGCGACACCATCGACAGCAACCTGGACGCGGCGAACATCCTCAAGCCGGCCCTGGCACGTGGCGAGATCAAGTGCATTGGCGCGACCACCCACGAAGAATACCGGCGCGCCATCGCCCAGGACCCGGCCCTGGCGCGGCGCTTCCGCACGATTGACGTTGACGAACCCACTGAGATGGATTCCGTCACCATTCTGGAGTCACAGAGGCGGCGGCTGGAGAATCACCATGAAGTGCGTATCAGCGCGGATGCCATCGAAGCTGCTGTCCGGCTGAGCACCCGTTATCTGGCTGATCGACGGCTGCCGGATAAGGCGCTTGATCTGCTGGACGAAGCCTGCACCCGCGTCACCATTCAGACGATCCACCCCGATCTGATCGAGCCGAACGGCGAGCAGGGTACAGCAGATCTGCGGCGCGATGTGACGCCGAATGACATCGCAGCGGTGCTCTCTGAGTGGACGGGTATTCCCGTCCAGGAGCTGACAAAAGATGAGAAGCGGCGGCTGGTCGGCCTGGAAGACGCGCTGAAGCGGCGCGTCATTGGGCAGGATCACGCGATCTGCATGGTGGCGGACGCGATCAAGACGGCGCGTACTGGCCTCAACGACCCCAACCGGCCGATTGGCGTCTTCCTCTTCCTGGGGACTTCCGGCGTCGGCAAGACGGAACTGGCGCGTGCCCTGGCTGAGTTTTTGTTCGGCACTGAGGACGCCATGCTGCGCCTGGATATGTCCGAGTTCCATGACGCGCACACCGTCGCCCGATTGATCGGCGCGCCACCCGGCTATAAGGATCACAACCGGGGCGGGCAGCTCACGGACGGGCTGCGGCGGCGACCCTACAGCGTCGTCCTGCTGGACGAGATCGAAAAGGCGGCACCGGAGGTCTTCGACATCTTCTTACAGATCTTCGACGAAGGTCGTTTGAGCGACGCGCACGGCCGCCGTGTCGATGCGCGGCATGCTGTCTTCATCATGACGAGCAATATCGGTACCCAGGAGAGCGCGCGCGTGCTTGGTTTCAACCGGGATGAGACCGGCCGGACGAACTATGCACCTTTCCTCAAGCAGCGCTTCCGGGTGGAATTTCTGAATCGCATTGACGAGGTTGTGACGTTCCAGCCATTGACGCAGGAGACGCTCGCTAAAATCCTGGAAGTGCAGATCGAAGAACTGCGCCGTCGCCTGCGCGAACAGGGCCTGCACCTGGAAGTGAGCGAGGCGGCCCGCGCATACATCCTCGAAGACAGTTACGACCCGGTCAACGGGGCGCGCCCGCTGCGCCGCGCCGTAGAGCGCCTGCTGACCCGTCCACTCAGTTCGCGGATTGTAGGCAGCCACTTCGAGAGTGGCGCGACCGTCCTGGCGGATATGCGTAACGGGACGCTGCACTTCGAGACAAACGTGGTCACAGACTGATAACGACCGTCATTCATCCGCTAACAAATCCAATGGATCCAGCAGAGCGCATCTCTGCTGGATACTCCTGTATAATTATATACAAATAAGAGCACAATCCCTCATCCCCCTCCACATACACCTTGTGCCCCATCGCGGCTTCAGACCTGGCATATCAGGCCGAAGATGCGTTTCACAATCCACGGAGGGAAAGCTCATGAAACGCTTTATGTTAATCGTCCTCGCGCTGGCAGCGGTTATGGCGATCGCTGCCCCGCTGCCGAGCGCAGCCTGCTGCGAACCCGAAGCCTGGGTCGAGCTTGTCCGTGCGCGCAGTTACGTCCCTGGTGAAGGCGTGATCGACTTCACCGTCGAGAAGACCGTTGATGGCGACTGGCGGCAGTCGCTGCTGCATGTTGTCATTGATGGACCGGGCATTTTCGTCAACACGCCGTTGATCGCCCTTGAAGGCGACCCGGACTGGGCAAGCGTCAGTGAGGATCTCGGCTGGGGCGGCCTGGATACGGTCGTACGCATCTACAACTCGCGTGCGTATACCTGGCATACGATGGAAATCCACATCGATAACTATGCCAATACCAGCACAGTCCGCGTATGGGAAGACAGCGGCTTCTGGTATCGCACGGCCCGCGTTAAGGGCTATGTGCTGCTCGATGGTGAGATGTTCCGTGACTTCAACCTGCCATACGAAGAGTACGGCTGGATTGGCAGTACAGCACATCCCGATGAGTGGTAAGCTCTGAGCGCATGTCATACCGGCGGGGTGGGCAGCTTTCCGCCCGCCCCGTTTTTTGCTGCCCGCGCCTGGGGATCGTATTAATGCATAGTATCGACCTGAGCATTGGCAGACGACCGCGTTCCACTAACTTCTTAATCGTTTTTGTGATCAATCTGATCGCAGATTTGTTGAGAAGGCAGGGCTTCTGCGCTACACTCTAGCCAATCTGTTCTAGCTACGGAACGCGCTAATCGCACATATGAAGCCACCCCTGACCCAACGCCGTCCGCCGCAACTGCCGGACGACGAGATTCGTCGCTTGCTGCGTCAGACGCACCCGAATGACGCCAGCGATCCATTTGCCACGGATCCACGCCAGGATGTTCAGCGGCTGGGCCGGTTGGCACTGCGCGTCTACCCCAACATTGATTATTACTTCGCCCTGGGTGATCTGTGCGCGGAGCTATCGCTCAGCCAGGATGGACGTTTGCGCGTGTTCTACGTGGGCAAGACGCTCATCGGTTATCAGCAGGCGCTGCTGCGCGCCGGTACAGATGATGTCAGCCGACAGATGGCCCGCAATGCCATCGATCGCTATGCCACCTGGCTGATCGAAGTCACGGAAGCTTACCCGAGCCAGCGGAATCTGGCGGTGGTGCTGTGGGCGACCGCCGATGATCCGATTGATGATTTACCCACGCCTAACGTCGCGCGCATCGCTGTCCGCGACATCCTCGATCATTACCGGCGGCTGCTGAACGCGCCAGGCAACAGCACTGGCACGCCTCAGAACAACGGGCCTGCCAATCGATCAGACCGCGATGACGACAGCCTGACTGAGTTCGCGGAGGAGCGGCAGTTCTATCAGAGCGAAATCAACGGGACGCAGATCGCCGATGACACGCCGCCCATACTGGAATCGATGGATGTGGCTGTGCCACCCGTCGTCATTGAGGAGACGCAGCTCGACGAGGGCAGCGCCCTGCCGCTCTCAGACCATGAACGGCGCGGGCCATCCATGGATGGCAGTGTCGGCGAACAGATGCGCACGCGACGTGGTCGGCAGCAGCTCCAGCCGGAGCTGCTCGAGTTTGACATCGGCCACCGCCTGCTGGAACGCTATGAAATTGCTGAGATCAAACTGGGCGGTATGGGCGTCGTTTACCTGTGCTATGACCACGAGAATCGCCTGCCGGTAGCGATTAAATCGTTCCAGCCGCGCTTTCTGGAGAACGTCAAGGCAGTCGCACGTTTCGAGCAGGAGGCCTATACCTGGGTCAACCTGGAGAAGCACTCGCACATCGTGCAGGCGCGACTGGTGCAGAACATCAACAATCGCCCGCACATCATCCTGGAGCACATCAGCGGGCCGGAGGGCCTGGGCGTCGATCTCAGCTCGTGGATTGGCCATCCGATGCTGACGCCGGAGCAGGCGCTGCTGTTTGGCATTCATATTGCGCTGGGGATGCAGCACGCCACCAGCAAGATCCCGGGGCTGGTCCACCGCGATCTGAAGCCGGCCAACATCCTGGTTACTTACGACAATATCGCCAAAGTGACGGATTTCGGCCTGGTGCGCTCGGTCGAGCTGGATGTCGACAGCGGCAACGGAAACAACGGGAATCATAGCGACGCAGCGGCCTCGCAGCGGCTGACACGACTGGATGCGATCGTCGGCACGCCACCGTATATGTCCCCGGAGCAGTGCGAGGCGCGCGATGTCGATTATCGCACGGATATTTACGCGTTCGGCTGTGTCATGTACGAGATGCTGACCGGCAGGCACGTCTTCGAAGTGCAGGGGACGAAGAACTGGCGCATCGCGCATATCACGCAGACGCCCATGTTCAACCCGGAGCCGGAAAACGTCCCGGCTGAGCTGCTTGCGCTGACGCTGCGCTGCCTGGAAAAGGCGCAGGATCGTCGCCCGCAGACGTGGCAGGCGCTCTATATTGAGCTGGCAGAGATCTACGAGCGGCACTATGGCGAGCTGCCGCTGCTCGAAAACGACGGGCCCGCCCTGGAAGCCCGCGAACTCATGGATAAGGGCTACTCCCTGACGGAGCTTGGTCGCTACGACGAGGCACTGCAGGCCTATCGGCAGGCCATCGCCCTGCAGCCGGATTATTGGTGGGCCTGGGCGCGCATGGGACGCACACTGCGTCTGCTGGAGCGCTACGACGACGCGCTCAACGCCTATAATCGCGCACTGGAACTCAAGCCGGATTACGCCTGGGCGCATAACGGCAAGGGCATCATCCTTGACCGGCTGGACCGGCTGGAAGAAGCATTGGAGAGCTTCGAGACGGCGACGCTGCTCAACCCGCGTGACGTGTGGATCTGGTATAACCGGGGCGACATTCTGCAGAAGCTGGAGCGCTACGACGAGGCCATCGAGATCGTCAGGCACGGCCTGAGCATTGATCCGCACCACCCCAACAGTTGGGCCAAGCTCGGCCAGATTTACCGGATGCAGCAGCGCTATGAAGAATCCATCGATGCCTATGACAAGGCAATCCAGTATCAGCCGGATTACGCCTGGGCACACAACGGGTACGGCCTCTCGCTAAAGGCGCTGGGCCGCGCCAATGATGCGATCCTGGCGTTTAAGCGTGCGGCCCACTATGAGCCGGAGGTCGTGTGGCACTGGTATAACCTGGCGGAGACGCTGGTCAACATCGGGCGCTACACTGAAGCGCTTGATCCGATTGAGCAGGCGACACTGATCGACCCTGGCCACGCGGCGACCTGGAGTAAGCAGGGGCAGATCCTGCGCTATCTGAAGCAGTTCGACGGGGCGCTGACCGCGTACGAACGGGCGATCAAGCTCGATCCGCAATTCGACTGGGCGATCAACGGCAAAGGGATCGTACTGGAGCAGATGGGCGAGCTGGAAGAGGCGCTGATTTGCTATCAGCGAGCGACCGAACTCGACCCGCAGCGCGAGTGGTACTGGTATAACCAGGGCAAGGTGCTCTCGCTGCTGAACCGTCACGATGAGGCGCTGCAAGCATTGCAAAAAGCGCTCGCACTGGACACCAAGCACAGCGGTAGCTGGGCGCTGATGGGCAGCATCTATCGTCAGCAGCAGCAGCTTGAGGAATCGCTCAAGGCGATCCGTAAGGCGACGCAAATCGCGCCGGATTATGCCTGGGCCTGGAACGAAGAAGGCATCACCCTGGAAACACTCGGGCACTATTCCGAGGCGCTCGATGCATACAAGCGCGCCAGCCTGTATGCGCCGAATCAGGCGAGCTACATCTATAAACAGGCGGATATCCTCGTCCTGCTGGAACGCTACAAAGAAGCCCTGAGCCTGCTGGAACAGGCACTCAAGCTCAGCAGTCGCAGCGCGTACATCTGGGCGAAACAGGGACAGGTGCTGCGCAAGCTCAACCGGCTGGAAGAAGCGCTGGAGAGTTACACCCGTGCCGTTGAACTGGAGCCTATCTACAGTTGGGCATGGAGCGGGCGCGGTCTGACACTCAGCCAGCTCCGGCGTCATGATGAAGCGCTGGAGAGCTTCCGGCGGGCTATTGAGCTGGACGAAAGCGACATCTGGGCGTGGTACAACTATGCTGAAGAACTGCTCATCCATCAGGAGCCGGAGAAGGCGCTCGAAGCGCTGGACGAAGGGCTGCGGCTCAATCCTGAGCACGCTGAGAGCTGGTCGAAGTGCGGACAGGCGCTGCGCCTGCTGCATCGTTACGACGAAGCCCTGGCTGCCTATAACAAAGCTGTCCAGTATCGGCCGGATTACGCCTGGGCCTGGAGTGGGCGCGGCCTGACGCTTAAAATGATGGGACAGCTTGAGGAGGCGCTGGTGAGCTACGAGAGGGCCATCCAGGCCGAGCCGGGCAGCGTGTGGTACTACATCAACAAGATGGCGATTCTCGTTGAGATGGGGCGTCAGACAGAGGCACTTGAGACGATCAGCCGGGCGGCACAGGTCGCGCCGCTGAACCCGCAGGTGTGGGCGCGCAAAGGCAAGGTCGAGCGCACGCTGGGACGGATCGAAACCGCCATCGAGAGCTATGAGCGCGCTGTCGAGCTGGACGACGCCTATGCCTGGGCCTGGAACGGTTTGGGGCTGTCGCTGGCAGAGTGCAAACGCTGGGCGGATGCCGCCCACGCCTACGAACAGGCCATCAAACACGACGCCAGCGACGTGTGGTTCTGGCACAATTACGGTAATGCCCTGTGTCATCTGGGGCGCATTGACGAAGCCCGCCGCGCCTATGAGCGGGCACTCCGTATTCAGAAGGGGCATTTCCCGACAAGGGATAAACTGCGTAAACTGGACAACGGTTCCTGTGATTGATCGGGCAGCAACAGCCGCCTGAGAGAATCAGCAGGATGATCGGTTTCTTCAGGAGGTTATTATGTCCGAACGTGGTGAAATCAGCATCACGTTTATGAGTGGGCCGAAAGACGGCGAAATCCTCAAGTTCGAGCAACCGCCCGCCGGTCAGGAGCGCGTGCTGACCATTGGCCGCCGCGAGACCTGCGACGTGTATCTGCCTAACGACAACCAGGTTTCTCGTCTGCATGCGCGCCTGGGCTGTCAGAGCAAGAAGATCACCGAGACCGATGTGACGTCACTGCCCTTCCTGCTTGATTTCTGGCTGGAGGATGGTGGCAGCCGCAATGGGACCTACGTCGAAAAGCTGCCAGATCGCATCACACGGCGCGTCAGCCTGCGACCGGGCAGCCTGTTCCGCATCGGGCGTACGTGGCTGCGCCTGGATGTGCCGATGTCCTTCGGCTAAAGGGCGTTATCATAAAGGCGTTGTCATCACTGGCCACACATACACTTACCAACCCACCCTCGAGTATCAGTATGCACCATACGATCGATCATTTCATCAATCCGCAGGGGCAGCACATCCACACAGAGAGCTGGCTGCCCAGTACACCGGCCCGCGCCGCCATCCTGGTGGTTCATGGCTACGCGGAGCACATCGGGCGCTATACCCACGTTGCCGAAGCGCTGGCCAGCGCGGGCTATGCCATCTACGGCCTGGATCATCGCGGGCACGGGCGCAGCACGGGCGTGCGGGCACATTTCCGCCATCTGGATGAGCCGGTCAACGACCTGATTATCTATTACCATCGCATCCGCCGCGCCCAACCAGACCTGCCGATCATCGTGCTGGGGCACAGCATGGGCACGCTCATCAGCCTGACGTTCACACTGCGCCTGCAGGATCAACTGGCCGGGCTGATTCTCTCAGGTACGGCCATCAACGGCGATGAGACCGTCACGCTGCCCTTACAGATCCTGGGCACTGTGCTGCGCCCGATCGTGCCGCTCCTGCGGCTCGTCCCTGGCCAGGGCACGGAAGCGCTGACCACTGATCCCGTCATGGTCGAAGCAGCCCGCACGGACCCGCTCAGCGACCACGGCATGTGGCGCGTCGGCATGGGCACACTGCTGCTGCAGACCGGTCGCAAGCTGCGCAAGCGCCTGCCGGAACTGACGCTGCCGCTGCTGCTGCTGCACGGCGAAGACGACACGATCACGCCGGTCAGCGGGGCACGGGCCATCTATTCACAGGCCAATAGTGCCGATAAGACGCTGCTGTTGTATCCGGGGATGCGACACGAAGTCATGAATGAGCTGGAACGGCAGCGCGTACTGGAAGAAATCATTAGTTGGCTGCACGCACGCTATTGAGCGTTCAGCGCGGGGACAGGCAGTGCCTGTAAGCAGTGTCCGTAGGCGGTGTCTGTCCCCATAAATAACGTCAGAATCAGCGGTAGAGCCTGATGCGCTCGTAAATTTCGTCGGTGTCTTCTTTGCGGCAGAGCTGAGTACCGTGCGTCATGACGGCGGCAGAACCGGCGGCGACGCCGTAGCGCACCGCATCGAGCAGGTCGCGGCCCTGCGCCAGACCGAGCACAATCCCCCCGACCATGCTATCACCTGCGCCGACCTTGCTGCGGATCGGCACTACGGGTGGGCGCAACTGCATGTAGTCATCAGCGGTGACGAAAGCCGCGCCACCCGCGCCCATCGAGATGACCAGGACTTCCGCCAGACCATCCCTGATGAGCTGCTGTGCCACGGATTGGACGCGCAAATCGCCCCGGAACTCCTCACCGGTCAGGATTTCCAGCTCGCGGATATTAGGCTTGAGCAGGAAAACATGCTGATTGGCGAGCGCCTCGAGCGCAGCGCCGGAAGTATCCACGATAAGGCGACCTGAGACGGCTTCCGCCTGCTGTGCCAACCGCGCATAGAAATCATTGGGCATGCCGGGTGTCAGGCTACCGCTGGCGACGATGTAATCGGCGTGCTGCTCGAAGGTGGCCTTCACGCAGGCGTCGATCTCCTCATCGGTAAGTTCTGGCCCGGGCATGCCAAAGCGATACTGCAAGGTTGTTAATTTCTCAAAGATGGTGAGGTTTTCGCGGGTCATGCCCTGGATGGGCACGGGGCGCTGGCTGATGCCTTCCGCGTCGAGCAGTTCCTGCAACATCTGGCCGGTGCCACCGCCTGACGTGAAGATGGCCGTAGAATCGCCGCCGAGCTTTTTGATCGCCCTTGAGACGTTGATGCCACCCCCGCCCGGGTCGAAAGTGGGCGGATCACAGCGCAGCTTGATTTCAGAGGCGACATTATCGACGCTGCTGCTCTTATCGACCGTCGGGTTGATGGTGAGCGTGATGACTTTCTTCTGATCTGGCATAGGCGCTCCTCAGGGCGAGTAATCGAACGTTTTTGAAAACGATTATACCCTAACGCCCTCGCAGCGGTCGCCAGGTTGGCAGCAGATAGTTGATCTCCGCGGGAACAGGCGTCAGCAGATACACATCGACGTAGCGGCTCCAACTGACGAAATCCTCGTCGCTGTAGCCCAGGTCGATCCAGTAGGGCGAGCTGCGCGGGCCACCTGTATCAGCCATAAGGCCGGTGCCATAATCGGGGACGAAAAGGTTCGTCCGATAGGGGATGATGCGGGGATCAGCGGCGATGATGCCCTTTTGCAGCGTCATGCCGATGGACGTCACGTTATCACCGCCGAGCGCCGCCGGATGATAGCTGGTCGCATAGACGCGCAGCTTACGCCAGTACTCACGCGGGCCTTCTGGCGTGTCGATGCTGCGCAGGACGATCTGCGTGCCGTAGGCGACCACCTCGTTCACGGGGGCCTGCACGAGCTGGCTGCCATCCGGCTCTCGGCTGACTTCGACGCCGTCCTCATAGCGGACGCGGGTGTAGTTTTCCTGTACGCCATTCTGCCCGGCCTGACGCACTTCGCGGGCGTCCAGTTCCAGCGCAGGGTCATCAACGAAGACGGTTTCATAGGGAACAGGCTCAGTCGAGGTAAGCCGTTCTTCCGTCGCGCGCACCACACGGATCGTCATGCCGGCAGCGATGGGCGCATCTTCTGGCGGGTCGGTGTAATCCAGGCCGACGAGCGACACGCCCGCCGCCGCCAGTGCTTCGATGACGGTGCCCTCCTGGGCGCGGGTTTCGATCTCGGTGCCATCCACGCGGATCGTGAGCGGGTCGGCGCGGTCAATGGTGACGGTCGTATCGGATAGCAGCGGCGCGCCTACATCCGGCGCGACCTGATCAGCAAGATAGAGCGTGATGCCCGCTTCGAACAGGGCCGTGCCGATAGTATCAGCCGTGGTGCGGTGCGTGATGGTCTGGCCGTCGTCCTGGATGACCAGGGTGACGGCGCGCTTCAGGGTGATTTCCTGGACGGGCAGCGGCCACAGCAGCGCGTTGCCTGGCTCCGTCTCGACGCCATCCAGCCAGAGGCGGTCGGCATCATCCAGGTCGACGTTGACATGCCGCAGGATGTCGTAGGGATTGGTCAGTGGCGTGCGGAGGGTCTGCGGCTGGCCATCGATCGTCAGGGTGACAATGCGTGCGCGATCGATGAAGACGACACGTCCGGCGCGCAGCGGCGCGTCGAGCGGGTCGGAGATGGCATCGTCCGGGCCGAGCTGAATGCCCTGCTCGCTGAGCAGGCCGCCGACCGTGGTCGCGGTCGTCTGCACCTGAAGGCGCTGCCCGGCGACGTCCAGTTCGACCGTCAGCGGGACGACCGTCGGGCCGACAGAGGCTGCCGACCGGTTGGCCCACCAGAGCGTCGTCAGCAGGAGCGACATGCCGGCCAGGATCATGACCATTAACAGCAGGCCGCCCTGTCGAGGCCGGATGCGCATGGGCTGGGTGTCATCAGGTTGTGGCGGCGGCACGAGCATGCAGCGCGTCCTTCATGGATGGGCCAGCTTAAGGTAGGCGTATTTTAGGGGGATCATCGCAGGCTGCAAGTGCAGAAGCCGGGCCAGAGGCCTTATCCGGCGTGAAGCTGCGTCTAAAACTGAGCGCAGGGCAATCAAAAAGTGATTGCCGCAGAGCAGACCGGGGCGACTCACGACACCCGGGTGGCCACCTTAGTGCTGCTGCCTCTCGGCCCTGACACGGTTCGGTGATTCCCGCCGCGTGAGGCCCCGATCTGCTCAACAACAATCACTTAAGGCTAGTATAAAGGCCGGGATTAGCCCCGTCAATGGCGCGCTAATTTATCGCAATACAGGCGCGGATACAGGCCCACTATAGCGACAAAGGGCGGCAGGCCCTATACTCGACAGTCGATCCGATTACAACATATGCGCCTATGAAACGCCTGCTGGTCAACAGCCTGATTGTCCTCACATCGCTGCTGCTCACGTTCAGTCTGCTGGAAGGCGGCTATCGTCTGGTCACTTACCTGAATGCGATCAACGGCTATGCGCCCTTCACGTTCTGGTGGGTGGATCAGGCGCTGTTCCTTGAGGATACTGAGGTCGGCTATCGCTATGCGCCCGGTGTCGACGTGCGCTATACCCAGACGCGCGCGGATAACATCAGCGTCCATGCCAGCAACGTCATTACGAATGGGGATGGGCTGGTCAACACGGATGACGTCGCAGTCGAAAAAGCTCCTGGTGAGTTCCGTATTGCGTTGATTGGCGACAGCTTCACGGCGGGTGTGTTCAACGATCAGCCCTGGTCACGGACGCTGCAGGACCTGCTCAACGCGGATGAGGGCCTGCTCGATGCCTGGGACGCGGAGCGCGTGACCGTGCTTAACTTCGGCATGGAAGCGGTCGGGCTGGTGCAATTTGACGATATTTATCAGCAGCGTACCGCCGCCTATGCGCCTGATCTGGTGATTGCAGGCTTCATCAGTGACGATATACGGCGGCGCTTCGTGTGGCGCGGGGACACGCAGGTGACGTACGAGGGCCGCACCTGGGACCTGCACCTCAATTGTTACAGCCTGCCCGTCAGCATTGAGAATCCCGCGTGCGATTACAGCGTGCTGATCCTGCCGCAGTTCTTCGTCGCGGAGGCGCAGCGCAGCGACCCGGCCACGCTGGATCGTCTGCGGCGTGATCTGTACTTCAGCGATATTGCGCGGCGGCCCTGGTTTGGCATCTATCCTGAGCTACTGGCAGCGACCATCGGCGGGCAGATCGGCCTGCCGCCGCGTCTGGCAAGAGCGCGAGAAGCCGCGAGCGTGCGACTCTACGCCAGCGATGCGGAGGCCTTCGCCCGCAGCCGCGAGGCGCTCGACAGCCTGATCGCCAGCGCGCCGGATACGCTGCTGCTGCACATCCCCACACATCTTGAACTACTCAACAACGCGCTGGACGCCCCGGCACCTGCGTTCCTGGCGACCCAGGCCGACCTGGGCATCATCGAGACGGGGCCTTTCCTGCGCGCTGATCCTGAGCTGAGCGAAGCTGATATCCTGAGCTGGTACAACGTGCCGCACGATGGTCACTTCAGCGATGTTGGCTCGGTAGTGTTCGCTGAAGTCGTCCATCGTGTGCTGCGAGACCATCAACTGCGGTGATTTTCGGATAAAAGTTAACCTCTCATAATAAAACGCTGGAAAGACGCGAAAACGCCTCTATAATGAGAAAACTATTAATTCACACGATCTAGAGTTTTTTGAGGGAACGCCGTGAGCCAGTCCCGACAACTAAAACCCGAGATTCACATTGAGACGGAACACAAAGATATTGTTCTTCTGGCTGTAGAAGAAAATGGCGAGATTATCGGTTATGCCCCTTACCACCGCGCACAGCGGGCCGTCATCAGCATGGATGAGGAGCAGTTGTACCGGTTGTTTAAACGGGCAATCGCCAAGGCCAGCGCCAGCGTTTAGACAGCGCGATCAGGCACCTTCGCCGAAGACCGCGACTAACGCATCCGGGAGTTGATCACGCCATGCCGGGTAATTGTGCCCGGCATTGAACTCTCGGTAGATCGGCGCATAACCCCGCTGTCTGAGCAGGGCGTTCATGTGCCGATTCTCCTCGATGAGCCATTCGTAACGTCCCACATCCTGCCACAGCCTGAGATCAGGGCGCGGCAGCAGGTTAAGCAGCGTCTCCGTCAGGCTGGGAATACCGGACAGCATCCCCGACTGATACGCCCCCGACTGAGCGATCACACGGCCGAAGATCGGTGAGAGGCGTAACCCCGTATACAGCGCCATCAGGCCGCCCATCGATGCACCAAGTACGCCATACGCGCCCGGCTGACGTGCCGGATCAATCAGCTTCAGTTCCGCACGAGCCAGCGGCAGGACCAGCCGCATAACGGCCATCAGTGCCGTTTCGCTGGCGTTGTACTCCATGTATCGGGCCCGGCCTGCGTTTTCGACCAGGGCCATGGCCAGCGGCGGAATGCGGTCCTCATCGATCAGGCGATCAACGATCTGCGGCAGATAGGCGCGGCTGAGATAATCATTGCCATCATAGACGAGCAGCAGCGGCACCGCCTGATCTGTCGGCGGTGCATACAACCAGACGCGGCGCTTATCGCCCCGGGGCAGTACTCCATGCGCGATGGTGTGCTGCGTCAGTTCACCGCGCAGCATGTAGTTCTCAGCATCGGCGATGTAGGGCGTCGGCCTGTAAGCTGGCATGTGGAACGTGTTCTGCAGTTTGCCGAAGCCATTATCAACCGTGTGCGTGTTATGCGGATCAAGCACGCGTGAATCTTCATCTTCAATATCACGGAAGAAGCAGTACTCGATGTAAGCGTCTTCTGGCAAGGTGATGGTATGCATCCACAGGCCAGCACGCACAGGCTGAAGCGTCGCGGGCTGGTCTGGTCGATCATAGCCCTCAAACCCCCACAGGTTGAAATCACCGACTAACTGCGGCGGCTCGTCGCCCACCCAGACGAACGTCGCGGTGTCACCGTCGATCACGGGGTTGCCTTCACGTTTGACGCGCTCTTCGAGTGACATAGGGAGTCTCCTGTTGTGAAGTGATCGGACTAATGGGCGGCCTGTGCGATCTGCCCGGCAACGACTTCGTAGACCTGGGCGCGTTCCAGAAACTGCGGTGTGAAGATATCGAGTTCAGTCGTGGTGACGAGCGTCTGCGCCTGCCCGTCGAGCTGATCGAGCAGGAAGGCACGCCGGCGTGCGTCCAGCTCCGCGACGACTTCGTCGAGCAGCAGAATCGGCCATTCCCCCAGGTGGTCGCGCATCCAGCGTAATTCGGCCAGCTTCAGGGCGAGCACCGCCGTCCGCGCCTGGCCCCGGCTGCCGTACAGGCCGCAATCGCGCCCGTTGATCATCAGGCGCAGCTCGTCGCGGTGTGGCCCGGTTAGCGTAACACCGCGCAGAATGCTCTCGCGCTGCTCTGCCTGAAGCTGTTCCGCGAACTGCGGCGCGATCTTTTCAGGAGACATCTCGCGGTGCAGGTCGAAGCCTAACAGATCGAACGAGCGCTGGCCCTGTCCCTCAGCAGTAGGCGTGAAGCTCGGCTGATAGGTCAGTGTGAGCGTCTCACGACTGCCGGTCAGTTCGTCGTGGATGCGCTGGGCGCGCGTCTCAAGCTGGCGCAGGAACTTCTGCCGACCAGCGATGATGGCCGCGCCAGAGGTCGCGAGCTGCTCATCCCAGTAGGCCAGCTCCGCCGGGCTTGACTGGTGCTCCGCGATGCGCCGCAGCAGGGCGTTACGCTGAGGCAGCAGCTTATCATACAGATCGAGCGCGGCCAGATAATCGCGCTCCACCTGGCTGAGCGTGGTATCCATGAAACGACGGCGCTCGCTGGGCGAGCCTTCGACCAGGGCCAGGTCCTGCGGCAGAAAGAGCACCACAGACAACAGGCCGACGACATCCATAACGCGCTTCTCCACACCATTGAGCTTAATAACCTTCTTGAAGCGCGGTGTCCCGGCGGATTTATCCATCATCAGCGTGATCTCAAGGCGCAGCAGCGCGCTGTGACGGTTGCTGACATCGGCAGCGAGGCGCGCGTATGGGATCGGGTCGTCTTCGGTACGCCAGTGGATGAGCTGGCGGTCGCTGGTGGTGTAGGGTGAGCGCGACGTCGCCAGATAATAGAGGGCTTCCAGAACGCTGGTTTTGCCCTGAGCATTCTCACCATGCAGGACGATCGGGCGCTGCGGCAGGGAGAGCTCCAGCCGCGCATAATTGCGAAAGTGGGTCAATGAGAGGTGGTCAATCTGCATGGATGATCCCGACGCATGTGGGTCAGATTTGTGCGGGGTGTGATATTGTTGAGGGTAGCGCAAAAGCCACTAAAATGACAGCCTCAGACGCAGCATGAGGTCACATGGGATGACCGTACAAACCCTCAGTTCGCCGGAGCATTTTCTGCGCAGGACGCTGTAGGCTAACGCCGCTTTCTGCACCCTGGCGGGCCTGCTCGTCCTGCCTCTGGCTGGCACGCTGGCGACCTTCACTGGCTGGCCGGATGCCGCCGAAGCCCTGCGCATCATCGGCTGTGATCATCTTCGCCTACGGGTTGCTGCTGGGTGCGCTGAATCAGCGCAGCGTGCGGGCTGCGGGCATCATGGCGACGACGCTTGATCTGGTATGGAGCCTGGGCAGCTATGGGCTGCTGCTGGCGCAGGCACTGCCCGTGAATGTGACCGGTAGCTGGGTCGTGCTGATTGTAGCTGACGTCGTGCTGATTTTCGCACTCGTCCAGTTGTACGGGGTCTGGCGATGGCGTCGGCTGAAACAGACCGGAAACTAACGGAAAGCCAACATCCCACCAGCGAAAAACTGATTCTGACAAAATCTTAAGGCTATAACAATTGTTGAAGGATAAAAATGTATCATAATATCTTTATGATCTAATGCCAACATCAACGATTTTTGACCTGAGATGTCAGAACATATGGCCAGCGTTTTACTCGTAGAAGATGACCACAGCACCGCAGAACTGCTGCGCTGTATTCTGCAAAGCAGTGGCTACGCCATCACCCACTACAGCGATGGACGTATGGCCCTGGAATCCGCGATGGCTCAGCGACCGGATATTATCCTGCTTGATCTGAGGCTGCCCGGCCTGGATGGGTGGAAGTTCGCCCAGCAGGCGCGCATGGACGCCAGCCTGACCAACGTACCGATCATCGCGGTGAGCGTGCGCGTCTCAGAAGAAGACGAGCGACGCGCACTGGAAGCAGGCTGCACCCGCTATGTCAGCAAGCCGTTCAGCGTCAATGAATTACGGCAGACTGTCAAACAGTTCCTGAACGCGTAAAGGCGCAGGCCATGCCGCGCCTGCGCTTATCTGCTGACTATTCACGATGCATTCAACGATGATCGTCAGGTTTAACCGCTGGCGATGACGCGCTCTGGCTTCACCTTGAAGACGACGCGCTGCTCTTTGCCACGGCGATCCGGCATGTTGCGATAGTAATCTTCATAGCCGCGATACTTCGCGCTGAGCTGGTTGATGTGGTCGAGCCCCTGCTCTTCGTTTATTTCCTGCACCAGCCCGCGTATTTCCAGATAGCGATAGGGGTTATCGGGGTCAATGCTCAGGATGGTCACCTGGGGACGTTCGCGCATGTTTTTGTCCTTCTGGCGACCGGCGGCTGTGTTGACCCAGATGTGAGTGCCATCATAGCTGCACCATACCGGCGTGGCCTGCGGCTGATTATCGGGCATCAACGTCACGAGGGTAACAACGACCGGGCGCGTCAGCAGATCAACATAGGCTTCTGGGATGGTATCGCTCATGTGCTTTCCTGCCTAACGGAATTTCTCACTGCATGTATTGTACGACCAGCCCAGGCAAACTGCGAGTGAAGAATGACCTATCTGCCGGGGGTGGTGTCACGGTCAGGGTAGTGTCAGGGTGCCCAGCAGCAGGCTATCCGCGCCACCGGCAAGCGGCACGCGCTGCGGCTGACCCGCCACCCACTCGTAGACGACGACGCCCAGACGATAATCACCGGGCGGCAGCGCTGCACCATCGACGGGCTGCATCTGCTTGGGATCGTAGATAACAGCGCCCGGCTCCCAGCGCGATGGTGGCGGCTGCGGCGTGCTGTCCTGTTGTGCGACCAGACGGCCCTCAGCATCAAGCAGGAAGGCTGACGTGACGTAATCGCTCGTCAGCGGCGCATCAGACGACCACAGCAGGTCGGCGCGCAAGTCTGGATAGAAGCGCGCATTGCGCAGCAACAGGCCGTTTGCATAGCTTGCGACAGGCTCATCAGGCAGTCGATCATAGCGGTAGAGATAGACATCCGGGTTGAAATCGACGGTGTACGTCCACGTCCGAATGAAATTCAGCTCGTCCAGCCAGGCCAGCGCCGACGTATCGCTGCCCCAGTAGAACAGCCAGACGGTATCGTGTGCGTCGATGATCGCAGGCAGTCCTGATTCATACGTCTCCGGCTCGAACTTACGCCAGCTCGTCAGGCCGCGCACAGTCACGTCGTCGGGCAGCAGTGCCTGATAGTGATAGCGCGGCGCGTACTCGTCGCCGCCGAGTTCCAGCAATAGCGCGCTATCCGCCTGCATGAGCGGCGCAGTCGCGGCGGCCATCGTGCGCCAGGGCAGCTTATCGCGCCAGAAATCGACGGTCGTCAGGCCATAGAGTACCAGCGCGGCGACCAGCAGCCAGCGCGCCGGTCGCTGGACGTTGCCCAGGCCGAAGGCGATCAACAGGACGACCGCCCCACTGATGATGTTCACGCGGCGCGGCTGATACAGCGGCAGCGCCTCATTGGCGATGAAAGTCAGGACGAGCGGCAACAGCAGCCACAGGGCAAGCAGAAGCCCAACCGAGGCCGGGCGCAGCCGCAGCCGCCAGCGATCGCCGGTATAGTCAACGTGGACGAGGGCCAGCAATGCCAGCAGCAGCGTCAGCGGCCACATCTGGCCGAACCAGCGCAGCACCAGATCAGCGATGACGCCGACGCCATGTTTACTGAGGCGGATCCAATCGGCGTAGCTGAGGTTATCCGTCTGCGCGCCGAGCGTCAGCAGCAACCAGGGCACAACCAGCAGCGCGGCGGCGATCAGGGCCACAACAGCGCCCAGACGGCGACGGCCGCGCAGCGTCAGCAGCACCCAGACGCCCTGCGCCACGCCGATCAGCGCGGCCAGGTAAAAGGTGTAAACCAGCGCGGTCAGGCTCAGTATCCACAGCAGGAGCCAGCCCCGCCCGCCGCACCGCGACCAGCGCAGCATCCCCCACATGCTGAGCAGCACCAGCAGCGTCTGCAGCGTGTAGCTGCGGGCTTCCTGCGCGAGAAAGATCTCTGCATCGAGTAGCGCCAGCAGCAGCGCGGCCAGCAGCGGCACAGTCGCCGCCACTGAATTGTGCCAGCGCAGCAGCTCCCGGCTGAGCGGTACGATCACGGCCACGCTGAGCAGCCCTGGCAGCACGCTCAGGAAGCGCATGGCGAGGACGCTGTCCCCTGCGAGCGCGACCCAGGCATCCGCCAGCAGGAAATACAACGGCGGATGGACATCACGCGACAGGATGTGCAGTGGATCAGGGGCCTGGGTCAGATGCCAGGTAAAGCCTTCGTCGATCCACAGGCTCTGCTGGTCGATATGGAGGATGCGCAGCACCGCTGCCATGACGAGAATCAGCGTCAGCCACAGCAGCATGGATGCGTTTTTTCTGGTGACAACACCGCCCGACATAAAGGCCGCCCGTCCCTGCTCAGCACGTATCAGGCGGCAAGCATAGCACGGGGACGAGCGACGGTCAGCGGTCAGTCAGTCGTGAGCGGCCCTAAACGACCGGGTCGTCATTTTCCAGAATCAGCGGCTTGGGCACCGGAATTTTGTGTGCAGCCAGGAAATCGACCAGGGCTTCGCTGAGGCGCGCTTCGCGCTGCTCGCCGTAGATCGCTTTCAGGTGGCGCAGGTGCTCGACCAGCCACAGATAGAGATCAGCTTCGGTATGGGCGCTGGATTGCTCCAGGACGCCATATTTGCGAATGAGGCGTATCGCCGGTTCATAGACGGTGTCGTACCAGCGAGCCGCCGCCTCCTTCATGGTGACCGCCCGGCCTTCGCGATACTCCATGACCTGCCGCACCAGCTCGACATGCTCGCGCAGGACCTGATATGACCCCGGTTCGGTCATGGTGATCTTCTGCTGATGTGGGCGGCTGATATTCAACTGCGTGTCTTCCAGAAAGTGCGCATAGGCACTGGCTGCGTCCCACTGACGGGGCGACATATTCGGTTCAATGTCGATTGGCGTAGGCAGTTCGGTCACGTAGGCCTGGATGGTGTTGTGACCCAGCTCACGGGCAACGCTGACGCGGTGATTGCCATCGCGCACGAAGTAGACATCATCGATCTTGTACAACTCGATGGGCGGCAGGCCCTCCAGGCTGTGAAACAGCGCATAGACCCGGCTCCAACGATCGGACATGCTGTTATTGCGCGGCAGAAAGCGCCGCGTGAAATCCTTACTGCGACCGACGCTGCCGACGATGCGATCCAACGGAACGTCTTGCAGGCCGCGCTCTACCTGACACTGCAGGGCGAGGCGTGCGCGAACGTCGTCGAAGCTCAGCAGCTCGACAGGCTTGCTGGACAGAATATCCAGCATCTGTGTGAAGAAAGAGCGCGTCCGAAGCGCGCTGAAGCGATTTTGCCCTTCAACGTACAGACTGACGTCTTCCTGACTCTGACTCATCAAACACCCTCATGCTCAACGTCATTAATCAGCGTAGTCAGAATGTGTATTGCTGGCAAGAGGGTCAGCGCACTAAATTCATTAAGTTATATCGGCAGATTATGACAGCAGACGCCACAGTCGCAGCACTTCGGCAACCGACCAGGCCTGGGCGACGGCACCGCGCGGCGTATGCGGCGCATTGCCATCGAAGATTTCGTTGATAGAGCCGATGCAATCGTGCTGGCCGAGCGACGTCAGCAGTCCCTGCAGGCTGGCGCGTGCTTTGTCGGCATCCTTGTAGACGCGATAATGAGCCGCCGCATACGGGCCAATCAGCCAGCCCCAGACAGTCCCCTGATGATAGGCCGCATCACGCTTGAACAGATCGCCACCGTAGACACCGATATAGTGGGGATCATCCGGGGCGATACTGCGCAGGCCCACAGGCGTCAGCAGGTGCTCAGTGCAGGCATCTACCACCGCTTTCTGATGCTCCGGCTTGAGTGGGCTGTGCGTCAGCGAGATTGCGAACAACTGGTTCGGGCGCAGGCTGGCATCGTGCTCACCAGAGGGCGTATCGATGACATCGTAGCAGTAGCCGCGCTCCGGGTTCCAGAAGCGGTCAAAGTGACGCAGCGCTTTTTCGGCGGCGCTGTCGTATTCATCCGCATCCAACTCACCGAGCAGACGGGCGAAATCGGCCATGTGCCGCAGGGCGTTGTACCACAGTGCGTTGATCTCGACGGCCTTGCCGGTACGCGGCGTGACCACCCAGTCTTCGAATTTGGCGTCCATCCACGTGAGGTTGAAGCCCTCCTCACCCGCGAACAGCAGGCCATCCTCAGGATCAACCCGGATGCCGTGGCGGGTGCCGCGTTCGTGGGCCAGGATGATCTCGCGCAGCCTGGGGTACAGATCGCGAATCAGCTCAACATCGCGGGTCGCCTCGAACGTGGCGTTGATGGCTTCGAAATACCACAGCGTCGCATCACTGGTGTTGTATTCGGGTGCCTGACCCGCATCCGGGAAGCGATTGGGCAGCATCCCCTGGCTGACGGACTGGGCGAACGTCCGCAGAATGCGTTTTGCCTCGTCTTCGCGGTGGGTAGCCAGCGTCAGTCCGGGCAGTGCGATCATGGTATCGCGGCCCCAATCCGTGAACCAATGGTAGCCAGCGATCACGCTACGACCGTCCGGGATGTCACCCGCGAGGCGGCGCACGATGAACTGATCCGCAGCCAGCACAAGATGCTGAACTTCTTCCGGTGCATCCGATAGTTTTGCCTTATTGATCAGATCATCGAGACGGGCCTGATATTCTGGATAGGCAGCCGCGCCACTCAGTTCGATTTCCGGATCAGTGGCGGCGACGATCGTCATGCTCTCGCCGGGGTGCAACTCCGTGTGCAGGTGGCCGCCATAGAGGTGATCGGCCAGCTCATCCATGCCACGGTAGGCTTCTTCTCGCAGCCAGTAATCCAGATACCATGTATGCTGTGGGATCACTTCTGCCCGGTCACTGAGCAGGAAGTAGGGCATCGCATCTTCGAAGGCTTCGATGCGCAGGCCATGTGTGACCGGCTCAATGCTCATGTACCAATCAGCAGCGCGTGCGTTGAAATGGTGATCGCGATAGTTGATGAGGGCCTTGACATCCAGCGTGACCGGCCCGGGTGCATCAAGAATGGTGTACTGAATGTAAGTCGCGTTTCTGCCGTAGCGCATCCAGATGCGCTTACGCAGGCGGACACCCCCGAAAGTGTACTGCCAGACCGGCGTCTGACCTTCGAGGTGGAAGTCTTCAAGATAGGCGCAGCCGCCAATGGCAGCATCCCGGTCGGAGTTCCAGATGTTGCCGAAAAGATCGTAAGACTCACCACCGATGTGGGCTGTCTCATCGAATTTCGTCAGCAAGGCGGTACGGCCGACCGGCGGCTTCAGCGCGGCGACAAGCAGCGCATGATAGCGCCGTGTCAGCACACCAGAGACCGTGCCAGCGGCATATCCGCCGATCCCATTCGTCACCAGCCATTCGGCTGTCGTCGCCTGGTCGGAATCACAGAGTTGCGATTGATCCAGTTTAAACACCATGCACTGCGCCTTCCCGTCGCGTTTCATTAACACCAGTTTAACGTGAACCGTGCAGCTTGTCAGTGCGGAATTATCAGAATGGATGTAAGTGGACTGTGACCGAGCACAGTCCAGCAGAGGCTTCAGGTTGTTTTAGGTTGCGTTTTAGGTTGCGTTTTAGGTTGCGTTTTAGGTTGCGTTTTAGGTTGCATCCATGTTGAGGGCAGCGCGCACAGTCGCCAGCAAATCCTGCGGAGGAAAAGGCTTGATCATGTAGCGGTAGACGTCTTCCAGCTTGCCGACGAGGCGGTTCGCGCCGTCGCTGTAAGCGCTGGTGACGATGACCGGCACTTTGTCTTCGCCATAGGTGGATTTGAGGAATTTCAGCACTTCCCAGCCGCTCTTGCCAGGGAGGTTGAGATCGAGCAGAACGAGGTCGGGGCGCTGCTGACTGATGAAATGATTGGCATCTTCCGCGTTGGTGACGTGGGTCACCTCCAGGCCAATGCGCCGCAGGGCGTGGATTGTCATCTGCGCAAAATCGAGCGTATCTTCAACGATGAGTATCACGGGTTGTTCAGCCGCTGACATACCTCACTCCTCAGGTGATGCTGTTTGACCAGCTTGCCAGGCTATTTGTTGTGGTTTCTCGCCCGGGTTACGAGATACACACGCGATGTCAGACGTGTGCAGGCGAGCGCCCATCAATATTTACTATAAACATATCAACTGCGTCAAAACGCGCAATCATTTTGATTTACTATAGCACAGACGGCTGTTTGAACAAGAAAGATCGACTTGAGGCGCGCTGTAGTCATCGAAACGTTTGCTATTGTAATCTTCCGTAAATATTGACATTTTCCCCGTCATAAATGCTTGACAAGCTCCTGGAGTTTTCATATACTAATGCCGTATTAAGATTATTGAGAAAACAATTTTTTCGACGCCCGCAACAGTGGGCGTTTTTCGTTTTCCTTCATATTCCTCACCGATTTTTGCGAAATCAGGGAATCGACAGCATCTGCCGTGCCTGGGTGGCGGAGAGGATACCAATAATCCGCTTACAGAAGCTCAGCGACTGGTACGAAGTGTAAACCACATCAGCGAAATGGCCCCCGCAAGGGGGCTTTTGCGTTATCAGGAGTACGCTAACGCTCGTCCTGTTTGAGTCGCCGCTCCATCGCCTGCACCAGCATACTACCGGTGACAGTCATCGTCAGGTAGATGAGCGACAGGACCGCGTAGGTCTCGACATATTGAAACGTACTGCCGGACCACTTACGCGCAAGCTGCGTGATCTCGTTGGTGCCGAGGATAGTCACCAGTGAGGTATCCTTGATGAGGCTGATGAAATCATTCCCGAGCGGCGGCAGCATCCGGCGTACGGCCTGGGGAATAATGATATAACGGAGTACCAGCGGATACGACATGCCAAGCGACTTGGCCGCTTCGATCTGGCCTTTGTCGATCGACTGGATGCCCGCGCGGAAGACTTCCGCAAGGAAGGCACCATACACCAGTGCCAGACCAGCAATCGCTGTGCCCGCATCACGTCCACGCCAGACCATCTCAGGGACATTGGGGTCGTTGAGCAGCGTCTGAAGCATGGGCAGAATGGTCGTATTGTACCAATCGCGGAACGCCGGCACGAGAATGAAGCCGGAAATCAGCAGGAAGACGAGCGGCGGAATCCCACGCATGAACTCGACATAGAAGGTCACGAGATTATAGACGACGGCGTGGACGATCCGTCCAAAGACCTGATCGGCACGCATGCCGCGCTCCGGTGGGCGTGGCGGATTGGCACGTACGATGCCTGCCAGCAGGCCGATCATGATCGCCAGGGCGTAGCTCGCCACCGCGAGATAGATCGTCAGGCCGATGCCTTCACTCAGTTCTGAAAAAATGGTGCTGTATTCAGGATCAGCGGAAATACTCAGGATGACCAGCACCCACAGCACGACGAACAGAATCAGCCACCAGGGCGCAGTGTACAGACTGGCGAAACGAACGCGCAGCCGGCCTTTACTACGCTCGACGACTTCTTCGTAGTCGTCGCCCACTTCATTTTTGCGTTTGGGTTTATCTGCTGTAGTCATCGGCTGATTCCTGCTGCTGACAGATGTTCACAGGCGACAAAGGGGCGCTAAAGCGCCCCCCGCGCACGTCTTCATTATGAGTATGATGGCTTATTCCGTCTCTTCTTCACCGCCGACGAGGCCCCAGAGCATGTTCAGCTCTTCCAGTACGCCATCTGCTTCCATGCTCTCCAGCGCCGCGTTGAAGGCATCGCGCAGTTCGCTGCCCTCCGGGAAGATGAAGCCCAAGCCGCCCTCTTCCGTCAGCGGTTCTTCCAGCAGCTCGATTTCGTCCGCGTTCACGCCCGTATAGCCCTGTCCGGCCACATCATCGATGATGACCGCATCCACGTCTCCCGCGATCAGCGCCTGCACCGCCGCACCGAAATCGCCAAAGCCCACGATCCGATCGTCACCTACCAGCTCCTGCGCCGTCAGGAAGTTCGTCGTCGCCAGTTGCACGCCCACAACAAAATCACCCGACACGAACTCGTCCAGCGTCGCAAAACGATCTTCTCCAAGCTGCACCATCAGCCGCTGAACAATCGACACGTACGGCATCGAGAAATCCACAATCTCATCGCGCTCCGCCGTAATGGTGATGCCATCCGCCGCCATGTCGAACTCGTTGTTCGACACCGCTACAATCATGCCTTCCCATGATGTCTCGATGAACTCCGGCACGCAGTTCAGACGCGAGCAGATCTCCGCCACCGCGTCGTAATCCCAACCCACCGGCTCGCCCGTCTCTTCATCAATGAAGTTGAACGGCGGGTACGCATTCTCGACTGCAACCGTGACAACCTGGCCACCCAGATCAGGCAATTCGTCCTGCGCAAGCACCAGCGTGGGCAGCAGCAGCAACGCCACCAGAATCGCCACAAACCCTATCCGTGAGCGAATCATGCAGATCCTCCTTCGCGTATATCTTGCGATATGTGATGAAATGGTCATGAAAAAAACAACAAATGCGCATTGAAATATACCAGTTTCGTGGGTTATGGCAAAATGGAAGTCCCCACGAAATGTAATCGCCGGACTTGGTAGAAATGCCCAAGAGGATTATCACGGGCCGGGCGGATGCGACTGAGGGGGGAGGATCGGGCTTCCATTAAAACGTGAAGCGCGCATGTGCGGTGCGCGCTTCAACAGGAGATGTACCAGTGCATTACATGCACAAGTTGGATATTCTATCATAATCCAGAATGAATCTGTCTCACAAGTACTTGTGAGGAAATTCTTACCTTAAAACAGATGATTTTCATCGTTATTGCGATATAAGCCCAGGACACTATGTCATTTATTCACATTACGGATGAGGTGACTTCATGAAATGGATCAGACGCCTACTCGTCGCGCTGCTGCTGATCGTCGGGTTGTTTCTGGCGGGGGTCTTCAGCATCATTGCGATTGACACCGTCGCTGGCGAACTCGCCACAGAGTACACCAATGTCACGTATCCCGCTGAAGATGGCACAACGCTTAATGGCTATCTGGTGACACCTGAGGGCGAAGGTCCTTTCCCCGGCGTCATCATGGTGCATGAATGGTGGGGCCTGAACGCTGAAATCGTCGAAATGGCTGATCGGCTCGCGGAGCAGGGTTACGTCGTGCTGGCACCGGATACCTATCGCGGGCCGACGACACGGCAGGTACCGCGTGCGATCTTCCTGCGGGTGACCGTGCCAGAAGACCGCGTTGATGCCGATATGCAGGCCGCTTTCGACTATCTGGCCGGGCGGGAGGACGTCAGCGCTGATCGCATCGGCGTGATGGGCTTCTGCTACGGAGGCGGTGTCGCGCTGCGGCACGGCGTCCGGAACGCGGAGATCGCGGCAGTGATCAATCTGTATGGCGACACGATCACCGATGCTGAGAACTTCGGCACGCTGCCGGAGAGCGGCGCGCCCGTGCTGGGCATCTTCGGCTCGGCGGATATGCAGATCCCGGTCAGCGAGGTCGAAGCATTCGACGCGGCGCTCGACGGGGCGGGCATCCCCAATACGGTGACCATCTACGAGGACATGCCGCACGCCTTCGTCCAGCCGGACAATATCGATGAACCGGGCGCACCGCAGGATGCCTGGGAACAGATCATCGCCTTCCTTGACGAGACGCTCAAAACTGTCGAATAACCCACGCGCAGGCCGAGAGGCGCAGATTCACCGCCACCTTTCGGTCTGTCAGAATCTCTTCACAGTTGTAAAACATGCCCATGGTGCGGGGCCTGCGCCGTGAAAATCGCATATACTAGCCCTATCCGCAGGTGAGCACAGACGGAGTAAAGCGCGTGGTTACGATAAAACGAATCGCTCCCGGATCAGCGTTCAGGGTCGGCCTGTGGGTCGGCATCGTTGGTGCTTCGCTTCAGGTTACTCTCTTCGTGATGTTCCTGCTGCTGGTCGTAGGCGTCCCAGCGGGACAGTTTGGGCTGCCATTTCTGGTGCGCGTATCGACGAGCGTGTTCTTCACTGGCATAAGCGTCGGCATGATGGCCGGCCTGCTGGCGATCATCTATAACTTCGTGGCGCGCCGCTTCGGCGGGTTGAAGGTTGAACTGAGCCAGATCGAATGGCCAGAGAAGCGCAAGAACGACCACAGAAGCGACCACAAAAGCGACCATGACGACGAACTCTGATCGCTGCGCGCCATCCGTAAGCGCGCTGGCATCTGCTATACTGGCTATTGATGAGCAAGACAAGCCGCCAGTGAGTTACAAATGACTCAGATAAAGAAATCAAAGGGACGCCCACCGCTGCGCAGTCAGCTAACGGCCCTGGGCTGCACGCTGACCATCATCATGGGGGCGCTGGGCGTGGCCCTGGGTGGACTGGGCGCGATGCTGGTGGCCCCCACGTTTTACAACCTGGATACAACCCGCGCCGCAGTGCGCGCCGATTCAACCGCACTGGCAGCGACTGCGCAATGGCTGGTCGGCCAGGCGCAGTTCCTCGATGCGACCCGCGCCGCCAATATGGACGTCGCCACACGCGCAGCGCTGAGCGCTCAGGAGACGCAGGCACAACTCGTGCAGACAGCGACGCAGCAGCAGCGCTCTATCGAAGCCACGCAGACACAGCAGGCCGTCATCAGCGTGGAGCAGATGACACGGATCGCCTTGGATTATGCCGGGACACAGGCCGCACTTCAGCAGCAGGCAACACAGATCGAGCTGGATTTCCAGGCGACGCGCGCCGCGCTCGGTGACGATGGTCAGGCACAGGCCGCACCCGCAGATCGGAACAGCGCTGTCAGTCTGGCGGCGACGGCCACGCCAACGCTGACAAGCACCCCCGCACCAACGCTTACGCCAACGCCGACAGCCAGCGCGACGGGGACGCCTTCGCTCAGTCGCACGCCGACACCCGCCGCCGCACTCGACGTCGATTTTGAACGCCGCCCGGCGTTCAACGACTGGTTGTATGATTATGCGGATTGGTCATTGGAAGAACAGGCGGGTAACTGGGTCGCGCTCAGCGATGACGCACTGCTGCAGGCCGCCTGGTCAGATTACGGGGATGTGTCGGTCAGTCTGACGTTCATCCCTGCGGAAGCAGGCACGCACCGGCTGAATTTCGCCGCTGAAGATGGCACCATCCTCAGTGTGGAGCTTTTGAGTGATGCTGGTCGCCCGCGATTGCTGCGCGTCACCCAGCGCGATGCTACTGCATCCACGCCAGAGGATATCGGCAGCACGGCACTCAGTCTGCCGGCTGCACCCTTGTCACTCAGTTTGCGACGCAACGATAACCTGCTGGCCATCCAGATCAACGATCAGTTTGTGCTCTCGCCCATTGTCCCCGTCGTCAATGGTGGCCAGCGAATCAGTCTACAGGTTCCCCAGGGCGCAGCCCTGCAAACCCTGCGCATCACACCGCTGACGTAGACTATCGGGGCACTTGCCCTGATCCTGCACGATTGGCTTGCGCTGGTCGTAGAAGGCAGCCATGGACAGGGAACGAAGTCCCCGCATACCAGCGTAAGATGGCAATCGTAAGATGGCAATCAGACGGAGGCTTCGACCAGATTGAGGTTGAGCGCACCACTGACAGCAGCGGTGATCGTGCGCTGGAACATCCCGGCGACGTGTTCGGTAGCGGGTTTGAGGTCGTTGGCCAGCCACCACAGGATGAGGCCGAAGAGCGCGCCGGCGATCTGATGCGCGACGACGGGCACGGGTGTCGGCGGCGTGTGACCACGCGGCACCAGCGGCCTGACCTGCTCCGCAGCGATGCGGGCGATGTAATCCAGTGCGCGATTGATGACATAGGTCACGCCGCGCTCGCCCAGCAGCAGCGCCCGATAGAGCGCCTGATACTCGGCCACGTGCTGAAACACGATGGTGCTGGGCGGACGTTCGCCCTCTCGCCATGTGAAATCGAAGACGGGCGTATCCAGCGACTGCACCAGCTCATCGAAGAGCGCTTCCAGGCTGTCGGCGAGCAGCTCGTCCTTATCCTTATAGTGCAGGTAGAAGGTTGCACGGCTCAAATCAGCGCGATCAGTGATCTGCTGAATAGTAATCTGTTCATAGCCCTGTTCGAGTACGAGTGCGAGTAGGGCTTCTCGCAGGAGGCGGCGAGTGCGACGCACTCGGCGATCAATACGCGTCATTATGGGTTGTTTCTGTTTATGGACAATTCACGGTAAGTTAAGGCATTGTGTTCAATAATAGGCAAAAAGTCAATTGTCTTCATGCTTGATCCGGTTAAATCGGCACACATTGCCCTCCGTTTACCGTACGCAGTACAATGAGCGTGCATAATCCGCCCTGTGCTCAGTCATTGCGGCGATCCTGAATCAACGATACCTTCACCCGGCGCACTTAACGGAAACCGTAATCCATGAAACTGATTGACGTGCATATCGAACGCATCCGCCGCATTGGGCTGACCATGCATCATCTTGAAGTCACCGCGCCGGATAAATCACTGCGCAGTATGAAGCCTGGTCAGACGCTGCTGGCGCGCCCCGTCGACGCGGAAGGTGAGCCTCTCAACTGGGACCCGTACCTGCGCGATGTCTGGTGGCCGGTTGGCATGACAGGCAGCAGTACGCTGCTGATCGAACGCCCGGCCAGTACCAGCCACGAACCCGGGCGACGGATCAGCCTGCTTGGGCCGGTCGGGATGCCGTATGCGCTGCGACAGGGTGCGCGCAACATCCTGCTGATTGCGCACAATACATCGCCAACGCCGCTGACCGTGCTGGCCCCCTGGCTGGCGCGCAATCAGTTGAACATCACGCTGGTACTCACGGGCGAAGCACGCGCCTATCCGACAGATCATCTGCCGCCAGAGACAGAGATCATCCTCGGCGATGAGAGCTTCAACTGGCAGCAACCGGCGGATGCCTTCACCTGGGCGGACCAGGCTTTCATCGTCGCGCCGCAGGATAACGAGCTGACGCACTTCAGAGCTGTTATCGACCTGGCGCAGCATTACCGCATCGCGGTCGGACGACAGTTTTTGTACGGCGTTGTGCAGAGCGGTGTCGTCTGCGGGACGGGCGCGTGCATGTGCTGTGCCGTCCGCGTGGCGCGTAGTTCGCGGCCCCGGCTCGCCTGTGTGGATGGCCCCGCATTCGACCTGAGCGAACTGCTGCTGCCGGAAATCGGAGCGGGCTAGACGCATCCGCAGATACGGCATGGCCATTGAAAAATGGTCGAGCATTGATTAGGTTAAGATGACACAACCGAGCCAGAAAGGGCTGCAATGGATCTGACCAGTGACATCCCCATCCTGCGGGAACTCCCGCTGGATGTACAGGCAGTCATACTGCGCATCCTGCTGCTGTTGATTGTGCTGGCGGTCGTCTGGGTGCTGCGGCGGGTGATTACCGCTTTGCTGCTCACACCGGTTCGGCAGTTGGTCAAGCGGACGTCAGCCGGCACGGATGATCTGATTCTGCGGTCGATCAAGGGGCCGCTGAATGTCACCGTGATCGCCATTGCCATCGCGCTGACCGTCGCCGTGCTGGATTTTGGCCTCGACGTGACCACATTCGCAAGGAATCTGACGCGCTCGCTTCTGATCGCTGCCGCAATTTTCGCTGTGTACAACATCGTCGGGATCATCACGCTCACGCCGGAAGCGCTGCGGCGCGTCACCGGCATCAACATTGAAAGACGCCTGTTACCCTTCCTGACGACGATCCTCAAGGTCTTCATCGTGGTGATGGGGGTCCTCATCATCATTCAGGAATGGGGCTACGACGCTACCGGCCTGATCGCTTCGCTGGGTGTGGTTGGTCTGGCCTTCTCGCTGGCGGCGCAGGATACCGCTGCCAACCTGTTCGGCTTTACGGCTATTGTCAGCGATAACCCCTTCGATGTGGGCGACTACATCATCATGGGCGACGTCGCCGGCGTCGTGGAACACGTCGGCGTACGCTCGACGCGCATTCGTAAGCCCGATCAGAGTCTGGTTGCTATCCCGAATAACACGCTGAGTAACGCCGCCGTCACCAACTGGTCGCGCTTACAAAAGCGCCGCATTGATTTCTACATTGGCGTCACCTACAACACCAACAGCCAGCAAATACGCGAACTGGTCGCCAAAATCCGCGAAATGCTGATGTCGCGCGAACTCGTCGACCCAGAATCGGTCGTGGTGCACTTCGTCAATTTTGGCGGGTCATCGCTGGATATCCGCATCATCTGCTATGTGTGGATCGCTGACTGGAATGCCTACACTGCGGAGCAGGAGCAGATCAACCTGGAAATCATGGATATTGTCGAATCAATGAACCTGAGCTTCGCCTTCCCCAGTACGTCTGTCTACATCGAGAGCGTGCCCAAGCCGCGCAAGCCCTCGAACCAGCGGCCCAAGCAGTACGTCCCGGCCTCTCAGGAAGCCGCCGACGCTCTGTCAGACACGCAGCCGCGCGCATCTGACATGCCGGATCAGGCGAATGTGTCGGCGTCAAATGACGATGACGGGGATGATGCTCGATGAGCACACCGTCAGCTTCCCCGACGGTGGCAAACCCTGAAGCAGAACTCCCCGACGCGGATGCGATCATGTTCGCGCTGGGGTATACACCCGATGATCTGCATGCCAACCAGACCGGGACGCTGGGCGCGGCGCAATCAGAGCGGCTGCGGCAGATGAAACGGCGGGCGCTGCTGGCGGGCGCTGCGGGGTTTCTCAGCATGGCGCTGCTGGCAACGATCTTCCTATACATCGGTGGGCTGAATAACTCAGCGATTCTGACGCTGGTGGGCGTCGGGCTGACGCTGTGCAACGCGCTGCTGGTGGGGCTTATCGCGCGGCACTGGCTGCGCCTGGATGCCGATCTGCGCGATGGTCAGCCGGTGCGCGCACTGACTGGCTCACTGGAACGCATCATACGGCCGGGCGGCAACCTGACGCAGTACGTTTTACGGATTGATGGTAAAGAGATCGCCGTCAAGAAATCGGTCTTCAAGCTTTTCCGGCATGAGCAGGTGTATCGGCTGTACCGCACGCGACACAGCGGTATGTTAATCGGTGCTGAGCCACTCCACTGAAAGAACCCCTGAAAGAACCTCTGAACAATCCCTCAGTTAGCTCCAACGGAATGAATCGAGCAGGAGCTGGAGCGTCGTGAGCATGGCCGGGTCGGTAGCGACACCATCCGCGCTGAACAGCTCCAGCACGGCGGTTTCATCTTCACGCTGGAAGAAGAACAGATCGATCTGACCGTTGGGCAGCACAGTATCATCATTGACGCGATAGCTGCGGCGCAGGGTCCCATCTTCTGCGGTCGCTTCGCTGATGAAGCTGAAGCGTGCCAGATAATCCGGGAAGAAATCGTCCGGGGCGACGCGGTTGTCAAACAGGCTGACAGAGGCGAAGGCTTCGCCCTCAGGCGCTTTCCATAAATGCAGCAGGCGCGTCACGCTGCTGTTATCGGTGAAGATCCACTCAGAAGGTACGGAAATGGAATAAACGTCTTCCTCGCTGACGGTCGTCGCGCCCCTGAAGGGTGTCGGCACGACTGGCTCCGACGGGCCAAGTGGCAGCAGACCGGTTGCCGCGGCACCACCTACCCCCAGCACCAGGACCACCAGCAGGCCCACCAGCATCAGCGGCAGCAGACGGCGACCACCGGCGGCCTTTTCTGCGGGCTGGGGCTGTGACTCTGTATGCGGCGCACGGGCCACACCGCTGATCTGCGCCGCCGTCTGGCCGAGCGTGGTATCACCGGCGTTGCCGATTACCTGCGGCGCAACGGTACGCTGTGGGTCGTGGGCGGAGGCGGCGGGGCGCGTCGGCGCAGTTGAAGAGAGCGCAGCCCGGTATGCAGCGGACATCTCACCAGCGCTGGCAAAACGCGCGTTGGGGTCTTTGGCCGTCGCCCGGCTGACGACCGCCTGGATCGCCTCTGGCACGCCGTCGCGGAACTGACTGATCGGCGGCATTGGCTCGTTGAGGTGCATCAGCAGCAAGCCGACAGGCGTCTCGGCACGGTAAGGTTCGCGCCCGGTGATGAGTTCGAACAGCACAATGCCGAGCGAGTAAATATCGGCGCGGCCATCGATCGCCTGCCCGTTGGCCTGCTCCGGCGACATATAGGCCGGTGTCCCGATGATGGCGCTGCCAGTCAGGTTACTGTCCATAACGCGCGCGATGCCGAAGTCGCTCAGATAGGCGTTGTTGTTCTCGTCCAGCATGATGTTGCCGGGCTTCAGATCGCGGTGGATGATGCCCTGCTGATGGGCGTAATGCAGCGCCTCGGCCACCTGCATCAGCGGCTTTTCAAGGTCGGCGAGATCCGGGATCTCACCACGCCGGATCATATCGGCCATGCTGCCGCCCCCGAGATAGCGCATGGCGATGAAGGGCAGGCCATCGGCTTCGCCATAGTCGAAGATCGGCAGGATGTGCGGGTGTTCCAGCTTGCTGATTACATCGACTTCGCGCTTGAAGCGCTCCAGGAAGCCCGGGTCATGGAACAGGTAGCGCGGCAATACCTTGATGGCGACCTTGCGGTTCATGCTGAGCTGCACCGCACTGTAGACGGTGGCCATACCGCCACGGCCTATTTCCGATACGATCTTATAATTGCCGATCGTCTTGCCCGGCAATTCTGTATCGCCGCTGCCACTCAACCGGGTATTGTCGGTTTCACTCATGATTGCGTCCGCTGATTGGTGTGATTTGTTTATACACGTCGCCTGCGGCCCGCCCCGACATGGCTTCAGGCTTCATCGGCCAGCGCCGTAAAGCGCATGAACGCCCGCTCCTGGGGCGTCATGTCGTTGGGATAGTCGTAGGTATCGTACGTCTCCAGAATGCGATAGCCCTCTTTAATATAGCCGCGAATGGTGTGCAGGCTGATGCCCATCTCGTCAGCGGCCAGATGCGCGGGCATGCCTTCGATCACACACAGACGTATGGCCTGCCGCACGCGATCGGTCATCTCCGGGTATTCGCGCTGGCTGGGCAGCAGCAGCGCGTTGAACAGACGCATACTGCGCGTGCCCTGCGTCTGACGCTGCACGCTCGCCGTGACAACCATATCGTGATTGAGAGTGTAGACAATCGCCCAGGCGATGCGCAGGCGCACCTCATGCTTGAGGAAGAAGGCGCGTGCACCTTCCTCGGCGGCGACCTCCGCCAGCGTGGGGTTATCCATTGACTGCACCAGACACACAATCGATACCTGCGGAATCAGCCGCCGGATTTCGCGCAGGGTCATACGCAGGCCCTGCTCACCACCCAGATGCTCGGCATCCAGCGCGATAACGTCCGGATGTTCCACCGGGCTTAAGTCCTGCAGGTGCTCCAGCAGGAGTTCGCGGTCATGCGTCATAAACGTCACCCGTGTTCGCCGATCCCAAGCCAGATAGCTGTTGATCGCTTGCAGGGCATAGACGTCAGTGTCGAACAATATGACCTTGAGATTGAGGGTTCCGATACCAGGCATAAGTTTGACCGGACGACGGTTATACCTATCACATGTTTGGCTGCGATTTTAGTGTATGCCGAAATGTGGCATGTGGCAATTGAGGCTGATGCGTTAATCCGCCTCAATCCGGGTAAGTGCTGAAAAGAGGGATCGCCTGGCGATCACCAATGGAACAACTCAGGCGGAGGCGTAATGTCGATCAGCCTGCAGGCCCGTGTCAGGGGAAAGCGCATCGGTCCGGGCGTGGCGGAGGATGATCAGGCCGACGATCCCGGCGACCGCACTCGCGGCCAGCACGCCGATCTTGGCCTCCTGGGCCAGCGCGTGCTGGTCGGAGAAGGCGAGCTGCGTCACAAAGAGCGACATGGTAAAGCCGATCCCGGCCAGTACGCTCACCCCACGGATATGCCGCCATGTGACGCCGCGTGGCAGATCCGCCAGACGCAGGCGCACCGCCAGCCACGTAAACAGGCTGATCCCAATCGGCTTACCGACGAACAACCCGAGGAAGACACCCAGTCCTACCGGATGCGTGAACGTCTCGCGCAGGCTGGCCCCACCTTCCGAGAGGGAGACGCCTGCATTCGCCAGGGCAAACAGTGGCATCAGCATGAACATCACCCACGGACGCAGGCTCTTTTCGAGCTGGATGAGTGGCGGGGTCATATCCATCATGGCGTTCGACAGCTCCGATACGGCCTGACGCTGGTCGTGGTGGCGCAGGACATCATGACCCGTCATGCGGTCGGGGTCGAGGCGTGCGCGTATCTGCTCAAGCACGAGGATCGGTTCGCGCAGTGGGCGCGCCGGGATCGCCATAGCGATCACTACACCGGCAATTGTGGCGTGGATGCCGCTGGCGAAGAAGCCCAGCCAGATCAGTATCGATAGCGTGAAGAAAACCAGCGGGTTGTAAATCCCCCAGCGACCGAGCAGATAGAGGATCAGCCAGAATAACACCGCGATCAACAGACCGGTGATGTTCAGATGGCCGGTGTAGAACAGCGTAATAACGAGTATCGCGCCGATGTCGTCGGCGATCGCCAGCGTCGCCAGGAAGATCTTCAGGCTGAGGGGGACGCGCCGCCCCAGCAGCGCCAGGATGCCCAGTGCGAAGGCGATATCCGTGGACATGGGCACGCCCCAGCCAGACGACCCCAGCCCGGCGGCGTTCAGCAGCATGTAAATCGTCGCCGGGACGAGCATCCCGCCCAGCGCAGCGCCAACCGGCAGCAGCGCCTGCCGCACAGTCGACAGCTCGCCCACGAGAATCTGCTCTTTGACTTCCAGCCCGATGAGAAAGAAGAAGGCCATCATCAGGCCCTCGTTAAGCCACTGGTGCAGCGTCAGGCTGAAGTGCAGGTCGCCCAGTGAGACGGAGAGGGGCATCTCCAGCAGGCCGAAGTAGCTCTCCGCAGCGGGCGAATTGGCCCAGATCATGGCGATGATCGTGCACAGCAGCAGGAACAGACTTCCCAGGACCTCTGAATTGATGAAGACGCGCCAGTGTCGGATCACGCGGTCGACGGCAGCGGGCCGGGACTGATTCGCCATCGATCCGAGCAAGTCCTGAGGGAAGTTCATCTTGATTTGCTTTCTACGATAGAGCGACGTGTACAAACACGCTAACCCAGGCGGTCGGGCATGTCACGCCGCTTAATATAAGTATACGACTGTTCAGATTGCGGCGGTGGCGGCTGATATTGAGTAGTGACGAAGATCGTTAGCTGGCCAGACGTTCCTCCCGGCGCGCAACCCGACCACGCAGGCGCGCTAATCAGGCACTCATCTTGAGGTGAGCTTCGGACGATCAGTTACGAAATACTTCGTACAAACTGTACGATTTCCAACGGGCCTAGTGCGACAGCGCGTATATTTCATGGCCCGTTAAGCCACGTCTAGGGACTAGCTCACCCGGAGCCTGTGTAATGGTAAGGGTGTGTGGCTGATGTGCGGTAGCCCACACAGCAACGAAATTTGCATCTGTATTGGTTAAATCAGGAGATGTACCCTATGCGTAAGTTGTTTGCTATTGCAAGCGTACTGGCCGTAGTGATTTTCGGTCTGGTACCCGCCTTCGCCCAGGACGAAGATACCATCGTGGATATCGCCGTCGCCAGCGAAGACTTTGAGACACTCGTCCAGGCCGTACAGGCTGCGGGCCTGGTCGAAGCCCTCTCCAGCCCCGGCCCCTTCACCGTATTTGCCCCAACTGATGAAGCTTTCGCGGCTGCGCTGGATTCACTCGGCCTGACCGCTGAAGAACTGCTCGCCGATACGGCCATGCTCACGGATATCCTGCTGTACCACGTCGTCCCGGCTGAACTGATGGCCGCCGATGTCGTCAGCGCGATTGAAGCTGGTGGTGGCACTGCTACCGTCCCGACGCTTCAGGGTAGCAATCTGGAAGTGACGCTCGGCGAAGACGGCCCGGTCATCAACGGCACGGTCAATGTGACCGTGACGGATGTTGATGCCAGCAACGGCGTGATCCACGTCATTGACGGCGTTCTGCTGCCGCCCGCTACAGAAGAGATGGATGACATGACGGAAGTGCCGATGACGCACATCCGCGTACATCACTTCTCCCCGGATACCCCGGCGGTTGACGTATACGTCAATGGCGAAGTCGCCATCAGCGGCCTGGAATTCCCCAATTCGACCGGATGGGTTGATCTGGCTGCTGGCGTTTACGAAATCGCAGTGGCCCCGGCTGGCACCAGCATCGAAGATGCCGCCATCGGCCCGGCTGAGTTCGAGCTGAGCGTGGATAATTGGATCAACATAGCCGCCGTCGGCAGCCTGGAAGAAGGCACGCTGGCCCCGGCGATCTTCGTCGAAAACATGTCGGCTGAACTGGCCGAAGAAAACGCCCGTGTAACCGTCTTCCATGGGATCGAAGGCGCGCCTGCTGTAGACGTTCTGGCGGGTGGCGAAGTGATCATCCCGGACCTGAACTTCCCTGGTACGCTTAACGGCAACGACGGTGCCTTCACCATCGACGCGCCTGCTGGCACCTACGACCTGAGCGTCGTTGTCGACGACACCGATACACAGATCCTTGACCTGAGCGGCACCACCCTCGAAGCTGGCATGATCTATCTGGTAGCCGCGGTCGGTACGCCTGACGCTCCGCAGGCGGCGGTCGCTGTTGTCGCCGCGAGCGACATCATGATGGACGAGATGACGGAAGACACCATGGCGACAGAGCAGTCCATCACTGACGTCGTCGCCAGCAGCGCAACCAGTGACACGCCGGAGTTCACCATCCTGCTGCAGGCAGTCCAGGCTGCTGGCCTGGGTGAGACACTGGCCAGCGAAGGACCTTTCACCGTCTTCGCCCCGACCGACGCTGCCTTCGCGGCTGCGCTGGACCAGCTGGGCCTGACGGCTGAAGAACTGCTGAGCGATACTGAGCTGCTGACGAACGTGCTGCTGTACCACGTCGTCCCGGCTGAACTGATGGCCGCTGACGTCATCGCCGCCGTAGAAGGCGCAGGCGGCACCGCGAGCGTCGGCACGGCGCAGGGCAGCAACATCGAAGTCACCCTGGGTGAAAATGGCCCGGTCATCAACGACACGGTGAACGTCATCAGCACGGATATCAGCGCGACCAACGGCGTGATCCACGTCATCGATGCCGTGCTGCTGCCGCCGACGGAATAAGCACCACGGACTAAAATTTCTGCAACAGCAACAGAGGGCGCACCAGATGCGCCCTTTGTCGCGTTTTACCGTCATTTATACGCCGAAAACTGCATTAATCCTGAACAAGCTTTAATCTGAAGGTTCGCATTTTTGGCGTGAATTTGTCATAATTTGCGTGCGGAATTCTCTTTTTTAACGCACTGGGTTTTACATACATTCAGGAGACTGTTACATGCGCAAACTGGCGTTGCTTGTAAGTGCGCTCGTACTACTCGTCATGAGCGTGCTACCAGCCGCCGCGCAAGACGAAACAATTGTCGATATTGCGGCGGGTAATGAAGACTTTAGCATCCTCGTACAGGCCGTCACGGCGGCAGGGCTGGTCGATACGCTGGCCGGTGAAGGTCCTTTCACCGTCTTCGCACCGACCAACGATGCCTTCCTGGCAGCCATCGCTGCGCTCAACCTCGACCCGGCAGCCCTGCTGACCGACGTTGATCTGCTGAGCAGCATTCTGCTTTATCATGTCGCCAACGGCGAACTCACCAGTGACACCCTGGTCGACGGCGCGGAAGTTGTCACCGTCCAGGGCGAAACCATCGAAGTTGCAATCGGCGACGCTGTTGTACTGAACGGCACGACCACCGTCGTTACGGCTGATATCCAGGCCAGCAACGGCGTGATCCACGTCATCGACAATGTGCTGCTGCCACCGACCGTCGCTGAAGCCCTGGCGGGTGATGGCGAAGAAGCGGCCGAAGAAGAAGAAGAAGCCGCTGAAGAAGAAGAGATGGCCGCCGGCACGATTGTCGACCTGGCCCTGGCTGATGAAACCTTCGCAACCCTGGTTGCGGCGGTGGATGCTGCTGATCTGGTTGAAACACTGGCGAGTGAAGGCCCCTTCACCGTCTTCGCACCCACCAACGAAGCCTTCGCCGCCGCGCTGGAAGCGCTCGGTCTGACGGCTGAGGAACTGCTGGCCGATACCGACACCCTGACCACCGTCCTGCTGTACCACGTGGTCGCCGGTAATGTCACCAGCAGCGATATTGTTGACGGTGCGGAAGTGGAAACCGTCCAGGGTGAAACCATCCTGACAGAAATCGTTGACGGCGGCGTCGTGCTGAATGGCGCGGTCAACGTCATCGCGGCGGATATCACTGCCAGCAACGGCGTGATCCACGTCATCGACGGCGTGCTGCTGCCGCCCAGCCTGGTCGAAGCCTTGAGCGCCCCCGCTGAAGAACCGCAGCAGGAAGCCGCTGAGGAAGAAGCCCCGGCTGAAGAAACCGCTGAAGAACCTGCCGAGCAGTTCACCGGCCAGACCTTCCTGCGCCTGGCGCACCTGGCGGGTGACATCGGTGGTGCCGATATCTACATCAATGGCCAGCTTCGCCGCCCCTTCACCGACGTCCAGCAGGGCACGGTGACCGGCTTCTTCGCGCTGCCGGAAGGCAACTACCGCATTCAGGTCGTCCCGACCGGCCGTAACACGGGCCGTGCGGTCATCGATGCGGAACTGTTCCTGGGTGATGGCGAATACAACACCGTCGCCGCATATGGCAACGCCTTCAGCACTGGTATTGATGCCGCGGTTATCCCCGAAGATCGTGAGAGCACGCTCTCCGCGACCGGTGCCCGCGTGACCGTCTTCCACGCCATCCCGGATGCGCCCGCAGTTGACATCCTGGCCAATGGCAACCTGATCGCAGGCCGTATCGCTTACCCCGGCACCCTGACCCTGGTCGGTGGCGGCACCAATGACGGCGCCTTCACCTTCGACGTCCCGGCTGGCACCTACGACCTGGCCGTCGTCCCCAATGGTCAGACCAGCCCGGTCGTCATCGACCTGAGCGGCACGACCCTGGAAGCCGGCAATTACTACTTCGTGGCTGCTTACGGCACCCTGGCAGACCCGCAGGTCGCCCTGGGCGTCGCCGACTAAGTCACACGCTCAGGGGAGCCTGAAGGTTCTCCTGGAACAGAGTTCAGGCAGCAGGCCGGGCAGATGCTCGGCCTGTTGTATTCTGGCGGGCGGTTTCTTACAGGCGCAACGCCTGCTAGAATGGCGCACACCTGAGAACATGAGGTCCGACGGAGCGGTTGTATGGATCGGTCAATCATCCTGACAGTTGCCCTGAGCATTGCGGCGCTGCTGCTGGTGCTGGAGCTGGTGCGGCGGCGTAAGCTGCGCGAGGAATACAGCCTGCTGTGGTTGTTCACGGCGCTGGTGATGATCGTCGTCAGCGTGTGGCGCGATCTGCTGCATGGGCTGGCAACCCTGGTCGGGATCGCCTATCCACCCAACCTGTTGTTCCTGCTGGCCGCGCTGCTGATTCTGTTCATTCTGTTGTATTTCAGCGTGGTCATCACGCGGCTCACACACGAGAACAAAGTCAGCGCGCAGGAACTGGCCCTGCTGCGGCAGCAGATCGAGCAGTTGCACACACAGATAGGCACTACAGACCAGAACAGTTCAGGGAATCAGAATGGACAGCAGCAGCAGTCCGATCAGGCCGGCCCCGTAGATCGCCAGCCACCCCACCCAGGCCGTTGACGGCGGGTTGTCGTCGACGCCCTGCAGCCAGATGTCGCCCTCAACGAACTCGGGCTGTTGATCCGGTGGCACGCGGAAGCGTGGCCCGATCTTCCAGGCGAGTAGCGCCCCACCGATCAGGCCGCCCAGATGCGCCCAGTTGCCGATCAGCACGCCCTCGACCTGCGTCGCCGTCACGTAGGCGTTCGACGTCAGGCCGAACAGGAAGTTAAAGCCCATAATGAACAGAGATTCGCGCAGACGACTGCGCGCCCACTTGCCGTAAAGATCGCGGTGGCGATACAGATAAACGACCTCCGCACCCCAGACGGCGAACACCGCCCCGGATGCCCCGATACCGCCTTCGTTGAACAGCAGGCTCAGAAGGCTGCCACCCAGACCACCCAGCAGGTAGATCAGCAGCAGACGCCAGCGCCCATAGAGTCGCTCGACCACACTGCCGATGACGTAGAGGGCGATGCCATTAAACAGCAGGTGCGCTTCATTGCCGTGCAGGAACATCGACGTAAACAGGCGATACCACTGCGTCTGGCTGAGCTGGGGATCGTTGGCCCAGGCGTTGTAGAGATTGATCGCCGCCTCTGGTGCCAGGTAGTTCAGCGCGAATAAGGCGACGTTGATAGCAATCAGGACGAAGATCAGGACGGGGCGCTCCACGGTGCCGGGTAATCTCATCCTGACCTGACGCCGAACCGCCGCGTCGGCTGATTCCGCCGGCACCGAACGTGCTTCCAGCGGGTGCCGTGGACGCGATTCTGCGGGACGTTGTTCGAGTGGGTGACGCGGCTTCGGAGAGGGGTCGGGTGTGGACATGGGTTCAATCGCGGCTGTGGATGAATGATAAGCACAGTCTAGCGCAAAGCGTGCGCGGCGGTAGTGTTATCTGACCTGAAGCGGCTGTTTCTAATGCGCTGCATATGCCAGCAGGCTAAACTGACTGTGACGCGCTCACAACCATGCATCGCCAATGAGAGGCCAATCATGCCCGCGTATGATTTCCGCTGTCAGCAGTGCGGCAGCGAGTTCGAACTCTTCTACAAGAGCTATGCCGCCTACGATGCGGCCACCCCAACCTGCCCGACCTGCGGCAGCGTCCAGCTTGATCGCGTAATCCGCAAAGTGAGCGTGCAGCAGCCGGAGCGCGACTTCAGCCGGATGAACGCCAATGAAATGCTCAACGTGCTGGAAAGCGGCAATGAAAAACAGGTAGAGAAGATGTTTGAGCAGGTCGCCGGGGGCGGTACAGACCCGCGCCGCGCAGCGGACGCGCATCAGGCAGCGCAGGCGCAACAGGCCAGCCCCAAGAGCGGCGATAATACAGGCTAATCCGGCGTGCGGCCGTCCTGGGCTGCGGATTCTGACACATCGGCGACTGCTCCTGCTTCAGCGGTCGCTTTTTTGTCCGGGGCGACGCGCGGCAGACGCAGCCAGAAGCGGCTGCCGTATCCGGGTTTACTCTCAAACCCGACTGAGCCGCCGTGCCGCTCAACCAGCGTCTTGACCAGATAGAGGCCCAGCCCGGTGCCCTGGATGTTCTCCGTCTGCGGCAGCTTCACACGGTAGAACGGCTCAAACAGGCGTGTCTGCTGATCGGCAGGGATGCCGTAGCCCGTGTCGCTGACTTCAAGCTGAACGAACTCCGGTGACTGTGGGCCATTGGCCAAGGCTGGCTGCACCTTCACGGTGATGGTGCCACTCTCAGGCGTATATTTGATCGCGTTGGAAATCAGATTGCCGATGAGTTCGCGCAGTTGGGTCGGCTCACAGCGGACGTGAAACAACTGGCCATCGGGCGAGAAGATGAGGTGCTGCCCCGCTTTAAGCATCTGCTGGCGATGACTGACGCAGACTTCCGTCACCAGGGCGACCATATCGACATCCTGTTCTGGCATTTTGCCGCCCAGATCAATGCGCTCAAGCGTCAGGATATCGTTCGTCAGTTGCTCCATACTGGTGAGCGACTGGTTGATCCGCAAGACATTGCGATTCGCGGCAAGATCATCTTCCGGCACCAGCTTAAACAGTGAGCGCAGGCTCAGCCGGACGTTAGTCAGATAACCTTTGAGGTTATGCCCGGCCACGCGCAGAAGATTCGCCTTGAACTCTTCAAGCTGGCGCACCTGGGTATACAGCGCTTCTAGCTTCTGTCGCGTGCGGAACTGATCGACCGCATAGCGCAGGGTTCTCTCAAGCAGTTCAGGGCGCAGGTGTTTCTTCTCGAGATGGGCGATCGCACCAGCGCGCAGGCCCTCGAGATCGGCTTCGCGCTCCGGCCCGATCGTCAGGAGGATAAACGGGCAGGCATAGACACCAGCAGCAAGCGCCTCGCGGATAAAATCCGCCCCGTTGCGGCCCTGCGGGTCGTTGAGATCGTAATCGATCAGGCAAACGTCAATGCCGCCAGCGGCCATCAGTGACAGCGCGTCATCGATGGTGGTGGCTGCCTTCAGCTCCAGCGTCATACCTGTGATGCGAGCGGCCATACTCCGCAGGAAGATGTGTTCACTCTGACTATCGTCCAGATACAGCAGACACAACGCGGTTAATGTATCGCCGTCATCCGATTTGAGATCAGAATCAGCTGTTGGCATCAACGCAGCTTCTCCAGAATATTCCTGAGTCCAAGGGGGAGATCGGCGGTGAAGCGAAGGCGCTCACCACGGGTGGGATGATCGAAGGCCAGTTCCGCCGCGTGGAGGAAGTGCCGCTTGAGCCGCAATCGCTGCTTGCGAAAGCCATAGACCTGGTCGCCGACGACCGGACAGCCGATAAACGCCATATGCACCCTGATCTGATGGGTGCGCCCGGTCAACAGCTTGAGCCGGACCAGCGCCTGACCATCACGGAACTGATCGTCGATGACTTCGAACTCTGTCACAGCCGGGCGACCCTCGCGGACGACCGCCATGCGCTTGCGCTGCTTGGGGTCGCGGGCGATGGGCGCATCCACGACACCAGTCGCTGTGCCGGGCGTGCGTTCCAGCAGTGCCAGATAAAACTTATCAACGCTGCGCGCCTGAAACTGCGCCATGAGCGTGCGCAGCGCGCCGCTGTGCATCGCGACTACCATCAGGCCGCTGGTGTCTTTATCAAGCCGGTGGACGATGCCCATACGGCCTTCGGCGTCGGGGTCGTCCTGCATATCGATCATGCGCGGATAGCGGGCCAGCAGTGCGTTCACCAGCGTGTGCTGCGGATTACCAACGCCCGGATGGACGACCAAACCGGCAGGCTTATCAATTACGGCGATATCCTCATCTTCGTAGAGGACGTTCAGCGCCATCTCTTCGGGCATGATGACCGTTTCTTCTTCGGGCGGTGGCGGCAGTGTGATGCGTATGCGCTCGCCGCCGCGCAGTTTCACACCCGCTTTCACCGCCTGACCATCGACGGTGACGTGACCGTCCTTGATCAATGCCTGAACCTGAGTGCGCGAATACTCAACCTGTGGGCTGAGGCCGTCCTGAACCAATCTGTCCAGGCGTTCGCCCGCAGTTTCTACCACGAATTCAATCACGTGTTCGTCGTTCATCAGATAAATCTTATCAGAAAACCCGGACAAAGTATGGAAATGTAACTAAATATTAATTCTCTTTGCTGTCTTTTTACGTATCGTATGCCCGTCATCAAAACGCTATAATGGCCCCATGAGCAAAACACGTGACCATGTCCCTCCCTCACAGACTGCCTACGTCATTCAGCAGGTGGGCGCGCTGCTTTTGTTAGCCCTGTTGATCGTCGGCGTGGCTGGCCTGATCGCTATCGGCCTGCGTTTCGATGGGCCGCTGCTGCTGATCGCTGCGCCGCTGCTGGCGAGTCTTGGTCTGCCGCTGATCCTCTTCCTGCGGGCGACGCCACCCCTGCTGGTCGATGATACCGGCCTGACCGCCACGCCGCTCATTGGTCGGCGACAGCACATCGCCTGGGAGCAGATCGACTCGGCGCGGCCTTACCCTCTGCTGCCGACTGAGAATCATGAGGTCGTGCGCAAAGTGGTGTTCGAGGGCCGCAAACGCTATCGTCAGGCACGCGGGACGATGCTCATCGTACGCGGCCTTCCCTGGACATACCGGGTGACCGGCTTCTTCGCCGGTGTGGGATTGCGGCCGGTGATCGCCTTCACAACGCGCACCCACACCGATTATGATGCCCTGTTACGCCGTGTCGAGGCGCGTGTGGGCGCGGTCTCAGCAGACGCCAGCGCTTAGCGGTGCTTCCACCCCGGGCTGCGCTTCTCGACGAAGGCGCGCATGCCCTCGGCTTTGTCCTCACTGCCAAACGCCAGATAAAAATTGCGCTTTTCCATCTCCAGCCCTTCGCTGAGGCTGGCTTCATACGCCTGGTTGATGGCGTCTTTCGTCAGTTGAACAGCCAGACGGCTCTTGCTGGCGACCTTCAGCGCGAGCTTGACCGCTTCGTTTACGACGACTTCCGGCGCGACAACCTGATTCACGAGACCATATTGCAGGGCTTCAGCCGCAGTCAGCCGGCGATCGGTGAGCATGATCTCCATGGCGAGCGCCTTGCCGACAGCACGCGTAAGGCGCTGCGTGCCACCACCACCGGGCAGGATACCCAGGTTGATCTCCGGCTGGCCGAATACCGCGGTATCGCTGGCGACGATCATGTCGCAGGCCATCGCGAGTTCGCAGCCGCCGCCCAGGGCGAAGCCACTCACCGCCGCGATGATCGGCTTGTTGTACTTGAAGACGAAGTTATCGCTGACGCTGGTGCCCATCAGCATATCGACATAGGTTTTCTGGTCCATCTCTTTGATGTCGGCCCCGGCTGCGAAGGCGCGCTCGCTGCCAGTGATGACCATACAACCTGTAGCATCGTCAGCATCGTAGGCCCGCAGCGCCTGATGCAGTTCCCCCATCAGCCCATCATTGAGCGCGTTGAGCGCCTGCGGACGATTGAGCCGGATCAGGCCCACGCCAGGCTCAGGCGTCTCCGTCAGAATGTACTCGTAGTCGGTCACGGTTTCCACTCCAGGTCGAAGCGAATGGCAGCTACTCGCCTCAGAGTCTACCACAGGCGAGGCCGCTTGAGCGAAGATCAGGTTGTATCGTTGTCGGTGGGGATCGCACGGCTGCTCGGGAAAGCCATTATCAATGTCTTGTAGGCGCGGGTATCGGCGTCCCCGCGCTGCTGCTCGGAAAGGGATTCGTACTCGTCGATGAGCGATCGCAGCCCTTCGAAGAATTCACCGGCCTGCTTATCTGTCAGGAAGAAGCGCCCGCCGTAGACCAGCCCCTTAAAAATCACTGAGGCGTCTTCTTCCGTACGGATCGCGCCGTCGCGCAGGCTGGCCAGCAGATCGGTCTTCGCGTCTTCCAGCAGGCTGGTAACGGTCAGGTCCATGCCAGCGCCGCCACCCGGCGAGGTCGGCGACAGCAGGTGATCCGCCACCTGGATGTAGCGCGCTGCCACCTGATAGCGCTTCTCGATAATGCCGGAGACGATGCGCGTCTCCACCACGACGATTAGCCGGTGCTTTTCCAGCAGGTTGATATGATAGTAGAGCTTGGTCGGCGGCAGATTGAGCGCAGCCGCCACCTGCTTAACGGTCGCGGGCGTATCCATCAGTTCCAGTATGCGCAGGCGCAGCGGATCCGCCAGTACTTTGAGTGTATCCAGGTCTTCGACGAGGAATTGTTCAGCCGGTTCGAAGTCGAGTTTGCCGGGCACGCCGTCGGGCACCTGGCCAGTTAAGCCATCAGATTGATCGGTGGAGTTGGTCATGGGTTTAGTCGTGCCGCTACAACGTGATTATCTCATCGGACAAGTGGGAATTACAACATTCAAGCGAACTTGAATGTCCGTATTGTATCGGATGCCCATGACCCTGTCGAGACAACATGCGATACCATCTGCGACGTGGTACACCGCTGCCGCCGACTATCAGTCCGGGCATATTACGATCCAGAACTTATGTTCGTAACCCTGGGAGTAATCTACATGACCGAACCCTCTGTTCAACGGATGGGCCGCAGCCGCGTCAGCACGCGGCAGGCGCGCAGCGTCGAAGAAGGTCAGGCAGGCTTCAGGCCGCGCTGGTGAATCTGATCTGTCGCGGCCACTTAGCCATCAATACAGTTAAAAGCGGCACGGAAAGGCGCGCTGCGGTGTCCCGCCGCATCTTCCAATGTGATCCGCCATTCCACCGGGCCGATGAAGTTCTCCCCGGCCAGGCTGCACGAGATATACCAGCCGAGCGTGCCAGCGGACATATCGCCAGCGAGCAGGGTCAGGTCTTCGTGGATGCTGCCCTCCCAGGTACCCATCGGCGCGTAGATAAACTCACTCTCCAGGCGCACAATCGCGTCACCATCCGGGTTGAGGAATTGCAGCGGGCAGGCCATCTCCCCCGTATCGGAGACGACGCTGCACTCCTCCACGCTGACGATGGTCGGCTGTGCGGCATCAAGCACGCTGAGCGGATCAACAGGCTGTGGCAGCAGCGTCAGCGGCAGGCCCGCCACGTGATCCGGCTGCACCAGTTCAACAGTGAGCGCGCCAGCGGGCACGTTGCGCTCCGAAAGTGGCACCAGCACATGTGACCCTGCCGGGGCGTACAGCGTGGTGTCATCGCTGGCGATACGCGCCTGACCAGCCAGCACGTCGATCTCCATCGTCTGCCCTGGCATGGAACGCACAAATGCAGCCGCGTTCAGCTCAAGCTGCACGCCGTTGATCTGCAGGAGCACTGGCGCTGCCTGCATCTGAATCAGGAGTCCGCTGCCGCTGCCGCCCGTAACCAGGGTAAACGCCTGCATGTTCTCAAACACGGGCGTCTCGGGTGCGACCTGCGGCAGCGAATCATCCTCAAGGTTAACGCGGCGGGCGGGTAACCAGCCGACACTGCCATCCGCCTGCACGATGCGCAGCCAATTGCGCGTGCAGTTGCAGGCGTTGACGAAGACTTCTGTTCCCTCGGCCAATGTGCTCAGCACGTCATACTGGGAGCCAGGGCCGCTGTATATTTCAGCGTCTGCGACGAGTACGGCATTCTGGCCGACGTCGCCGCTGGAGACGCTCTGCATTTCGACATCACCGACGAGTGCCATAGTGACGGCGTCGGCCTGCGGCTGGACGCTCAGCAGCGCGACGCCAGCGTCACGCGTGCGCACCAAACAAACTGCATCGAGATTGAGCCGCTCATCGGGCGTATCAAAATCCGGGGCCGGTTCACAGTCGACGAGCAGATCAACCGTGCCCTGACCATAGCAGACCTCGTTCGGGCCGAGGTCGTCACAGGCGATGGCATCCACTGACGGAAAAGCACTGTCCTGTGCCAGTGCGGGTACAGTCAGCAGCAGAATAAGCACTATTTGCCAGAACTTCACCAAAAAGGCTCCAGTTTTACTTCCGCAGGTGATGCTGATAACCAGCAGCCGCCTGGAAGACGAAAATAAGTTGCGCAGGAGTCGTTTTCGGATTCCAGAAGCGATGCGGATGCATTGCTTCGAAAAGCAGGCTGTGGCCTGCCTGCATCTCATAGACCGTTTCGTTGATCTGATAGTTCACACTGCCGCTCAGGCAGTAGACGAACTCCTGGCCAGCATGCGTAATCGGCGAGCGCGGCGGCGATCCCGGCAGCACCGTCACCAGGAACGGCTCTAGCTGCTGATTGCGCAGACCAGTCCCCAGACTCTCTACCAGAGTCACGCCATCCGCCGATCGGTCACGTTCGGCCGGCGTCACGTAGACGACTGCCTGCTCAGGCTGTGCGACGAAAAAGTCCGTAATTGAGACGCCCAGCGCGCCAGCGATCAACTGCAACGACGCAACCGTCGGCGAATTATCGCCGCGCTCAATGCGACTGATTGCGTTCAGAGAAAGACCGGAGCGAGCCGCGATCTCGCGCAGGGAGAGGCCAAGCTGCTCTCGACGCTCACGGATGCGGCGTCCGACGTTGGGTTCATCGTTGGCGACCATGAATCTCCTCTTTCAACTTATAGTGTACATAGTTCACATAATAGTGTGAAAGTGATCAATGTCACAGCAATAGCAGCGCGGTTGTAATGTGCGCTTGTGACAGAAATCACAGACGGGACATGACGCTTGCGATTGTGTGGGCAGTCTACACAGGCAGATAATTGATGTATTCGGAAAAGCGAATACATGGATGGATCACCTGTGACACTGCCTACCGCTGAAGAACTCGAAACGCTGCACTACCACATCTGCCAGGCCGTCGGTGATACGAAGCGTATCATGATCCTCTTCGCGCTGCACGAGCGACCGCGTTACGTCACCGAGCTGGCCACCCTGCTGGACGTGCCACAGCCGACCGTCTCGCGGCACCTGGCGATCCTGCTGGAGCGCGGCATCGTCACAAAAGACCGCAATGGTGCCGCCGTCGTCTACCGCCTCGTCGATGATCGCATCGTCACAGTGATGAACCAGATGCGAGAAATTCTGGCTGGGCTGCTGCCGTCCCAGCCCTCACAAGAAATGGATCATTCATGAGAAGACAACGTTACGTCTGGTTATTCGGGCTGCTGGCAACAGTACTGATCATCGTGGGGACGATCATGCTGCTATCGACGCCCAACGTCAACGCCGCCGCCGACCCATGGGCGAATGTCCCGGTACGCAGCGGCGCGACCGATCATAGTGACCTGATGAACCAGCCGTTCGCCACCGGGTCGGAAGTCACGCAGGCGTGTCTCGCCTGTCATGAGGACGCGGCCCACGAGGTCATGCAGACGAATCACTGGACGTGGCAGGCCCCACCCGTCGAGGTCAACTGGCGCGACGAGCCAGTCTCGATCGGCAAGGCCAACACGATCAACAACTTCTGCATTGGGACACAGCCGAACATCTCCGGCTGTTCGCGCTGTCATACTGGCTATGGGTGGGTCGATGAAGACTTCGACTTCACCGTCGAAGAAAACGTCGACTGCCTGGTGTGTCATGACCAATCCGGCGGCTACGTAAAAGCCAGCGGCGGTTATCCAGCGGAAGGCGTCGACCTGCTGGCGGCAGCACAGAGCGTCGGCTCGCCCACGCGGGTGAACTGTGGTAGCTGTCACTTCAATGGCGGCGGTGGCAATGGCGTCAAACATGGCGATATGGATGAGACGCTCTACTTCCCCTCGGAGAACGTCGACGTGCACATGGGTCGCTATGACTTCCAGTGCATCGACTGCCACCAGACAGACAGCCACAACATCATGGGCCGGTCGATCAGCGTCAGCGTTGACAGCGCCAATCAGATCGCCTGTACAGACTGTCACACCCCTGAGCTGACGCACAGCGATCAGCGCATCAACGATCATCTGGGCACCGTCGCCTGCCAGACCTGCCACATCCCGGAAGGCGCGCTGCGTGACCCAACCAAGATGGACTGGGACTGGTCCACTGCGGGCGATCCGGATCGGGAAGAGGACGAACACGAGTATCTGCGCATCAAGGGCAGCTTCGTTTACGAATCGGAGTTCACGCCGGAGTACTTCTGGTATAACGGCACAGCCTCCCACTACATCCCGGGCGATACGATCAACCCGGATAGCCCGACCGCCATCAACAATCCACTGGGTGATATCAACGATCCGGCAGCGATGATCTGGCCGTTCAAGCTGCATACCGCACGCCAGCCCTACGATGTCGTCCATCAGATCCTGCTGGTGCCACAGACGGTCGGGCCGGACGGCTACTGGTCGACCTTTAACTGGGAACTCTCCTTGCAAAATGGCGCGGATGCCACCGGCCTGCCCTACAGCGGCGAGTTCGGCTTCGCTGAGACGGTCATGTACTGGCCATTGGCACATATGGTCCAGCCGGTTGAGAACGTCCTGCAATGCACCGACTGCCACAGCGACAACGGTCGTATGGATTGGGAAGCGCTCGGTTACTTCGGCGATCCGATCCAGTGGGGCGGTCGCACGGTACGTCAGGGAGGCGAATAGACCATGAAACGCACCCTCGTACTCACCGTCACGGCTGGTGTGTTGTGTATTGCGCTGGCGCTAGCGATTTTCGCCAGCACGCCGATTCAGGCCCAGGAAGCCCTGCCGGACGACCGCGGGCCCACGCGAGCCGCACTGCACCCGAGCTTCGCCATGCTGGACGCGAGCGGCAGCAACGTGCTGGTATCCGGCCAACCGGTCAGCACCATGCAGACCTGTGGCAGCTGCCACGACGCGGCCTTCATCGCTGAGCACAGCGTCCATACAGACGCCGGTATGCGTCTGGTCGGCAACGTTGAGGACGTGCGCGCCTGGGTCGATGGCCTGGGCTGGTATGGCGGCTGGAACCCGATCACCTACGCGGATAGCGACCTCAGCCTGGAGGACTGGCTGCGCGAGTATGGCTGGCGACACGTCGGTGGCGGCCCGGCTGCTGAAGCTGGCGTCGAGATGAACTGCTTTCTGTGTCACATGCCGGATGCCAACAACGAGGCCCGCATCGCCGCGCTGGAGGCGGGTCAGTTCACCTGGGCCAGCACGGCAACACTGCCCTTCGCGCAGCCGACCGACGGCGGCTGGGCGCTCGATCCGTCGGCGTTCGATGAGAATGGTTTGCTACTGCGCGATAACATCACGCTGGGCGCGCCCCGGGATGAAAGCTGCGGCTTCTGTCATGGGAAGGTCGATACCAGCGCTCAGGTCCCGTTGGCAGCCGACCCACTCGACATGACGCAGTGGACGACGCTGACCACCGGACAGGTATTCTCCCCGCAGCGCATCAGCAACAGCGGCCTCAATATCGAAGCCAAACTACAGCTTGCTCGCTCCTGGGACGTCCATGCGGAGCGCGTTGTCGGCTGTACGGATTGCCACTACTCACTGAACAACCCGGTCTTCTACGTAGAGCCGGAGACAAGCCGTCCCGATCACCTGGAATTCGACCCGCGCCGCATGGATTACGACGACTTCCTGCTGCGCCCGCTGCATCAGTTTGCGAATGGGGGCACCGCCTACGCGGACGCCTTCCCCGTGTTCGAGCGCAGCGTGCGCGACTGCGCCGGCTGCCACAATGCAGCCGCCTCTCATACGTGGCTGGAATATGCAGAGCGCCACATCAACGCACTGGCCTGCGAGAGCTGCCACATTCCGACAGCCTATGCCCCGGCCCTGGCAACCGTCGATTGGACGGTACTGACGGACACGGGCGACCCCCATCTGACCTATCGCGGCGTCGATACGAGTGTTGCGCCGGTCTACATCAGCGGGTACGAGCCAGTACTGCTGCCAGATCGCGATAACAGACTGGCACCGCACAATATCGTCAGTGCATGGTACTGGGTCTTTGGCGAACCAGCCCAACCCGTGAGCCGTGACGACCTGGCCGCCGTCTATCTGATGGGCGACGGCTACGCGCCGGAAATCCTGACAGCGTTCGACAGCGATGGCGACGGCCAGCTCACCGACCGCGAGCGCGTGCTGGATACAGATGCCAAGATCGCCCTCATCAGCGAGCGGCTGCAGGCGCGTGGCCTTGATAATCCGCGTATCGCGGCGGAATCCCAGGCATATGGGCTGCATCACTCGGTCACACATGGCGAGTGGGCCACCCGTGAATGCAGCACCTGCCACACGCAGGACTCCCGACTCAATCAGACTTTCCTGATCGCCAATACCACGCCCGGCGGCGTACAGCCGGTACTGCTCAGCGAGAATCTATCGGGCAGCCTGCACGCCGACGACAGCGGCGCGCTGCACTTCACACCGTCACTGGCGGTGGGTGAACACGGCCTGTACATCCTGGGGCATCACAGCGTGCCACTGGTGAACGTGCTGGGCGTGCTGATCTTCGTCGGGGCGACCTTCGGCGTCATGCTGCACGCCGGTCTGCGACTGCTGGCGGCACGGCGTACGCCCGCGCCTGCCGAGCCGGAACTGCGCGAAGTCTATATGTACTCCATATATGAGCGGCAGTGGCACTGGCTGCAAACAGTGGTCATCTTCGGCCTGATCTTCACCGGCATGGTCATTCACAAACCGGATATCTTCGGCATGTTCAGCTTCCGGGGTGTGGTGATGGTGCATAACGCGCTGGCCCTGCTGCTGATCATCAACGCGGCGCTGGCGGCCTTCTATCATCTGGCCAGCGGCGAGATTCGTCAGTTCCTGCCGGAGCCGCGCGGCTTCTTCGGGCAGATGTTCGCCCAGGCGAAGTATTACGCTTATGGTATCTTCAGGGGCGAACCGCACCCCTTCGAGAAGACGCGCAATCGCAAGCTGAACCCCATTCAGCAGCTGACGTACTTCGGCCTGTTGAACGTGCTGCTGCCGCTGCAGGTCATCACAGGCACGCTGATGTGGGGCGCGCAGCGCTTCCCTGCCCTGACGGATCTCGTCGGTGGCTTGCCGGTGCTGGGCCCGGTGCACACACTCGGATCATGGCTGCTGGCGACCTTCATCGTCGTCCACGTCTACATGACGACGACAGGTCACACGCCAATGGCGAATATCCGGGCAATGATCTTCGGTTGGGATGAGGTCGAAGTCCACAGTTCTTCACAAAGTACTTCGTGATTTATTTCCTGGGAGGGTGAGATGGCGACACAAAATCCAAGTTTCAGCGTCGCGGCGTCTGCAGAACCAACGACCGAAAGCAGCGCAAAGCCTTTCGTTAATCCGTATGTGGGCGGCATTCTGCTGGGGCTGGTCCTGTTCCTGTCGTTTCTGATCACGGGCAACGGGTTAGGTGCCTCCGGCGGCCTGAACCGGCTGCTGGTCGTCGTGGAGGATGCCTTCTGGCCCGGCCACGTCGATAACGTCCGCTACCTGATCGACATGGCCGGGGGCGACCGCAACCCGCTCGATAGCTGGGTGGTGTTCGTCACACTGGGCACGATCGCTGGCGGTTTCTTCGCCGGGTGGCGCAATGGGCGGCTCAAAGTCGAGACGATCAAAGGCCCCCAGATCAGCCGTGAGACGCGCTGGCTGATGGCCTTCATCGGCGGCACGGCGATGGGCTTCGGCGCGCGGCTGGCGCGTGGCTGCACGTCCGGGCAGGCGCTTTCAGGCGGGGCCGTACTCTCCGTCGGGAGCTGGGCGTTCATGCTGGCGGTCTTCGCCGGGGCGTACGCGCTGGCCTACTTCGTCCGCAGACTGTGGCTGTAGGAGGCGCATCATGACACCCTTCCCACTCCCCTTAGGTGAACTGCTGGGCCACTGGCCTTCTTATATCGTCTACCTGGTGATTGGTTTCGCCTTCGGCTACGTGCTGGAGATTTCAGGCTTCGGCAAATCGACCAAGCTGGCGGCGCAGTTCTACTTCAAAGAACTGACCGTCCTCAAGGTGATGTTCACTGCCATTGTGGTCGGCATGTTGGGCGTGTTCCTGTCGACGGCGCTGGGCGTCCTCGACTATAACCTGGTTTGGGTGAACCCCACTTATCTGTGGCCGGGCATCGTCGGCGGGCTGATCATGGGTGTGGGCTTCATCGTTGGCGGCTTCTGCCCGGGGACCTCTCTCGTCAGCGCGGCGACCGGCAAGCTCGATGGCATCTTCTTCGTGCTCGGCGTGTTCTTTGGCATCTTCCTGTTTGGCGAGACGGTCGGCCTGTTCGAGGACTTCTGGAATTCTTCGTTCATGGGCCGCTTCACGCTCATGGAGCTGTTCAACACCTCAACCGGCGTGATCGTCATTGGCGTGACGATCATGGCGCTGGCGGCGTTCTTCTTCGCAGAGCAGGCCGAGAAGTTCATCGGCGGCATGAATCTGGCGCAGTTCGGCAGATGGCGCTATGGGGCCGCCGTCGCGCTGGTGCTGGTGGCCGCCGTAGTGCTGACTATCGGCCAGCCAACGAACGCCGATAAGTGGGAGGCGATCGCCGCGACGCAGCAGCCGCGCATCGACACGCGGGCGATCTACGCTTCACCGGGCGAAATCCTTGATCTGATGGAAGACCCACGGCTCATCGTCGAGTTGATCGACGTGCGTTCTGAGACGGATTTTAACCTGTTTCACATCCAGGATGCGACGCATTTGCCGCTGGCCGATGTGCTCGATTATGCGTCTGAGCTGCAGGCGCGCCCGGCAAATATGCTCATCGTCGTGCTGAGCAATGACGAAGCCGCAGCCACGGAAGCCTGGCGCATCCTCGTCGCTGAGAGCGTGCCCAACGTCTACGTGCTCGAAGGTGGCGTCAATCAGTGGCTGGATACCTTCAGCGACGAAACATTTCGCACCGCGCATAAACTCGCCGCCCGCGAACCGGACCAGCTTGGCTACCGCTTCGAGGCGGCACTCGGGGCGCGCTATCCGGCGGCTGATCCAAACCCGGACGTCTTCGAACTGGAATATACGAGCGTAGTCGAGCTGCAGATCAAACGCGGACCGAGCAGCGGCGGCTGCGGCTAAAGCACAGATACAGCGCGCACATCTGCCATAAGTGAGAGAAAGGCGCATCAACCCACCCCGACGCCGGACTATAACTTTGGTCAAAATCGCGCCATCCAGCGGCTGACTGATTGCCGCACTTGCGCTGTTCCTTCATAATGGTTGTAAGGTCAGGTGGAGATGCAATCTGATGAGCAAACCACATGAAGGCGTAAAACAGGCTAAAGGTTTCTTCGGGCGCGACCGGGATATTGACAAGTTATGTAAGATGCTGCGCGCACCACAATATCGGCTGGTGACGCTCGTCGGGCCGGGCGGCATCGGCAAAACGCACCTCGCACAGCAGGTGATGCAAGCACTGTCTGACGATTTCACTGAAGGTGTCGTGATGGTGCCACTGCAACCCGTCATCGCCACGGATGGCCTGGCGTCCGTCGTGTTGGAAGCGCTGAACCAGCCACTGATCGGCAGTATTGCGCCTATGGAACAACTGCGTCGCCACCTGGAAGATAAGCACCTGCTGATCGTGCTCGACAACTGCGAACACGTGCTGGATGCTGTCGCCGAACTGACACATTTGCTGGATCATGCGCCCGGCGTTAAGTTCCTGCTGACATCGCGGGAAGTGCTCAATGTCACTGAAGAATGGACGTGGCCGCTGACTGGTCTGGCTTATCCGGCTGATCCGCAGACAGCGGATGCCGAGCACTACGCTGCGATTCAACTGTTTGCTGAGCAGGCCCGCCATGTCAAACGGGATTTCTCGCTCAGCGCGGAGCTGCCGCATGTCGTGCGCGTTTGCCAGCTTGTGGAAGGCATCCCCCTGGCGATTAAGCTGGCCGCCTCCTGGCTGCGATCCATGCCGTGCAGCGCCTTTCTTGAAGAAATCCGCCACGATCTCGACATGCTCAGCACGCGCCTGCGCGACGTCCCGGACCAGCATCGCAGTATTCGCACCGTATTCGATCGCTCGTGGCAGCAGCTTAAACCTACAGAACAGCGAACACTGCGGCGGCTGGCCGTCTTCCAGGGCAGCTTCAACCAAGACGCAGCGCGACACGTCGCCGGGGCCTCCTATCCGGCTCTATCCGCGCTCGTTGATAAATCGCTGCTCAACACGACGACAGACGGGCGCTATCAGATGCACGAGCTGCTGCGCCAGTACATGCGCGAAAAACTCGCGTCCGACCCTGCTGAATCAGAGCAAGCCCATGCGGCCTTTGCGGGTTGGTGCCGGGACTTCGTGGCCGGATTGTATCCCGGCAACGTGGACGAACGACAGCAGGCGACCGCTCTGGCACTGATGGCCGAGCTCGACAACATCAGGGCGGCGTGGCCGCGCATCGCGCAGACGGACGACATCGACGCCCTGCGCCGCCTGATCATCGTCATCGGCGACGTGTTCCAGTTCACGAGCTACTATGCGGAAACCCTCGACAAGCTCGAGAAACTCCAGCGTGACGTGGCGCAGCATCTGGCAGCAGCACCGGACTACCCGACATTGCAGATCGAACTGCTGACGAATATCACCTGGATGCAGATGCGGCTGGGGCGCATCAAAGAGGCGGATAAGAATATTCAGCAGGCGGTGGCGCTGATGGATGCCCATAATTTCGTGCCCCTGAATGCGATGGGCACAGACCCACGCACCGCGCTGGGGCTTGTGCGCAATATCCAGGGGCAGCATGAGGAATCGGCACGCTGGGCGCAGCAGGCCATCGACGCCAGCCGAGCGCGTGACGACCTCAACAATCTGAGCATTAGCCTGTACGTGCTCACGAGCGCGACCCTGGCACTGGGCGATTACGAGGCCGCCACCGAAGCCATACGCGAAGCGACAGAAGCAGCCCGTAAATCACGTAACAACTGGTTCATGGCGTACTGCCTGAACAAGCAGGGGCAGATCGCGCTGGCCCAGGGCGATTATCACACCGCCCAACGATACTATGAGGAGAGTTTCGGCATCCGTGAGAGCTTTGATGACCCTGAAGGTATGGTCGCCGCGCTGACGCACCTGGCGCTCATCGCGCTCTACCGGGCGGATTTCGACACGGCGCTCGCCAACTTCCACAAGAGCCGGCGCATTAGCGATAGCATCGGCGATCGAGGCTGGTGGATCACCACGACCGAAGGACTGGGCAGCACCTATCTCGCTATGGAAGACTACGCGCAGGCGCACGCCTATCTGGTGGAGGCACTGCAGGCCGTCGCCGAGGCCGACTTCCCTACATGGCGCATGCACATACTCGCTGAAATCAGCAAGTTCATGCTGGAGACAGGCGCAGCCGAGCGTGGCATCACACTGTTAAGCCTGGTTGCCAACCATGCGCTGACCGACCAGCAGACGCGGGACGCCGCTGAAGAAGCCCTCGCCCAGTATCGCTCCGCGCTGCCATCCGCAGATTACGCCGCAGCGGTCAATTACGGCAGTCAGCTATCCCTGAGCGATGTCCTGGACGACCTCACGCATACTTTCCCGTTTTATACCTGGGATGAGCCGCAGCCCGCGCAGAACAGCCACGCATCCGATCAGCCGCTGATTGAGCCACTGACAGATCGCGAACTGGAAGTGCTGCATTTCCTGGGCGAAGGCTTCAGCAATCAGGAGATCGCTGAACGGCTGACCGTCGTTGTGGGGACGGTCAAGACACACAACTCGAACATCTTCGGCAAGCTGGGCGTCAAGAACCGCGTGCAGGCCGTCAAGCGTGCGCGCGAACTCAGTCTGCTTTAGGCGCTAAAACTTGCGGGCGCAGATCAGCATTTCACTGTGTTCGTCCGTCTGATACTGGATGGCGTCAAAACCAGCCTGCAGCAGAACGAGGTTGATCTCCGCACGACGCCAGGCCCGGTGAACGGATCGCCGGTGTACCACGTTGCAGGTGGGGTCGTTCTGGCGGATCAGATACTGCTCCTGTTGGTAGCGACAGTCACTGCCGACCCAATGCCACAGACGGAACAGCGCGCAGCGTCCCTGCTGCGTCTCGAAGACCAGCGGGGCAGCGCTCGTCGGCCTGGTTCTCAGGAGCTGGTCGTACTGGCGCACGCTGATGAGCAAAAGCCCGCCTGTATCCAGTTGTGCCGCAAAACCATGAATCGCGTGCTGCAGGTCTGCTTCCGTCAGGTAATCGGCGATTACATCATCGCCGGCGATGATGACATCATAGTGCGCATCCTGTTTGGCAGTGATTGGTCTGATCTGGGTCCTCACACGTCCAGCGAGCGCCGCTCGCAAACGCGGATCATCGATGCCTTCAGCGGCGCTGTAGACTTCATAGCCCAGCATCGCCAGCCCATGTGCCAGTGCCTGCGATTTGCCACCAGCATCCAGAACGCTGAGGGTACGGTGCAGCTCTAATCGGGTGATCTTCTCAGCGAACAGAGCCGCTCTTGCTTCCATATAGCGCTGCGGGGCAATGGCATCACCAGCAGCGTCGAACAGGCAATCCTCAAAACAGGGCGTCATGGAGCTGATTCCTCTTGTCCACGGTCATGTTCGCAGGATAACAGCCCCCGGTATGCATCGACATCTGACTAAAGTTATGTTCAGGTGGATGCGGCAATCTGTCACTTTGGCCAGATGAGTTCTCCGGGCATCCGTCCTAAGCTGTAGTCGATTCGGGTCAGTGGCCCGATATCCCAATACAGTGAGGAGGACGAAATGAATACTTCAACCCACGTAATCGCCACAGAGATCATCGACGACCTGAAAGCCAGCCTGAACGGACGCGTCATCCTGCCCGATTCGCAGGACTATGATGAAGCCCGCGCCGTCTGGAACGGCATGATCGACCGTTACCCGGCGATCATCGTGCGCTGTGAAGACGTCAGTGATGTCATCGCAGCCGTCAAGGCAGCCCGCAGCGCGGACCTGCTCGTATCGGTGCGCGGTGGCGGCCATAACGTCGCCGGGCACGCCACGAACGACGGCGGCATGGTCATTGACCTCTCACCCATGCGGCAGATCAGCGTTGACCCGGAGCGACGCACCGCCAGCGCACAGGGCGGCGCCACCTGGGCTGATCTGGATGCCGCAACCCAGCCTTACGGCCTGGCCACACCCGGCGGCGAAGTCTCCGAGACGGGCATCGCGGGCCTGACGCTGGGCGGCGGCATGGGCTATCTGCGTCGCAAACACGGCCTGAGCTGCGACAACGTGCTTTCGGTAGACGTCGTCACAGCCGATGCTGAACTGCTGCACGCAGACGCCAGCGAAAACGCCGATCTGTACTGGGCCGTGCGCGGCGGCGGTGGCAACTTCGGCATCGTAACGCGCTTTGAATACCAGCTACACCCCATCGGGCCGGAAGTCGCCACAGCAACAGCCCTGTATCCCTTCGAATCCGCCGCGAGGATCATGCAGGCGTGGCAACGCTACACCCTGACGGCACCGGACGAGGTCACCAGCGCCTTCGGCTTCTGGGCCATTCCACCCATCCCGGATTTTCCGGAGGAACTGCACCATCGGCCAGTCGCGCTCCTCGACGCCGTGTACTGCGGGCCGCTCGATCAGGCGGACGAAGCGCTGCGGCCACTGCGCCAGATGGCTGAACCGCTGGTCGATCTGGGCGGCGTCAGCCCCTTTGTCGAAGTCCAGCGCGGTTTTGATGCTTTCTTCCCGGCGCGCATCCAGCGCTACTACTGGAAATCGCTCAACCTGCGCACGATCACCAATGAGTTGATCGACACCGTCATTGCTCAGGCCGCCAAGCGCCCGTCACCACAGACGGTAATCTTCATACGGCATCTGGGTGGTGCTATGGGACGCATCCCGGCCGAAGCTACCGCCTTCGGTGATCGCAGCGCACAGTACAACCTCAGCCTGGATTCCACCTGGATAGACCCAGCGGACGATGCGCGCAACATCACCTGGACGCGGTTCGCGTGGGAAACGCTGTACGAGTTCTCCGATGGTGGCGTATATCTGAACTTCCCAGGCTTTATGGAAGAAGGCGAAAAGCTGATTCGCGGCCAGTTCGGCAGGAACTATCAGCGGCTGGCACAGATCAAGGCCAGGTATGATCCGACCAACTTCTTCCGGCTGAATCAGAACATCAAGCCCGGCTAGCCTTTGAGCGCCCCGCTTGCGGGCACCGGCAGAAGCATCATAACCATCGTTAGGAGGACACACCATGACATTCGAGCAGGTACAGCTACTGGCAGGGTCCGTCTCCAGCGTAATCTTCATGAGTGGGACGCTCAGTATGCTGGTGAAGACCTGGCACACCCATGACGTTGATTCTTACAGCCTGACGAGTCTGCTGCTGAACAACGCAGGGAATCTGGTGTACTGGATATATGTCTTCAGCCTGCCGTTCGGGCCGGTGTACTTCCTGCACGGATTCTACACCGTCGCCACGGTGCTGATGCTGGTCTGGTACTTTATCTACCGCCAGAACCCGCAGTTCGAGGAGGATATCAAGGAACACGTGCGGCACATCACGCAGACGATGGAGTTTCCTGTCGTGCGACTCAACCGGACCTCCGAGACGGAGCGTCGCACAGAGAAACGTCCTGGTTCCGCAGACGGGGCACTGTTTTACGTGGAGAGTGCCCCGATCATCTGACCAGGAGGAGTACAGACACGTTATCTCGTTTCGCCGTACTGATTTTCGGCATTATTGCTTACCTGATATCGGAGCTTCGGCTTACTTTTTCGGGCTAGGGGGCTTCCTGGCGAACGCTCTCGGCCCTTACTCCGTTGATCAGGGCGTAGAGGCTTCAGTGCCGGTCGCACTGGCTATCAACAGCGGCCTGATCATCCTGTTCGGTTTCTATTGCAACCGTCTTCATACCACCTGCGATCGACCGTCTGGCACGTTTGCCAACGTCAGACCCTGTACCATTCATCAGGCAGACAGGGTTGATAGAGGGTACAATAGTGAATCTAGAGTAAGATGCGTCTGTCAACACACCCTCGAAGCAGGCAGCACTATGTCCGAACAACGGGTATCCGAACAAGGTGTAACGGAACTCATCGCCAATCGCTATGCGCTGCATGACCAGCTCGGGCGCGGCGGGATGGGGTCCGTTTACCGGGCGACCGATCTGCTGACCGGCCAGGTCGTCGCCCTCAAGCGCGTCATCCTGGCCGATGAGGCAGCCCTGCAAGGCTCTTATGAGGCCAGCCAGGGCGTCCGATTGGCGCTCGCCCGTGAGTTTAAGATGCTGGCTTCACTGCGGCACCCGCACATCATCACCGTGCTGGATTACGGCTTCGACAAAGACCGCTATCCATTTTTTACAATGGAATACCTGCCGGAATCACGCAGCTTCACCGAAGCGGGCGGTGATCAGACGTTTGCCGTGCAGATCGATCTGCTGATTCACCTGCTGCAGGCGATCGCCTATCTGCACCGGCGCGGCATCCTCCACCGTGATCTGAAACCGGCCAATGTGCTCGTCACGCCGGATGGTCTGCCCAAGGTGCTCGACTTCGGGCTGGCGGTCAACCGAGATGAAATTGAGACGAAAGACGACGAGTTCGCCGGTACGCTGACGTACATCGCACCGGAGGTGTTCCAGGGTGCGCCGCCCTCCCGCGCGAGTGATCTGTATGCGCTGGGCGTGATGATGTATGAACTCTTCAGCGGACATGTGCCCTTTCATGATGTCGCAAACAACCTGAACCATCTGCTGTATTCAGTGATGACAGTCGAGCCGGATATGTCACCCATCGAAGCCTGGGCACAGGCTTATCTCAACGCCCAGGGTGACGGCGGGCTGCCGTCGCCAGCATCACAGATAAACCCGGCTGAGGGTAACTCAGCGCCTGCGAATGACGCCGCGCCTCCAGGTGATCAGACAGTCGCCTTCGGCAGTGTGCTGCCGCCCGACCTGACGGTCTCGTTTGATGAGTTAGCCCCACCTGATCAGACGGTCCCATTCGGCGTGATGCTGCCGCGCAGCGAGCCAGGTGAGCCACCTGCACCGATAATGTACCCCTCGGGCTGGCCGTCATCGTCCACGACACCAGAGGATGAAGGCGTCGTCGCCATCGTACGCCGTCTGCTGCAGAAGACCGTCGAAGCCCGTTATGACGATGCCTACGCTGTGCTGGCTGATCTGGTGAAGGCGCTCAGGCGGCCCTTCCCGGAAGAATCAAAAGCCATCCGTGAGAGTTACCTGCAGGCAGCGGCGTTCGTCGGGCGCGAGGCCGAGATGAGCCGCCTGAATGCCGCGCTGGAAGACATCCTGCGCTCAGATAAGCCCACGGGCAGCCTGTGGCTGCTCAGTGGCGAGAGCGGCGTCGGCAAAACGCGCCTGCTGGAAGAACTGCGGGCCTATGCGCTCGTGCAGGGGGTGACGGTGCTGCATGGTCAGGCTGTAGAAGGTGGCGGCATGCCTTACAATCTGTGGCGCGAGCCGCTGCGACGCCTGATCCTGAAGACGCCACCGGGTGATCTGGATGCCAGCATCCTCTCGGATATCGTCTCGGATATTGATGCCCTGCTGCGGCGCGACGTCGCGCCACCGCCCCGTGTCGCCGATGCGGATTATCAGCAGCGTATAACCGGCACCATCACCAGCCTGTTTCAGCAGCAGACCGAACCCGTGCTCCTGCTGCTGGAAGACCTGCAATGGGCCATGCGCAGCATCGTCGTGCTAAAGGTGCTCAGCCAGATGCTGCCTGACCTGCCTATACTGGTCGTGTGCAGCTATCGCAGCGATGAAGCACCAAATCTGCCGGAGCAACTGCCCGCAGCACACACCCTGCGCCTGGAACGGCTGAATCCTGAGCAGATCGCAGAACTCAGCGTGGCCATGCTCGGCCCCGGCGGCAGCACGCCGCAGGTGCAGGAACTGCTCGTCCGTGAGACGGAAGGCAACGTATTCTTCCTGGTCGAGATCGTGCGCAACCTGGCAGAAGAAGCCGGTCGTCTGGATGAGGTCGGGCGGGTTACACTGCCGCAGACGGTCTTTGCGGGGGGCATCGCCAATATCGTCGCACGCCGTCTGCAGCGCGTCCCCACGGCTGATCTGGCGCTGCTGCGGATCGCGGCGGTCGCCGGACGCGAGGTCGATCTCAGGCTGTTGCAGACAATCGTCGCTAACAAAACGTATCCAGAGCTGCCCACCCTCGACATTGACGCGTGGCTTACAACCTGCGTAAACCTGGGCGTGCTGGAGATCAGCGACGGGATATGGCGCTTCTCGCACGACAAACTCCGTCAGACGACGATCAGCAACATTGATAAGGCGCGCCTCCCGGATGTGCATCGAGCCATCGCGCAGGGCCTGGAAGCAGCTTATCCTGATTCCACGGAATACTACCGCCCGCTGGCGATGCACTGGCAGGTCGCTGGCGATATGGCGCGGGAATATCGCTATGCCCGACTGGCAGGCAACGTGTCACTGAATGGCGGTGCGTTTCAGCAGGCAATCGAGTACTACCGCCGCGCCCTGGAACTGCACCCACAGATCGCGCCGACCGATGCTGCCGCCGCCGCACAGATACGCATCAGCATGGGCGAGGCGCTGGAGATCCAGGGCGATTACGAAAACGCCACCCTGCATCTGGAAGAGGCGCTGACGATCAGCAGGGAGCTGGGCAATCAGGCGAGCATCGGTCGTGCGCTGAGCGTACTGGCCGACGTCGCATGGCGTCAGAGCGACTATACACGCGCCCTCGCGTTGTGTCAGGAAAGTCTGGAGAACTGCCGTGCCGCACAGTACGCACCAGGGATCGCACGCGCTGCCAATCGCACCGGCGTCATCTATTATGAGCAGGGCGAATATGACGCTGCGGCTGCTTCCTTCAATGATGGTCTTGCCGTCGCACAGGCGGAGAAAGACCTGCCGATGATCGCCACGATCAATAATAACCTCGGGCTGGTCGCGTTCGCCCAGGGGGATTATGCGGCAGCCGGAAAGTTCTTTGCGGAGACGCTGGCCATGACACGCCTCACGGGCGAGCGGCGCAAGATCGCCATGAGTAACATGAACCTGGGCGTCATCGCCGGGGAGCAGGGCGACCTGACGCACGCCACCGAATATATGGAAGAGACTTTGCGCATCTTCCATGATATCGGTGAGCGGCGCGGCGTCGGCCTCGTGTTGAAGAACCTGGGCGGACTGGCGGAGTATCAGCATGATTACGTGCGCGCAGCGGATTACTACGCGCAGAGCCTGGAGATCTACCGCGCACTGAACGAACCGCAGTCCATCGCCGCGACAATGGCCAAAGTCGGTCACGTGCAGCGCATCCTGGGCAATCGCCCGGATTCGCGCAGGACCTACATTGAGGCTCTGGACATCGCCCGTCAGATCGACGCCCTGCCCACCGTGGTCGAGATTCTCTCCGGGCTGGCGGGCGTCGTCGATGACCCCACCTATGGCCTCAAGCTGCTTGGCCTGGCGCTTAACCACCCGGCCATGCCGGATAACATCCGCACAGATGCTCAACCGCTGGTCGCGCTGCTTGGTGAAGACATGCAGACTGAAGCCGCCGAAGAAGCTCTGGAAGCAGGGGCTGCGCTCGACCTCAACGAAACGATTAACGACATTCTCACTGATTCACCAGATTAATTCTGCTGTACACCTGTGTCCGTTTTTGCGATCTGCATTCCGTCAGGCGCGTATTCAGCCCCCGGAATCGGCACCCAATACGTAAGGTTTCATAAAGTCTGGATACGAGTCGTTTATTAGCTTTATGTAAAATTGCTTTTCAGGCGTTTCTTTTGCCGATTGTTACACAACGCTAACCAGACAAACTTTAAATTAACCTGTATTCTAATTTCGTAATACTTGTCCCGATTTTCGAAATAGTATATGCTTTCCGCATAGTGCGCTGAGGGTCTGCCCACATTCGTTGGTAATGGCTGCCTGGCGTGCATTTACCTGTTGACTCAATACAGCTCACGTTCCCGTTTAGATTGTTTTTAAATCGGAGCACTTATGCACCGCTCACGCACCGTATTTGGAGCAGTTCTTCTTGCGGTTCTCCTCGCTTTTGCCTTCCCGGCCATGCCGACGATGACTGTCGCCGCCCAGGAAGAAGCGGGAAATCCGCTCATCTGCGCCCTGCCCGTTGAGGAGATCAGCGGCCAGGGCGGCCTCACTGTCGGCGCACTGGGCCTGACGCCAGGCGCACTCGGCCTGACACCCGGTGCACTCGCACTGACACCCGGCGCACTCGGCCTGACGCCGGGCGCACTCGAACTAACGCTTGAGGGACTCGGCCTGACACCGGGCGCGCTGGGCGGCACTGACGAGCAAATCGCAGCGCTGATTCAGGAGATCCTCAACAACCTCATCGACGGCGTATGGCTCGATGAACAGCTCGATGCCGCTGGCGTAGAGGCAGGCTTCCTCTATAAGTCAGAATACGTCGCCCTGCTCGTCATCGATGACTTCGAAGATGTCGAGACTGATTTCCTGAGCCACGGTGAGCTGGTCGAGCAGATCGCCACCGAGGTTCTGGCAGCAGCCGGGCTGGCGGATACCGTCCAGATTTACCGTGTGGATATCACCAATGGCGTCGCCGATTTCGTGGTGGACGGCCCGAACGGGATCGCTGCGCGCATCGAGCAGAAGGTCAACGACCTGCGCAGCGGCATCAACCCGATGGGACATGCTTACACCCGCTTCGTCCTTAACATGAGCTTTGGCCTCATCCCCTGCGAGGACCCGGAAGGCGACTGGAGCATCGAGGAATTCATCAGCTTCCGTGATGAACTGGTCCCAACGGAGCCTAAGCCGATCAACGGCGTGCTGGAGTGTGTGGCGCACAACCCGGATGGCACATACACGGCACACTTCGGCTATGTCAACGAGAATCCGTACCCGGTCGTACTGCCCTACGGGCCGAACAATCGGCTGAGTGGTGGCGGCCTCGATCCTGATGAACTGGTCGCACGGACGCCGTTCTTCTTCGGTGTGGCGCAAGACAACCCGGGCCGCCCCGGTCGCAGCAACTTCTATCCGGATAGCGCCTTCCAGGTGAGCTTCGATACGCTGCCCCTCGTCTGGACGCACCCGGGCGGCACATCGACGGCGGGCGCGAACAGCCCGGTCTGTGCGCCGGTCGCATCCGCGGATGAAGGCTATGCCGTTGCGGTCGTCAGCTTTGACCAGGGCCTGAACAGCCGCGGGCACCCCGTCGCCGATAATCGCAGCCAGCCGGAACAGGCACTCGGCCAGCCCCAGAACACAAACACGCTCAACTTCGTGGCGCTGGGCTTCGGCGGCCAGCTCGTGCTGGATTTCGGCGAGCCGCGCTTCGCGAATCCGTATGGGCCTGACCTGCGCATCGCTGAGACAAGCTTCGGTAATCCGAGTGACGCCAGCTATCCGGAGCGCGTCACCGTGGAGCTGTCACAGGATGGTGTCAACTTCGTGCTGGTGGCGGCGGATGTCTTCCTCGATGAAGACCTTGAATTCCCCGACGGCCTCAATTGGGCGCGCTACATCCGCCTGACAGACACCACTGATCTGGATGGCTGGCTCGCTGGCAGATTCGGCACGGGTGATGGCTACGATGTAGACGGCGTAGTCACCTGCGATGGGGCCTGCGTGCCTGACGTTCAGCCGATCTTCGAATGCGCGGCCTTCGATGAGAGCACGGGCCGCTACATCGCCCACTTCGGCTATCTCAACCTGAAGGGCGTGCCGCACGTGATCGAGCACGGACCAGACCGCAACGAACTCGTCGGCGGTGGTTTGTCGCCGGCTGAGCTGGATCAACGCACACCGGAGCTGTTCGGTTATCCCAATGTTGTCGCAAGTCAGCCGGGCCGCACCCAGGGCTACCCGAACTCCGCCTTCCAGGTGCAGTTCGATGGCTTGTCGCCGCTGACGTGGCGTCTGCTCGGCCCTGACGGCACCCTGCGCGAAGCGACGGCGACCTTCTCCGAGGAGACTGCCTGCCCGGACATCCCCAAAGTGGCCGATGTGACTTTCAAAGACTACCTCGGTACGCAGGGCATTGATCTCGAGCCGCTGCTTAATGCTGCCAGTGATCCGACGCTCAATGATCTGGTGCCACTGCTGCAGTCTTACCTGGACGAGAGCGCCGACAACACCGACTTCGCGCTGATCCCGTTCGCGGCGGCGGGCAACTTCGCCCCGACGCTCGGGCCAGCCCCACTCGCACCGGCGAACTTCGACCAGACGATTGCCATCAGTGCGCTGCTCGGCCAGAACCCGGGCACCTTCGCGGCCTTCTCTCAGGCTGGTAATATCGCCGTGCCGGGTGCATGGTATGCCTTCCAGGAACTGCTGTTCGGCGCGGGCACGTCCTATGCGACACCCTTCGCCGCAGCGTATGCGTCGGCCTTCCTCACCTATGACGACCCGGATGCCTGCGACTTCCAGACGGCAGCAGGATCAGGCGGTGTGCCGCTGGTCGAAGACGATCCGCAGGTTTACGATAATCTGCCCATCGGCGCTGAGCTGGACTGCCTGCCACCGGAGGAACCGGTCACCGTCCCGATGTGTGCCGGACAGATGGCAACCGTGTACGTACAGGATGGCATCATCGTTGGTGGCCGTTTCGACGGCCGGGTATTCCAGGGCGCACTGCGCGGCACCAATGGCGATGACGTCATAGTCGGCACCGAGGGCAACGACATCATCGATGCCTTTGGCGGCGATGACCTCATCTGCGGGCTGGGCGGCGACGATATCCTCGATGGCGACCAGGGCGACAATATCATCTATGGCGGCGAGGGCAATGACAATATGCGCGCCCTCGGCGGCGACGACACCTTCTATGGCGAAGGCGGCGATGATACCGTTCAGCCGAACCCGGGCGCAGACACGCTGTACGGCGGCCCCGGTAACGACAGCCTGAGCGGCGGCCCCGGCAATGATATGATCGATGGCGGCCCCGGTGATTACGATGATCTCTTCGGCAATCAGGGTAACGACACGCTGACCGACGAAGACGGCGTCTTCCGCGCTTATGGCGATCAGAACCGGGACACGATTATCCTCACCTTCCGCGAGGGCTGGGTATCGAAAAACGGTCAGCCGCGCGTCGATGGGCGCATCAAGGGCGGCAACCGCAATGATCTCGTCTGTCTTACGGTGTTCGACAGCATCTTCTTCAACATCACCGGCGATGAGCCAGGCAACCAAGGCGGTGCTAACGACGGCAACTTCGACAGATTGTATCTGAACGGGCCTTTCAACCCTGGCTCAGTCTTCATTAAGTTCGAAGAAATCTACACCGATGTGCCCTGCGGCACCGAAGCCGAAGCCACCGAAGAAGGAACGGACGAAGGAACAGAGTAAATTTGAAATCCGAGGGAGCGCCCCGGCTGTGGGCGCTCCATTTCAGCGCCTGACATGTGTGCGACTGCGCACCTGACAACCGCTGTGATCCACGCCACTTGCGAGTAATCGACGGACATCAACCGTGGGAAAGCTGTACATCGTCGCTAATACAGATGACGCGCACATCGCCAGGGCGCTCAACGATGCCCTGCGCGCCCACGATCTGACGTCGATCCTGCTCACCACGCCGGAAAGCCTCTCTGCGGTCGATCACCGCGAGCTGCGTAACGCCCGCCTGATCGTGATCGCAGGACGCAGCACATTTCGATCTGCACAAATCCGATCAATCATCAACCGCTGCCGACGGCGTGGCGGGCGCATCCTGGCGGTACAGGTCGCCCCCATGCCGATCGGGCTGCAACTGCCGTTTCGCGTCCTCGACATGCAGCCTGACGTAGCAAACGGCCTGCGCGATCTGGCACGACGGATCGCACGCACCACACCCACGCAAAAAGCGACTATCACACAAATTGCACCTGTATTTCATGGCGCGTCGCCTGTTAGTCAGGCAGCACGACGTAAGCCTCATCGCGGCATGGCGTCGCACAATTGGATCATGCCCGCGGGCATCGCGGCGATTGTCTTCTTCATCGGCGCGTTTTTGTTTGTGGGATTCCTGACATCGCGCAGTGAACCACTACCAGAAACAGAACTGCGACTACTGGCCAACCCATCGCAGACGGCGACAGACACAGCAACGGTCACAGGGACATCAGCCGCGACAGCGACAGCGCCGGTCACGCCTTCGCCGGAAGCAACCGCGACGCCAGACGTAACCCCCACACAACCAGCCAGCACACAGACGCCCACGCCGACGGCGACCGCAGAGGCGACAGAAGCGCTCTCCGAACAAGACGGTGCTTCCGCTGAACTCTTCGCGGATTTCATCGCGGACCCGCTGGATGGCTACGCGCCGCTGATCGTCAGCTTTGAGAATCTCGCACGGGGCGACATCGTCGACTATGCCTGGGATTTTGATGGTGACGGCGTCACCGATAGCAGCGCCCGCGATCCTGCACCGCATACCTACCGTCAGCCAGGCAGCCACATGGCCAAACTGACCGTCATCGGGTCGGATGGCACGACCAGCACCTACGTCGAGTTTTTCGAGGTGTACGCGGGCGCAGAACCAGAGGCAGGCGTACTGTCAGGCACGACATCAGACAGCAGATCAGTATCGCAAACGACGGGTCCGGCACCTGTGGCACAGTTCATGGTGCAGCCGGCCAGTGGCCCGGCACCACTTGATGTACGCATCACCAATCTCTCCAGCGGCGACAACCTGCGCTATGCCTGGGATTTCGACGGCGATGGCACCATCGACAGCGCGCAGCGTGTCCCGCCAGAGTTCGCGTTTAATGAACCTGGTACGTATACCGTCATCCTGCGCGTCTCTACGGCAGATGGACGCAGCGCGGAGCATCGGGTCAGCGTGCAGGTCAGCGCAGCAGGCAGCACCACCAGCGATGCGCCGGTCGCGGCGTTCATTCTGCGCCCTTCATCGGGTGCGGCACCGCTGCGGGTCACGTTTGATAACCGGTCCACCGGGACGATCATCGCGCATGCGTGGGATTTCAACGGCGATGGCATCATCGACAGCACCGCCACCAGCCCACCACCCTACACCTACAGGACGCCGGGCACCTTCACGGCGACGCTGACCGTCACAGGGATGAGCGGTCGCAGTAACCGCGCCACCCAGAAGGTCACCGTTGGGCAGCCCGACGCCCCGGTCGCGGCATTACGGGCCAGTCCACTCGTGGGCGATGCCCCCCTGACCGTCACCTTCGCGTCACTGGCGATCGGCAGCATCAGCCAGCACGCCTGGGATTTCAATGGCGACGGCATCATCGACAGCACCGCCGCCAGCCCGCCACCCTACACCTACAGGACGCCCGGTCAATATGAGGTACGCTATACGGTCAGCGGACCAGGCGGGACCAGTGAAACAGCGATCGAGTTCATCACTGTGGACGAGGTCCTGCCACCCTTCGCCGCGTTCGTCGCCTCACCCGACATAGGCCCCGCCCCGCTCACCGTGACGTTCACTGACTTCTCAGGTGGCGGCGTTATCAGCGGCTATGCCTGGGATTTCAATGGCGACGGCGTCACCGACAGCACCGCCGCCAGTCCAGCGCCGTTCACGTACACGACGGCAGGCATCTACACCGCAAAGCTGACAATCATCGGCTCAGGCGACCTGACGAATTCGTTCACCCGGTTGATCACAGTGAGTGAGGCAGTCACAGCGACGCCGACGCCCTCACAGACGCCGACGGCGACCTCCACAGCGACACCCTCTGAAACGCAAACGCCCACACCCACCGAAACGCCGTCACCCACTGTCACGGAAACACCGACTGTCACGGAAACGCCCACTGTCACGGAAACACCGACTGTCACGGAAACACCGACTGTCACGGAAACGCCCACGCCGACAGCGACGGCGACCTATACACCGTCAGCGACGGCGACCCACACACCAACGGCAACACAGATGCCGACAGCGACACCAACGGCGACACAGATGCCGACAGCGACACCAACGGCAACACAGACGCCGACAGCGACACCAACTGCGACACACACGCCAACCCACACACCAACGCCCACGCCATCTCCTACTCAGGCTGATAGTCCGTGATTTTCATGATCTAACAGACAGATTTACAAGGTAGCGTGTTCTGTTTTTGATTGCCCATAACGTGAAATCAGGAGAAAAGACAACCTCATACGCGGCGGCATGAGGATGTCAGTTTTCGTGGATCATGATGTTATTTACTGATTGAGCTTATCCAGCAGGCCGATCATCTGAGCATTTGAGGGAATATCGCGCATATTCTTGCCGAAGTAGGCAGACTGAATCAGGCCGTTTTTGTCGACGACGGTCTGCGCGGGTAAGCGTCCCATGCGGATCAGGCTCACCTGCTGTTTGTAGAGCTTCAAAACGCTGTGTTCCGGGTCAGGCAGGCCGATAAACGGCAGGTCGTTTGCCTTGAAGTATTCAGCGAACCGTTTCGCAGATTCAGGCCCCACCACGATGACTTCGGCATCGCGCTGTACAAACTGATCATAGTCCTGACGCAACTGCGCCATATGCTCGCGGCAGAATGGTCAGAAAAAGCCCCGGTTGAAGATCAGGAACACATGCTTGTGCCCCTTAAACTGCGATAGCTGCACCGTATTGCCCTGATAATCCGTCAGGGTAAAATCCGGTGCAACTTCACCCTTCTCGATATTCATCATTGCTGCATATTCCTCTACAACGTACCTGTCCAAGTCTTGCACAGCGGCAGATTCTAGCACGCTTAATTGCGACGGCCAACCACATCTAATGCGCTGTACAATAGGTAACGAGTGGACATGCTCGTGATTGGGGCGGTAGGCATCTCGTCGACCCACAGAACCCACCTTTCCCCGGTACCGAAGGCGCTAAGGGTTATCGGGATTATCGCTTTCATTTCATCGGCTTCCTGAAGGGCAGCGTGATAGGGCTGGTCCTCGCCCTGATCATCAGCGGCGTGGTCTGGCTGCTGGCTGGCGCGGCATAGCGTTTACGGTGGGTCATCCGGGGCGGCCGATTGACGGATGGAGCATCTGGCTGTACGCTTCCTCAATAGAACAAGTGTGCAATTCAGGGACGCCCGCACAGAAAGGACGCACAGATGAAGCTATCAGCAGAACAGCGTGAGCAACTGTTAACCGTACTGCAAGCCCGCTTCGAGCAGAACATGAGCCGCCATCCCGACGTTGACTGGGCGGAAGTCCAGGCGAAGCTGGAAGCAAACCCGGAGAAGCTGTGGTCACTACACGAGATGGAACGAACTGGCGGTGAACCCGATGTGGTGGCGCATGATCAACCGGCTGGCGAAACCATCTTTTTTGACTGTTCCGCACAAAGCCCGAAGGGCCGCCGCAGCCTCTGTTACGATCGTGAAGCCCTGGACGCGCGAAAAGAGAACAAACCCAAAGACAGCGTCATTGACATGGCAAATGCCATGGGCGTTACACTTCTGACAGAGGCACAGTATCGGCAGTTACAGGAACTTGGCGAGTTCGATACGACCACATCGAGCTGGATTGAGACGCCACCCACAATACGAGAACTCGGCGGGGCCATCTTCGGGGATCGCCGCTATGACCATGTCTTTGTGTATCACAATGGGGCTTCTTCTTATTACGCCGCACGCGGCTTCCGTGGCGCGCTGAAGGTCTGATTCTCGTACAGATCACGAAGGCGAGCACCCGCTTTCCGACTGGCTGAGCACATGCACAAATGGGTTGATACCGGCGCGATGAAGCCGGTCGGGGTTGGCCTGACGGTGCGTGCGATATCGGGCATGGTTATGGGCCTGATGATCGAGAACATCCTGGGCGATCGCCGGTGCTGCGCTGCTCGATGCCCGGCTTTGTCACGGAGTTCTTCTCTAATCTCTCTCTGCATCATTCTGATGATGGTTGATTTCATATCGCGATAGGCAGCCGAGAAATCACGCTGGATGTGGTTTGATGCGCCAGGCACAGCCTGCCGGATTCATTCGGATGCCGGAAGGCAGAGCACGCCATCATCTCACCGGGGACTCGTCGGCCTGCGCTGAGGACGTGCTGCTGAGCAGTAACAGATCGCAAGGCCGATTTTTCCGGCACGGATCTATCCAAAGCGGATTTTGCCAGTGCCAGGAATTACACGCTCAGCCTCAACGACAATAAAACAAAGGGAGCCAGATTCTCGCTTCCGGAGGCAGCGCGTCTGCTTTTCAACATGGATATCGTGATCGTTGATCCCAAGACGAAGGAAGCCATCAAGACGCTCTCGACCGGCGATAGAATAACGTTCTTTAAAGACGATGGGTGGCACGCTGAAGGCAGTCGCCTGTTCAGGATTTCTTGCGATCTCTCAGAATGTTCTTGTCAATATCGACGAAATAACTGGCGAATGCAGCCGTCAGGTAGCTGAACACCCCCAGCGCGTAGAGCGATAGAATCCAGCACAGGATACGCCCTTCGAGCGTAACCGGCCAGTATTCTGATCCGATCGTGGTCATAATCATGGCCGTCCACCACACCGCCTCACCGTAGCTCTCAATGCCGATGTTCGCTTCCGCGCTTTCGGCATAACCTGCCGCATACAGCGACTGCGGACTCTCGAAAAACGCCATGCCAGCGGCCCCCACAAACACAATGATGATCGTAATCGAGATGACGTAGCCGACGTTACGCCGTCCGAGGGTCTCGGCGACGACGCGCATGCCCCGATTGACCGATGTCATCAACCGCAGCAGACCCACCGTGCGAACGGTCCGGGCTGCCCGCAGGATGCGTAATGCGCGAAACACACGCAGCAGCCGTGCCGCCGGCAGAAGCAGAGATATCGCGGTGAGCCAGTTTTTGCGCAGATAGGTCGTTTTGGTGGGCGCGATGATGAATTCGACCAGGAAATCGACAATGAAAAGTATCCAGATGACATCGCTGACGCGCTGGAGCGTGAGACTCAGGCCCGATGTGAAATCCACAATCAGGAGGACCAGCCAGACAAAGGCCAGGGCAACCATAAACTTTTCCGTGGATTGGTTGATATGTTCCAGCAGCTCCCAGCGCTCGTTATGAAGCTCATCAGGGTGTTGGTCATTCATGCGTGGTCTTTATGACTCGCTTTATGGCTGGCTTTATGACTGGTTTGCCCAGGGAGGACCTGTACCTGGCAGTGACAATCAGGCTGAGTGGCAAGTCGTCCCCGGAGACATTGCGCTAAACGCAAACAGCGCGCCGACATCATTTGCATAGCGATCTCTGCCGCTGTACAAACACCTGCTGCGCATAGCCCGATAAATCCGATCAGATCGTGAAGTCGCATGCTCAATTAAATCAAAAATCCAACGGGACCATATCGGTTAGTTGCCCCGGTTCAACCTGGGTCAACTGTCTATCTGATGTCCCCGACCGCGTCCCAGGACACACTAGTTATCTCGATGATCCAGCGGTGCTGGGTATTTGTACCTATGTCACCTACAGAGAGTTCCCCCATATAGCTGTTTGTTGTCCCCTGGTTTCCGCGTATGCTGGGAGCTTCCCACACGAGGTTTGTTTAAGGTTTATGTGAGCGAGCTGCCCGACAGCTTGACTTATGTTTAAGAAAACTTTAAAATGTTTCTACGTTACTTTAAGGAATTGTTATGGAATTCGCGGTTTTTTTACCGATTCTGGTTTTGACAGTTATTTTCGGATACTTAAACAGCCTGAATGGGTCCGCAAGCATCGTCGCCACACTGATATCATCTCGCGCACTCAGCCCATGGCTGGCTGTGGGGCTGACTGCGGCCAGCATGTTTCTCGGCACGTTTGTGCTGGGTGTCGCTGTGGCGACGACGATGGGTGTTGATCTGGTCACAGCCGAAGCGCAAACCGTCGATGTCCTGCTTGCAACGCTGATTGCCGCGATTATATGGGTGACCTTTGCTGTATGGCTGCGCATTCCTTCGAGTGCGACACAGGCTTTCGTCGGCAGTCTTGCCGGGGTCGTCTGGATCGGCTACAGCCTGGATGCGATGTCCATGAGCGGTTTCGGTCGGGTGCTGCTGGCACTGTTTCTATCTCCTGTACTCGGGATTGTGGGCGGATACTGGCTGGTCAAATTGTTCTTCAGGCTTGGTGAGAGCGCTACACCCGGTATCAACAAGTACTTCAAACGTGGTCAGATCCTGATGTGCATCTTTCTGGCAGTTAGCTACGGCGCAAATGATGGCCAGAAAATCATGGGCATACTCGCGTTTGGGCTGATTGCGACCAAGATCATACATACCTTCGCCGTGCCTGAGTGGGTCATTATGCTCAGTGCCACCACTATGGTATTTGGAACATTGATTGGCAGTTGGCGTCTGATACGCACGCTTGGTGACAAATTCTATCGCGTCCAGCCTGTGCATGGTTTCGGGGCGCAGATGGCCTCAGGCGTCGTGCTGTTAAGCGCTTCGCTGCTGGGTGGACCTGTCAGCTCATCCCAAGTGATTGCTTCTGCCATTGTAGGTGCTGGCAGTGCACAGCGCGTGCATCTGGTACGTTGGGCCGTCGTCCGACGCATACTGACCGGCTGGGTCTTCACACTTCCCATTTCGGCCACATTGGGGGCGCTTGTCTACTCACTAATTCACAATCTCATCTAGCGATAAAGTCGCGTGTTGTAATGAAGCTCTTTGAGCGACTGTCTTCGATATTCAGGAATGCTTCGCGCCGTCCACCGAATCGCTTTATGAGACGATTGGGACAACAGGCGAGCTACGTCGTCGTTGGTACCAGCGCCCTCTTAGATTATCTGGAGACCCCCAGCAGAGAGAACGCGATACGCGTTCGTCACCTTGAGCGAAAAGCTGATACAGTTCGACGTAACCTGATCAACGAGCTGAACCGCGCCTTTGTCACACCGATAGATCGTGAGGACCTCTTTAGCCTCTCACGTGCCATTGATGATGTGCTTGATTACGCCTACTCAACCACCTACGAGCTGTACATACTGGATGTGCAGCCCAATCCCTATCTGCGGCAGATGGCGAAAATACTCGTGATGAGCGCTCGGGAAATTGAACAGGCGATCAGTTGCATCGAGCATCAGCCTGCCCGTGCTGATGAACATGCCATGCGCATAAAAGCGCTCGAAAACCGCATGGAAAAACTCCACGCGAAGGCGCTGGCTGCTCTATTTCAACAGCCAGAAGATCTGAAGGACGTGGTTGAGATGATGAAGTTACATGAGATCTACCGGCACATGAATCATGCCATTGGCAGCGCAGAGCAGGCCGCGGATCTCATCAGCGATATTCGCATCAAGTTGTATTAGAGGTTGTATCCAGGCTTGCATTTCATGAAATGCATTTCATGAAATGCATTTGTTGACAACGCGCGAAATCTGGAGGATGATGAGCGATATTTTCTAAGATGTATTGAATGGCCAATCATATTGCTCGCTGTCCTTCGCACGAAACTGCATCGCCCAATACCCCGGGGCGACTCGGTGCGCCGTGAGTCCTTGTTCACGCGCCTCGATGCCGCGCTGGAATACTCCGTCATGCTGGTATCCGCACCCGCCGGCCACGGCATTCTGAACCAACTGCGTGATCTTAATCTGACCATCCTTTCGACACAAGCAGCGTGAAAGTGCCCCTCATGCACCAGACAAAACCCGATAGCCTCATCTTCGTAATGGCATATCTACTCATCCTGAGTCTGAGCGCGTTTTTCGGCGGCGCGACCATCCTGGGGACGGCCTTTCCCGCCGTTCAGCAGATGGGCACGGGCGAAATGCCCATATTCATCACCGGCGTCGCACCGATCGTCCTGAGCGTTCTGTTCGCCCTGAGTGGCTGGCTGCTGTGGCGGCTGCAGCCCGCAGGCCGCGCCCTGACAATCATGCTGGCCGTGCTGATGATCATCATCTCTGGCGGCTCGCTGCCAGTATTGTTGCTGGTCGGCCTGGAAGGAATCGCGCTCTATCCGCCGCTGATAACCGCAATCGTGATCCTGGCAAGCAGCATCGCCGTAATCGCTGTGCTGATGCAGCCACCGGTCCGTCATGTGTTTGTCGGCAAATCCAAAAACGATGCGGCGCAATAAACATGAATGCAGAATGCGCTGCAGACGATCAACATAATCAGTCACAGCGTCACATCCGCTATACTGCGAGAATATGCTACGAAAACCGTCCCGCATCATTCAGGATAGACCGACAATGGAGACACCCAGCAGTGTAATGGTTGTGGATTACCGTCCGCAGTGGGCACAACAATTCGAACGTGAACGCACGCGACTGTTGGCTAAACTGGCGAACATCGTGATGGACATAGTTCATGCGGGCAGTACAGCAGTTCCTGGACTTGCCGCGAAGCCCGTCATCGATATGATGGCGGGTGTTGCTTCTCTGGAAGCGTTCGACGTGGCGAATGGTGCGGCAGCGATAGAGCGTCTCGGCTATCGCTACCATCCTCAATATGAAGACGTGATGCCCGAGCGTCGTTATTTCACTGCCGGGCATGATAACCCCGAACATCCGGAAGGGCACTGGTTCCACCTGCATCTGGTTGAGCGTGAAAGCGAGTTCTGGATGCGTCACCTGGCCTTCCGTGATTACTTGCGAAATCATCCAGCCGAGCGCGACGCTTACACTCGATTCAAGAAGCAGCTCGCACCGGCACATTCCACAACGTCAACCTATTCCGAGGCGAAGGCAGCATTCATCGCGGAGATGGAAGCACGCGCGCTGGAGTGGGCATACCATCAACCCTGAAAGTATAGATATGCGCTCTGACGCCTACCGTGGCTTTATCGACCGATTGACCGCCAATCTGCAAGCCGACGACCGCGTGCAGGGACTGGTTCTGCTCGGCTCCACCGCCGGCCAGAGCCACCCGCCCGATGAATGGTCGGATCATGATTTCTTCGTCATCACGGCCAGCGGAGCACAGGAAGACTTCCGCACCTGCTTCGACTGGCTGCCGGATCACGACGAGATCATGCTGACGGTGCGCGAGACGTCACATGGTCTGAAAGTGCTGTATGTGAGTGGGCACATTCTGGAATACGCCGTCTTCGATCTGGCCGAAATCGCGCTGGCAAAGGCCAATGATTACCGGGTGGCTTTTGATCGGGGTGGGGTAGCAGCAGCGATGCAGACAATCGCTACAGCACCGCATACCGACACCTATACCCGGGACAATCTGCGGCGCGATATGGGCATGTTCCTGTGCCTGCTGGTCATTGGAGCCGGGCGTGTCGCACGCGGCGAGGCGATCAGTGGGCAGGTGTTCATCCGCAGCTATGCGCTCGGTCACCTGCTGGCCGCGCTGATACATACGGTCGAGGGTGAAAACGCCAGCCAACTCGATAATCTCGACCCGCTCCGCCGTTTCGAGCAGGTGTTTCCGCAGATTGGCGAGGAGATCAACGCCGCCCTCATGCTGCCGCCGACCGAAGCGGCGCTCGGTTTGCTGGACGTATACGAGCGCCATCTGCATGAGGTTGAGGACTACTCAGAAGCCACGGTGAAGGTTGTGCGCACGTTTCTGCTGCGGAACCCATAGTACCCAGGCGATACATCAATAACAAAACCACCCAGGTGGGCGGTTTTCATTTATGCAGGTATGCAAGGTTTTAATCTTTGTGGGCCCAGCAGGATTCGAACCTACAACCAAGCGGTTATGAGCCGCCTGCTCTGCCGTTGAGCTATGGGCCCCTATTCAGCAGCAGGACAAACCAGAGTATGAGAGCGGGTAACGGGACTCGAACCCGTACTGAGACCTTGGAAGGGTCGCGTGCTACCATTACACCATACCCGCCTCTGTCGGGGTGACCGGGCTCGAACCGATGACCTCATCGTCCCAAACGATGCGCGCTCCCAACTGCGCCACACCCCGACGTTGTCGCTATAATAGCACTATCCCTCCTCTGAGTCCAGTCACTGTTACCGCCAGAAATCACGTTGCCAGCGACTGTGTTCAGCCTTAAAACCCGCCTGCCTATGCTGGCTACCCGCCTCTGAATCTGCTATGCTACGGGCCATGCGCACACAGCGTCTTACCCTTCCGGGCCATGTCCGCAGATGGCTGCATCACGCCGTATTGATCGGCGTGCTGAGCCTTTTGCTAGGCGTTGCCGGGGCCGTTGCCCAGGATGATCTGACTGAAGTCGGCGCAGTGCTGGAACCCGGCGCGAGCATCACCGGACGCATCGACAGCGCACAATCGCGGCAGGTCTGGTATTTCGACGGCTCGCGCGGCGAGGTCATTCGTTTTCAACTCAGCGTAACCTCCGGCGATCTAGATCCCCTGCTGGCCCTGTTCGATGAAAGCGGCAGCATCCTCTTCCGGCGCGATGATCAGGGCAGCGGCCGTGACATCGATCTGACTGTGACGCTGCGACGCGATACACGTTATTTTCTGGTCGTCAGCCGCTTTGGTGAGGCGCTTGGGACGACCACCGGCGATTACAGGCTGCACGTTGATCGCGTTGGCGTGCTCAGCGAAGAAGGCAGCACGCTGCGCTATGGCATCTCCGTCACCAACCGCATCAGCAGCGAGGAGCCAGAGGTCTTCTACACCTTCCGTGCAGAGGCAGGTGACATCCTTAACGTCGACATGATTCGCAGTTCTGGCACGCTCGATCCTTATGTGATGGTCGTTGACGCCTCGCGCTTCTTGCTCGCCTCCAACGACGATTACAGCGACCAGACGCGCAACGCCCGCATCAGCAACCTGCTGATCGAGGAGTCGGGCACCTATGTCGTCATTGCCACACGCTACGGTCAGACAGCCGGCGACACGGCCGGCTCCTTCGTACTGACGGTCAGCGAATCGGAAGACAGCGGCCTGGGTAACTCTGAACTGGCCCCCGCCAACATCCGGCCTGGTCAGATCGAAGAAGGCGTCATTGATGATCAGCGCCCGGCGCGATACTACACCTTCCAGGGACGCCAGCACGACCTCGTGACCATCACGCTCGATCAGACCAGCGGCCGGCTTGACGCCTATCTCATGCTGACCAACGCCAATGGGCAATCACTCGTGGAGGATGACGACGGCGGCAGTGGGCGTAATGCCCGTATCGATCGCTTTCGGCTGCCTGCCGACGGAACCTATACGATCATCGCAATGCGCCACCTGGGTAAGGATGGCGATTCCTTCGGTGGCTATCGCCTGCAGGTGCGCGCGGAAGGCAATGCCTTCGATGGTGTGAACCCGGCAATACCCCGGCTCGTCTACGGGACGACGCTGCAGGACACCATCAACGATGCCGACCCGGATTCGCTCTTCGCCTTCTGGGGTACAGCCGGTGATACGATCACCATCTTCATGAACCGCTCCAGCGGCGATCTCGATCCATTTCTGGAACTGCTCGACGGGCAGCAGCGGCGCATCCTGTTCAATGACGACAGCAGCCAGACATCCCGCAATGCGCGCATCGAAGGCTACACCCTGCCCTATACGGGCCTGTACTTCATCCGCGCCAAACGCTATGACGGCAGCATTGGCAACGCGAACACATCCGGCACCTACACGCTGGCGCTCGTCAGCAACGATTAACGCTGGTCTTTAATTTCAATCGAACAGGAACAGGATCACGCGCCCAGTCGATCCGCGAAGCGCTTCAGTTTTGATCTCGTATTTTCCGTGAGGGGCGAGCCATGACCAAGCAGCAGATGATCAACGGGCAAATCAGCGGCGCGGCGTATAGAAGCGTAGACGGCGCGCCAGTCCGGCGAGGCGGCCTTGATCGGCACGCTCAGGCCCCAGGGCAGATGCATCGCCATATCGCCACCAATCAGCGTCTTTTCAGCGGGCAGCCACAGGCCGATCTGTCCGTAAGCGTGTCCCGGCAGATGCACGACCTCAATACCAGACGCATCGAACAATACAGCGTCACCATCGCCTAATCGGCTGTCGACACGCGCTGGCTCCAGGCGGCTGTGATCGTTCAGAAGCGTCGACATCACACGCGACGCAAAGCCCAGGTTAGCCGGGTTCGCATAGCGCGGCGGCTGCGCCCCAACGATGATCGGCTCTTCGAGGCGGTGGGCGAGTGTCGGGGCCTGCGTGCGCGCCTGCAGCGCGGCCAACCCACCGATGTGGTCATAATGTCCATGCGTGATGACGATGGCACGGATGTTATCCAGTGACTGCCCCACTTCCCTGAGGCCAGCTTCCAGGGCATCGACGAAGCCCGCGTTCATCCACGTATCGACCACAATCGGGCCGCTGTCGGCATCGATGACATAGGCATTCAGAAATCCGCCCAGCGATGATAACTGCCAGACACGCGGCGTGATCTTCTTCATGAGGTCCCCCCATCTTCGTACACTTCACCGTACCAGGTGGCGACACTGCCCGCCGGAAAGCGGTTGAGTTCCGCGCCGGCTTCCTGTCCCTGGGGCGACATAAGCGCCGCCTGCATTGCCGCCTGACTGTCGAAATACAGTTCAAGCTGGCGGCTCAGCGGCGGCACGCCCTGCGGACTCCCCAGAGCATGAACAACCTGTCGCCGCCGGATGCCGGGCATTCGCTCAGCCAGCGCCAGGAAATCATTGTAGGCATTTTCGAAGCTGGGCTGCTGTATATCACCCTGAAAGACGATCACGAATTTGAGCATAGCCAGACACCTGGGGAACGTTGCAAGTAAGCCGCTGTCCACGAGGCAGCTGGCCCCATTGTACCAGCATTGCCCAATCAAAAAGAGGCAGGTCGAGCCTGCCTCTTTCAGTGTTACTTCTGGCGACGTCCGAACGTCGACTGTGCTTACGATTCCCGCAGGCGACGGAGGACCATGAACAGACCCAGCAAGGCCAGGCCAACGCCACTGGCGATCGCGCCGATGAGCAGCGCATCGCGCCACCACGGCGTCTCACCGGTTGCGGGCAGTTCGGTCACCGGCAGGTCGAAGGCACCACCGGTGCCTGCAGCACCCGCGACACCCGCTGCACCAGCGGCACCAGGCGGCACGCAACTGTTCGGGTCAGCCAGGCCAACACAGACTGAGGTCACGGCGGTGTTGTTGTCCATGTTCGGATCAACCACGGTCGTGCCCTGCTCCGCCGATACCTGGAAGTTCAGGCGCTGGCCGGTCGTGCCGCCGTCCACTGTCGCCGCGATTTCGAAGCCCATGACTTCACCAGCCGGCATTTGCTGGCCGGGGACCGTCATCACACATTCGACGGTGGTCGGGCTGTTGCTCGTGACGGTGCTGCCATTCGCGCAGTTGTCGCTGACGTAGGTCAGGCCCGTGGGCAGCGTACCCCGCATGACAATATCAACGGACGAAGCCGGACCGACGTTATCCGCCTGCATGGCGAAGAAGATGCTGTCGCCTTCCTGCGGCACCGGGTTATCCACCTGGACGCGCGCAGTCAGGTCGGCCACGTTGCCGGTCGTCAGCGTGACGACTTCTGCACGCTGGCCGGAGCCATTGTGATGATGCAGCAGCAGGATGCGCGGCGGGTTAGCCGGGTCGACCAGCGACAGATCGTAATCCACCGGGACGAAACCACCGTCAAAATCCGGATACCAGCTCATGCCAGGGAATGGGCCACCCTGCGACCCACCCAGGTCCTGGAAGCTGACCGGGCTGGTGAGCGGATCGTACGTGAGCGTCGGCGTGAAGTCGAACGCATCTGGCTGGCTGAAACGCAGCTCCGCCGCTGAGAAGATTGAGAAGTCGATATCGGTGTCAGCACCGCTCAGGCCGATGAAACCCATCGGGATCGGCAGCACTATGACGTTAGTGTTGAAGACGTTGGTATCCGCCACGAATGGCGGCAGCTCGTTGATATACGGCGCTGCAACAGGGCCACCTACATCGATGAAGTGGATGAACGCATCGCTCGTATCCGCACCGAAGGGTGTCGCGATATCCCAGTTGAATGGGAAGAGATCAAACGTACCGTCACCGTCTACGTCAATCGCCGTCTCGAAGTAGATTTCATACGGCGCCGGCGTGCTCCAATCACCGTAAGTGGCAATTGCCAGATACAGCGTCGCGTTGGCAACAGCCGCGTTCAGATCGCCGCCTGTCAGGTCCAGCCAGAAGGGCAGATCGCTTGACATACCGACGTACTGAATCTCAGCGCGGTCGAAGGTCTGCGGGATGAAGTCATCATTGGGTGCTTCGTACAGCAGTTCGAAGGCGCTCACCACGCTGAAGACATCGAACGGGCTGTTGAAGCCAGTATCCACGTCGATACCCGCCAGCGGAATGCCTGCGCTACCAATCGGCTGCGGACCTGCGACAACGGTATTGCTCTCAGCACCCATTTCACTTTCCGGGCGCGGTACTGCATGGACTGCGACGCGCAGGTCGGAGCCACCGCTCGTGTTATCGAACCGGACGTAACCGCCTTCTTCCGTCATCCAGAAGTTAGCGAAGCCGAAGATTGAATCGGCAGGTTTGGTCGGGTCCTGGCTGTGCGGGTTGGCCGCAGTCGGATCAACCGTCAGGCTGACAGTCACCGTGGCGGTCTCACCCGGGCCGACGTTGATGCTCGACGGTGATACGCTGAACTGTGCCATCGGCGAATCGTTGCGCTGTTCAAAGCTGACGTTGTAGCTGGCCGGGGTGCTGCCCAGATTGGCCACCGAGATCGTCTCGGTGCGCGTCACTGGCTGCGTCGCACCCACGACGCTGAAGGACACATTCACACGACGCGGCGAGTTCGCATGATAGGCGATGACCTGATCTGCTCGCGCGTTAGTGACGTTCAGACGACCAGAACCCACACGGCTGACACCGTAGTTGTCGCCCGTCTGATTAATGCCCGTCCACAGGTCGTTCAGCGCGGTGTTCATCAGGCGCGCCTTGATCTCGTAGTTGTTCCAGCCGGGGCGCAGTTCGCGCAGCAGCGCAGCGGCACCCGCCACATGCGGCGCAGCCATCGACGTACCACCCAGTGTCACGCCTTCTGTACCGGTACCAACACTCGTGCTGAAGATTGCATCGCCCGGTGCGGTCATATCCGGCTTCAGGATCACCTGGCCGCTGCCCGCCGCCATACGCGGCCCGCGCGAGGTGAAGCTGGAGAGCGTGTCGCCGACGCTGTCGTTCAGCGCTGCTGACAGGCTGCTGTCGAACGTCACGTTGAACGCGCCCGGGTTCGCAGCCAGGATCGAGCCGTCGGCGTTGGTGATGCTGACGCACGGAATGCTCGACACACCGCCGGCGTCCCTACAGGCCAGGTTGATGAACGGGAAATCTGCCGGGCTGGCGCTGACGACCACGAGGCCGCTGACACCGCCAGCGCTAACCGCGTTTGTCATGCGTACGTCGCTGCCACAGCCAGAGGCCGCGGCGCTCCACACGATCAGGCCCGCTTCACCGGCAAAGCCCGCGTAGTCGGCGACATCACAGCCCTGTGTGTTGTCCACACCACCGACCAGACGCAGCGGGAAGCTGCCGAACGTGCCGGTCGCACCACCTACAGAGGGGTTGGCCGGGATGACCGTCGGGTAGCTGGCGAAATCGCCCGTCGGGCCGCTGTCGATCTGGAGGCCGCCGTACAGGGTGTCATTGATGGATGAGGCAACGGCGATGCTGGTTTCCGCAATGTTGGGGTCACCGTTGATGAAGTAGGTATCGCCAGAGTTACCAGCGCTGCCGACCATCAGCGTACCCGCCGCCGACGCGATGTCGAAGGCCTGGGTCAGTGCTTCCGCAGGGGAGCCGAAGAAGCCGCCGTAGCTGTTGTTGGTGACGTCCAGACGATCATCGATGCTGCCATCACGGTTCGGGTCGAGCACCCAGTCGATGGCGTTAATGGCCGCCGTGAAGCTCACCGCCGGCCCGCAGCCACCGATCTTGAAGGCGTAGATGATCGCTTCCGGGGCGACGCCGGGGCCGATACGCATGCTGTCCACCGGGGTGGTGGCGTCATACGGGCCAGTGTAGGCGCTGCCATCGCTGGCGACACCGTTACCGGCGGCGGTACCTGCGACATGGCTGCCGTGGCCGTTACAGTCAATCGGGTCGTCATCCGGGATGAGCGCGAGGCCTGCGTCCCAGGCATCACCCACAAAGTCATAACCGCCGACGACGCGACTGCCATCGAAGCCGATATCGGTGATGTCGTTGGTCACATTGGCGGTATAAGTCGCCACGCTGCCGCTGCCGCCAAACATCGCGTGCGTGTAGTCGATACCGCTATCGATGATACCGATTGTCACGCCTGCACCGGTCAGGCCGCCCGCCCAGGCCAACTGCCCACCGACGAAGGGCACACTGTTGGAGTTATCCAGGCTGCCACCGCCGGCGAAATCCACATCACTGGTCAGAAAACCGATCTGATCCGGGATGACGGCAGCCACGCCGGGCAGCGCTTCCACCGCTTCGATCTGGCTGGCGTCCATACGGACCTGCAGCGCGTTCGCAACGAAGGTGATCTGCGCGCGCGTATTAATCCCAAAGCCCGATTGCAGCGTGTTCGCCAGCGCGTTCTGCGTTTGCATCAGCGACTGCGACTGCGCGGCAACCTGCGGGAAGAGTGCTTCCGGGTTCTCGCGGTTCAGCAGGATAGCACCCGCCGGATCGCCTTCGAGAATGACGAGTGCATCGATCGAACCAGTCGGACGCAGGGATTCGAAAGTTTCCCCGATTTCAGTTGGTGCGCTCTCGACGATAGATTCACGAGCGTATTCGCCCATACGCGCCTGGAGCGCAGCGCGATCAAGCGGTGACGGCGCGTCCCCGTCGGCACGGCTGAAGCCGTCTGCCGCCCGGTTAATGCCATCCTGGGCAGTGGCCAGACCACCGACCAGCACGAAACAGAACAACAAGGCGATCAGACCGCCTCGCTGCACGAGCTGTCTTGTCTTAACTGCTGTGTGCATGTTACCCCCACAGGTCAACAAATAATGAAGTTAAAGACAACAGACTTTCCCCACCGGTGAGGCCAGCAGAGAAGCATTACCGTCAACCGCCCAGCGGCGGATGCCAGTCATAAGAAAAACGGGACTTCAGCGGACAACCGGCGTCTGAAAAGGAAAACCCGGCGTCGGCATCACCGGACGTACCGGCGGCCCAGTCCCTGCAATCACCTGCACGTCTGCCACATCGGGCAGGGCGCGTACCTGTTCCACCAGTGCCGCCGGCATCAACACCAGCAGGGTGTTATCCGGCGTGTAGCGCTGTGTCAGTAAGCGCACCTCAGGCGATAGCTCGCTGATCTGCGCACCGACCCTCCTGTGCAGCGCCTCCAGTGTCTGTACCCGGCTGCTGAGCTGCCTCAGTGCCTGCAACGGCATCAGCTCCGGCTGACGCAGAATGTCGGCAAGCACCTCTCGCAGCGATTCCCCTTGCAACCGGATCAACACTCGCACCAGCCCCTCATCAGAAGGGCGCTGCGGCGCGAGCGTCACAGGCAGCACCTGACCAGGAAGCGTACCAACCGGCACACGTGTGAGCCGTGGTTGTGCCTGCGTAGGGCCAATGACCAGCAAGAAACCAGCCATCAAACCAATCGCCAGACACAACACAAGCACCACAACGCTGCGTTTCACGCGCTGGTGTGCTGCCGGGTCAGAGGATGATTGTTGCACGATAAGTTTTTAAACAGTTCTCCATCGAGCAATTTGTAACATTTATGAGCGATTTCAGCAAGGGATACGCGTACCGGATTGTCCATCCTGTCATTGTGTAAGGGTGACAAATCGCGCTCAACCTGCTGACACTGACACGCTCATGCTGATTCTCCCTTACTCTGCGAGAAAAGTGCTGCTGTGGATACGCTGCAGATTCAGGTAGACATCGAGCCGCCATTCACCCGCCTGCTCGATAGGATGCAGCCAGTAGACGCCCGCCTGCGACTTGAAATCTGCGTCCGTCTGGTAGGAATAGGGCGTGCCGTCTGGCGCGGTGAAGGCCAGTACGATCTTGTTCTCCGCCCCGGATAGCGCCCGCAGTATCACCACCATGCCCATCATCTCCCCGACAGGTGCCGACTCATACGGCACGGTCAGTGCCAGGCAGCTCTGCAGGCTGTTGACCTGTGTCGGGTCGAAGCCACTGCGCCGATAGGGACGCCAGCAATCGTTGATCGTCGATTCAGACTGGTAACGGATCAGAGCGACATGGGGATTGGGGATGACCGGCGCTATGGCCATCTCGGTATCGCCGTACAACATCTCGAAGAAACGCGGCGACATCTGCCGCAGATACGTGTTCAGCGTGCCAAAATACTGGTCCGGGAACTGCACATCAAACCGCGTGAGATCCGGTTGCTGGGTGAAGATGATGAACATGGACTCCGGCAGCAACCCACCGACCCGGTCAAACACCAGATTGACCTCCGCCGTCAGCCCGACATCAAAGCCATTCTTCGCGCCAATCAGCACAGTCCCGGGGAATGCCTGCGCGCTGTGTTCGCGCTGCGTCTTCAGCATGGTATTGAAGACCAGACTGGCCACCAGCGCATCGTTGCCCTGCATCGCCGCACGATCTGCGCGCAGTTGCATCAGATACTCCGCCATGGCACGCGGCGTCGCGGTATTGGCGTCTGCCGTCTGCATGTACTGGATATTGGCGGCGATACGCTGATCAGAGGTGTACTCCGGCACCTCTGCGAAGTATGTCGGCACCAGACCATCCGTCAGCCGTGCCCGATAGAAGCGTGATGCCAGCCCACGCGGCACCTGATTCCAGCGCGCATCCATGAAGGCCAGCTTCTGCCGGTCGACTTCGCTGTAAGGGATCACCGGCCCGATCCCAGGAATGCCCAGGCTGTCGATATACGCCTGTACCCGCTCCCACCCGAGCGAGTCCATGACCATCCAGGTGGCCGCGTTATCGCTGCAATAAATCATCAGCTCGACCAGACTGCGCGTCGAGTAATTCTGGCCGATGTCCTCAGCGCGCAGACAATCGGTACGGCCGCTCATCCAGTAATCCCGGGTGAACGTCAGCCGCGTCGCAGTCGATACAGTCCCGTTGATCAGCGCCTCAAAGTAAGCCCCGGCGATGAACAGCTTGGGCACACTCGCCACCTGAAACGTCTGGTCGAGGTTCTCAACACAGCCGACGCCCGTCTCAAAATTGACGACGACCGCCCCGATCATCACATTACTAAGGCCTGATTCGAAAGTGAAATTACAATCCGGCAGATCATCCAGCACGATCTCCACCGGCTCCACCGGCATCACAGCCGATGTCTGCGCCTGCGTGTCAGACGTCAGCATCTGCCCGGGTACGACCAGCAGAATCAGCGTCAGCAGCAGCGCGAACATGCCGCGCCAGGTCACATAGGTTGTTTTCAGGCTAGCTTGAGGGCTGGGCATCATCGGGCCTGTTGTCGCTAGTGGGCGGTATTTTTGACGAGTCGGGCGCATCCGGTGCATCAGGGTCCGCAGCGCCCGCGTCTGCATCGCCTGGGAGTTCGCTGTTGTTGCGCGGTCGACGCACATTTTTGAGCGCATCGCCGACCAGCTTGGATCCATCGCCCAGGATATCTCCGGCGGTGTTGATCGCCTGCCTGCCGCCTTCAACCCGGGAGCGAATGCCCTTGCCATTGCGTACCTGATCGTACTGATCGCGCAACTGGCCTAGCTTACCCCCCAGTTCCTGACCGCGCGCCAGTGAGTCGCTTTCGGCGAGCTTTTGCGCCTGCAAGCTCATATCATTGGCGAACTTCTGAGATTGGGCAATCAGCGCATCAAAGCGCCCCTGATAATACTGGTCTGCAGCACGACCCATCGCCTGTGCCGCGAGATAGTTGACGCCGAAACCAATCACCAGGCCAAAACCCGGTATCAGCTTGGCGAAGGACTTCTCCGCAACCGAGCGGATAATCTGCTGTATCACGTAGCCGCTGGCGTTGTCTGTCGCCTGCACCATGCGATCCGGCGTGACGAAGTTCGACAGACGGCGCACGACCATACCCTGCCGCAGATCAAGCACCTGGCTTTCCGCCTGTTTGCCATGCGCCCATGCAATGAAGTGCAGCATCGTACTCTGGATGCGCGCTGAAGTGAACAGGTCTAACGCCAGCCCCAGCGGCAGGAACGGCAGCCCACCAACACTGGTGATCGCCCCCATAAATCCAGCGCGCCACGCCTGCTGATTCACCACCTTGCGGACGAGTTGGCCCGTCGTTGCATTCGGGTTCTGCTGCTGAAGCTTATCAAAGCGCTTCTGCAGAACAGGCAGGCTCGGCGTGATGAACCGCAGCCCACGCCAGACGACGTACAATGTCAGCGCCAGAAAAACAAAAAATGGCAGCACACAACACAACAATACGAGTTGTAGTAAGTTTAAGTCCTGCATCGTTCAGCTCGCTCCCAACTGCACGTATGCACACCACTGACGCCATTATAGCGATAACCACTCGCCTTCACAGACATCAATCTTAGCAGACCGGACACGTTCGGGCATCAACCTACCTGATACAGGATTCAAACAATAGTGCAAGCTTTTTACGGTTTTTTGCACGCAATTCTTTAGAGAACTGAATATAATCCTAATTGTAAGAAACTTTTATAAAGCCTCATGAGACGTGGAAAGAGTCATATGACGTCAACAGCAGATGATAAGCCCCAATACCCGGAATGTCAGAACTGCCGCTTTTTTGACGCCGACGCCGTCAACAGCGAACGCCGCTGCAAGCAGCACGATTTCGTCATGCCCCGTATTGATTGGCAGATTGTCTGCACGGACTGGCAACACGACCAGGAAACGCTTAAAAACAGCCCGCTGGAACCAGGCACCCTGTACTACTACTCCTACGCGTCGGGCAATACTCTCTATGCGCCTATCGCCCCCATGAGCAGACTGCAGAGCCTGCTCATCAGTGTGAGCGTACGCCAGGATAACGAGTACGGCTGGATCATCTTCCCGCGCCAGTATCAGATTTACTTCCCGCCGCCGGATTCGCGTCTGACCCTGGTCGTGGATAACCGCCGCTGCGCCTTCCAGGTGGCCACCCAGGAGCGTCGTCTGGCTGCGGAAATGGTGCCGACCGGTAAGGGCAAATGGGAGGCTTTCTATCACATGCAGCAGGTCTACATGCTCTACAGTCTGGAGTCCCCCGACCTGCTCTTTGAGTGGCTCAACAGCTTCATGGACGTAGAAGCCGCCCTGGCGGATAGCCTCGCCCCCAGCCTGCCCGCCTTCATTGAAATACGCAATCGCAATCGCGAATACGTCCTGCATGCCGATTTGCTCAACTACGGCAAGTATCTGCGCGATGCCGCACAGGAGTGACCGGCAAATCATCGCTTGACAGGCTGTGACTTTTGCCCACGATAGAGATAGCCCGCATACTGTTTTAAAAGCGAGTGCCGCTTGAGCGCAGCCCCCATCACAACAATTCAGACCTCTTCCTCTGCACGTTACTGGTTGGGCGTAGCCGGTTATCTGCTGCGCGCCCTGATCGGTGCCTATGGACTGAGCGTCCTGCTGCACCTCATCCTGAATCTGCTCATCGGTGAGCGCTGGCTGCTGATCGCCCTTTTCAATACCTTCGCCCATCTGCTGTGGATACCCGCGCTGGTGCTGCTGCCGCTGAGCCTGCTGCTGCGACAGTGGCGATTGGCAGTGCTGCTGATCCCGGCTGTTGCTGCTTTCCTCGTGAATTATGGCGGGCAGTTCATCCCCCGTGATGCCACGGTACGCGCCGCCCAGGCGGAACTAACCCTGCTGACCTTCAACGTCATGGCGCAACGCGATAACTTCGACGCCATCACCGCCCTGATCCGCGAAGCCGACGCTGATATCGTCGTCCTGCAGGAGATCAGCCAGACCGCCGCCGAAGCGCTGCCGCGCCTGCTGGCCGATACCTACCCCCACGCCGATTTCCACGCCCGCGCCAACCCGACGGCGGGCATGGGCCTGCTCAGCCGCTACCCGATCCAATCTGCGGAATACTGGCGACCCGTCGAACTGGTGCCGCAGCCACTCGGCTATCAGCGCGCCACCATCATCCTCGACGGCCCGCCGCTGACGCTCTATAACGCGCATCCTTCGCACCCTGGCATGGTCCCTGGCGCGTTCTTCGACCCGACCTATCGCGGTATCGAAATACGCGATCTGCTCTCCCGTGCCGCCGACGCCACCGGCAGCGTCATCCTGGCCGGGGATTTCAACCTGCCTGATCTGACTGACGACTACGCGGCCATCACCGCCCGGTACCAGGATGCTTATAAGGAAGCTGGCTGGGGCCTCGGCTGGACGTTCCCGGATGCCACCGGCGGCCCGCCGCCGCAGCTTGCGCGCCTGCCAGTGGGTCAACTGGTGCCGATCTTCCCGGTGCTGCGCCTGGATTACGTCTTCTACCGTGGCGACCTGCGCGCAACCGCCGCTGAAGTCTGGCCCACGTCCGCCGGCAGCGATCACCGCCCCGTGCGCGTACGCTTCGCACTGGAATAGCGCCTCACCGCTGCGCAGCACTGCCCTTCCGTGTGCCGGGCATAGGGTGAGCGCCAATTGTGTCCGTCTTCGAGCCTGCTACAATAAACGCAATCAGTGACGATGGAGACACCATCCATGCCAGAAGAACGCGACCTGCCAGAGTCCGACGTCAGCACGGACGATACGCTGCCGCCCCGCGACCAGGCCCCGGACGCAAACCACACTGCGTCAAACGCCATCCTGGGTGATACAGCGCCCCCTGGCGACGATGACACCGATGAACTCGACCTGAGTGAACTTGATATTCCTTTTTACCTGCCCAGCGCCGCGGAAAACGACGCTGAATCCCGTATGGCGGATCGTGATAACCCGCACAAGCAGGTGACGATGCCGGTATTTCACGAGCCGGGCACCGTTGACCCACGTGTGACCCTGCCAGGCACGGACGGCCTCGACCCGAACCCGGACATGCCCGCCCGCCCGATCTCGCAGCAGCCAATAACGCAACCATCGGCCTCGCAGGCATCCAGCGCGCAGACGCTCGCCCGGATGCCCGCCGTCGATCAGTACACTGCGCCCAATCCAAACCTCAGCGCGCCCCATCGCGGCGCGGCGATCCCCAGCCCGGCCTACCCTGCGCCCCCTGTCCGCGTGGCGAATTACCCGCTGCCGCAGCAGGGACGCCCCCAGCATCGCCGCCGCACGCGGCGCATACTGGGCTTGCGACCCGGCTGCCTGTATCTGTTCATGGGCCTCATTCTGACGTTCTGCGGTGGCATCACGCTGATCAGTGGTGCGGCGGCGGCGCTCTTCATCCCGCGTATTGAGGATCAGTGGGACAGCCGCCTCGCCGGGTTCGATAGTTACGAAGCCTTCCAGAGCACTTTCATCTATGATCGCTATGGCAACTCCCTGTTCGAGGCTTTCGGCGAGGGGCGGCGCGTCAACGTGCCTTATGAGCGCTTCCCGCAGACGCTGATCAACGCCACCATCGCCATCGAGGACGACAGCTTCTGGTCTAACCCCGGCATTGATGTCGCTGCGACTCTGGTCGCCTTCCTGGAGTTCGTCGGGGCGGAACCCGACGAGCAGACGCCGGGCGGCAGCACCATCACGCAGCAGCTCGTCCGCAACGTCCTGTTTGATTTTGAGCGTCGCGCCGAACGCAGCGTCACGCGCAAAGTCGAAGAGATCATCCTCGCCCTGCTGGTGACGCAGCGGCGCTCCAAAGAGGACATCCTGGAGATGTACCTCAACGAAATCTATTACGGCAACCTGGCCTACGGTGCCGAGGCCGCCGCGCAGACCTTCTTCGGCAAGAACGTGCAGGACCTGACCCTGGCGGAATCCGCGCTGCTGGCGGGTCTGCCACAGGCCCCCGCCAGCCTGGACCCACTCAACCCGGACCCTGAAGTCCAGGCCGCCGTTGACCGACGCTGGCGCGAAGTCCTCAATGAGATGGTCGAAGAGGGCATGATCAGCTCAGCCGAGCACGACGCCGCCATCAGTGCCGGGCTGAATTTCGTCCCGCAGCAGACCTCCCTGCGCGCACCGCATTTCACCGTTTATGCACAGGGCGAGTTCGAGCGTCTGATGACGTCGCTGGGCTATACGCCCGATCAACTCGCACGCGGCGGCTTCAAGGTCTACACCACGCTCGATCAGAACGTGAACACACTGGCACTTGGAGCGGCGCGTACACAGGTCGCCAACCTGCGCGCCCTCAACGTCTCCAACGCGGCGATCATCGTCCTCAAGCCGCTGACCGGCGAAATCCTGGCGATGGTCGGCAGCGTGGATTACAACAACGACGCCATCGACGGGCGCGTCAACGTGGCGACGGCCCTGCGCCAGCCCGGCAGCACCATGAAGCCCTTCACCTACAGCGCCGCCATGGAGCGCGGGCTGACGGCAGCGGATGTCATCTGGGATACGCGCACCGATATTCAGATCCCGGGCCAGGGCACTTACACGCCGGTCAACTACGACCGCACCTACCACGGCCCGATGGCCATGCGCCGCGCCCTCGGCAACAGCTACAACGTGCCAGCCGTGCAGACGCTGCGCCTCGTCGGGGTTGACTACCTGCTGGATTTCATGAACCGCTTCGGCGTAAGCTCACTGGGCACGGACGCCAGCCGCTTTGGCCTCTCGCTGACTTTGGGCGGCGGTGAAGTCACCCTGCTGGAGCTAACGAAGGCCTATTCCGTACTGGCCAACCTGGGCAGCCTCGTCGAAACGACCGCCATCCTGTGCGTTGTCGATGGCAGCGGCGACATCGTCTACCAGTACGAAAACGGCTGCCCGCAGAATGCAGGTCGCTTCACGTCGCAGACAGTGGATCGCATCGGCTTCGGCAAGCAGGTGCTCGATCCGCGCATCGCCTTTACCATCACCGACATCCTCAGCGACAACGCCGCCCGCAGCGAGGAAATGGGCAGCCGCAGCCCACTGTTTACCGGCAGCATTCCTACGTCCGTCAAGACGGGCACGACCGATGACTGGCGCGATAACTGGACCATTGGCTATACGCGTAACGTCGCCATCGGCGTGTGGGTCGGCAACAGCGATGGCACGCCTATGTCGAGCAACGCCAGCGGCCTGACGGGTGCCGCCCCCATCTGGAACAGTCTGATGACCAGCATCTACAACGATAGCAGCATCCTGGACGTGTTCCGCGTGGATGGCCAGCAGTTGCCTGATAAGCCCAACGCGCCCTCCGGCATGTCGCTGCGCCAGATGTGCAACGTCCGCAGCCTGACCGATCCATCGAGCGGCTGCCCCAGCACCATCACTGAATGGATGCTGGACGGCCCGCCAGGCATCCCCGACGCCGACGGCAACCTGACGTTCCCGAACGTACCGGTCATCCGGGCCAGCGGCAGCACCACGCTGAACGAAATCAGCCCCGGCGTCTACCGGGCGCTGGCGTGGCCCCTGCCGGAGAACGTCGCGGCCAGCATTCAGTTCCAGCTCGGCCCCGACGATAAGCGGCCGCTGCCGCCAAAATACTGCAAGGTTCCGCCGGAGCTGGAACCGCAGGCGCGGTCTGTCGGCGGGCAGGATTTGCTGTTCATCGGGCCGCCCATCACTTCCCAGGGCGACCGCGTAGAGGCCGAGCAGTACGCACGGAATGCCGGTCTGGCCATTCTACCCAGTATCGATTGCTGGCAGGATGTCTTCAGCATGCCCGCCTTCAACCCCGTTGGCCAGCGCGTCATCGCGACCTTAATCAGCCAGCCTGCCAATGGCAGCACCATTCAGGGCGCGATTGACATCCTCGGCACGGCCCAGTGGGACCCCGGCCCCGGTGATTTCTACCACCTGTATATCAGCGGCGGGCAGTTCACCGATTGGACGCCGCTGGGCGTGATGCACTCGCAGCCGGTCGCCAACGGCCGCCTTGAGGGGCTGGCCCCGCTACCACCTGGCACGTATACGCTTCGGCTGGCCATCGTCATCGACGGCGGCTTCGCTTCGACATATGAGAGCACATTCACCGTCGTTCCCTGATGCAGTGACGAACACACCATCAAGAAGGGCGACTCTCAGGGGTCGCCCTTTTCATTTCTGTCCACTTGCCTGCTCGCCTCGCTGATGCCGGATGCGCGGCACCTTCTCGGCCATCCCTGGGCAGGGGATCGCCGGGTACTCAAGCAATACTCACCTGGGGCTGAAAGTTACATCAGAAAAATATGTTATTGTGAACAACGAATGGTGAGATTGCGTGTTCTTATCTGTGATCGCAGCCGTTCGTCACACCACTTGTAATGTGCGTTTATCGTCAGTTCAGTGAGTGAGCCGGGAGTTGCGGCCATGAGCATAGATCTCTACTGGGATAATGATGATCAGACCGTCATGCTGGCGGAGTTCGGCCAGCAGTGGACGTGGGACGAGCTGTACGCCGTCCTGAAGACCATAAAGCGCCTCAGCGACGAACGCAATCAGGTGTTCGGTGCGATGGTGGACGTGCGCAACGGCTTCAATATCCCCGGTAATTTGCTCAGCCGCGAATCGCTCAATCAGTTCAAGCGCATCTCTGAACTGGGCAGCGGCGGTAAAGGCCCGGTGGTGATCGTCGGCGTCAGCCCGATGATTCGCCGCGTATTCGACGCCATCAACATGGTTGATCGTAACTTCAGCAACGATGTTCACTTCGCCCCTGATATGAATCAGGCCCGCGAAATGATCTACCGGCGCGTCAGCGAACTCAACGCCGCCGTCACCGCCTGATTTCCCCCTAAAGTTCGTCAAATTCCGGGCGGAAGCGCACAAAGCCGCTTCCGCTCTTCAGCGCGCCCGGTACCAGCTCGATGCCCATCCAGTGCGCGTGATCTTCGCCCGGCGTCATCCAGGGGCAGGTATAGCCATGTGGCAGCGCCGGACGAAAACCCAGGCGCGGATAGTACGCCGGGTGGCCGACCAGAAACACGCGATTAGCGCCTGACTTCGCACAGCCTGCCAGCCCGAGCTGGATCAGCGCCACGCCGATGCCCTGCCGCTGATACTCCGGCAGGACGGTGACCGGGGCCAGCCCGAGCGCCCCCTGCACATCTGATGGGTTTTCCACCGTGACCGGCGAAAACAGCACATGCCCGACAATGCGCTTCTCGATCTCCGCGACCAGCGACAGCGCCATGCCGCCACCCTCGCGGATGCGATCGACGAGCCGCGCTTCGTCCTCCGTCGGGAACGCCTTCACATTTACCAGATAGATCGACGGAATATCTGCGGGCGTCTCCAGTCGGATCGTGAGCCGTTGCAAAACCATGTTATCCCCCATGCCGGAATACGAGCACATCGCCGTTCTGGACGATGTAGTCCTTACTCTCCAGGCGCATCTTCCCCACCGCCTTGACGGCCTTCTCGCTGCCTTCCGCCACCAGCACATCATACGGGATCACCTCCGCCCGAATGAAGTGCTGCTGAATATCGGTGTGGATCGCGCCGGCGGCTTCCCAGGCGTTGGCCCCTTCCGAGATCGTCCAGGCGCGGACTTCTTTTTCGCCCGCCGTCAAAAAGCTGTGGATGCCCAGCAGCTCATACGACAACCGGATGACCTTATCAGCGCTCAGTTCGGTGACGCCGTACTCTTCCATGAACATCGCGGCGTCTTCAGCATCGAGCTGGGCGAGGTCTGCTTCCAGGGCGGCCTGGATGCCAATGTGCGCGGCGCGGCGGTAGTCATACTGCACCTGATCATCACCCGGCTTGCGCTCATCACCCAGGTTGAGCACGATCAGCACGGGCTTAAGCGTCAGAAAGCCGAAGCCACCGATCTTCTTGCGCTCTTCGGGCGTGATGTCTTCCATATCACGCAGGGGGCGGTTTTGTTCCAGATGCGCTTTGAAGCGCTCCATCAGCGGCTTCTCATCAACGAGGCTGACATCAGCGCGCTTGCCTTTGAGCTTGAGTTCGCTATCGATCTTCGCCAGCCGGTTTTCGACCGCCACCAGATCGAGCAGCAGGAACTCGCCATCCAGGATTTCCAGATCGCGCTGTGGGTCGACCGTCTGATGCGGGTGCGGTACGGTATTGCTCTCGAAGGCGCGGATGACGTGGACGAAACCATCGACCTGCGACAGTTCGGTGCGCAGCGGCCCGGAAAGCCCGCCTTCGCCGATGCCCTTATCCAGCCCGCCGATGTCGGTGTAGGTGATGGTCGCATAGACTTTTTTGCGGGCGTTGTACATCTTCTCCAGCACGTCGAGCCGCTCATCGGGCACGTTGACGACGGCGGTGTTGACTTCAAACTGGCCACTGCTGACGGCGCTGGTCTCGTAGTCGCCGCCGGTCAGCGCGTTAAACAGGGTCGTCTTGCCGCTGTTGGGCAGGCCGATAATACCGAGTCGCATAGATGGTCTGTTCCTCTGGGAAAACTGGTTGCTGACAACAGGCGCAGTATAGTCGTAAACGTGCGGCCACCATAGGGGCGACTTGCAGCCTGCGGCGACATCGCGCCCCTAACCCCCAGCCCTGCGGGATGCACGCTTAAGCATTTCGTGCTACACCTGTTAACAAAGCCGGTTCAGCAGACGAGGTGCCCCATGTCCAAGCAGCGCAGTGAA
>Ga0208477_100053_pt1 | contig 61082 bp, 49 predicted proteins | sample HotLakmasection1_FD_184724 | JGI IMG/M metagenome (GOLD analysis project Ga0208477, IMG submission 184724) | Hypersaline microbial mat communities from Hot Lake, Washington, USA - Section #1 (SPAdes) | ecosystem: Environmental > Aquatic > Non-marine Saline and Alkaline > Hypersaline > Microbial...
GGCGACAGCACCGAGGGCGACAGCACCGAGGGCGACAGCACCGAGGGCGACAGCACCGAGGGCGACAGCACCGAGGGCGACAGCACCGAGGGCGACAGCGCCAGTGTGCCGGAGCGCGCCCTGTATCGCATCACCGAAGACGAGAGCGAAGCGCGCTTCATCATCGATGAGGTCCTGGCTGGCGAGCCGACCCGGGTCGTCGGGACGACGCCGCGCCTTGCCGGTGACGTCATCATCAACTTCAGCGACCCGGCCGCCAGTCAGATCGGCCAGATTGCGATCAATGTGCGAACTCTGCGCACCGATCAGGAGTTCCGCGATCAGGCCATACGCGGCCAGATTCTGCGCTCCGCACAGGACGAATTCGAGTTCGTGACCTTCGCGCCGACAGCATTCAGCGGCCTGCCGAGTACGCCGGTCGGCGTGGGCGAGACACTCAACTTCGAGATCACCGGCGACCTGACCGTGCGCGGCGAGACCCGCACCGTCACCTTCAACGCGGAAGTAGTCGTCACCAGCGAGGACCGGATCACCGGGTTCGCCAGGACCAATATCCTCTATCCTGATTTCGGCATCACGATCAACGCGCCGCCGACCGTGACCGACATCAGCGATGAGGTCATTCTGGAGATTGATTTCGTCGCCCTGCGCGTGGAAGAGGTCGAATAGCGCTCACGTCAGACGGCAGGGGCGCTGCCCCTGCATCTCGTCCGCCGTTAGGGCCGTAGTCCGGCGTATGTCATCCGATCCAGTTCTGCCACTGCTCGGATGGCGTCTTGCCGAGCGCAGCCACATAAATACTCGCCTTGCCGCAGAAGATCAGGATCGCCTCGCGGTAAGTGTGCAACTGTGCACTGACGGACATATCCATCCAGCTATCGATAGTGCGATTCTCGATCGTATCCGCATCCAGCGCGAGCAGCGTCTGCTTCATATCGGCGTCGAGCCGGGTATACCAGTCGCGCAGGCTGGCGACGTTATTCGCGAGGCGTGGATCGACCGGCGGCGGTGTAGGCGGCAGTTTGAAGGTCTTGAACGAATCCTCGTAGGCGATCTGCCATCGGCCAATCTCCAGACACAACTGGCCCAGGCTGGCATTCTGCGGCAGGCGATAAGCCAGGTCGGCATCGCTAAGCACGTCGAGCAGATGCATCCGCAGTGCCGAAGTCATCTCCCACATGGGTATCACCTGCTCCTGAAAATCCTTTTGCGCGTCCGCCATGATTAAGCCCCTTCCTGTTGACTGTTGATCTCAGCATATAAAACGATCGATCACAAAGTCAATCGATCCAGCCGACGTCGCCGGGGTGTTCTCAAGGCCGATCACAGCATGAAGACACGTCAAACAGGCGCGTTTCTCGCACTTTCATACAATTATTCTCTGGATAAACACGTTAAATTAGGATAATGTTTTTCTTAGACTTAACCGCAGATTCAACGCACTGCTGACAGGAGAACACCGATGCTGCGCTGTGGCATCGACATGATCGAGCATGAGCGTGTAGCAGCTGGCATCCAACGCCTTGGAGAGCGTTTTTTGAATCGTTTCTTCACGGCCGGGGAGCGGGCAGATTGCGAAGACGCCCCGCATCGACTGGCGGCACGGCTGGCCGCAAAAGAAGCCGTCGCCAAAGCCCTGGGCACTGGCATCGGTGATGTGCGCTGGATCGACATCGAAATCCGTGTGAACAACCCCCGCAAGCGCCCAACGCTGCATCTCCACGGGGCCGCCGCCCTGCTCGCGCAGGAACTCGGCCTTTCGGAGTGGGATGTCAGCCTGTCACATACCCGCGACTATGCGACTGCGGTCGCGGTCGCCATCAGCGGACCGTCCGGCACAGCGGTCGCCCCGTCTGCCCACAGGCCCGCTCAGGAGTAAAGCCAGACATGCAAGCGCAGCTCATTCAGACGCGACGTGCTCATACCGGCGGGGTGCGCACCCTGACCGCTCTGCGCGGGAGCCAGTATTTCATCTCCGGTGGGGATGACGGCCTGATCTATCTGTGGGATCTCTACAGCGACAGCCTGCAGCAGACGCTCAGCGGCCACGAGGCCCCGCTGACGGTCTCCGCCGCCTTCCCGGAGCGGCAGTTCATCGCCAGCGGCGATCAGGAAGGCAAGCTGCTGCTGTGGAACGCGCCAACGGCTGAAGTCGTGCGCGAGCTGCAGCCGCAATCCGGGCCGGTCACCGCGCTTACGCTGTCGCCGGATGGCACCCGGCTCCACAGTGGTTACAGCAGCGGTGATGTCTACATCCACGATGCCATCAACGGGCGCTTACTGGCGCACTACAGCAGCCCACCAAATGTCGAGCATGTGCGCGGGCTGGTCGTCAGCCAGAATGGCGACCTGATCGCGGCGCGCACGCAGCAGCCGCTGGCCGTCTGGCCGCCGCGCCCACAGGAGACAACCAGCCTGAACGGCGTCGCGCCGCGTGAGTTTGGCGACCCCTTGCCGGAAGCCGCCTGGCTGACCTTCATCGAAAACTACAGCCTGCTCATGCAGGTTACGCCGGCAGGCCAGCTTACGCTGTGGGACTGGCACAGCGGTCGTGCCCTGCGCGATCTGACGCTGCGGCCTGATATTCAGGCTGTGCTGTTGATACCTGGTGAACGGCATCTGCTGGTCGCGTCGCGTGGCCCGCACCTCAGCGTGTGGAGCCTGATCACCGGCACGCCGCTCTTCAACCTGGATGCCCCCAACGCGGAAGTCACCGCGCTCGCCATCAGCCGCGACGGCCATCACGCCCTCGTCGGCTGCGAAGAGGGCAGCCTCCACATTTACCGCCTGCATTTGTCGTGATGTGCTCAGCAGCGACGCTCTGAGTTAAATATCTACAGACAGTGCAGCTACGCATCAGCAGCCGCGTCGAAATCCGCGATGCGGTCTTCAACCTGACGGACCATTGGCGTCAGGTAGGCGACCAGCGTCATGGCGAGGCTCAGCAGCCCCACGAGGACGAACAGCAGCCCCATGCCGGCCCCGGGGCCGCTGCCAACCAGCCCGCCGAAGATGGGCACCAGCGCACCATCAGGCTGCATTGCTGGTTCAAAGACCAGGTCCGCCAGCGGGCCTGCCAGCAGCATCGACAGCGGCGCGGTGATCTGCGCGATCAGGCGGCGCACCGCGAAAACCTTACCCTGCACATCTGGCGGCACCTTGCTCTGCCAGATCGATTGATTGCTGGCGTTGATGAGCGGGCCGAAGCCCATCATGCACAGCGCACCGATGATCCAGCCGGGCAGCGTCTGCGACAGGCCGAGGATGATCGGCCCAATGCTGCCGCCGAACAGGAAGCCGCTCAATACGCCGTGGACACGTCGCTGCGGCCCGCCCCACGCGCTGACGATCAGGCCGCCCAGCACGCCGCCGATACCCATCGCGGCGTTGACGCTGGCGAGCTGTAACTCGTCATTGCCAGTGCGCGCCAGGATCATCGGCGTGAGCAGCACCGTCACGACAGTGAACAGCAAATTGCCACCGAAGAAGACGAGCTGCAGGCCCAGCAGCGGCCGCCGTCGCCAGATGTAAACGAAACCATAGCCGGATTCCCGCAGCAGGCTGCCCCGGCTCTCAGCGCCCTCGTGCGATTTACGCGGCGCGGGGATATGGACGAACAGCAGCACGCTCACCGCAAAGACGAACGTGACGATATCAATCAGCAGGATGCCCTCCAGCCGCAGAAAGGCATAGAGCGCCGCCGCCATGATCGGCGCGACAATGGCGGACGCCGCATCCGCCAGGCCCATCATCGCGCTGGTGCGGGCGTACTGCTTCTTGTCAACCATCATGGTGATGGCGGCGCTGTAAGCCGGGAACTGGAAGGACTCAAACGCGCCGGTGAACGCCCCCGCGACGTACAGATGCCAGATTTCCAGATTACCGGATAGGCTCAGCAGGAACAGCACAACCGTCGCCAGACCCGCCGCCACATCGCTGAGCATCATGACGATCCTGCGATCCCACCGATCCGCCAGCGCGCCCGCCACCGGGCTTAGCAGGACAACGGGCGCAAACCGGAAAAAAGCGACCAGCGCCAGCGCCGTCGCCTGCCCGGTGAGTTCCCACGCCCACAGTGACATGGCGAAGCCCGACATGCCCGTGCCAACCAGCGACACGAATTGCCCGATCCAGATGAGGGTGAAGGCGCGCATACCGGTCAGGCCGGACCTGGGCAGTGCAGTAGGTGCCCCCATAGAACATCTCCGTCGTGTGGCGATAGGTGGCGATACGTCGATCAAGCAGCCGAATGCGTCGCTGACGGCAAAGAAGCCCGTTCACCGTGCGAACAGGCTCAGCATACAGCAGCAAACCAATTTATGCAACTAACCGGGTAATAAGGTTGAGTGCGCGAAACACGCCGCCGCTGGCTCTCAGGCGGCGCGCTTGAGATACAGCCGCGCTTCTTCAATCGTCTGGGCGTAGTCGATGCCGTCTGTCTCCGCGAAGGGCAGCATCGCCTGCAGCGTCGCCAGGCGGTGTAGCTTATCGATGATGACCACACGCGACGGCTGTTCTTTCAGCAGGGATTTGAGCAGGCGCGTCAGCAGCGTATGTGCGGAACGCGGCACGAGTGTGCTTTCGTGCAGGTCGAGGATGTAGGCCACGCGCACATCGCGGCTCTCGCGCATGTAGAGCAGGGTTTGCAGGGCTTCTTTACAGGCGTGCCACGTCCATTCACCGTTGAAGCGCATCACGATCGCGGTGTTGAACTGGGTATCCCACTCAATATCGATCATCATGGTTTTGCCGTCTTATCACACTCAGCGCAGGAATATACATTATTATACAATATTTCGGGACATTTCAGTATACAACTCGGTTGGAATTATCTGTAACGCTGGGCGTATAGTCGTGAGGCGGGGAGCGCCCGCCCCACACAGGCGCTTTACTGGATAGCGACCAGCTCCACGTCGAAGACGAGCGCGGCATAGGGCGGGATCGGGCCGCCGGGCGTGCCGCGTTCACCATAGGCCAGGTTGTAGGGGATGAAGAAGCGATACTGGCTGCCGACCGGCATCAACTGGACGCCTTCCGTCCAGCCGGCGATGACGCGATTCAGCGGGAAGCTGATCGTCTGGCCGCGCTTGTAGCTGCTGTCGAACTCGCTGCCATCAATGAGCGTGCCGCGATAGTGCACCTCGACCGTGTCGCTGGCGCTGGGTTTGGGGCCGTTGCCCTGGCGGATAACGGCATACTGGAGGCCGCTGGGCGTGGTCTGCACGTCATCTTTAGCGGCGTTTTCGGCCAGGAACTGTTCACCGGCAGTCTTATGATCCATAACATACTCCTGTAAATGGTTGCTGGTGCCAGTCTACACCAGACAACCCATCACGAGAACCCGGGGCCGATGCCCTGCGCCATCGACGCCGCGCCGCACCCTGCGCCACACCAACGGACACTTGCCGGGGTGGGCAAGCTAAGGTAATGTTTGCGGGAACACGAGAGGATGCCGACATGCGCGATCTGCAACAGCGGATAGACGACCTGCGCCGCCAGATATCACGCGGCGATGAAGACCTTGCCACGCTGGAACGCCGAGCGCGAGATCTGCTGGTCGATGCCAAGAATACCCCCTACGAAGCCGACGCCCAGACACTGTTCACGCAGCTTGCCCAGGCGAGTTCGATGCCGCCGCGATCAGACGACGACAGCACAGAAGCCGATACCCCTGCGCTGCGCGGCCTGCTGCGCCGGGCGCGCATCCGTATTGAGATGGCAGGTGATCAGGAAGACATCGAAGAGGCCATCGACATCCTGATCGAAGCGCTTGGGATGAGTCCGCAGCATCCGGAGGCGGTGGCCCTGCTGCAGCAGGCGGCAGCCGCCAACGCCCAGGCAGCCCGCCGCGTCAGCGATCTTTTCAACCGCTACGGCATCCAGGCGAGCGCCCGTCCGGCACGGCCCGCGCCGTCAGACGCGGGCGACGAGACCGCACCCGCACCGCCGCGCAAACGTCAGACGGGCACGCAGCCGACCATTGGCGTACCGGGCGCACCGGTCAGCGGTGGGATACCCGATGACATGGACCTCGATGACCTCGACGACCTGCTCACCCGCATCACGGAGAGCTACTATGCCGGCGATTATCAGCTCACCATCGATATCGCCAACCGCATCCTGAACGCCCAGCCGAACAACCTGGCCGCGCAGGAGTACCGTCAGAAGGCGGAAGACAACCTCATTCGCGGCATCGTGCCCGATCACCGCATTCCCTTCGAAGCGCGCGTCTCTTACAACCGGGCAAATTCACTGGTGCGTGCGGGCAACTACGAAGAAGCCGCCCGCCTCTACCGCGAAGCCCGCGAACAGGCCGAGCGCGACGGCATCCTGAGCTGGAAGGACGTCGAGCAGGCCCTGCTCGATATACAGGACCTGGCCCTCGCCCGTGAACTGCTGGTCGAAGGCGACCGGCTCATGACGACTGACAACTGGGCGGAGGCGATCCGCAAGTACGAGGGTGCGCTGCGCGTCGTCCCCAACGACCCGCAGGCCGAAGAGCGCCTCGAACAGGCACGACGTGTCCAGCAGGACGCCGATCAGGTGGCGGTGCGGCTGAACATGCTCGGCGGCGCGCTCGATGACCAGGTGGCGGAGCTGCAGGAGATCCGCAGCACGCTGGCGCGGGCGCGTCAGCTACTGCCGACCAGCAACCGCCTGCAGGAACTACAGCGCCAGATCGACCAGCGGCTGCACGGCGTCAAGACGCAGCTCAACGATCAGGCGCAGGCGGCGCTCAGCCGGGCGGAGAGCGCCAACGCGCTCGATGATCGTCTGGCGCTGACCCGTGACGCCCTGCGGCTGATGGAATTCGCCGTTGAGCTGGACCCCGGCGACAGCAGCACCGCTGATCTGATGATGCGGGCGCGTGCCCGTGTCGGCGAGCTGAACAAGGCGCAGCAGACGATCAAGCGGGCGGGCACGCTCATCGGCCAGAACTACGACTCCGAGCTGACACAGGCACGCACCATGCTCGCCAACCTGGACGACAGCGCCCAGGATGATCAGTACCGGCTGGTGGTCAATGACCTGTTTAACCGCTATATGGAGCGCGTCGAAACGGCGCTGCAGATCGGCCATGTCGCGGAGGCACGCGCCTGGCTGGACGCCCTGCGCGAGGAGCCATTCCGGGTATTGGGCCGCCGCGCCGACCTGTTCCGGCTGGATAGTGAACTGCGCGGCCGCCGGATGCGCACGCGGCTGCTGGTCAGTGTGCTGCTGCTGGTCATTATCGCCATACTGGGGCTGCTGGCCCTGGCGACGCGCCCGACCTGGGAGGCGGCGTTCTTCCCGACCGAGACGCCCACTGAAACGCCATCGCTGACGCCGAGCATCACGCCGACGCCAAGCATCACACCGACGCCGAGCAACACGCCGACGCCGAGCGATACACCGACGGCCACCGCGACACCCACCGCCTCGCTGACTCCCACGCCCGCGCCGACCTCGACCTGGACGACGACGCCCTCGCCAACATGGACGCCTTCGTTCACGCCGACGCATACGAACACGCCAACGCATACCTACACGCCGACACAATCACCGACGCCAACGGCCACGGCGACCGCCACCAACACGCCGACCGCCACCAACACGCCAACGATAACCCCGACGCCGCCCGGTCTGTGTACGGTCTACGTGGCGCAGGGGCCGGGTATCAACCTGCGCGAAGACCCGTCCCGCATTTCTGACCGCGTGCGCGTGCTTTCACAGAACACGCTCATGGATGTCATTCAGATTCAGCTTGGCTCCGATGGCCTGCTGTGGTTCCAGGTGCGCGTGCGGCCCGATGAGGAAATCGGCTGGATACGTCAGGATACCGTCGAGCAGTTGACGCTGTGTCCGCTACCGGGCGATGAGGACGACGATGAGGAAGAGGAATAATGCAATCTATCTGCCGGCGCTGAGGCAAAGGCGTCGGCAGAACAATCAGTGAAGGCATCGCAAAGGACAGCCACCATGACCGAATCTCAGGCGCCGCTGTGGGCGCGCCTCTCAAGCCGGGCTTTGCCCATCTTTGGCGCGCTGGCGGTCATCACACTGCTGCTGCTGATCCTGCAGGCCCTGACGCCCATCGAAGCCGGCCCCCTGGAAGTACTGGATGCCTTCATCCGCAGCCTGACCGCACGCGGCGAACTCAGCCCGCGCAAGCTGGGCAACGTCGTGGAGTTCTGGATTCCGCTGGTGCTGGTCAGTATGGGGCTGGTCGTCACGTTCCGCGCCGGGCTGTGGAACATCGGCGTCGAGGGTCAGATCGTCATGGGCGGGCTGTTCGCCGCGGGTGCGGCCTTCTCGCTGGCGGATCTGCCGCCGCTGCTGCTGGTGCCGCTGTGCCTGATCGCCGCTATGATCGGGGGCGCGCTGTGGGCGCTGCTGGCGGGCGTCCTGCGGACGCGCTTCGGCGTGAATGAGATCTTCGGCGGTGTGGCGCTCAACGCCCTGGCGAACCAGATCACGCTGCAACTCATCGCTGGCGCCTGGCGTCCGAGAGACAGCGACAAGGCGCAGTACAGCCGCGACATTCCCGAAGCGGCCATGCTGCCCGGCATCGACCGTGCGTTTGATATCAGCCTGCTGGCGCTGATCCTGGCCGGGGTGGCCATCGTGGTCGTGCTGCTGCTGTTGAACGGCACGCGCTGGGGCCTCAACCTCAAGGCGACGGGCCACAATGCGCGCAGCGCGCTGCTGCTGGGCGTGCCCGTCGGTGCGTCGGCGCTGGGTGCGATGGCGCTCTGCGGCGGGTTGGCCGGGCTGGCCGGATCACAGCGCATCCTGTTCACTGATGGCCTGGTGACCAGCCAGTTCAGTGGCGGCATCGGCTTTATCGGGCTGCTGGTGGTGCTGCTGGTCGGCATGCGCGGCCTATGGGTGCCGCTGGTCGCCCTGCTGTTTACGATCATCCTCAATGCGGGGACGCAGTTTCAGTTCATTCAGCTCGACAGCAGCCTGACCGGGGTTCTGCAAGGGGTGCTCGTGCTGCTGGTGATGCTCTTCAGCGGTGCCCGCGAGCGCTGGCTGCATCATCGCCAACAACGCAAAGCCAAAGCCATCTGACGCGCCGGGGAGTACGCCATGGACGATCAACTCATCAACATCCTGCGGACACTGGTAGCCACCGCCACCCCCCTGACCATCGCCGCAATCGGCGAAACGCTCACCGAGCGGGCAGGCGTCATCAACCTGTCGCTGGATGGCAGCCTGGCGCTGGCAGCCATGACCGGCTTCGGCGTGGCGCTGCTCAGCAGCAGCCCGGAGCTGGGCCTGCTGGCGGCGATGGCCGTCGGCGCGGCGGTGGCCAGCATCATCGCCTTTGCCAATATTGGCCTGCGGCTTGATCAGGTGGCGATCGGCTTCGTGCTGACCCTGCTCGCCGCTGATCTGGCCGAGTTTCTGGGCGTGCCCATCGCTGGCCAGCCGGGGCCAGGGATGCCTTACTGGCCCCTGCCCATCCTGAGCGAGATCCCCATCATCGGGCGCATCTTCTTCGACCATAACGCGCTGGTGTATTTCAGTTATGTGCTGGTGATCGGGACGTGGTTCTGGCTGTTTCGGACGCGGGCGGGGCTGGCACAGCGCGCCGTTGGCGAGCGACCGGCGGCGGCCTTCGCCCGTGGGACGCGGGTCAACCGGCAGCGGGTGCTGTATACGGTCGCTGGCGGGGCGCTGGTCGGGCTGGCGGGTGCGGCCTACACGCTCAGCCTGCGCGTCGGCTGGACGACGCCCCCCAGTATGCTCGGTGATGGCTGGATCGCGCTGGCGATCGTCATCTTCGGCGGCTGGCATCCCTTCCGCGTGATGCTGGGCGCGTATCTCTTCGCCGGGCTGAAGGCGCTGGCGGGTGCGCTCCAGGGGACAGATATCGCCATCCCGGTGACGCTGCTCAACGGCCTGCCCTGGCTGCTCATGATTGCGACCCTGCTCGTGGTCAGTTCCGGCGGTGTGGAGCGCCTGCTACGGCTGCTGCCGCGCCGCTGGCAGACGCGCCTGCGCAGCGTCCTGCGCAGCGACCCGCCGCGCGCGCTGGGCACCCGCTTTGATGAGGGTTAACTTCAGCGAATAACCTGGTTCGCCCTCTCAGGGCCAGGCGGGGCCGGGCGGGGATGAGGTAGGCTACACCTGCGCGATGATCGCACGGGCGGCATCAGCCATGTGGGGCGGGAATTGCAGCTCGCGCAGTGCGTCTTCCGGGCGACCGTAGGCCAGGTCCCGGTCGAGCAGGCTGCGCCAGCTCGTCACGGCGGCTTGCGGGTTGCCTTCGAGGTAATCCAGAGCGGCCAGGGCCGCCTGCGCCCGCGTGAACTCCGGCTGATGGCGCAGCGCCATCCTGAAGAAAGCGCGGGCCTGCTCGTTATCCCCATTCAGCGCGTAGACGAATCCCTGGTTGGTATGGATCGCCGGATACACACCGCGCTTGGCGACTTCCGGGATGGTGATCGCCAGGGCACGGTTGTAATCGGAGAGCGCCGCCGACAGATGGCCCAGCATGCGCTCCGCCGTGCCGCGATTGTTATACAGCAGCGCTTCGCCCACTGGCGTGCTGTTCTCGACAGCCAGCCCTGCGTTGCAATCCGCGATAGCGGCATCGTAATTGCCGAGGTAGATATTAGCGTTGGCACGGTTGCCAAAGCCGACTTCGCTATCCGGCCGCAGCTCGAGCAGTTTGTTAGCATCCTGCAGCGCCTGATTGAAATCGCGCCGGACGATGTGCAGCGCGGAGCGCACCGCGTACAGGGTCGGGTCCTGCGGCGAGAACTGGATCGCCCGCGTGTAGGCGTCGATCGCGCCGACGGTATCGCCATTGGCGTGCTTGAGCGATGCCAGGCGGCTCAGCAGGAAGGCACGATCCATGGGCAGCCCCATGTTCAGCACGCGCTCGTAATGCGTGATGGCCCCCTGCACATCGCCGCGCAGCGTCATCAGTGCGCCGCGCTGATACACGTAATAGACATACGCCATCGGCCCCGCAATGCCGACGATCAGCAGCAGAATCGCCAGCGCTGGATCAATCCGCAGCAGGCTGCTGAAAATCGTAAACAGGATAAAGCTGATCAGAAATATGCGTATGCTGCGATTCAACAGCGGATTCATCGTCTCTCGTGTCCTGGTGGCCCTACCCTTCATGTTCAGCTATTCAGTGTACAGGAAAGCCGTACCCCCTGCGAGTGCGATCGAACGTGGGGCGGGTACGTCTTACACAGCCTGACCATTGGAACTGCCTTTCTCGGTGCAGTGACGCGCATCCTACATCACCTATACGTGACGGTGGCAGGCGCTATAATCGCGCACATGCGTACTGAAACCATGCCGAAACTGCCGCGCCCGGCGCTGGCCCTGGTCCTGCTGATTGTGCTCGCCGCGTTCCTACTGCGGGCTGGCCTGCTCGTCGAACGGGCTGCCGCCGGGGATCGCTTCTGGCCGGAGCCGGGCAGCGATCAGTACACCTATGTAGAGCAGGCGCGCGGTCTGCTGGCGGGCACCTGGCCGGATGCCCCCTACTGGTATCACCCGCTGCCGAGCTACGTCTATGCCGCCGGGCTGATGGTCACAGGCGGGGAGTTGGTCGGGCTGCGGGTGATGCTGGCCGCGCTGGACGCGCTGACCGCCGGAGCGCTCGCAGGGGCGGCGCTGCTGCTGACCCGGCGCGTCTGGGCGGCGCTGATCGTGGGCGCGGCGTACGCGCTCTATCCGGTCAGCGTGTTTTACGGCACCACCCTGCTGATCGCGCCGCTGGCCGCAGCACTGCTCACGCTGTTCTGCTGGCTGGCGCTGTGGCAGCACCAACGCCTGAGCTTATGGCGCTCCGTCCTGCTCGGCCTCATGAGCGGCGCGCTGATGCTCGGTCGGTTGAATCTGGCACCGGTCGTGCTGGCGTGGCCGCTGCTGCTGCTCCTGCTGCGCCCCGGCTGGCGGCGCTTCGGCGTTCATCTGGCGCTGTGGGCGCTCTCCCTGACGCTGACGCTGGCACCCTTCACCCTGTGGAACGCTTACGCCAGCGGCGGCGATTTCATCCCCGTAGCGACCACCGGTGCTAAAGAGCTGTACATGGCCAACAACCGCGATGCCAGCGGCCAGTACGGCAGCAACCCCGCGCTGGAGCAGATCGACGCGGATTACCTGCCAGCGCTGATGCGCGACATTCAGCTCGACCCGCTGCGCTTCCTGGGACTGATGGGCCGCAAGTTCGCCCTGTTCTTCAGCGCGGCGGAGCCAGCCAGCAACCTCGACTACGCGGCGACGCGCCAGCATTCAGCGATATTATCGGCGCTGCCCGGCGATTTCGTGCTGGTGGCACTGCTCGGCCTGATCGGGCTGGTGCGGCTGGCCCATCAGGATCGACGGCTGGCGATCTTCTTCGGCGTGCTGCTGATGGCCTTTTTGCTGAGTAACCTGCTGACCTTCGCCCAGAGTCGACTGCGCTATCCGGTCGTGGTGCCGCTGCTGCTGCTCGGCGGCGTGACGCTCGTCAGCGTGCAGAGCTGGCTGAAAGCGCCCTGGCTCCATCCGCGATACGCGCTGCGCGAGGGGCTGGCCCTGCTGCTGATCGCAGGGGTGCTGCTGTTCCCGCTGTGGGCACTGGCGGGCGACCGTCCGCCGCTGCCACCCAAGCGCGTCGTTGCTGCCCTGCCCGCCGACGTCATCCGGCTGGATGTGAGCTACAACGGCCTGACGCTGCTCGGCTGGCGTCCGGTTGAGCTGTGGCCAGCGGCACAGCAGGGCTGGCTCGACGTCAACCAGGCGGTGACGATCGAGCTGTACTGGCAGATTACGCAGCCGGTCGCGGTGGATTACGAATTCGGGCTGGCTTATCTGGTCGATGGCGAGCGCGCCGCAGGGGTGGATCGCGCTATCGGGACGGTCAGCTATCCACCGACGCCGACATCGACCTGGGCCGTCGGCCATATCCACAGCGAGATCGTGAGCCTGCGCATCCCGGATGGCACGCCAGAAGCGCGCAGCGGCCCGCTGGTGCTCAGTGTGTACCAACTGGAAGCCGGCCAGATCGTCAACGTGCCGGTCAGCGCGCCGCAGCCGATGCCCAATCTGCCGCTGCTGACGCTGGCCGCTTACGCCCCCTGGCGCACGCCCTGGCGCACACCCTGGCGCACGTCGCCCCCGGCTGAACTGATCCCGGCTGACATCAGCTTTGGTGAACGAATTTTGCTGCGTGGCTATTCCCTGAATGGCAGCCTGACCGTATACTGGGAAGCATTGACCGATATGGTCACCAATTATCGGTTGTTCCTGCATGTCGTTGGCACGAACGACCAGATCATTACACAGGCTGATCCCGCGCCGGTCCCCGGTCTGGAGACATCCAACTGGCGACCTGGCCTGCCCCTGCTGGCGGCGCTGCCCATCCCCACGCCGGATGTGTCAGGTCGCTACCGGCTGATGCTGGGCCTGTACGATCCGCAGACCGGCGAGCGGCTGAGCTTCCGATCGGCGGATGGCGCGGTACAGGATCGGTTGATCGTTGGCACGCTGGACGTTCCCTAGAGATTTATGCATCACCTGATCCGCGTGCTGTGTCCAGTCAATCGCAGTCTTGTGACCACCTGAAAACTGTTTCGCCGGAAGGAAGCTTTTATGACTGCCACAAACCCCCTGATTGAACCGGTTGTCAAGCGGGTGCAGGCGATCCTCCTGGAAGCGGGCGCAACCCCGCGAACAGGACGAATGCTGCCTGGCGTTGGCGTGCTACCCCCGGAAGCCAGCATCGCCAGCCTGATCGATCACACGCTGCTGAAAGCGGACGCCAGCGCCCGCCAGATCGAAAAACTGTGCTTTGAGGCCCGCGAATATGGCTTCGCCTCGGTGTGCGTCAACAGCGCCTACGTGCCGCTGGCCGCCTCGCTGCTGGCCGATACACCTGTGATCGTCTGCACGGTGGCGGGCTTCCCGCTCGGGGCGACGCTGCCGCAGGTGAAAGTCTACGAGGCGCAGGAAGCCATCGCCGCCGGGGCGCGCGAGGTCGATATGGTGCTGCACGTCGGGGCGCTGAAGGCGCGTGATCTGGTCGCCGTCTTCGAAGAGATTACCGAAGTCGCAGAGATGTGTCATGACCACGACGCGCTGTGCAAAGTCATCCTGGAGACGTCCATGCTCGATGACGAAGAGATCGTCATGGGGTGCCAGCTCGCCAGGATGGCCGGGGCGGATTTCGTCAAGACGAGCACCGGCTTCGGCGGGGGTGGGGCAACCGTCGAGCACATCACGCTGATGCGGCAGGTCGTGGGCGAGGGCGTCGGCGTGAAGGCCTCCGGCGGCGTGCGCGACCTGACCACAGCGCGGACGCTGATCACCGCAGGGGCAAACCGGCTGGGTGCCAGTGCGGGCGTCAGCATCGCCCTGGAGGAGCTTGGCGAACGTAATCGTCAGGCAAATGACGGCGAAACCCCCGGCGATTACTGATCGCCGGACAGCCAGACGCATCACGGGCCGGTCTGCTGCCGGCCCATTTTTCGCCCCTTATGACTGTATTAAGCCTTTCGATCTTAATTCTTTGATGTGGAAAAGGTTTGACCGCCCGCAAAATCTATGCTATATTGCGGATGTTGAATGGGAAATCCACCCAATCACCCTGCCACCCTGCAACATTTTGACTCACATAGCAAGCTACACGCCAGCCGCCCCGTCGCGTCTGATGTGAGGCCAGATCAACCACCGGATATAAACCGGAGAACGTCCATTCTATCTCAACTGTCTTAAATCATACCCGCTGAATACGATGCATCAAGACAGTGGTGCCCCTGTGTGCCACCCGGCCAGGTGCCGCCCCGTCTGTGGAGACCAAATCTATGGATATTGCACAACTAGAAGGTAAGACCCTATCAGAGCTCCGCAATCTGGCGCGTGAGCACGAAGTTCCCCGTTACAGCCGTTTGAAAAAAGACGACCTCATCATTGGTTTGATGCGCGTTGAAGCGGAGCGTCAGGGACACAAGCTGCGCGGCGGTGTGCTGGAAGTCGTCGATGATGGTATCGGTTTCCTGCGCAGCGAAAACTATCTGCCCGGGCCAAACGATATTTACGTCAGCCAGTCGCAGATCAAGCGCTTTAACCTGCGCACCGGCGATATGGTCATCGGTCAGGTACGCCCGCCCAAAGACAGCGAAAAATACTATGGTCTGCTGCGGGTGAATGCGGTCAACGGCCTGAACCCGGAAGAAGTCAAAAGCCGACCGTGGTTTGAATCGCTGACCCCCATCTTCCCCAACCGCCGCTATGACCTTGAAACACGCCCCAACATCCTGTCAACCCGTCTGCTGAACCTGGTCGCCCCCGTTGGCTTTGGCCAGCGTGGTCTGATCGTCTCGCCGCCGAAAGCTGGTAAGACGACTGTGCTGAAGGACGTCGCCAACGCCATCAGCCACAATTACCCGCAGGTTCATCTGATGATTGCCCTGATCGGCGAGCGCCCGGAAGAAGTCACCGATATGGATCGTAGTGTGGAGGCAGAAGTCATCGCCAGCACCTTCGATGATCCTGTGACGCATCATGTGCGCGTGGCAGAGATGGCCCTGGAGCGCGCCAAGCGCCTCGTCGAACTCAAGCGCGATGTTGTCGTGCTGCTGGATAGCATCACTCGTCTGGCCCGCGCCTACAACCTGGTCGTGCCGACCAGCGGCCGCACGCTCTCCGGCGGTCTTGATCCGTCGGCCATCCACCCGCCCAAGCGCATCTTCGGCGCGGCGCGTAACGTGGAAGAAGGCGGCAGCCTGACCATCGTCGCCACCTGTCTGGTCAACACGGGCAGCAAGATGGACGATGTCATCTACGAAGAGTTCAAGGGTACCGGCAACATGGAGCTGCACCTCAGCCGCCGCTTGCAGGAACGCCGTATCTTCCCCGCCTTCGACGTGGCCCAGTCCTCGACGCGCCGCGAAGAACTGCTGCTCGGCCCGGATGTGCTGCAGCGCGTCTACACGGTGCGCCGCATGTGGAGCCATCTGGCACAGGAAGGCGACATGGGCGAAGTCAACGCGACCGAACAACTGCTCAACAGCTTCCGCATGTATCAGACAAACGAGGATTTCCTCAACAGTCTGCCCGGCAGCAACGGCAACGGCTCCTACTACTAAACACGCCGTCCGGTCGTCACAGCTTACAGCGCAGTTTGCCCCTCTCCACCGCGAGAGGGGTTTTTCAGTTCTGGGTCAGGGATGTCCGGGCAGGGATCTCGTATCAGGCCGGTGGCGGCTCGGATGAGGGCGTACTGCTGCCGACATCCTCCGCCCACCACTGAATACCGCTGATCGCAGGTTCGCTCAGCAGCCGGAGATGCACCGCCTGCGCGATGTGATGTACTTACGTTTGAGGTCTGGCTTCGCTCATGCGTCCGTGTTGTTGAGGCGGCTGTCGCCCGGGGCGACCTGATAAATGGCCCCCCACGGCAGATAATGCGTGAATACGTAATCCTCCATGACGACGTTACCCGCCATGTCATAGACGGTGCGGTAGACAGTCACGTCTGCGCCTTCGGCGGAGTAATCTACCTGCAGGATTTGCCCCGGCTGCAGGTCGCGGTTGACCTCATAGCGCGTCTCTTTGGCGGGAACCAGATTCTTGACGATGGGCGCGTCAATCTCCGTGCGGAAGGTCTGTGTGCTGTAGAAACGGAACTGCAGCGCGTTATCGTTGGGGTAAATGCTGGCTTCGATCAGCAGATGATAGGGCGTATTGTTCTGGAAGCGGAAGTCGCGCTCCGGCTGCCAGATCGCGGCATCCAGGCCCGGCGGCTGGCCGCGCAGTTCATAAAAGCCAACGCGGTAGCCGTGCGAGTTGCGCTCCGTTAGGGCGAAGCCGCCGTTGAAGGCCGCCCGGAAGATTGTCGTGCTCACCTGACACACGCCGCCGCCAATGCCGATCGTCGTGCGCCCGCCAAAGATGACATTCCCCTCGACGAAGCCGTTCGCCTCGCTGATCTCGCCCAGGAAATCGTTAAACGAAAATTCTTCGCCCGGCCCGATGATGATGCCGTCGAAGCGGCTGGTCGAGACGGCGATATTGGTCCGGCGGTTCTGGGTGCTGCCCTCGAAGTACGTGGTCGCCTCGGCCACCATCTCGCGGATGCCCAGTTCCGCCGCCGTAATCTGGTTGTGATAGCGCGGCAGCGTATAGTCAAAGACCATCGGCACCTGACGGCCATCATAATTAAAGACAGTCTCTTCCAGGCGGCGCAGCGTCTCCGGCACGTTGAGCATGCGCCCACTGACAGCGCCCTCGATCACGATGAGCTGACCGGTCGCTTCGTCAAAGTGGAAGCGGCCATTACGCGGCGGCACGATCAGACCGGGGGCCAGCGCTTCAAGGCTGGCGCTGAAGGCGCTCATGTCTATGTCGATCTCATAGCGCTGGCTGCCGTCGGCCTCGGTCACCAGGGCGATGCTGAGCAGCTCTGCAATCTGCTCCGGGCTGATCGTCCACGGGCCGAGCGGGCTGCCCTGCCCATCGACGGCGGTCAGCTCCAGCGGCGACGACAGCGCCGCTCGCAGTTGCTCGGCGGTGGCATCGGCGTTGAGGAGGCGCGGTGCGGCTTCCAGAATGACCGGCGTAATCTCCCCACTGTGGAACTGCAAAAGCTGACGTTCCAGCGCTTCGAGCGTGGCGGCGACATCCAGTACCTGCCCGGGCTGCCCCGGCACAAGGTCGACCTGCGTACCGCTGAGCGTCAGCACAGGCTCGCGCATGGGCCGGTCGAGCTGAGCGGCGATCTCGTTGAGCTGTTCCAGCGCTGCCGCCTGATCGTAGACGACGACCGGCGCGATGCTCGCCCCATTGAACCACGCCTCAGCCTGATCGAGCGCGTCGGTCGTCGGGTTGCCGCTGCGCCCGATCTCCTGGGCGGCGGCGAGTGTGGCATCTGCATCCAGGCTGACACCCAGCTCCGCCGCGCTCAACTGCCAGACCTGATCGCCCCGACGGAACGTGAAGACGGCTTCCTCGCCGAAGTAAAAGCTCTCGTTGAGCGCATCACGGGCAGCTTCGTAACTCAGGCCACCCAGGGGTACGCCCCCGGCATACACGCCAGGGAAGATACGGTCGGCATGGTAACTGCGAAAGGCCAGCAGCAGCCCGATCAGGGCGATCAGCAGCAGCACCAGCCCACCCATGAACAGGATTGGCAGGCGCAGCAGCCACGGGTTGAAGCCAGGTGCATCAGGCGGCAGGACGGATTGCGGTTGTGAAGGCAAAGGCGCAGGCACAGTGGTCATAGGCTCAGGGTTCGCTCACGATAAACAACACTCTCTGGTCACGCGCCCTAAGTATGGCGGGTATCACCCGAACGATCAAGATGGACCGCGCCCAGTTCCACGCGTCGGAGGTTGATCAGGGGGTGGGCGCGCCCCGCCGTCGCAGATCATAATAGGCCAGCGCGATCACCCCCCCTACGGCGGCGACCATCGCCAGCTGGCGATGCAGCGTCGTCAGGTTGAGCGCTTCCGCGATCAGCGCCGTGCCGAAGAAAATCAACAGGCCGACCGTCGCCAGGAGCAGCCAGCGCGTGATGACCGCGTTCATCTGGCCCAGGCGGTTGAAAATCGAGACGAGCAGGAACAACCCGCCCACGAACGTCCCGTAGAAGGCCAGCAGAAAGCCCGCCGCATGCAGCAGATCGATCTCCAGCGCGGCGATCAGCAGCGGCCCGTTGACCGTCGCCCAGAACAACCACGGCCCCGGGCTGAGCGCGTTCAGCAGCATGGCGGTCGCCAGCACTCGCCCCGGCTGACTGCCGCTGGCGGCGCGCTCGTCCTCACCGGCGCTGAAGTTGGCCCCACTGCGCCACTGCTGAAACGCCGCCCATGCGATCCACAGCAGCAGCAGGCCGCCCACAATGCGGATCACATCCAGCGCCGTATCCGGCAGTTGGCCGAGCACAAAGACGACCAGGGCGATGATCGGAATATCAGTCAGCAGCGGCGAAACAGCCACCAGCACGCCGCGTCGCCAGCCATACCGCAGCGTCACGTTGATCAGGTAGGCTTGCAGCGGCCCCGGGATCGAAATTGCGGTGAGCGCCAGCCCCATACCCGGCAGTATGAATTCGTTCAGCATGTGATTATCCAAGAGACGCAAACGGGGCGCTTGCGCGCCCCTCAACACATCAGCTTTGTGCGGAGAGGGCGGGATTCGAACCCGCGCGGGCTGTTAACCCTCCCGCTTTCCAGACGGGCGCAATAGTCCACTCTGCCACCTCCCCGGTTGGCTGCTGATGATTATAGCAACGTGGCACGGCTTTGTGTATGCCTTAATCTGCGATTTGCCCGCATTTCAGCGACGATGCGCCCGGCATCCTCTACGTGCCCGGCGTCGGCGCAGGGGTCGGCTCAGAGGTCGGCTCGAGGTCGGGCGCGTCTCCCCCCGCTGTTGATGCCTCCAGGACGGTCTGCAGTACCAGCGACAGATCAACCGATTCGCCCAGTTGTTCAGCGAGTTGTGTTTCCATAAGGCGCACGTCCTCAACGGTGATCGTCTCCGTGGTGCGGATGACGGCCTCAATCTGCAGGACGCTATCGACGACGAACACCTCGTACTCCACGACACGGGCCGTCGGGAACGCCCGCGCCAGCACATCGAGCAGGGCGCGGCGGGTGCTACTCTGTGGGCGTACCAGCGGCAGCCCGACGAATTCCAGCGCGACCGGTTCGCCAAGCTCCACGCTGAGGTTGTCCTCAGCGGTGGCGACCTGATCCGGCGGGATCGGCCGGGCGACACGGGCCGTGTAGATCACTTCCAGCACGCCGGTCTCACTGCGATCGAAGACGATATCCGACATCTCCGTACCGGGGAACTGTTCGGAGAGTGCGCTGGCGATATTCGATCCATCCAGCGCCTGACGCCCCAGCACGACCAGCAGCCCGGCGATAATTATCAGCATAACACCAATCACGGAGAGCCACAGACGGGTCATCCAGACGTTGGGCTGGCGGCGTCCGGGGCGCATCCCCAGCCAGAAGAACACGCTGTACTCTGCCACGATGATGAACAGAATATTGGTCGCAGCCAATAAGGCGGAGCCAAGTGCAAGCTCAATGTTGCCCAACGCCAGCGCCAGACCCGTCGTACACAATGGCGGCATGAGCGCGGCGGCGATGGCGACACCTGCCAGTGCGGCCGGTATCTCCTTGCGGACGGTCGCGTAGGCGGCGATCCAGCCCGACACCAGCGCCACCGCCGCGTCGAGCAGCGTGGGATTACCACGCGCCAGCATCTCGCTGGTAGCACCATCAACCGGCAGCAGCAGCCCGGTCACAACTGAGATGCCCAGTGCCAGCACCGCACCCTGCACCAGCGCGAATGTAGATCGCTGTGTTATCGGGAACAGGCCGGTCACCAGGCCAGTCGCCAACGATGCCAGCGGCTGCAGCAGCGGTGCGACCAGCATCGCCCCGATGATGACCGCTACGCTGTTCAGCAGCAGGCCCAGGCTCGCCAGCAGCGCGGAGAGCAGAATACCCATGATGTAATCAATGCCCGCCAGCGAGGACTTCTGCGCCATCCAGACAAGCTCGTTGCGCTCCGGCTGCGTCAGTGCCGGGTTAAAGCGCTGCAGATGCCGCTGCACCGTCGCTACCCAGTTGTTGCCGTAGGACATGCGCGAGGCGAGCAGCAGCGGCCCCGGTGCGCGATTCAGCAGCACGTTGGTCAGGTCGTTTTCGATTTGCAGCTCAAAATCGGTCTTCTGCGAGAAGCCGATCACCAGCAGATCGTCTTCGTCCAGATCGCGCAGGATGATCTCCGCCGGGTTATAGCCGGGGATGATCTCTTTATCGATGTGGTCCGCCTCCAGCTCGGAGAGCACCTCGCGGACGTGATCTTCGCGGTCGGTGCGGTAGATGTAATCGCGCTGAATGTACATCGGCACCAGCGGCAGATCGTGCGCCTTGGCCAGCATGACAGCCGTATTCAGTGCGGACATGCTCGCCAGGCTACCATCCAGCGGCACGATGACCCGGTCGAAGGTGGGCGTATCGCCCAGACGATAGACCAGGACGTCACAGGTCGCCGCCTTGACGATGTTCTCAACGACCGTCCCTAATTTGACGCGCCGCCGCTCCGATTGGTGCACACCCAGGATGAGGATCTCCGCGCCGTATTCGCGCGTACCATCCAGAATGCCGCGTGTGATGCTGTTCGCCGGCTGCGCGAGCAGGTCGACTTTATGTCCCTTCGCCCTAAATTCATCGACGATGGGCGTGGACTGGGCAATCTCCTCGGCGGTGCGTTCGTTCTCGCCACTTATGGAGACAATCAGCGCGATGACGCGACCCTCTTGCGGGTCTACCAGCGAAGTCGCCAGCTCCAGCATGTGACGAGCGGTATCCGGGCGGGCCATCGGCACCAGCACCGTCCTGACGAAATGCGGCGCGGGGATCTCAGTCAAGGGCAGTCCTGTCTTCTATAAGTGAACCATGTCTGTATGCGTTCAGTCTGAACGTCCTGTCATCAGGAACATCATCCTGAAATAACCGTCTGCGGGTGACGCAGATAGCCAAATCTTAGCGTCGATAGGCCAGCCTGAGCAAGTCTGAATTTGGGGCGCAGTGCTGAACTCGCACTACCGGTCAAATGTGGTCTGTTGGCAGAGGCAGCCGACCTGCTAAAATCGCAGCCGATGAAATGCCAGAATGCACAGATCACGAACGCCCGCTGAATAGAAAAGGCATCATCAGGATGAGAGCGCTGGTCACCGGAGGGACGGGTTTTGTCGGGTCGCACGTGGTGCGGGCCCTGCTGGAAGCCGGGCACAGCGTGCGCGTCCTGCACCGGCATAGTTCGCGTCTGGATGCGCTGACCGGCCTGGATTACGAATCCGCGCTGGGCGATGTCACGGATTCAAAGAGCCTGCGCGCCGCCTGCGAGGGCATGGACTGGGTGTTTCATGTGGCGGCAGTCGCGGATTACTGGCGCGCCGACCCGCGCCGCATGTTCGCCGTCAACGTGGATGGCACGCGCAAGGTCCTGCAGGCCGCCCAGGGGGCCGGCGTACAGCGCGTCATCTTCACCAGCAGCGCCGCCGCCATCGGGTTGAATGATCGCGGCCCCGCCAATGAGAGCGTGCCTTTCAATCTGCCGCCGGAGCGCTTCCTGTATGGTTACAGCAAAGCCCAGGCGGAAGCCATCGTCGCGGAGTACGTCGCACGCGGTATGGACGTCGTCACGCTCAACCCGGTGGTCATCATGGGGCCGGGCGACCTCAACATGATCTCCGGCAGTTTCATCGTGCAATTGTGGCGTTATCAGTGGCTGGCACCGGCGACCTACGGTGCGATCGCCGTTATTGACGTGCGCGATGTGGCCCGGCTGCACATCGCCGCCGCAGAGCGCGGCCGACGCGGAGAGCGCTACATCCTCAGTGCGGCCAACTATCGCTATCGCGAGTGGTTCCAGATGATCGCGGATGCGCTGGGCGTCGCGCCGCCGCTGCTGTACCTGCCGACGCCCGTCCTGCCGGTCATCGCCGCCGCTATCGATAGCCTGCGCCGCCTGGGGGTGCCGACGCCCGTCGATGCCGATCAGGTGCGGCTCGGGGGACGCAGCGTCACCTTCGACACCAGCAAGAGCCGCCGCGAACTGGGCGCGCCAGAAATCCCCATGCAGCAAAGCCTGGCAGATACCGTCGCGTGGTATCGTGAGCAGGACCTGCTGCCGGAGACGCCCTGGGCGCGCCGCCTGCATCTGATCAAGCCGCGCTGATCGTCAGCGGCCCAGAATGTGCGTCGTGACGGTCGCGCCGGTGCCGCCGATGTTCTGCGTCATACCGAACTCAGCGCCCTCCACCTGATTGGACCCGGCCTCGCCGCGCAGCTGCGTCACCAGATCAATCAGTTCATAGACGCCGGTCGCACCGACCGGATGGCCGCGCCCCTTGAGACCGCCCATGGTGGCGATCGGGATGCGCCCACCCGGCGCAATATCGCCGTTGGCACCCAGATCAACGCCGCGCCCTGGCTCCGCGAAGCCTGCCGCCTCCAGGCTGAGCGCCGCCATAATCGAGAAGGCGTCATGCAGCTCGAAGACGTCGATATCCTCCGGCTGGAGGCCGGCCTGGGCGTAAGCCTTCTGCGCGCCGATGCGCGCCGCGCTCAGATCGAGCATGTTGTCGCGGTTGGCGACGGTGATCCGGTCGGTGGCGGTGACGCTGGCCATGACGCGGATCGGCTTTTCGACGCCCATCTCGCGGGCTTTATCCAGGCTGGTGACGATGATCGCCGCCCCGCCGTCACAGATCGGCGAGCTGTCGAACAGGTTGATCGGATCAGCGATCATGGGCGCTTTGCGATAGATCTCTTCGTTGAGTTCCTGCCGGAACATGGCGTTCGGGTTGTTGAGGGCGTTGGCGTGCGCGTTGATGGCGAAGGGTGCAAACGCCGCATGCGGGATATCATAGACGTGCATGTAACGGCGCATGATCAGCGCATTGAGCGCGACGAAGGTCGCCCCGTGGATGCCTTCGTACTCGGCATCGGCGGCGGTCGCCAGTGCCGCAGTGACTTCGTTCTTGGTGGCGTCGGTCATCTTCTCCACGCCGCAGACCGCCGCCACATCGATCATGCCGCTGGCGACGGCGCGCACCGCCGCCTGAAACGCCACCCCGCCGGAGGCGCAGGCCGCTTCGACGGTGGTCGCTTCGATCCCCTCCCAGCCCAGTTCATCAGCGATGAGCGCACCCAGATGAGCCTGTGCGCTCAGTCGTGGGGCGAGCATGTTCGCCGCGTAAAGTGCGTCTGGTGGCCGGGTCAGGCCCGCATCAGCCATCGCGTTCCTGAGGGCTTCTGCGGCAAGATCGCGCAGGCCCTGGCTCCAGAGTTCTCCGATGGGCGTCTGGCCAATGCCGATGATGGCCACATTCTGCATAAGGTTCCTCGCTGTGTTCGCTGTTTGTGTCCGCGGTAACGCTGCACGAATCATGGCACGAGCAGGCGTCAATTTCAACGGAGAGCCGCCGCCGCAGGGCTATTTGTTGTCCGATTGAAAGGTTCTGATAGGCTCTGCCCGGTCGCTGATGCAGCTACCTCAGCGCACGATCTCGATCTGGAAGTCATAAGCGGCCAGTTCCGGCGGAACAGCAACCCAATACGGGCGCAGCAGTTCGTAATTGCAGTCGCCCTCCGTGACGAAGCGCAGCCGCAGCCGGTAGACCTGCGCAGCGTCATCGCGCACGGCCTCGATCAGCTCATGACGTGCCTTGCAGCCGTAGCCGTAGCTCCACAGCCCGGCCAGCAAATGCCCCTGACTGAAATCGAACGGGAAGCGCTGCACCGGGCGTCGGCACACGTTAAGCGCGTCGATGTCGTTATAGAAGCGGATGTGCGCCAGTGCATCACGCAGGACGAAGACCTGATCGCGCACCTCATAGGCCGCCTCAAAACAGATGCGCCCATGCACGCGGCGCGCATCGGCCAGCCCATCCGGCAGCGGAACAGCCAGCGCGGCTGCTATCGCCGTCTCGGTGGCGGCTGGTGCCCACCCCGGATCATCCGTTGGCAGCGGCGTCGGCGCGGGGCTTGGTACGACAGCGGGCGCGTCGAAGTTCAGGTTACAGCCCGTCAGCAGCAGACCCGCCAGCAGCAGGCCCAGCAGCAGGGGGCGGAACGTCGCGGCAGGTTGTCGTCGGCGGATCATGGGTGAACTGCGCCCTCCTGGTCTCATCACGGGCGGGGACAGGCGGCTATAATAGCTATATTCATCGTCGGTTGAACAGGTGCGAGCACACCTGCCAGGGAGTTCAAATGCCATTTCGTTTCGTCTGGCGCGACGCTGAACAGACCGCCATGCAGTACATCGCCGATGGTCTGTGGGATTGGCGCGATTACCATGCCTGCGCCCGCGCCTCGACATTCTCCATGCACCGTCACCCCCACCCAGTGGATGCCGTGATCGACCTGCGCGGCGGTCGCCGCGAGCGCCTGCCAGGTGGGGCGACGGCCCACGTCCGCAGCTTCGGCAAGCGCCTGTCGCCCGCGCTGAGCGGTCGCGTCATCGTCATTGGCTGCCCTGCCAGCGACCGCGAGGCGCTCGGCGTGACTGCGGAGGGCACCCTGCCCGTCGTTGACGGCGTGGCCTACTTCGTCGATGATGACGCCCAGGCCGATGCCCTGCTCGCACGGTGGCGCAGCGAAGAAACCTGACAGCCATGCGGGGATTTGACCCCGCGATCAGCGTCACTCAAGTAAGGGCGCAGCCATGAGCAGCGCAGCCACGCTGACGGCATCCTGCATCTGCCCGCTGAGCGCCATGGCGATCGCGTCGGCGCGTGCGGTGGGCTGAACACGAAGCGCCTCGGTGTGCTCCAGGTTGGGCGCGCCCAGTGTGACGCAGGTCGCCAGGAAGAAATGCGCCAGATGATCGCCGGTGCCGTTCATGGTGGGCAGCGTCGCCAGATGACGCCAGTGCGCGGCGCTGCCGCCCGTCTCCTGCAGCAGCTCCGCAGCGGCGGCCTGCTGCGGCGTCTGCCCCGGCTCAATCGCCCCGGCGGGGAGTTCCCAGCACCACCTGCCGAGGGGATGCCGGTAGCTGTGGATCAGGACGATATCGCCGGTGTGGGTGACGGGGACGATGAAGACGGACGGCGTTTTCTCGACGACGTTATAAACGCCGGTGCTGCCATCCGGCCAGCGGACGCGATCCGCCCGCACACGATACCAGGGCGATTCCCAGGCGATGTGCGACCCCAGGCGGGTGATTGGCGGATCAGTGTCCTCAGGCATCAGCAGTCTGGCTTATTCGCTCTCGATAATCTCCGGCGCATCGCAGCTTTCGCCGCAATCCACCGTCTCGACCGTCTCACCGGCCAGCAGGTCCGTCAGCCAGTCCACGAAGCGCACGCCATCCGCCGCGTAGGTGTACAGTTCCGGGCGACCCAGGATGGTATGCAGCTCACCACCCGCGGTAAAGCTGACGAAATCCGGGTCGGCTTCCAGGATGTCGGCGTAGTTCGCCTGCAGCAGTTCCCACAAGTCGAAATCCGCCAGCCCACCGATCTGCAGGAAGCCGATCTGCACATCATCATAGGCGGTGTTGTAAGCGGAGAACGTCACGTTGGGCAGTGCTGCCCCCACCTGCGTATAGAAGCTCTCGAAGGTCAGCTCATCAACGGTGATGCCCTCATAAAGGTCTGTCAGGATGTCCATCGTGCTCCAGGCGGTGAAAACAGCCGTCGCCAGCGGTGGGTTACGATAGCCGCCGCTGCCATCACCCAACTGGACGACGCGCGCCTCCGGGTAGGCTTCAGCGACAAACTCGGTATAGAACGGCGACGGGATCGACCCGGCGCTGCTGCCCGCGACAAACACCATCGACGGCTCCGGCGCTTCGGCGAAGGTCCAGTCGAGCACGGTCATGACGTTGGTGTGCCCCTGGTGGAAAATGGTCACTTCGTCGCCGGCGGAAGTGGTGTAAGTGCCTTCCATCTGGCCGAGATGCACATCCGCGGTGCAGTACGGCAGGAAGACGACGTTGTAATCCGCAACGGGGTTTTCAGGATTTTCATAGTCGAAGATACCGCCAGCGCCGGGTTCGTCACTGTCATCGACAAAGGGGTCGAAGGTCGGGTTGACGTTCAATGAGCAGATATCACCGAACCAGCAGGCACCGCCCCCTTGCAGATAAATGGCCAGCTTATCGCTCGGCGCGTCAGCCGGGCGCACGAAAAAGGCGTAAGGCGTCCCGATGGAGCAAATGGTATCACCACCGGGCATGATCTGCGTCCACTCCTCGGCAGGCAGATCTTCCCAGGCAGGCAGATCATCCTGTGCAGCGACAGGCAGCGTCAGCAGCAGCGAAAAAACCAGTAGCAGAACAATCAATAACAAACGGGGATTCATTCTAAATGTCTCCTCTGAAAGATAAATAGTTTGGAGCGTGAAGTTTACGCGCACTCAGATAAAAATGCGAATCAGATAAGCGAATCAGATAAGCGAAATGGATCATGCGCAGCGGATCATGCGCAGCGCCTGCGGGGTTAATCCGGCGCGCTCTCCTGACGGCGCAGCCAGCCCAGCGCCGACTGCATCAACTGCGAGAAGGTGCCACCACTGCTGGCCTGCGTCCGGTCGAAGCGGTCCTGCAGCGCCTCCGTGTTGAGCTGACCGGCGCGGCCAATCAGCACGATCTGTGAGTATGGGGTGATATCGCCCCAGCCCTGACCGTCGAAGGTCAGGCTGCTGCGGTGACCGACCACCTGCAACAATCCGCGCTGCTCGGGCCGTTCGACCAGATAGACGAAGCCTTTCGCCCGGTAGATGCTGGGCGGCAGCGTCTCGATGGCCTTTTGCAGCGCCTTCAATGAGAGCGCCTCGCTGCTGCGCCAGGACCACGTCTCGAAGATGGTGCTGTGGTCGGGGTGCTCATGATCCTGATCGTGCGCGCCCGCCTGATGCACGTGAATATCCGTGCGTTCCAGGCTGTCAGGTCGCGTGGGATCATAGCCACCGTCGAACAGCAGGGCCAGCGGCACGTCTGATTGCACTGCCGGGATGATGCGCGCCCGCTTGTTGATGCGCCGGATGTAGTCTTCGACGCTGGCGCGCTGTAACGTATCGACCACATCGACCTTGTTCAGGATGACCAGATCAGCCATGCCAACCTGATTCAACGCCAGGACGCGGTGTTCGTCGGCGACCTGTGGCAGATTCTCAGCATCAACGACCGTCAGGATGCTGTCGATGCGGATCTCCGGCATGTACTTAAAAGTCAGCGCGACTTCCAGCGGATCGCTGACGCCGCTCGTCTCGACGAGGATGTGCTGCGGCTTGTCGTCACGCGCCAGGATGTTGAGCACGGCCTGCCGCAGATCATCGCGGATGGTGCAGCAGATGCAGCCGTTGCTGAGTTCGATGGCCTCATCGCTCTCGACGCGGGCGACGAGCTGGCTATCGATGTTGACGCTGCCAAAATCATTGACGAGCACGGCCAGCTTCAGGCCGTGGTCATCGTTGAGGATGCGGTTCAGCAGGGTAGTTTTGCCCGCCCCCAGGAAGCCGGCGATGATCGTCAGCGGGGTAGCATCCGGGTTGGGCTGAGGGGTCTGTACCATCAGAAGAATCTCGCGTAACGGTAATGCACCCGATTATGGGCCGAAACGCCCCACGCTTCAACGGCGAAGTTGACTGAACGCACAAGGGCCGGTGCGAAGACCGGCCCTGAGAAATCGTGTCCGTAAACGTGTCCGTAAACGTGTCCGTAAACGTGTCCGTAGAGAACTGTGATCTAGTATTTGCGGACGAGGCTGCGATAGACGGCGGGCTGGCGCGTCTGGATGAACTGGAAGTCCTCGCGGTTCTTGCGGACTTCGTCCAGGTCGATGCGGGCGACGGCGAAGCCTTCCAGCGGCTCGCCGGTCTCCTCGTCGGTTTCGTCTTCCAGGCTGGCGTAGATGTCGCCGCGCGGGCCGACCAGCATACTCTCACCGCCGAAGCTGAGCGTCACATCCTCGCCGACGCGGTTCGCCCCGGCGACGAACAGGCTGTTTTCGTAGGCGCGGGCGCGGCAGTAGGTCTTCCACTCGTCGATGTTGCTCGTCTCCCAGTTGGCCAGCACGCACAGCAGATCAGCACCTTCCAGAGCGAGGCTGCGGGCGACTTCCGGGTAGGCCAGGTCGTAACCGATCATCAGGCCGATGTTGCCGATATCCGTCTCTGCGACGGGCAGTTTATAGCCCTCGCGGAAGGCCATACGCTCTTCACCGCGCAGGTGGACTTTGTTGTACACCTCGACCAGCTCGCCATCCGGGCCGACGAGAATGGCGCTGTTATACAGCACGCTCTCGACGCGCTCTTTGGTCGCCATGCCGAAAGCGACGTAAATGCCGAAGTCATTGGCGCGCTGCGCGATCAGGTTGACCGTCGGGCCAGGGACGCGCTGGGCGATCTCCGTAAAGCGCACGCCCAATTCGTTCCCACTGGTCACCAGCTCCGGGAAGACGATCAGATCGACCTTCTGCTGCGACGCGATGCGAGAGATCATCTCGGACATCTTCACAAGATTATCTTCGGGTTCACCGAGCTGGGGTTTCATCTGCACGATGGCAACCGTGATTTCACGCATGTCTAGGGTATCCTTCACCGATTGAGTCCGCCTGATGAATACAGGCACATTGTAGCGTGAGTCGCCCAATTGTACGACCGGCAAGTTTATCAGGCCAGGCGGGATGTCAGGGCATACTGGCGGAGGTCTTAAATGGCGTGGGGTCAGCCTGCATCATAACTCAACAGCTTCTTCGCGGGTTCTTCATATTCTTCGCGTATCCTGTGTGTAAACATAACTGCTTCAAGTTTGTTTACCCTATGCGTCCCTCCTAATGCATGACGAGGGACGTGTCTGTGTTTCGGGTAGTTGTGCTCGACACAGCGACCCCCCAACTGGCAACTTCCTACCGCTTCATTCGGTGTGGCCCCTGGTGACGACGACCACCAGGGGCCAACAGTTTCTGATGCGTGTCAGTCGCCAGAAGCCGGGACCGTCGGCGGCGGGCCGCTGACGCGGAAGCTATCGATCTGGCCGAGCAACCGCGCGAACAACAGCCACAGCCCGTAGGTCGCAAACACCAGCCCGTATTCCACAACCGGGATACGGATGACCTCATTGACCTGATACGGCGGCTTGATGAGCAGATAAATGATGAGTAGCGTCACGATGAAGCCCAGATAGACGAGATTCTTCACCCAGGTTTTGAGGCGGAAAGCGTGCATCTGCGTGACGATGAAGATCGTCAGGAAGCCCAGCGCGAACATGTAGACCAGCCCCATACCCTGCTCGATGGCGACGATGGCCGCGTGCGGCAACACCAGCACCTCAATCAGCACGACCCAGTGCTTGTTCAGGTGCATCCGCGTGAACATCAGCGACCCCTGCACCATGACGAGGATCACCTGGATGAAGCCCAGCAGATGCCCCCACGTGAAGACCATCGGATGAAACCAGAACGTGTAGATCACCGCGAAGCTGAAGGCATAGCCGTGATAGTCGCGCATCCAGCGGTAGAACTCCTGCCGGAACTTGATCTTACGCCCGAAGAACAGCCCACGACGGCGGTTCTCCATCGCCAGGATGATGAACAGCATCATGATGACGGTGAACTGTGCCGTCCAGCTTGGGATATCCTGGGCCAGCCCATCGTAAAAGAACGCCGTTTGCAGGTAGTGCAGGATGATGAACACCACATTGATGCCCAGCGCCCAGTAATTCACCGGCTTGAGCGTCTCCGTGTATTTGCGCGAGGATTTCTCGACAGCCCAGTAGATCGTCAGCCAGACGAGCAGGTTATGCAGCGCAAAGCCGATCCAGGCAGTCGCCCGCGACCAGAAATCCGGGTCGGCGAGCTGCCACTTGTAAAACGCCAGCGCCATGAACATATCCGGCGCGTCAGGGTCTTCTACCGCCAGTTCAAAACGCAGCAGAAACGTGCCGAGCGCGATAATCGCCAGCGAAACGATCACGCTGAAGATAATGCCGAAATTAGCCGCCTGCCGGTCCGTACGCGGGATAAGTTGCATCGGCAGCACCACTCCTTAGCTCTCCGAATCATTTAGACAGCTAAACAGTTTAGTGCCGGGGAATGAGCCAGGGTTAAGCGGACGCTTGGCCTCCGCTATGAAGACGACCGCCACACGCGGCCCTCAGTTCAGGACAGGGTGCGTATCGATATAGTGGTGGGCGTGCTGCATGGTCAGATAGAGCGCCACAGGCAGACGGCTGGCCATCTGCAGAGCATCCATGCGGGCCTCTGTCCCGGCGATGTACAACGATTCCAGCCGGTGGCAGGGCGACAGGGCGCGTTTGCTGCGGCGATCCGCCAGAACGATCAGGTTGAATTCCGCCGGGCTGACGGACGCCAGCCGCGAGAGGTCATAGACTCGGAAGTGGCAATGATTCGACGTGGTTTCACACAGGAGGTGTGTCTCATGGGTAAGGCTGCTCAGGTCTTTCAGGACGTAAAAAGGCGAAACCAATCGCACTTTGATTGCCGGGCGAACGCTATCAAACGTCACGATCATGCCCATCCGGGTAACTGTTTCCTCTCACTATGGCCGAATGTGGTAAACGCAGGTGAAGACGATGCACAGGCCGGGTAAGAAGAACAGGTGGATGAGGGGTGATGGTGTGTCCGGCTTACGATCTGATCTGATTATACGCCTGCATTTGTCCCTCGGGTGTTACCGAATGGAAACAGGCCGTATCAGTTAGATGACAGCGCCGTGACAATACCGCAACGGTCAGGTCAGGCGGCGGAGCTGCTCAATGAAGGCGGCGCTCTGCAGGCGCTTCTCCAGCAGGTATTGCAGATACCCCAGCATGATGCGCTCCAGCTCCGCATGGACGGCGTCCGGGATCGCCAGGCTGGCGACGTAGTCATACGGGCTGCGCTGGAAGTGCCGCAGAATCTTGAGCGCACTCAGCGGCAGCATGACCACACCGCCGGCCAGATGCTGGCTCCCCGGGGACACTGCGCCGCCCTCCGAATAGCTGAAATACTGATCGACGGGTTCCAGCGGCTCGCGGGTGATGACGCATTCACTTAGCTCAGGCCGGAAGCCAACAGCATCCAGCAGATGCACCTCATAGTAGCGCACAACCCGGCGCAGGTCTTCCGTCTGCGACAGGCGGGCGAAGGTCGCATCCAGCAGATCGAACAACTCGCCCTGTTCGACGTCGCCGCCATAGGTGAAGCGATCGAGCAGCTCGACAACGTAGTTAGCATAGGCACCCCGCGTCAGGTCTTCGCGCAGCGGCAGATACGGCTCCTGCAGATCAGCCTGCACCAGCACATCGAGGTCGCGGCCTTTAGCGATGAGTACGTCAGCGCGGGTGTACAGTTCGACATGGCCGGTCTTGCGACTGGTCGGTTTGCGCGCACCCTTCGCCACCGCGTCGACCTTGCCATGATCGCGGGTGAGCAGGGTCAGCAGGCGATCGGCTTCGCCCAGGTTGCGCCGTCTGAGGATCAGCGCGGCGGTGCGATAGCTCCGCTGGCGACGCGAGCCAGCGCCGCCGGGCGTCATGCGACGCGCTCCGCTTCCAGTCGGCTGACGATCTCCGGCACTTCCTGCAAGGACGTGACGACGGCGTGCGGCCGCGCGTCGCTCTCTGCCGGGTAGGCGTGGATGTGCTCCAGCACCCCATCGAGCAGGGCCACCCGTGCGAACGGGTCCGGCTCGGCGGCGAGTTCCGCACGGGGGGCGCGCAGCACGCTGAAGAAGCCGTTGCGCAGCGGCGCGATAACATCATCAATATAGTGATCACCCACGTGGATGCAGAGCGCGCCGGGATAGCGGCGTTTGTAATCCGCCATGTATCCGGGCGAGGCCTTGTGATACCCCGTCAGATCAGGGGCAAGCAGATCATCGAACAGTTCATCCAGGCCGGTGACGGCCATCACCGGGCGCTGATACTTGCTGAGGCCCTTGGTGGCGATCACCAGCCGCCGGTGATCGGCCTGCAAGCGACGCAGCATCGCGTGGGCATCGTCCAGCACCTCGACCTGCTCACCGTCGGCATAGCGCTGCCACAGCTCATCAATCGACTGGCTGAGCTGCACGCCATGCTGCGCGGCGACCGTCCGGGCGATGTCGTCCCAGTCCATCGTCAGCACATCGTCGGGATTCTCCGACTGACGGCGGTAATTCTCCGCGATGAGGGCGCGCCGCAGCGTGCGCGCTTCGACGTCGGCCTGCGTGGCGATCTCGCTCAGGACATCGGCCATGACGCGCTGGCTGAAGCGATTTTCGACCAGAGTCGCATCCAGATCAAAGAAGATGACGGTCTGCACGGTCTGCTCAATGGACATGCGGGCGGCTCCACAGCGGCGTTATTCCGGTGATGATTGACCCCATGAGTATAGTCTACGTGCGATGAAAATGAAGTCCGCACCTGCGCACGATCCGGGGTCGGCAGACGCTCAGATGCTGGAAACACCGTTGAAAGTGCACAAGCGTTAACACTGTGGGCTTGCACGTGATTCGACAGAAGATGGTATCATGAGACAAAGAGCTACGGATGATTGCCCCATGACGACTGCACGGTACGATAAATTACTGGAACCCATTTCGGATATTTCTATCGCTTGTGAATCGCTGCTGATGGGTGTGTTTGGCCCGATGGGGGGCGATCAGCGCGAGGGAGTGAAGACGATCTACGCGAGCGCGGGCGGCCTCTACGCCCTGCTGATGGACATCATTACGTCGCTGGGCCTGGAGAACATCGCCCGACGCAGTTATGTCTACAACCGCTTTATGGATGTCCTCAACCCGATTGTAAAAAACAGCCGCGCCCTGCTCGATGAGATGGACGGCCCCATCACAGAAGAGCAGGAAGTCACGCTGATCTTCGTCAATGAGATCGGCCTCACGCTGCGCCAGCACATCGAGACATTGTGGCAATATTCTGAGGCGGCGCACCGGCGCGGCGTGCTGGATCGCATGCTGACCACGCCACAGCAACTCGTCGGACGGCTGCGCGTGCGCGATGGCCTGCCCATCCAGTTGGAAACGACCATCGCCCCGGACGTCCCCGCCTTTTCGGTAGACGTTACGCGGATGGCCGCCGCGCTCAACGCTCTGATCGACAATGCAGCCCGCCACAGCGGCAGCGATGTCATAATGCTGCAAATCCGGCGCGAGGGGCAGTATCTGGCCTTCGTCGTCAGCGACCAGGGCAACGGCATCCCGGCGCGCCATATAGAAAATGTCATGAAGCCCTTCTTCCAGCTTGATGAACTGGAGGAAGGTCTCGGTCTGGGGCTGCCACTGGCGCAGGCCATCGCCGATTGGCATGGCGGCCGGCTAAAGCTCGCCAACGACCGGGGACTCAACGCGAGTTTGATTGTGCCACTTGTCTGACTGCGAACCTGCCCATGTCCACGACGCGCCCACACGCTAAACCCCGCACCGATCATCTGCGCAACCAGCTCCTGACGCCTGTTACCGCCATCCTCAACCTTTCCGAGGCGGTGCTGCGCGCCGATGATCTCACCAGCCAGCAGCGCGATTATCTGACCATCATCCAGCAGAGCGCCCTGACGACCTTCGCCTTCAATCGGGGAATCGTCACGCGCTACAGCGAGAACGGCTTCGCCGCGCTGGCGGAGTTCGATCAGGACTGGTCATCGCCCATCGCCAACATCATCAGCTATTCTGAACTGCTGATCGCGCACCACGCCGGCACCCTGCCTGCCCGGCACATGCCGCGCATCAACCGGATCTTCTTCCGTGCGTTTGACGTGCGTCGGCAGGTGCTCAACCTGCTGGAATATGCGCATCTGTGCGACCAGCAGACGCTGCCCATGACCACCTTTCCACTTTCGGATGTGCTGTACCCGGGCTGTATCTTCCTCGACGTGGCCGTGCCCGTCCGCTGGGAGCTGCTCGCCAATCAGCCGCGCGTCTACGCCAGCAAGGTCTATCTGATGCGCACCCTTGAAAATCTGCTCGATAACGCCCGCAAATTCACCCGTGCAGGTTACATCACGATCACCGCGCAGAAGATGGATAAGCGCGTCGATATCACCGTGACCGATACCGGGATCGGCATCCCCTATACGATACAGTCGTCCGTCTTCCAGCCCTTTTACCAGCTCGACCCATCGACGGAGGGGCTGGGGCTGGGGTTGTATATCGCGCAGGCTTACGTCGCCAAACAGGGCGGCAAACTGCTGATGGTCAGCGTGCCGGACGTGGGGACGCAGTTCCAGTTCAGCATACCACTTGCGCCGACAGTCCTGTAAGCCCGCCCAGACCTGGGGTGCCGCACCAGATGCGTTGAGGAATCGCCCGAAAATGAGACAAATTCGACGTGTCAGCGCGCATCGCTTGCGGTACAATAGCCGTGTGCAGGAAAATGATGTGCAAATGAGCTTTGCCTAACCACATGATGAGTCACTGGCGCTGCATTACTGCCCCCGATGTCTCCCCGGCGCCGCACCCGACAGGCATGCTCACAGTTGACGTTCAGGCGTTGATTCAGCATGCCCCTGTCACGACAGAAATGTCCATACTTCTTAAAAATAATGGCGTCAAAATTACCCCACATACTTGTTTTTCATTTCAGCGACTCTACAACAGGTAGTTAGCGAAAACACGTTAACGACAGAGGTTCGACGAGGAAGCGGCGCGTGAGCGTCGAGACGCGGGCAGGCGATGCTTCGCTATAAACGTAGGATGAGGAGCGCCACATGGGGTATGAACTGTTTGACTTCTCCACCTTCCCGGTGCTGGATTCAGAACGGCTGCGGATGCGCGAACTGCAACCGCAGGATGTCAATGCGCTGCTGAACTACTTCGGCAATCCCGAGGTCGTGCGCTTCATCGGTATGCAGCCCATCAAGACGATCGAACAGGCGAACGAGTGGCTGCGCTGGATGGGCGGGTTCTTCGCCGCCCGCGATGGCCTGCGCTGGGGCATCGTCCTGCGCGATGAGCCGGAGACCTTCATCGGCTCCGCCGGGCTGCATAGCTGGAACCGCGAAGCCAACTACGCGGAGATCGGCGTTGATATTGCGCAGCCCTTCTGGGGGCACGGCTACGCCACCGAAGCCCTGCTGCGCCTGCTGGATTTCGGCTGGCAGCATATGAAGCTCAACCGCGTGGAAGCGGATGTCGTCAAGGGCAACGTTGCATCCATGCGCATGCTGACCAAACTCGGCTTCCGGCAGGAGGGCGTCCTGCGGCAGCGCCTGCGCAAAGGCGGCAAATACTACGACGTGCATATGTTCAGCCTGCTCCGCAGCGAATTCGCCCGGCAGCAGATGATTGATGCGATCCAGGCAGAAAAAGACAGCGAACAACCCGGTTCGCAGGCGGGTGCCGCCGACGCCGCCGGATGAGCCAGCCCGAAAGCCAACCCGACAGGCAACCCAACGCCGCACCCCACGCGACGGCGGACCCCTTCACGACGCTGACGGCCATTCAGACGACGGCCCACAACCTGCTTGCATCCTCACCGCCGCTGCCCGGCCAGGCAGCGACCTTCGTCCGCCATATGGCGGGCACCGCTGCGCACCTGCTCGGCCTGCTGGATGGCGCGCCGCGCACGCCGGAGGCCCTGCAGGAGATCATCCCCGCGCTGGGCGCTGAATTTCAGCAGCCGCAGACGGCGCTCTATGGTTATGCGCAGCTGCTGCTCCTGCGCCCCGGTGATTTCGGCCTGCCAGCCCTGACACCCGACCAGCACCAGCAGCTAACGGCGATCCACGCGCAGGGCATCAGCCTATCGCAGTGGACGCAGCACGTCATCAGCAGCGCCGCCGAACGCCGCCGCCGCGCCACCCGTGCGCCTGCCGCCCCCTTTGACCTGGGCGCGCTGCTGGCGGAGCAGGGGCCACTGCTGCGGTATCGCCTGCGCGGGCGCGCCGTCCGCGTGAGCGTGACATCACCCGATGTGCCGCTGTGGGCGCTGGCCCGACGCTATCATGTGGGCGCGCTGGTGCGTCACGCCGCCCTGATCATGGGCCAGGACCTGATCGAATACGGCGCGATCCTGCTCAGCGCGCAGCCCGGCCCACAGCCCGGAGAGATAGCGGCGCAGCTCTTCTGCACGGGCGTGCGCCTGCTCCCCGATGAGCTGGAACAGCTCTTCGGGCGTGAAGGGCGGCAGCTCTACGTGCAGCGCCTGCACGAAGATGGCGGTCGGCTTCACGTCCTGCGCGAGCCGGGACGCGGCGCGACACTGGTCGTAGCGCTGCCCTCAGCCCCTTCTGTATAATCACCCCGTCTGTAACAGCGACCCACACAACCGAGGTCAACGCAGCATGGGGGGAACACTCCTGAACATGGTCACGGTGCTGATTGGCAGCCTGATCGGTGTGAGCATCGGCAATCGCCTGTCGGAGCGCATGCAGCAGTCCGTCCTGACGGGCCTGGGCCTGGTGACGCTGGTCGTCGGCCTGGATAACGCCCTGAGCACGGGGAACATCATCATTCCGCTGCTGTCGATCGTGATCGGCGTCATCATCGGCGAGCTGCTGCGCATCGATGCCGCGCTGGAGGGGCTGGCGGCTACGCTCCAGCGCCGGTTTGGGGGTGGGCTGGCCCCGGATGGCACCGCCAGCGATGACAGCGACGAGGCCCCCGCGCTCAGCCCGCGCGAGCGCTTCATCACCGGATTTGTGACGGCCTCGCTCGTGTTCTGCGTCGGCCCGTTGACTGTCGTCGGCAGCATCCAGGATGGCATGGGGCTGGCGAGCGGCTTTCAGTTCCTGGCGATCAAGAGCGTGCTGGATTTCTTCGCGGGGATGGCCTTCGCGGCCAGCTTCGGCTTCGGCGTGACCTTCACCGTATTGACGATCTTCGTCGTGCAGGGCGGGCTGGCCCTGGTCGGGGCGCTGCTCGTGCGCGTCCTGGCTGATCCGACCATCACGCAGACGCTCAGCAGCAACCCCGCCGTCGTCGAGATGACCGCAGTTGGCGGCCTGCTGCTGATGGGCCTGGCGCTGGTACTGCTGGACGTCAAACGCCCGCGCGTGGCGAACTTCCTGCCCGGGCTGATCATCGCGCCGCTGCTGGTGTGGATCGCCGGCCTGCTGGCCATTGACATCTATCCGCTGTAAGCTGGTAACAGGTTGAACCGGCACAGCATGACTGGCACTTCTGCCGGTCGAAGTGCGTAAACTGTTCAGGTCGTGGCCGTGCCTGCGACCCTATCCCTGAGTTGTGTAGCCAGACAGGATGCCGCTTATGTTCCGTCCGCGACCCAAACAGGAAGAGGTGCTGGCCTATAAAGCCGGCAAGATGGGCGTATCGGCGGTGCCCGGCAGCGGCAAAACGGCCACGCTGTCGTATCTGGCGGCGCGGCTGGTGGCCCAATCGGCACTGGATGACGATCAGGAAATCCTGATCGTGACGCTTGTGCGCTCAGCCGTTGGCAACTTCGCCCAGGCGATGCGCCGCTACCTCGAAGGCGAGTTCGGGCTGCTGCCCGGGTTCGGCTATCGCGTGCGGACGCTGCACGGCCTGGCGAACGACATCGTCCGCGAGCGGCCCGGCGTCGTCGGCCTGGCGGAAGACTTCCTCGTCCTGGACGAGCGCGACGCCGAAACCATCCTTGAAGACGCCGCGACCGATTGGTGCCGCATCCATGCCGACGCGCCCGACCCGTACCTGAGCGCGGAGAAATTCGACGATGCTTATACGCGCAACCAGCAGTGGCCGAATCTGGTCAAGACGCTGGCGGGCAACTTCATCAAGTCCGCCAAGGATCGCCGCCTGACGGCCGTTGATCTGCGGCAGCGGCTGGAAAACGGCCCGACGGATGCCCACATGCTGCCGCTGGCGGCTATGTGCGTCGATATCTACGCCCAGTACGAATACGCGCTGCGCTACCGGGGCGCGGTCGATTTTCAGGACCTGATCCGGCTGGCGCTGGATATTCTGGAGACGTCAGACGATTATCTGGCGCGTCTGCGGCATCGCTGGCCGGTCATTCTGGAAGACGAAGCCCAGGACAGCAGCAAACTCCAGGAAGATATACTGCGAAAGCTGGCCGGGCCGCATGGTAACTGGGTGCGCGTCGGTGACCCGAACCAGGCCATCTATGAGACCTTCACCACCGCCAACCCGCGCTACCTGCGCCAGTTCCTTGAAGAAGAGGGCGTCATGCCGCGCGAGCTGCCCAACAGCGGACGCAGCACGCGCAGCATCATCGCGCTGGCTAACGCGCTCATCGATTGGTCGCTGCAACACCCGAACCCGGATCTGCGCGAGCGCCAGCCGCTGAGCCTGCCGCACATCCAGCCGACGCCACCCGGCGACCCGCAGGGCAACCCACCCGACCAGCCGCAGCAGATCCACCTGTTGGGGCGCGCCTTCACACCTGATCAGGAGCGCGCCGCCATCGTGGAGTCGCTCAGGCGCTGGCTGCCGGAGAACGCCGACAAGACCGTCGCCGTCCTGCTGCCGATCAACCGCAGCGGCGCGGAGATGGTCAAGCAGGTGCGCGCAGCGGGCCTGCCCTATGTGGAAAATCTGCGCTCGACGACCAGCACGCGGGCCGTCATCGGCGCGCTGACGCTGGCGCTGGAAACGCTCAAAGAGCCGCGCGACGCCGGGGCGCTCTCACAGGCCTTCAGAGTGTGGCGACGTGACGAGCGCAGCGACGAGGATCAGCAGCGGCTCACGTCGGGCATCGCCGCCGAACTGCGCAAGCTGCGCCACGTCGAGGACTATCTGTGGCCGCGCCGCGTCGACTGGCTGGCGGAGCAGGCCCCGTTCGAAGTCGATACCGGCGCTTATGACCTGCTCGTCCAGTTTCGGACGGTGATACAGCGCTGGCAGGGTGCCGCTGATCTGCCGATTGATCAGCTTCTCCTGACGCTGGCCGCCGATCTGTTCACGCTTGAGAGCGAGATCGCCACCGCCTACAGCGCGTCGATTTTCCTGCGCCGCTACGCTGATCTGCACCCGCTGGCCGGGCTGGCGGATTATGCCGACGAACTGCGCGCCATCGCACGCGGGCAACGCAACTTCAGCGCGATTGACGAAGACGACGAAGCCTTCGACCCGGATCGCCATAAGGGCAGGGTGACCATCACCACCATGCACAAGGCCAAAGGCCTGGAATGGGACCGCGTCTACCTGATGTCCGTCAGCAACTATGACTACCCCTCCGCCGACCCGTTTGACAGCTTCATCAGCGAGCGCTGGTTCATCCGCGACGCGCTCAACCTGGAGGCGGAAGCGCTGGCCCAGCTCGACACGCTCGAAAAGAATACGCCTTACATCGAAGGCGAGGCCACCCGTGACGCCCGGCTCGATTACGCAGCGGAGCGGCTGCGCCTGCTGTACGTGGGCATCACCCGCGCCCGCCGCGAACTCGTCATCACCTGGAATACAGGGCGCAATGGCGATAACGTCGAGGCGCGACCGCTGGCGGCGCTGCGCGGCTGGTGGGAACAACAGCAGAAAGGCAAGAAATCATGAACCTGCCCGAGGACTTCATCTTCAGTCAGAGCAGTTTACAGGATTACCTTGAGTGCCCGCGCCGCTTTCAGCTGCGCTATCTGGAGCAGCAGCGCTGGCCCGGCCCGGAAGTCGATGATCTGCTGGCATTCGAGGAGCGTATGCGGCAGGGCGAGCGCTTCCACCATCTGATACACCAGCATCAGGTAGGCATCCCGGCGGAGCTGCTGCTGCGCCACATCAGCGACCCTGAGCTGCGGACGTGGTTCAATGCGTATCAGGCGCAGGCGCTGGCTGATCTGCCGCCGCAGCGCCACCCGGAAATCACCCTGACGGTGCGCCTGGGCGACTATCTGCTGCTGGCACGCTATGACCTGCTGGCGATCACGCCCGGCGGCCCGGCGATCATCATGGACTGGAAGACCTCGCGCTATGTGCCGCGCACGGAGAAGCTCGCCCAGCACATGCAGACCAGGGTCTATCGCTATGTACTGGCAGCGGGTGGCACACACCTCAACGAAGGTCAGCCCATCTCACCCGAGCAGATCAGCCTGGTGTACTGGTACGCCGCCTTCGAGGGCGAGACGCAGCGCTTCCCGTATTCTGAGGTGCAGTTCGCCACTGACGAGGCCGAGCTGCTGGCGCTGATGACCGAGATCGACACGGCGCAGGTCTTCCCGCTGACGGATGAGACGCGCCGCTGTCGCTACTGCGTCTACCGCTCCCTGTGCGACCGGGGCCGCGAGGCCGGTTCGCTGGCGGAGTGGGACGCCGACACCGAAGCCGCCGACCTGGAAGACGCGACGCTGGAGCAGTTCCGCGTGGACCTGGATCAGATTGGTGAGATCGCCTTTTAGCGACAGGAGCGCGCATGTCCCCTGAAACGCGATGGATCGAGCCGGAGCCGATCAGCGTGCCGGAGGCACTGCGGGCGGCGGTCGATGGGCACCCGCTGGTCGCCGAGACGCTGGCGCGCCGGGGCATCACCACGCCGACGGCGGCGCAGCGCTTCCTTGATCCCAACGCATACACCCCCGCTGATCCTGGTGAACTGCCGGATATGGACCGCGCCGTCGATCGTCTGAAGCACGCCATCAACCAGGGCGAGACGATCCTCGTCTGGGGCGATTTCGACGTGGACGGCCAGACGGCGACGGCCCTGCTCGTCTCTGCACTGCGCGACCTGGGCGTAAGGGTCATCTATCACGTGCCGGATCGCTTCACGGAGGGGCATGGCATCCACCTGCCCACGCTGAAGCGGCTGCTGGATGGCGACGTCGCGGTGCTGCTGACCTGCGATACCGGCATCGCCGCCCATGAGGCCGTCGCTTATGCGCAGGGGCGCGGCGTCGACGTAATCATCACCGACCATCACACCCTGCCGGCGACGCTGCCGCAGGCGCACGCCGTCATCAATCCGATGCGGCTGGCGGCGGGGCATCCCCTGCATGAGCTGCCCGGCGTCGGTGTGGCTTACCAGCTTATCCGGGCGCTTTACGACGACCAGGCCAGCACCGATCACCTGCTTGATCTGGTGGCGCTGGGCATCGTCGCCGATGTCATGCTGCTGGTCGATGACACGCGCTACTGGCTCCAGCGCGGCCTGCAAGTCCTGCGGAAGGCCCAACGACCCGGCCTGGCCGCGCTGATGGCGCGGGCGGAGATCGACCCGGCGCGCCTCAACGAGACGGACATCGGCTTCAGCCTGGGGCCGCGACTCAACGCGCTTGGCCGGCTGGCGAACGCCGCACGCGGCGTCGAACTGCTGACGGATATCGACCCTGCCCGCGTGGCGGAGTACGTCACCGAGATTGAGGGCCTCAATCGCAGGCGGCGCTTTCTGACGCGGCAGGTGTACGCCGCCGCCCGTGAGCAGACGATCCGCGATCCGTCGCTGCTGGAATACGCCGCGCTGGTCATCAGCGGCGAGGGCTGGCCTACGAGCGTCGTCGGCATCGTCGCCGGCCGCCTCGCGGAGGAGTTCCTGAGGCCGGTCGTCGTACTCTCAGAGGATGACGGCTTCGCCAGCGGCTTGGCGCGGTCTGTCCCGGGCTGCGACATCGTCCAGGCGATCCGGTCGCAGGGGCCACTGCTGAAGAGCTACGGCGGTCATACGATGGCGGCGGGGCTGAGCCTGCCCACAGAGGAGATTTTCGCCTTCCGGCGCGGGCTGTCGGGTGCCGTCCGCGACCAGCTCGGCCCGGTGCCGCCCACGCCGGAGCGCACCATCGATGGCGAGATCAGCCTCGCTGAGATCGATATGGATTTCGCCCGTGACCTGGGACGGCTCGCGCCTTTAGGCAATGGCAACCCACCGCTGACCCTGCTGACGCGCGGCCTGCGCGTCCAGCGCGAGCGACAGCTCGGCAGGCAGGGCGATCACCTCGAACTGCGCGTCGTGGACGATGCAGGCACGGAGCGGCGGGTGTTCTGGTGGTTCGCGGATGCCAGCGCGCTGCCACGCGGCACCTTCGACCTGCTGTACACCGTCCGATCGAACGTCTTCAAAGGCAAGGAAGAGGTCCAGATCGAGTGGATCGACGCCCGGCCTACGCCCGGCGCTGCCGTTGAGATCACCAGCGCGCCCACCTACACGGTACACGATTACCGGCAGTCTGACGCGGCCCTGCTCGAAACGGTGCGGGCGAAATTCCCGCAGGCGCTGCTGTGGGTGGATGGCCCCGACAGCCGAAATCTGACAGGCGGCCTGCGCCGTCATGAACTGCCGCCCGCCGAAACGCTGATCGTCTGGGGGCCGCCGCCGGACGTGTTCGACTGGGAAGGGGTGAAGGGGGCCGTGCAGCCGCAGACGCTCGTACTGTTCGGCAACACTGACGATCTTGATCAGCCCAGGGCGCTGCTGAGCCATCTGGGCAGGCTGACGAACCATACGCTCAGCCAGCGCGACGGCCAGGCGACGGTCACTGAGCTGGCCGCCGCCTGCAATCAGACGGCGCTGACGACCCGCGTCGCCCTGCGCTGGCTGGCGGCAACGACCGCACTCGACGTGCAGTTCCTGACGGAGGATCAGATCATCATTCGGCGTGGCGATACCCCGGAGGATGAGACAGCGGCCAGCGCGCTCATGCAGCAGCTCATCAGCCTGCTGGCAGAAACCCGCGCCTACCGGCGGCACTGGCTGCGGCAGCAGACGTTCTGATACGTCGCGCTAGTCGCAGGCGGCTTCCCCACTGAAGCCCGTTGGTGACCACACCACGGGCGTATTGCCCACGAAGCGCTCTGGCAGGGTCTGCACGGTGCGCACCTCCAGATCAACCAGGGCCAGCGCATACGCCGATCTCACGGCCAGCCAGCGCCCATCCGGGCTGTAGCGCGGGTAATCCGCGTAGGCCAGATTGAGATCGCTGAGCACTTCCAGCGACAGTTCATCGGCGCTGCCAACCAGCGGAATCTGCCAGAGGCGATTAGCGGCCTGCTGGCGGAAGTCGCGCAGCGCGCCAATCATGGCGGTGCTATCCGGCAGCCACGTCAGATCGAGGGCCAGATGCCATTGAAAGCTGAGCTGTGTCGGGATGCTCTCAGCCTGGTTGGCAATCATCCAGAGCGTATCGTTATTGGGGCTGGGCGAATAGACGAAGCCGACCAGCTCGCCATCCGGCGACCAGCGCGGCATACTGACGCTGCCCGTCGAGAAGCGGGTCAGGCGCGTCTTGGTTTCGCCATCCGCACTGACGACCCACAGGTCGGCCTCGTTCAGCAGGACGGGTGGCGGCGGCGTCTGGCCGGGGGGTGGCTCAGGCGTAGGCACCGCCGTGGCGAACACGCTGGCACCGGCGGCGCGCTCGTCATAGCTGACGTAAGCCAGCCAGCCGCCATCCGGCGACCACTGCGGCGTGAACTCGCGCCCGGTCGCGCTGTAGAACTCCGGCGTGCCGCCGGTACCGGGCACCCAGGCGATATGCGTCGTCAGCGTCTCGCCGCGTCCGCGCAGCATGGTGAAGGCGATCCGCCCGGCCTCGTCCTCCCCATCAGGCGACCAATCCGGCTCCCAGACGCCCCACTCCGCCGCCGATAGCTCATCAAACTGGACCAGCTCGCGCGGGTCGCTGCCATCCAGTCGCACCGAGATCAACCGGGCGGGCAGCGTGCCCTCCGCCAGCGTGAGCAGTACCCGGCAGCCATCCGGGCTGAAATCCCAGACGTGGTGGGCGCGGCGGTCATCCAGGCGCAGCTCGCGGACGCGGTCGCTGTCCAGGTCGTACAGCAGAACGGCGTCCTGCTCGACGGTGTTTGCCGCCAGCAGCGGCCCGACCAGCGGCAGCGTATCCTGCGCGATCGCGGGCGCGCCGACGATCAGGGTGACAATCAGCAGGCACAGGCCGGAAATCAGCACAGATTTGGTGACATTTTGCATGGAAACTGACGCTCGTTTCAGTGGGCAAATCGTCGGAATCAGGTTATAATGCGTTCATTATCGCCCTTGATTATAGCGCCACTCGCTACACAACACCGAGGGCGAACACACCCCACCCACAACACGCACACCGTTCGTGCTGCCTTCTCGAAAAGCGCAGTCATCTTCGCATTGATATATCCCAATTTAACCCAAAATATCCCAACATATCGCCAGATTCGCGTCGAATGCGGCGATTTTAGTCGTTTTCTCAAAAAAGCTTCACTACTCTTGTAAGAATTTTGCGGTATGGTTAGCGACGTTGATCACTGGAATTAGTTCGTAGACGACAAAGCGGAAACCATGCAGAGTTCTCATCGTGCGCTCTTATTCATTGTCCTTGTCGGGATGCTCGGACTTTTGAGCCTGCCCGTCGCCGCGCAACAGACCGGGCAGATGTCGGATGTACAGCAGGGCGATGAATCCGCCCTGAGCGTCAACGTGCCGCCGGCCACACGCCTCGAGGGGCTGACGATGGTGCATCAGGACACCAACCGCTGCTCCGCCGCGGCCCTGACGATTCATCTGACTTACTTCGAGCTATCACCCAATCTTTACCGGGATATCGTCGCACGGCTGAACCCTTACGGCGGTGACGTCAGCGTGCGCATTGAGGAAATGGCCACCGTCGCTGAGGAATACGGCCTGGGGGCCGTTGTGCGGCGCGGCGGCACCCTGGACCTGCTCAAACAGCTCGTGGCGGCAGGCTTCCCGGTGCTGATCGAAAACGTCTACTACGACGGGCCGAACGGCTGGCAGGACTGGCTGAGCCATAACCGCGTCCTGATCGGCTATGACGATGCCCGTCAGGAGATGTACTTCTTCGACCCACTGCTGGGGAACGGCACTGACGGTCGCGGACGGCCCATGTCCTATGCCGACGTCGATGAGCGCTGGCGGCCCTTCAACCGGGATTATCTGGTGATCTACGCGCCGGAAGACGAAGCCCGCGTGGAGGCCATCCTCGGCAACAACTGGGACGCCGACTACAACGCCGTCTGGACGCTGACGCAGGCGCAGATCGAGATCGACGGCGAACAGCCGGATAGCTTCGCCTATTTCAACCGGGGCTGGGCGCAGGTGCAGCTCGGTGAGTACGAGGCAGCGGCGGAGTCCTTCGACACGGCGCGGCAGATGGGCCTGCCGTGGCGCATGTTCTGGTATGAGTTCGGCGCGTTCGAAGCCTATCTGCAGATGGGGCGCTATGAGGACGTGATCAATCTGGTGTGGCAGGTGCTGCAAACAACGGACGGCGTAGAGGAGATGTACTATTACATCGCGCGCGCCTATGCCGGTCAGGGCGATATCAACCGCGCGATCGCCAATCTGGAGGCCGCACTGTATCGCAACCGCTACTTCACGGAGGCGAGCGACCTCATGGCGGAACTCATCCAGCAGCGCAACGAGGCCGCCGGGGCCTGAGCACCACACCAGCAACCTATCACATAGAAAAGGCCGGATGTCTCCGGCCTTTTTGCGTCATCGCTTCTGCGATTAGCGCTCCGGTGGGTGGGCATCCCGGCTGAGCATCAGCGCGGGCACGATGGCGATCAGCGACAGCACCGCCCCGATCAGGCCCATTTCTCCCAGGACGCGCACCGCCGCATCCACGTAAACCGTCTGGAACTGCGACGGATCAAATGCGGAGCCTGCCGCCTGCTGTGCGGCATCAACCAGCGCATTGACGCGGTAGAAAGCCAGCGAACTCAGGCTGGAGACGCTGACCGTCATCCCAATCAGCCGCAGGATGATCACCAGCGCGGAGGCGACGCCGCGTTCCTCGTCGTAGGCGCTGTTGATGATGGCCGCGCTCACCGGCGAGAAAGTCAGGCCGATGCCGACGCCGATCAGCGCGTTCTGGACGGCGATGAGCACATCAGGTGTGGTCAGTTCCCAGGTGAAGAAAACCCAGATGAACCCCACCACCGACAGCGCCAACCCGCCAACAACCGTATTGCGATTGCCGATGCGCTCCGCCAGCCAGCCGCCGGGGATGGCGGCAATCGCCATCGGCAGCGTGAGCGTACTCAGCAGCAGCCCGACCTGCAGCGCGGCTTCCGTCAGGGTGGCGGCGCTCTCCTGACGGATGTTAACCAGCAGCGGCACGTTCACCAGCCCGACGAACAGACAATAGCCGACGAACAGGTTCACGACGCTGGCGGCTGAGAGGTTGCGTCGTCGGAACATATTCAGGTTGATAAGCGGATCGCGCACGCGCGACTCCACGAAGATGAAGCCAATGAACAGCACGACAGCGGCCAGCAGCACCGGCCCGGCATGATCTGGCAGCGGCGAGAGCTGCTGTATCGACGTGCCGCTGATATCGACGTTGGCCCCCAGGCCAATGCTCAACCCGGAGAGCGCGCCGACGATCAGCAGGGTGCCGATGTAATCAAAGCGACCTTTGACGCGCTGCTGCGGCACGTCGCGCAGGCCATACAGCACCAGCCCCAGGCTGAGCAGCGTCAGCGGTACATTCATCCAGAACAGGCCCTGCCAGGGCATGATCTGGATGAAAACCCCACCGTAGACCGGCCCCAGCACCCAGCCGAGCGTATCGGTTGCGGCGACCAGCCCCAGCGGACGTGGGCGCTTCTCCGGCGGGAACAGGTCACCAACCAGGGCCAGACTGACCGGCACCAGCGCCCCCGCGCCCAGCGCTTCCACCACGCGCCCGACGATGATCATCTGAAGCTGCACATAGGCCGGGTCGGGTCGCTCGCCCAGGCGGCGATACAGATCGTACAGCAGATCGGCGGGCCACAGGGTCGCAATCGCCACCCAGACCGACCCGACGATGAAGACGACCAGACACAGGATATACACCTGCCGCCGCCCGAGCAGATCGCTGAGGCGGCCCATAAAGGTCAGGCTGACAGTGTAGGCCAGTAAATACGCGGTGACGATCCAACTGGCATCATCCAGGGCGCTGTCGATGGGCAGGCCCAGCTCTGTAATGAGTTCCGGCAGAAACGCGCTGACAACGGTCAGATCGAGTGAGCCAATGAAGACCGGGATGGCGATAAACGCCATCACCACCCAGGGATTAACGCTGCGTCGTTGCGCTGGCGCGCCGGGGCTAGCCGTCATTGCTGGCCTCGCTGGTGGCGTCAGGGGTAGCCTCAGCAGTAGCGTCAGAGGTGGCCTCGGCGGGCGCTTCGCCGGTTGATTCGCTGATGCCGTCGTCACGTGCGCTCGGGGGCGCTTCGTAGGTGATTTCGCCGTTCACATCGTAGACTTCGATCCGCCAGACGCTGTCTTCCGGTTCTTCTTCGGTCGCGGTGTCGGGGATGGTCACGGCCAGGACCGCGGGCAGATTCGTCTGCCGCTCCACGTAGACATCGACGGTGACCCGTTCCTGGGGCACTTCCAGCAGGCCGAAGAGCAATTCATTGACGACCTCACCGGCGGCGGTGCCGCGCACGTGCCAGGTCTGCGTCCCATCAATGAGCGTCTCCGTGCCGATGTACTCGACCTCGTTGAGCTGGTTGAGCGCATGGCTGAAGCCGCCGTCATCCGACATCAACTCACCCGGGTCGAAGCCCTCCGCAATTGGGAAGTTGATCCAACTGCCTGCCAGCCGGAACCACTGATTCAGGCCTTCGGCGTAGAGATCGACGCCGATCACGGGCAGCATGCCCACTCGCAGGTTGACCGTCGCGTACAGGATGTTGGGCTGCCTGAACTGCGCTTCGCCCCGGCGCATGCTGGCCTGAACGACGCTCTGGCCTTCGTCTAATGAGACGAAAAACGGATAGACAGCACCGGTCTGCTCGATCAGCAGCCGGAACGTCTCGACGGCCTGCAGGTTGTCGATGACTTCTGAGAGCAGCGCGACAGGCTCCGGTGCGGGCAGCTCCTCATCGATCGGCGATGGCGTGCCAGTCAGCAGCAGGACGATCACCACGATAGCGATGATGGCGATCACGCCGAGGATGAGCGGCAGGCTGCGTCTGGATTGTTGCTGGGGCCGGGGATCTTCTTGCGTCATAATCTGCGATTACGCCTTTGTTTGCTCTGGATTAATCTGGGACGCCGGCGGTGCCTGGCCTTGTAAGGCACGCAGCGCAGGCATGACGGCCTCAGTATAGTCCCTCACGACCCTATACGTGAATATGCAGCGTCAGGGTGCGGGCGATTACGGGCGATTACGGGCGATTCAGCCTGAGCTGGACCGTCTCCGGCGCGCATTTGCCAATGCGCACGCCATCCGGCAGCGCCTCTGAATCTGCCAGGGGCGTGATGAATGCGCGCATCCAGGTCTGGCCTACCGCATCGTATAACCCGGTTTGCAGGTGCCAGTCACGGCGCGGGTCGAGGTCCGCTGGCAGGTCAAGCGTCAGCGGATTGTACAGCACCGCGCCAACGGGCAGCGCGGGGATGGCCCATCTGCCGCCATCGGGCAGGCTGTCGCGCTGCGCGAGGATGTAGGCCGTATCGCCGGGTACGCAGGCCTCAAGCTCGACATCGACCAGATGCAGGAAGGCGCTCCAGTTGCGCGGCATGGGGCAATCGGCGCGCCACCACGTCTCCACCGTGACCGGGCCGCTGCCCTCCCGGGCGAGGGGGCGCGTCCATAGCGTCAGACAGGGCTGCTCCATAAACGGGTCGCGCACACTGAATGCGACCGCATCCGGCGGCGGGCTGAAGTCCTCAGCGGCGATCGTCGGCGTTGGCGCGTACACCGGGCGGATGATCGCCAGTGACAGCCAGACAACCCACGCGGCGAGGATCAGCACCAGCGCGACGCGCAGCCAGCGCGGATAAACGCCCAATCCCCAGGCGAGGACCAGGCCCATCACGGGCAACAACGGGAACCACAACCGGCCCTGGGCGGCGGGCACCATCAGCGTGAAGCGCACCCAGGCCGCGATGACGATCACCGTATACAGCAGCAGCAGACCGATAATCAGCGGGGAGCGAGGGGGTGCCTTCGGGCGGGCCAGCCGCAGCAGACCGCCCGCCAGCCCCACACCGATCAGCAGCAGCGTATAACCGTAGAAGAACCCCGGCGCGGGCACGTTGAACCAACCGAACAACCCCCAGAACGAATAATACAGCCCGCGCAGTTCGCCCACCCAATCGACCGGGCCAGCGCCACGCGCACCCGTCACGGCGGCGACCTGGGCGGTCGCGGTCGGGTCGCCCGTCTGGGACCAGTTGAGCGCGTACCACCAGCCAGCCAGCAGCGCCCACGTCCCCAGACCAAGCGCGCCATACAGCAACACGCGGCGCACGCTCAGGCGCTGGCGGATCGCCGCCCACAGCCCGCCCACAATGGCGACCGGGTACAGCGCCAGTCCGCTGGCCTTGGCCAGGGATGCGGCAGCCAGCGTCAGCGCCAGCAGCGCGACCCGGCGCGGCGTCAGGCCAGCGCGCACAATCCAGATCAGCAGGGCCAGCCCCGCCGTGCTCAGCGCGATCACCAGCGGATCGTTGCTGATGCTGCTATGGATGAACACGAACTGCGGGTTGAAGCCGATCAGGGCGGCGGCGAGCGGGGCCGCACCGGGCTGCTGCGGCAGGCATAATCGAGCCAGCGCATACGCACTGACCAGCGTCAGGCCGCCCAGCGCCGTGCTGAACAGGCGGATCAGCGTCAGGGCGAGCGGCGTCTGCCCCGGGGAATCGGGCAGCACAATGGCGATATTCTGGTTCTCGGTCGCGCCCGGCTCGCCGATCTGAGCGTGCGGGTTCAATGGGAAGTGACCGGGAAAATCGCTGACATCCAGCGGCGCGATCAGCCAGGCTGCCAGCCGATAATACAGCGGCGCATGGTAGGCCATCTGCCGCCACGGCTGATTAGCGGCATCCTCACGCGGGGGCAGGTCGCCGGTCTGTCTGAGGTGATGGATCACCGCGTAGTGATAATACGCATCCGGCGCTTCCAGCGCGGGGAACTGGGCCTGCATCAGCAGTGCCAGCAGCCCATACGCAAGCAGCACCAGCCCGAGATCACGGTAGCGTTTCAACAGTGGCAGCATGGCGTCCCTTATAGCACAGCGGCGCGCCCCGGCATAGGGACGCTCTGGCCACTTGATCTGCTGTGGACTTTGAAACGGATTGTCTTCTTCACTACAGTGAACAGCAATGTGTTGTGAGACGCGGGATACCACCCCCGATCATCTTTCGCACGTTGCTTCGTATCGATGGGAGTGAAGAGGCTGAGCGCATGACGGATAGTTTGCGGGCGGATTTTCTGCTGGATGAGGCGGTCGTGTTTTTGAATCATGGCTCATTTGGGGCGTGCCCGCGCCCCGTGTTTGAGGCGTATCAACGCTGGCAACTGGAACTGGAACGGCAGCCGGTCGAGTTCCTGGGGCGGCGGCATCAGCCGCTGATGGACGCCGCACGCGCTGCGCTGGCCGCGTATCTCAACGCGGCGGTGGATGAGCTGGTCTTCGTGCCCAACGCGACGATCGGCGTCAACCTGGTGGCGCGGTCGATCCGGTGGCAGCCCGGGGATGAAATCCTGACGAGCGACCATGAATACGGCGCGGTCGATAAGACGTGGCAGTTCGTAGCAGAGCGCGGCGGGGCGCGCATCGTGCGACAGACGCTGCCGATCCCGCTGCAAGACCCGGCGCAGGTCGTCGAGGCGCTGTGGGCCGGGGTGACGCCGCGCACCAAGGTCATCGCGCTGAGCCATATCACCTCACCGACGGCGCTGCGGCTGCCCGTCGCGGAGATCTGCCAGCGGGCGCGCGAGGCAGGCATCCTGACGGTCATCGACGGCGCACACGCCCCGGGCCAGATTGACCTCGATTTACAGGCGATCGGCGCGGATTTCTACACGGGCAACTGTCACAAGTGGCTGTGCGCGCCGAAAGGCTCGGCATTTCTGGTTGCACGCAGCGAACATCACGTTTGGCTCGATCCGCTGGTGACGAGCTGGGGCTGGGGTATCCCCGACGAGAGCTTCATCAGCCGCAATCAGTGGCAGGGGACGCGGGACATCGCCGCCTTCCTGACTGTGCCGGAGGCCATCGCCTACCAGCGCGCCCACGACTGGCCGCAGCGCCGCGCCGCCTGCGAACAACTCGCCCACGAGACGCAGCAGCGCCTGTCTGAGCTGATCGGGCTGGCACCGCAGGCTGCGCCGCATTTCTACAATCAGATGGTGGCTGTGCCGCTCCCGGTCGGCATCGACGGCGAAGCGCTGAAGCGCCGACTGTATGACGAGTTCCGGGTCGAGATACCCATCACCGAACAGGGCGGGCAGCGGCACATCCGGGCGGCGTTGCAGGTGTACAACACGCGCGCCGATGCCGACGCCCTGCTCGATGCGCTGGCGCAGTGTCTGTGAGCAGGTTGCTAATCCGGCGCTGGCCGGGGAAAATGTCTGCGGGGGACGGGCCTGTCTCGTCCCTTGGTTGAACTGTGCATCGTGCGCGTCATCGCAGGATGGCGGCACACTTTAGAAAAAGAACTTATCAAAAAGGATGACCTTATGGATTTCAGTGAGCAGGCGGTGCTGGTGACCGGCGGTGCCAGTGGGATCGGGCGGGCATGTGCGCTGCGCTTCGCGGCGGCGGGGGCGCACGTCATGGTCGCCGACTGGAACGCGGAAGGCGCGCAGGCCACCGCCGACCAGATCAGCAGCCAGGGTGGGCAGGCCGCCGCGCTGACCGTCGATGTCAGCACGGGCGAAGCAGTGCGGCAGATGGTCGCGGCCACGGTCGAGCGCTTCGGCCCGTTGAAAGCGGCGGTCAACAGTGCGGGCGTCTCTGGCAATATGCTGGCCAGCATCCTTGACGCGGATGAGGACGACTTCGACCGGGTGATACGCATCAATCTCAAGGGGACCTGGCTGTGCATGAAGCATGAGATCGCCGCGCTGCTGGCCGGTGGCGGCGGCGCGATCGTCAATCTGGCATCAGTCGCCGGGCTGATCGGCGCGCCGGGTGGTGCGGGCTATGCCGCCAGCAAACATGGCGTCGTCGGGCTGACGCGCAGTGTCGCCCTGGAGATGGCGCAGCAGAATATCCGCATTAATGCCGTCTGCCCCTCGTATATTGATACGCCGATGGTGCGCGCCATCACCGGCATCAACCCGAAGATGGAACGGCGCACTTTGGGTGCCAGCCCTATGAAGCGGCTCGGCACGGCTGAGGAAGTCGCGGAAACGGTCGTGTGGCTGTGCAGCCCGGCGGCGAGCTTCGTCAATGGGGCCGCGCTGGCCGTCGATGGCGGCTTTACCGCTTCCTGAAACGGTCGCAGATGCCGATTCTTGCGGCTGATGCTACAATACCCTTAGACTGAAATCGCTGAGGAGCCGAACTATGCCGCGCTGGCAATCGTTCAACTTCTTTCTACAGGAAGCCATGCAGACGCCCGATCCAGTACAGCGTCAGCAGCTCGTCAACGCGCTGCTTAACGAGCGCCCGCACTGGCCCTGGATCGAGGGCAACAAGGCGACCTTTGTCTACGTCGGCGCGGACGCAGAGTCGGTCGCGCTCAACCTGGACATCATCGAACGTGATCCGCCCTTCGAGCTGTTAACCCGGTTAGCTGGCACGACGCTGTGGTATGTGCAGCGCACCTTCCGGCGGGATGACCTGCTCGATTATCTGCTGGCGATCAACGACCCGCTGACGCCGCTGCGCGAAGAGAACGATTTCTTCGCACGGATGAGCCACTGGCACTACGACGAACGCAATCCCCTGCGCATGATTACAGCAGAAATCACCGTGAGCGTGCTGCGCATGCCGGCGGCGCGTCCCTTCCCGGATTGGCGCAATGTGGCCGGGATATCGCGCGGTGAGGTCCATGAGCACCGGTTCGACAGCACGCACATGGGCTTCACGGGGCGGCAGGTGTGGGTTTATACCCCGCCCGGCTATGATCCCGAAGGCGACCGGACCTATCCCCTGCTGATCCTGCTGGATGGGCAGTCGATGGTCGGGCCGCTGCAGGTGCCCTATATCGCTGATGTGCTCATCAAGCATGGGCGGATGGAGCCGGTCGTCATCGCCATGAAGCAGAGCGGCAATCAGGCCACGCGCCTCAGGGACTACGTCAGCAATGACGCGCATTCTGCGGCGCTGCGCGAAGAACTGCTGCCCATGCTACAAGAAGCCTATCACCTGGATACCTCACGCATTGGGATTGGCGGCATCGGCGTAGGCGGGATCGCGTCAGCGCACGCCGCGCTGAATGCGCCGGACCTCTACCAGAATCTGATTATGCTGTCGCCGCCGCTCGGACGCGGTCGCATGCAGGAAGAGCTGATGCAATATGCCGATCGCTTCAGCCATGCGGAGCAACTGCCAAAGCGGATTTTCCAATCCGTAGGACGCTATGAGCAGACGACGCGCTTTTATGTGCCGGGCAAGGCGCTGGCGCAGATCCTGCAAGACCGCGAAGCCGCCCAGCATGATCTGGTGCATATGTTCGTGGAACTGGGGAGCGGGCACAGCTTCGTCGCGTTTAAGAGCATCATGCCGGAGGCGCTGGCGCACATCTTCCCCGGCCCGGCCTGGGAAACAGGCAGCAGCGACGAACTCACTGCGCAGCCATAAGTGCAGTACCAGGGGCGTTATCCCTGGCGTTTAAATCTGCGATACAAACAGGCCGGGAGTGACCCGGCCTGCTTTAATTTCTGAAGAGATCCGATAATCTCAGCATACTACAGGCCGACGCTACTGCGTCGAGCGGGGGTCGAAGGCGTCGCGGAGGCCGTCGCCCACGAAGTTGATGCTGAGCACCGTCAGCACGATCATCAGGCCAGGGAAGAACCACAGCCACGGTGCCTGCTCAAGATACTCGCGGCTGCCATCGAGCATATTGCCCCAGGTCGCCGTCGGCGGCTGGACGCCCACGCCGAGGAAGCTGATATACGCTTCCTGCAGGATGGCCTGCGCTACGCCGAGCGTCGCCGCGACGATGATCGGGGCCAGCGTGTTCGGCAGGATGTGCTGCATGATGATCCGCCCACTGCCCGCGCCGAGCGCTTTCGCCGCTGTAACGTATTCGTTCTCGCGCAGGGCGAGCACCGTACTGCGGACGATACGCGCCAGATACATCCAGCTCGTCACACCGATGATGACCACGATCACGATCACGCTGCCGCTGAACGTGCGCCCGAAGAAATCAATATTGGGCACGCGCCCGGATAAAAACTTACTCATCACCAGCAGCAGCAGCAGCGAGGGAATACTCAGCAGGGCTTCTGTCAGGCGCATGAGGATAGCATCCGTCAGGCCGCCGAAATAGCCAGAAAGCACGCCGACCGTCACGCCCAGAGTCACGCTGACCGCCACCGCCGTCAGGCCGATGAGCAGCGAAATCTGGCCGCCGTAGATGGTGCGCGCCAGCACGTCGCGGCCAATGGTATCGGTGCCCATAGGGTGCTCGACATTGGGGGCCTGCAGACGTCGGCTGGTATCGTTGTAGGTGCTATCCGCCTCAGAATAGATGAACGCCCCGCCGACCGTGTACAACCCGATCAGCCCCAGCAGGATCATGCCGGTCACGGCCATGCGATGCCGCAGGAAGCGCCGGATGCCCATCTGGAACAGGCTGCGCGATTTGAGCTGTTCATCCAGGGCGGCGATGTCGCCCCGTTTGCTTTTGTCGTTTAAGCTGGTTTGTACGGTGTCGGCCATCGCTTAGCCTCTCCAACAGTTCACAATAATGCTCGGTTCGTATTGACGCAGTTTGACGGTGTTATCGCAGCCCGTCGCCACAGCTGCGCTCGATTGCTGCCGTCGATCGCTGCCCTCGATTGCTGCCGTCAGCGCCATCAATAACGAATTCTCGGATCAAGCCAGGTATACACAATATCCGTGACGATCTGGAAGAAGACGACGGCGACGCTGATCAGCACCAGGATGCCCATCAGCACACTGAAGTCGCTGCGGCGCAGGCTGTCAATGAAGAGGCGGCCCATCCCCGGCCAGGCGAAGATCGTCTCCGTGACGACCGCGCCCGCCAGCAGGAACGGCAGGTCCAGCCCGATGAGCGTCACCAGTGGCAGGCTGGCGTTCTTCAGCGCATGCACGAACAAAATCCGCCGCTCGCTGACGCCCTTGCTGCGCGCCGTGCGGATGTAATCGCTCTGGATGACTTCCAGCATGGTGGAGCGAATGTAGCGCGTGTAACCGGCGATGCTGATCAGCGCGATGCTGGTCACGGGCAGCACCATGTGCCACGCGATCTCCGCGAATGTCGGGCCGACCAGCGGATCATACATGCCGCTGACCGGGAAATACGGCAGCCCCCACTTACGGAACTGGAGGGCGAATATGTACATCAGCAGCAGCGCCATCAGGAAGATGGGGAATGAGAGCGTGATATAAGCACCCGTCGTCAGCAGGTTATCGACCCAGCTATATTGCTTCAGGGCGGAGACAATGCCAATCACCAGCGATACGAGCACGATCACGATCTGCGTTGCGATCATGAGCAGGAGCGTATTGCCGAGCACATCGCCGATGCGGTCGAGGACGGGTTGGCGCGTCACCAGCGAATTGCCGAAATCGCCGCGCAGGACGCCGAGCCGCTCGCCGCGTTCGCCGGTTTCTTCATCAACGACGACCCAATCGTTGCCGATCAGCCAGTAGACGTACTGCGTCAGCGGTGGCTGATCCAACCCTAGCCGACGCTCCAACCGCTCACGGTCGGCAGCAGAAGGCGGCTGGCGTCCGCCGAGCGTCGCCAGTGGGTCGCCGCTGGCCTGCAGCAGCATAAACAAAACCAGGCTGATAATGAACAAAAGCGGGATCGCTTGCAGCAGCCGCTTGATTATGTATTTGACCATAGGCCGCCTCGTGTCTGACGCATCGTGCCGGGTCGGGGTCGACGGGCACGGGCCGGTGGGCAGGTGTGAACAAGCATAACAGAGAATCATCAAGATCGCATGATGCCCTGCGCCTGTCGCCCGACCTCAGGCCGGGATAGGGCAAGGGGCGAGACAGCTCCCGCCCCGGCTTTTGCTTTCAGTTGTTACTTCATCAGTTGTTACTTCATCAATTGTTACTTCAGATGTGGTGGGCAGCAGCGCTGCCGCCCACCGAGAAAACTTTTCGCAATGACGCAGTCTATTCTACCACGTCCCAGTTCTGAACATCCCAGAACGGCGTGACGCCGTTCAGGCGGGCATCAGTGATGCGGCCAGCGACCACCCAGAAATCGGGGTCCTGTCGCAAGCCTACCCAGACGAACTCTTCAGCCATCATCTCAGTGATCTCGTGGAAGATGGCGACGCGCGCCTCGTAGTCAGTGGTTGTTGCCTGTGATTCGAACAGGGCGTCGAGTTCAGGATTGCAGTAGTAATTCCAGTTACCGCCGGAGGGATTATCCTCGGTCGGGATTTCATCGCACGTGAAGCGGAAGGTTGACGGGTCGGGATATGCATCCGGGCTGGATGACCACTGTGCAATGTCATAATTGCCGGTGGCCGCCGGGCCGCCATCTGCGTAACCGTTGAAGAAGATGTTGGCTTCATACGGGTTCGAGACGATCTCAACGCCGATGCTTGCCAGTTCTTGCATGGTAACGGCCACAACGTCCTGACGATCCTGACGGGTGGTGGTGGCGTAGCGCAGGCTCAGCGCGACGCCGTCCTTATCGCGGATGCCGTCGCCGTCGCTATCGACCCAGCCGGCTTCGTCCAGCAGGGCGGCAGCACGTTCCAGGTCATAAGGAACGAAGCTGACGTTGGGGCTGGCGTAGGGCGTATCATCCCAGTAAGTGGCTGCGGGTATCATGCGATCAGCAAAAATATCAGCAACAATAGAGGCACGATCGATGCCCAGGCTGATCGCTTCGCGCACGCGCACGTCGGTCATGGCCGGGTGTGCCAGTTCCGGTGACGTGTTCATGAACCAGCCTTCGTTGTAGCCGGAGGGCAGCACCTGCACCTGCAGGCCCGCTTCTTCAAGGCGGCTGAGCTGGTTAGCCGGGATGAAGGTGCCGACTTCGCTCTCGCCCGTCTCCAGGCTGGTCACGTAGGCGGTGTCATCCGGGATGAAGCGCAGCAGCATAGTATCGACGTTGGGCTGGCCGAAGACGTAGTTCGGGTTGGCGGTGAAGCGCATGAAGTTGCCGAAGTCCCAGTCCTGGAGGATGTAGGGGCCGCTGCTGACATCCGGGGCGCGATTCCAGGCGGCTTCGTCCAGGCTGCCTTCAGCTTCGTAGACGGGGCGCAGGACGTGCTCCGGCAGGACGTACTGGTACAGTGCCAGCCAACCGGCGAACGGCTCTTCGAAGTTGATGACGACTGTGGTCGCATCGGGGGCTTCCACGCTGCTGATGCGATCATAGGGGCTGATGCTCAGCGGGGTGTTGGCATCCGAGGTGATCATCTCGTAGGTGAAGAGGAAATCGGCGCTGTCGAGCGAGTCACCGTCCGACCAGGTGAGGCCCTCGCGCAGGGTCAGCGTGAAGGTGGTGCCGTCTTCGCTGATGCCGCCATTTTCCACGCTCGGCATTTCCGTGACGAGCATGGGCACAGGGTCGTTGCTGTCATCGAACAGCCAGGCACGACCGAGGAATAGCTGGTAGGTATACCCTGCGAAGGTCATGGTGGTGTACATTGGGTTGAGATTGTCCGGCTCCTGTGGCCAGGCAACAGTAACGGCTTTCCCCTGCGCGCTGATGGGTGCGATCAGAGCACCGACCAGCAGCAGAAGGGTCGCCAGGACAAAAATGCGTTTCATCACTGAAACCCCCTAACACAAACGAGTACAAGCTAAACTTAAAGTGCGCTTCATATTGTAACGCTTTACGTAAAATTCTGCCGCATAAAAAATCCGGCGTCTTTTTGTTGATTACGACGATAGCCATGAAACGGAATTTGCCCCCCTCGCCCTGCTGGTGCGCGGGGCGAGGGTTTTCTACAGTGGGATTGATCAGGAGGTGACGGGGGCCAGCGCCATGCTGTGCCCCGCGACCAGCGATGCCACCATCTGTTTGAAATCTTCCAGGGGCATCGCGCCGAGGTCTTCATCCGTGCGCAGGCGGATGCTGACCGTGTTGTCTTCCATGTCGCGGTCGCCGATGATCAGCAGATAAGGGATGAGCATCTGCCGGTGCTCCTTGATCTTGTTGCGCATGTTGCGGTCGCGCAGGTCGGCTTTCGCCCGCAGACCTGCCGCCGTCAACTGCCCGACGACCTGCTCCGCATAGGCATTGTGGTGATCGCGGATCGGGATCACCATGGCCTGTACAGGGGCCAGCCACACCGGGAACTCACCGGCGAAGTGCTCGATCAGGATGCCGATGAAGCGCTCCATACTGCCGAAGGGCGCACGGTGAATCATGACGGGGCGCTTACGTTCGTTATCCGCATCGACGTATTCCAGCTCGAAGCGCTCCGGCAGGTTGTAATCCACCTGCACCGTGCCGAGCTGCCACTCGCGCTTGAGCACGTCGCGCACGATGAAATCGAGCTTCGGCCCGTAGAAGGCCGCCTCGCCCGCCTCGACCGTGTACGGCAGGTTCATATCGTCGCAGGCCTGAATGATAGCGGCTGTGGCCTTCTCCCACGCGGCAGGGTCGCCGACGTACTTGTCGCTCTCAGGATCGCGCGTGCCAACACGTGCGCGGAAATCCGACAGGCCCAGCGTCGTGAAGACGTACTGGATCAGACGAACCACGTCTTCGAACTCTTCCAGGAGCTGCTCGGGCCGGACGAAGATATGCGCGTCATCGACTGTGAAGCCGCGCACGCGCGTCAGGCCGTTCAGCTCGCCGGATTGCTCGTAGCGGTAGACCGTGCCGAACTCAGCCAGGCGCAGTGGCAGATCACGGTAGCTGCGCGGCGCGTGCTTGTAGATCATGCAGTGGTGCGGGCAGTTCATCGGCTTGAGCAGGAACTGCTCCTCGTCAACGTCGATCGGCGTGTACTGGCTGTCGCTGTAATAGGGATAGTGGCCGCTCGTCTTGTACAGGTTGAGGTTGCCGATATGGGGCGTCACGACGGGCAGATAGCCATTGTCGATCTGCACCTGACGCAGCCAGCGCTCCAGCGTGTCGCGCAGGATCGCGCCGTTCGGCAGCCACAGCGGCAGGCCCTTGCCCACCAGCGGATCAAGGGCGAACAGGTCGAGTTTGTCGCCCAGCACGCGATGATCGCGCTTGCGGGCTTCTTCCAGGCGGTGCAGGTAATCGGCCAGGTCCTCAGGCGTTTCGAAGGCCGTACCATAGATGCGCGTCAGCATTTTGTTCTTCTCGTCGCCGCGCCAGTAGGCCCCGGCTGGCGGACGAAATGTGATGCTGAAGGCTTTCGGGTTGATCTCTTTCGTGCTGGCGACGTGCGGCCCACGGCACAAATCCGTGAATGTATCCTGCGTGTAGACCGTCAGTGTATCGGCGGCCTGGCTGATCTGATTGCCCATATCATCGACGCGCCCCTGCACCAGATCGTCGATGAGTTCGAGCTTGTAGGGCTGATCACCGAACAGCGCACGCGCTTCTTCCGCGTCGACTTCGCGCACGTCGAAGCTGTAGTTGCCGCTGGCGATCTTGCGCATACGCTTTTCGATGCCTTTGAGGTCTTCTTCCGTGATCGACTCCGGCAGTTCGAAGTCATAGTAGAAGCCGTCTTCGATCGGCGGGCCGATGGCGATTTTGGCATCCGGGAAACGCTCCAGCACGGCCTGGGCCATAATATGCGCGACGCTGTGCCGGATGCGATAGAGCTGGCTGTTTTTGTACTCGTCTGCTGTGTTGTTTAGTGCGGGCATGATTCTTCCTCGCTGTGCTGATCTGTTTTGCCGGTTAAGCGACAGGGTGCGTGACCCGGGTGTTATCGACGTTAAACGGGGCGACCGTGCGTGCGCTGTGTGCACACGGCGGCACCACGCTTCAGAGCGCTGGGCTTGACGGCAAACTGGCGCGATTGTCAGGGCCGATTATAACGGAGGCTGTCGCTCATCACGACCCGATGTTTGCTGAATTGCATCGGCTGAATGGCGTCTGCTGGATTCAGCGTTGTTGGGGCCTGCTGAGCGAGCGCCACGCCCGCACCGATACACCGGGGCAGCCGACAATGCCGTCTGTCCCCGGTGGAAGCAGCGCTGGACGCAGGCCGCAAGGCCGCGATGTGTTTAGATGACTTACGTGTTCAGTCGGGGGCGAGTTAGCGCTCGACGAACAGCACGTTCTGAATCACAACGGCGGCGACTTCCTGGGTGGCCAGCTTGCCGTCGTTAGTAGTTCGTGCCGGGCTGTTGTCTTCCGTGACGCGCGTGAAGTGGCTCTCGAACACATCCAGGGCGATCAGATTGTCGATCACATCCTCGATGACGTCCAATTCAAGCGAGGGGACGATCAGGTGCGGCGTATCCAGGGGCGCATAAGCAACCGCTGGTACATCAGGTATCTGGCTCGTAAGCTGGAACGTGAGGTTCATCTGACGGTGGATGTAATCCAGCGTGGCGAACGACGCTGTGAATACGGCCCCATCTTCCATGCATACAATCACATCGCAGGCATCGCCTTCCCGATGTAATTCCAGCCAGACTTTTTCAGGAGCAGCTATCCCACTGAATGACGATGACTCCACTGGTTTTACGTGAATCATCAGCGTAATCCTATGTAATCGTTTTCGAACTTGTTGTCAGTATATCGCTCTTTGTGTCAAAATGCACATAAGAAAACGTGAAGATGACGAACATTATTAAAAAGTAAAATCATTCAGACACTATAAACTAAAGGCCCCTAGACGCACCAACGCCACAAAAGATCGTTGTCGGGCCGTTGAGATGCATAGTCACCATGGCCGCAGCTCTATTATCCGCCGTGCGCGGGCACAGCGCAGGCACAGCGCAGGC